>ERZ827101.8-NODE-8-length-361840-cov-9.379775_pt1 | contig 361840 bp, 265 predicted proteins | sample MGYA00519869_ERZ827101 | MGnify/ENA primary metagenome ERZ827101 (study PRJEB31778, sample SAMEA3449256) | human gut metagenome | biome: human gut; feature: human-associated habitat; material: faeces | place: United Kingdom | collected 2010/2012 ...
CTGGGTTCAGAACGTCGTGAGACAGTTCGGTCTCTATCTGTTGCGGGCGTAGGAAATTTGAGGGGTCCTGACCTTAGTACGAGAGGACCGGGTTGGACGAACCTCTGGTGTATGAGTTGTGCCGCCAGGTGCATTGCTCAGTAGCCATGTTCGGTCAGGATAAGTGCTGAAAGCATCTAAGCACGAAGCCTTCCCCAAGATAAGATTTCCCTTGAAGGCCGTAGGAGACTACTACGTTGATAGGCCGCAGGTGTAAAGGCAGCGATGTCAAAGCCGAGCGGTACTAATAGCCTGAGCACTTTCTGAAGAGGGCCCTTTTCTCATCCTGAATCGTCAAATGTTCCTATGAGGGATGTTTGAGTCGAGGAACTTTACGACACAGGCCGCAGATGCGGTAGAGTTTTAGGTGGTTATAGCAGTGGGGTCCCACCTCTTCCCATTCCGAACAGAGAAGTTAAGCCCGCTTACGCCGATGGTACTGCAGTCACATGTGGGAGAGTAGGTAGCCGCCTCCTTAAGGAGCCTTGCAACGATGCAGGGCTCCTTTTTTTGTTCGTATTCGTCGTATTCTTCGAGGGCGGTTCGTTCCCGCGACCGGTCCGGCCGCTTCCCCTTCTCCGTTTCGTTACGGCGTCGGGCATAATCCCCGCCGTGCTCGGGCCGTTCCGGGTTTTGTTCCGGAATGGCTGCAGGTCCGGTTGTCCCGAGGGAAATGCTTGCAACGGCATACGCCCGAACATGCGTGAATCCTGCATTGCAATCGCCCTCGGCGGAATGTTCCGGACGCTCCGCCGGTTGTTTCGGAATCGGAATCTTTCGGGAGCTGTTCCAGAGGGGCTGTTTATGGGACCTCTTCGTTTTTTTCGGCCGCTCGTTCGCTTCGGAGCGCAGTATCCGAGTGTCTGTGCCCGGTGCCCGGTCTGTCGCCCTGTCGGGTGTATGAGGCGTACTCCTGAATGTCCGTCGATCCTGCCTGTATCTTCCCGGAGTCCTGACAGGACGGACCGTAGGACGCATGCATGGAGAAAATCTCGGACAAAAATGCAATAAATAATGCAAAATGACCTGTCAATATTGATCTGATTGCCTTAATAGTGGCGAGAAAATCCTCGTGTTGTATTGTCCGTAAGGCGATAGCCTCTTTCGTCGTTCAATCGGATGATATGTCCTTTGAATTCTCAGAGGCGAATTGGAGTATTTGACGGATAAATCATATGTTCGTATAGTGTATTTGTTCCGTAAAAATGAGGAGAACCGGTTATGTGTTTTGCTATCGGCTCTTTAGTCTTCTGTGTTTCCGGTTTCGAAACGTCGAGCGGCGGTTCGTCCCGGATACGGTTTGCCTGCATGGTGTTTCCCATCGTAATCTGTCGGGCTGGGGAAAGTACGATATCCAGGCGACCTGCGCTTGGTCATGCGTGAGAACGTTTGGAGGAATATTTTTGTCCGACTGCCCATGATGGACGCAAATTTGCATCGCTGAGCAGAAGCGTCGCTTGGGGCGCGAGATCAATTCATTCGGGAAATGATGGAAAAGCGAAAGACCGATACGAGGTGGGGAAAAATAGCATGGATTGTCGCCTGTTGCGCACTGGGGTTGCTGGTGGTCAAGGTGGGCGTCGAGGTCTGGCTCGGCAGCAAGATTCGCCGAACGATCGTTTCGAAAGTTTCCGAAGCGAGCGATGGAGCCTATTGGGCCGAGGTGGGCGGTGTCAGAGTCGGCCTGTTCAATCGTGCCGTGCGCGTCGAAAATTTTACGCTTCATTCCGACAGCGCGCGGTTACGGCTAAAAGGCTCGCCGCTCGCCGGGCTCAATGTGCGGGTCGCGCAATTGTCCCTCGGCGGAATCCGCTGGGATAGGAAGGGTGCGTCGATGCGGATCTCGGCCGATGACTTGGAAATCATTTCGCCGCGTATCGTGCTGAGCCGGAGTCCCGATGCAGAGGCCGACACGTCCGCCGGTTCGCGCAGATCATGGCGCGACCGGCTCGATTCGACGGGGATCTTGGCCGAGATCGGACGTTTCGATATCCGGAACGCCCAGGTTGAGGTGTGCGACTCCCGGAACGGCCGGAGGGTCTGCCATCGCATCGAGGGGCTGAGCCTCGGCTCTGATGACCTTTGCTTCGACATGTCGGCCGATTCGCTGTCGAGGCCATGGTTTTGTAGCGACATGGAGCTGGCAGTCGACAGGCTCGACTACCGGATCGACGAAGGGGCGGTACTGCTCGAAGTCGATACGCTTCGATTCGGCGCGGGCGACGGCTCGCTTTACGTTGCGGCCGTTCGTCTGGAACCGCAGTATCCCAAGGATATGTTCGCCCAGCGGGCACCCGGACATATCGACTGGACCCGCGTTTCGGTTCGGAGCATCGGATGCACCGGTATCGATTGGGCCGCATGGACGGACGGCGGAGGACTTCGTATCGACAGTTTGAGCATTCCGCAGGCGGAAGTCGAAAGTTACAAGAATCGTCAGGTGCCCCGGCCGCAACGTGTGAAACAACTGTTTTACCGCTCGTTGCAGCGGCTGCCGTTCTCTGTCGACGTGCGCCGTATCACTCTGGGCAACGTGCGGGCCCGTTACGACGAGCTGTCGGAAAACGGAACGGAGCCCGGAATCGTGCAATTCGACAGCCTGAGCGGCGAGTTTTACGGTCTGACCAATCGGGGCGGAGCGGACGACTTTTTCCGGTTGGAGGCCCGGGGAGAGTTGTACGGGGCAGGTCTGCTGAAAGCGAGTTTCCGGTTTCCGTCCGACTCGTTGAACCGCCGTTTTGAAATCGACGGCTCCCTCGGGCCGATGAGCCTGCCGTTGTTGAATCGCGTCGTGACGCCGCTTGCCGGTATTCAGATCGATTCCGGACGGCTCGAGCGGATCGAATTCCGCGTGACGGGAAACGATGCGCGGTCGGAAGTTCAAATGACGATGCTATACGACGGGCTCGACGTGGAGATGGTCAAGCGGCAGCCGGACGGTCGGCTCAAGGAGCGGCGCCTGATGACGTTTGTCGTTGACAAGATGCTGATCCGGCCGAGCAATCCGGACGGTCGAGGTACGCGTACGGCGGACGGCAGCACGGAACGCGACCCGTACCGCTCGCAATTCAACTATTGGTGGAAATCGTTGCTGCCCGGTATTAAGAATACCGTTTTGGGCAAGGATTCGTACAGGTAGTGGGCCGAGCGAAAAGAGCCCGGATCGGTTGTGTAATACATGGTTTCATCGTATGGACAAGGGAACCGTTCCCCGAATCTTTACGATCTCGGGACGACAACGGACATACATATCCACACCGCAACATGCCCGGCCAATAGACCGTTATTTCCTTTGCCCGTCTTCATGAGACCCATTCACTTCATTGTTCACGGGGTGAGCGGGACGTCCTTGTGACATGTCGCTCACGTTTCTGTCGCGCCATTTTTATCAAATGCGCTTTTTCTTGTTCTCGCATAAAATTTTTGAGCCGTTCACCGGAATCGGTCCATTTCAACGGCAGGTTATAACGTGAATCGGGAACATTCCGTAAACGACAGATCCCATGGCAAGCATTTGCGGCGAAAGACGGGCCGGGCAGGCTTGGAACGCGGGAGCGGATCGTCCGCAGCGGGGGAGCGATTCCGCACAGGTTTTCGGTGCGGACTTGGGGCGTTCGCAGAGATCGGATTGGGCGAATGATTACTCCCGACCGCACCGGGTCTCGGCGGCGTTCTCTCGAGCCTGCGCTTCCTGCGGCAGCAAGTCGTATTCCTTATAATAGATTTTCATCAGCAGCAGAAAGCCCGAGATCAGCAGAGGGCCGAAGATAATGCCCCAGAACCCGAATAGCGGGATACCGAGTATCACGCCGAAAATGACGATCAGCGGGTGCGTATCCGCCACTTTGTTCATCAGGATCATCCGGCAGAGGTTGTCTACGTTGGCGATGACCAGCACGCCGAGCGCGATCATCAGGATGCCCTGCCACAGCTCGCCGCTATAGATCATGTATGCGCCGAGCGGCACGCTGACGATGACCGTGCCGATCATCGGGATCAGTCCGCATACGGCGGTGACGAATGCCCAGAAAACGATGTTATTCATGCCCAGCAGCCAGTAGATCAGGCAGGCCGCGAGCGCCTGCGACAGCATGACGATCGGGATGCCGAGCGCGTTGCTGAAGATGATCGTCTTGACTTCCTGCTTGAGCAGACAGAGGCTCTTGCCCTTGAAGGGCACGTAGGAGTTGATGTGCCTCTCCATCTTGCGACCCTTGAGCAGCATGAAGTAGAGGATGACGAGCATCATGAATACGTTTGCTGCGAAGCTGTAGGTCGTGTTGATCAGCGACGATACCATTTTCGTCAGGAAAGTTCCCGAGTTCTCGAGCAGATCCTTGGGGATGGCTTCGAAACCGATCAGTTCGTTCAGCCGGATCACCTGCTTTTCGAAAAAGCCGACGATTTTCGACGTGTCGACGTTGGGAATCTCGGCCGCAATCACTTCGTAGATCAGAAAGCCGAGTCCCAGCAGCAGGACCGTCGTGCATAGCACAAGCAGGGCCGCCGCGAGCCATGATCTCCAGCTGTGTCGCTCGGTCAGCCGGAAAAGCAGCGGGCGCAGTACGACGTAGAGCGTCGAAGCGCCCAGAAAGGCTCCGACGAAGAAGCCCAATTGCTTGAGAATGACCAGTCCGATCGTAATCAGGATACCCAGAAAAAGCAACTGCCGGAAAAAAAGATTGTTCTTTTGCAGCGTATCGGCCGGGAGGTCGGGTCGGTTCATAGGACGGGCGGTTATTGGTTCCGACGCTCGTTCTGCAAAAATTTCTCCAAGTTTCGCGCGCCGCGCCGGAAGAGTCCCGGTTTGCCATATACGGAGCCATCGGGCGCGTGTCTCCCTGCCGCTTGCAACATATGTCCTATATTATTATGGACCCGATTGTATGCTTTATAATGTCCCCGTTTCGGTTCGTCGGATTTCCGGGGAGTTTCTTTTCTCCGAGTTTCCGAGTGACGGCTCATCCGGTTGCCGTTCTTTCTATGGGGCTGTTTCAAGCCTGCCGGAAACATATCGATCGCTTCTGTGAGCGCGATTCATCGAATTGTATTGATTTGTGTAATTACGAGGTGCTTTTATGGAGGCTTTGTATCGGATGGAAAGTCTGTGCTCGGAGGCTTTTTTCGGACGTTGCAGGCGGCTTGTTCGTTTTATTGCGTTATTTCGGCCGGATCGGTTTTCCGTACAGGAACGGTCATACCGTTCTTAGACAATATGGAATCGTTTGCCGGAACGATTCTTTTTTGCCAAATTTGTCCTTTGACGGTACGGCCGTCACCGATGCCCGATGAAACCGAACAACCCGACCGGAAAACCGCTTGCAGTGCGGACTTACGCTTTCGCTTCGCTTCCTGTCGAAGAGTATATCCGCCGTTATCGCGACGCGGAGCGGTTCGCCGACTTGTGCCGCCGGTGCGGCCGGTACGGACGTTGTTGGGCGTGCCCGCCTTTCTCGTTCGATGCGGAGGAGTATTTATCGGGTTTCGGGACGGCTCATCTGATCGCTGCGCGAATCGAACCGGGCAAGCGGTTACGCGCGCTTTGCGCCGATGCAGGGCAAAGCGAGAAACAGGGACGCGCTTTGTTGAATGAAGCCCGTTGCGAGTTGGACGCGCGATTGCTTGCCTTGGAAGAGGCATGGCCGGACAGCCGTGCCTTTTTTGCCGGTACATGCTTCGATTGTCCTGAGGGAACCTGTACCAGACCGTCGGACCTGCCTTGCGTGCGGCCCGGGAAAATACGCCCGTCGCTCGAGGCGCTTGGCTTCGATCTGGGGCGGACGGCTTCGGAATTGCTCGGCATCGAGTTGCGCTGGAGCGTCGACGGGAGGTTACCGGAATATTTCACGCTGATCAGCGGATTTTTCACCAATCATTCGATCGATTCACTGTCATGGTAGAGCAGAGGCGACGGGCGGTTTTCAACTGGAGCGGAGGAAAGGATTCCGCGCTGGCGTTGCAGACGGTGCTGCGGGAGGACCGTTACGAGGTCGTCTCGCTGCTTACGACGGTCGATGCGTCGAATGACAGCTCGTCGATGCACGGCATTCCGGCCGAGCTGCTCCGGATGCAGGCCGACAGCATCGGGCTGCCGATCCGTATTGTCCCGACAGGGAAGGGGATCGAGGACTACGAGCGGGCGATGGCTGAGGCCGTCGGCGATTTCGTCGCCCGGGGAGCCGAACATTTTATCTTCGGGGATATTTTTTTGCAGGACGTGCGCGCGTACCGGGAGCGTCAGTTGGAGCCGTATGGCGTGACGGTGGTCGAGCCGCTGTGGGGACAGGGGCCGGAACGGATTATGGCCGCTTTTCTCGCCTCGGGACTCGAAACGGTCGTTGTAACGACCGATGCTTCCTGCCTCGGTGCCGATTGGATCGGGCGGACGATCGACGGAACGTTTCGAGACGATTTGCCCGACGGTGTCGATCCGTGCGGCGAGAACGGCGAATATCATACGTTCTGCCATGCGGGCGGAATGTTCCGCTATCCGATTCCGTTCCGTTTGGGCGGGCCTGTCCGTCGGAGCTACACGGTGACGCTCGAAGACGGTGCGGTGAAGTCCTACGCCTACTGGTTCGCCGCTCTGACGGCTCCTTAGACCGGTCGATTTTCCTGTCGGTTAGGTGAAGATATGCGCTGTATGGCAAAGGAATGCCCCGATTTGCCGGTCGGCTGTCCGTTCTGTTATTGTGCGGACCGTGCCCGGGGCTTCCGTCGGAACGATTTCACGGAGGCGGAATGAAGCCGGCGGCTGGCATTTCCCATGACTTCTCGCGGAGAGGGCTCCGGTCTTGCCGGCTTTGTTCTGCCGGATCGCGGACCGAGCCGCTCGAAACCGGATTTCGTGTCTTCGGGCGTCCGCCCCGGCCTGCGATTCGCCGCGCGGTCCTTGCAAAGAATTTCGTTCGTCGGAAAGCCCGCATGAAAAAAGCGCCGTTGCTATACGGCGCCTTTCTCCGGCATGTCTTACGACGGCGTAGACGTACCTATTGTTGCTGTTGCCGGATCAGCTCCTCGGCCCGCGCTCGCATCCGCTCGGCGCGTTTTTGGCTGTCGGGATGCGACGAGAACATTCTTTGCAGTCCCGACGACTGGGAGCCTTGCGACAGTTCGGCCAGTTTTTCGAGGGCCGAGGCCATCGAATAAGGGTCCAGACCGTTCTGGACGCAGAAATCGAATCCGAAGTCGTCTGCGGCCGACTCCTGTTTCTGGGAGAATTGCGCGTTCGAGAAAGCCTGCACGAGGTCGCCCAGTTGCGAGTCGGTCAGTTTGGCCAGCGTACCTCCGGCCGAGCCGGCCGCGTTGCGTGCGGCCGAGGCCATGTATGCGTTCTTCATCGCATCCTTCGTGTCGGCATGCACGACGTGCCCTATCTCGTGCCCGATCACGCCCATCAGCTGCCGGTCGTCCATCAGATCCATCAGCGAACTGAATACGCGCACGCTTCCGTCCCCGCAGGCGAACGCGTTGACGTCGGCCACTTCGTAAACTTTGAAGTTCAGTTCCAATCCGTCGACTTTGACATTCTCGGTCAGTCTCTTGAGCCGTTGGCTGTAGGCCGAAGTGTCGGGCGACACGGGATTGTTGCTATCCATCCATTCGACCGCCTCGCGGCTGAGGGCCGCTATGTCGGCATCGGAAAGCGTGACGGCTTTTATCATGTCGGCGCCCGCTTGGACGAGTTTCTGCGCGTTCAGCGTTTTACCGCCCAGCTTGATCTGGGCCTGTGCCTCCGTCGCGCAGAGCGTGCAGACGGTCAGCGCCAGCATTGTCATCTTCTTGATCATGGTCTTTTGCTGCGTTTCGGTTATTTTTTGTTCGGCGACCGGACTTTTCCCCGCCCGTATCCGGAATAGAATGCAAATATATGCATTGTACGGTTATCATGTCCTTTATGGCGGAAAATAGGGACGGATTTTTCTGATCGATAGGGTAAGATCGTGCATGGGCAGTGCGGTTTTCGGGCGTATGATTCGCCAAAGCGGGTGCGGACGCAAGGATATTTTTTGTCCGTATGATTTTTTTATGTCGTCGGTTTGAATCTTAAGTCTTTGCAATACAGGATGTCGCTTTTGTTTATGGGCGTTTTTGCGATGCCGTCCGGCGATGTAGGACGGTCGACGGCCGGTTCCGGGAAGTCTTCTGCGAATTTTGCGGCGAAACCGGAAAACTATTTTTGTTTTATCAGTTTTCTTGCTACTTTTGCTCCGTAATTTGTCATGAGAAACCTATGACAGGTTATTTTAATGTATTCATTTTGATTTCGATACAATTTTTTTCATGAGTTTACGTTAATGCAAGCGTATGGGGATCGGCGTGGATGAAAGCGCCACGAGGACAAATTGCCTGAATTATTTGTATTTTTGCAGCTTGCCGGCGAGCGGTTTTCGTGCCGGGAAACGACGTGATGTTTGAAAAGGAGTATAATTTAACGGATAAGAGAATATGAACAACAGGAACAGAATGAGAGTCGTAGGGACTCTGTGTAAGGGGCTGACATTTTTGTTGTCGGGCGTTGCCGCCGTTTCGTGCGGTAATTCGAATGCAGGCCAGAACATGGCAGGAGGCGTTCCCGAGTTTGCGGTAGAGACGCTGGAGCCTGTCTCGGTCGATCTGAAAACGACTATTCCGGCCACGATCCGCGGGTTGCAGGACGTAGAGATCCGTCCGCGTGTCAGCGGCTTCATCACGAAGCTGTGCGTGGACGAAGGGGCCGTAGTGAAAAAAGGTCAGCCTTTGTTCCTGATCGACAAGGTGCAGTACGAGGCGGCCCGGAATGCGGCGGAGGCAGCCGTGAAGGTAGCCGAGGCCAACGTAGCTACGAATCGCCTGACGGTAAAGAACAAGACTGATCTGCAGGCACAGAATATCATCAGCGAGTACGATCTGGAAATGGCTCAGAACACGCTGAAGACTGCCGAGGCCCAGCTCGCGCAGGCGAAAGCCCAGCTGGTGTCGGCCGAACAGGATTTGGCCTATACGACTGTAACGAGTCCTTCCGACGGTGTCGTCGGGTCGATTCCGTTCCGTGTGGGTAGCTTGGTCAGCTCGTCTTCGGCCGAGCCGCTGACCGTCGTGTCGGATATCTCGAAAATGTACGTTTACTTCACGATGAACGAGAAGCAGTTGCTGGAGATGACGCGCCGCGACGGAGCCTCGCTCGGCAAGATGGTCGGCAACATGCCCGAGGTCGAGCTGATGCTGGCCGACGGAAGCGTCTATCCCCAGAAAGGGCGGATCGAGACGCTGACCGGCGTGATCGATACGAAGACCGGCTCGTTCACGCTCCGGGCATTGTTCCCCAATACCGATTATGTGCTTCGCAGCGGCGGAACGGGCAATGTATTGATTCCGAGCCAGCTCGATTCGGCCCTGATGGTGCCGCAGAAAGCCACTTCCGAAATTCAGGACAAAAAGTTCGTTTACGTGCTTCAACCCGATTCGACGGTCAAGAATACGCCCGTCGAAGTGTTCAACCTCGACGACGGTAAGAACTATGTCGTGACATCGGGGCTTCGTGCCGGCGACCGGATCGTCGTAGAGGGCGTGGCGACGCTGAAAGACGGTGCCAAGATCAAGGCCATTACGCCCGCCGAGGCGGCCGCGCGGCTGAATGCCCTTTCGGGTGCGGCCGGAGCCGCTCAGCAGCAGGCCAGACAATAATTCATACATGGACAGAATAAGGTGTAAGAGATATGAAGCTAGATAGATTTATCAATCGCCCGGTGCTTTCGACGGTCATCTCGGTCGTCATCGTCATCCTGGGTTTGCTCGGCTTGGTTTCGCTACCCGTTACGCAATACCCCGATATCGCGCCGCCGACCGTCCGGGTGAACACGAGTTATCAGGGAGCCAATGCGCAGGCCGTGCTCAACAGCGTGATCGCTCCGCTCGAGGAGCAGATCAACGGTGTCGAGAACATGATGTACATGACTTCGACGGCGACCAATACCGGCGATGCCTCGATCGAGGTGTATTTCAAGCAGGGAACCGATCCCGACATGGCAGCCGTCAATGTGCAGAACCGTGTCTCGAAGGCGCTGGGGCTGTTGCCTTCGGAAGTGACTCAGGTCGGCGTGACGGCCGAGAAGCGGCAGACGAGTATGTTGCTCGGTTTCGCGTTCTTCAGCCCCGACGACCGTTATGATATCAAGTTCCTCGAGAACTATGCCAACATCAATATCATTCCCGAGATCAAGCGTATCCCCGGCGTGGGCGACGCGATGGTGATGGGTGCCGACTACTCGATGCGTATTTGGCTGAAGCCCGATGTGATGGCTCAGTACGGCCTGATGCCGACGGACGTAGCTGCCGCGCTGGCCGAACAGAATATCGAGGCCGCTCCCGGACAGTTCGGCGAGGAGGGCGACCAGTCGTTCCAGTATATCATGCGCTACAAGGGGCGTCTGCAGACCGAGGAGGAGTTCGGCGACATCGTCGTGCGCGCCACCTCCGACGGCGAGGTACTGCGACTCAAGGATATCGCCAATATCGAGCTGGGACGTTTGACGTACGGTTTCAGCAACCACGTGAACGGTCACGAGGGCGTGACGTCGATGATCTTTCAGACGGCCGGTTCGAACGCGACGCAGATCATCAACGATATCAAAAGCTACCTGGAGCGGATCAAGCCGACGCTGCCCCCGGGTATGGATTATGTCATTCTGCTCGACACGAACGACTTCCTGTTCGCTTCGATCCACGAGGTGATCAAGACGCTGATCGAGGCGTTCATTCTCGTGTTCTTGGTCGTTTACATTTTCCTGCAGGATTTCCGTTCGACGCTGATTCCGGCGATCGCCATTCCTGTCGCGCTTGTCGGTACGTTCTTTGTGCTGTACCTGATCGGGTTCAGCGTTAACTTGCTGACGCTGTCGGCTATGGTGCTTGCGATCGCAATCGTCGTCGATGACGCGATCGTCGTCGTGGAGGGAGTCCACGCCAAACTCGATCAAGGGTACACTTCCGCCCGCAAGGCGTCGATCGACGCGATGAGCGAGCTGAGCGGAGCGATCGTATCGATCACGCTCGTGATGATGGCCGTGTTCATTCCGGTGAGCTTCATGACCGGAACTTCGGGTACGTTCTACCGCCAGTTCGGTCTGACGATGGCGATCGCTATCGGCTTCTCGGCCGTGAACGCCCTGACGTTGAGTCCTGCCCTTTGCGCCGTGTTCCTGAAACCTCATCGCGAGGAAGGCGAAAAGAAGATGAGCCTGATCGATCGTTTCCACGCATCGTTCAATGCCGCTTATGACGTAACGCTGAAAAAATACAAGAAGAGCGTGCTGTTCTTCATCCACAAGCGGGTATTGTCGTTCCTGATCGTTGCAGGCAGCATCGTGGCGCTTTTCCTGCTGATGAAGATCACTCCGACGGGTATGGTGCCCAACGAGGATACGGGTACCGTCTTCGCTGCCGTCAATCTGACCCCCGGAACGTCCAAGGAGCGAACCGAGGCCGTGATGCAGCAGATCGACAGCCTGGTTGCCGCGAATCCGGCCGTCAAGTCGCGTACGTCGATTACCGGCTACAGCTTTATGGGCGGACAGGGCAACAGCTACGGTACGTCCATCATCAAGCTGAAGGATTGGAGCGAGCGACAGGGCGAGGGTATGTCGTCCGACGATGTCGTCGGAGCGTTGACGATGCAGACCCGGCAGCTGGTCAAGGACGGGCAGGTCATGCTGTTCGCGCCGCCTATGATTACCGGTTACGGTGCGTCCAACGGTTTCGAGTTCAATCTGCAGGATAAGACTGGAGGCGATTTGGACCGTTTCTTCGAAGTGGCGCAGCAGTTCCTCGGCGTGCTGAATCAGCGTCCCGAGATCATGTACGCCATGACCACTTTCAATCCGAACTTCCCGCAGTATATGGTTGACATCGATGCTGCGAAATGCAAGCAGGCGGGCCTGAGTCCGAGCGATATTCTGACGACGCTCCAAGGATACTTCGGCGGTCTGTACGCATCGAACTTCAACCGTTTCGGTAAGCTGTATCGCGTGATGATCCAAGCCGATCCGGAGGCCCGCATAAGTCCCGAATCGCTCAACGGCATCATGGTCCGTAACGGGACCGAGATGGCTCCGATCACGCAGTTCATGTCGCTGAGAAAGATATACGGTCCGGACAATATCAACCGTTTCAATATGTATACCTCGATGAAGGTCAGCGGCATGCCGAAGCCGGGCGTCAGCTCGGGCGAAGCGATCAAGGCGATCGAGGAGGTGGCGAGCCAGATGCTCCCGACCGGTTACGGATTCGAGTTCTCGAGCCTGAGCCGCGAGGAGCAGAGTACGGGTACCAGTACCACGGCCATGATCTTCTTGCTCTGCTTGGTATTCGTCTACCTGTTGCTGAGCGCCCAGTACGAGAGCTATATCCTTCCGCTGGCCGTGATTCTCTCGATTCCGTTCGGTTTGCTGGGGACGTTCATCTTCGCGCAGATTATGGGCGTCGAGAATAATATCTACTTGCAGATCGCGCTGATCATGCTGATCGGTCTGCTGGCCAAGAATGCGATCCTGATCGTGCAGTTCGCGCTGGCCCGCCGTGAGAGCGGCATGTCGATCGCTTCGGCGGCCGTTTCCGGTGCCGCCGCCCGTCTGCGACCGATTCTGATGACCTCGTTCGCGATGATCATCGGCCTGTTGCCGCTGATGTTCGCTTCGGGCGTAGGTGCCAACGGTAACCGTTCGCTGGGAGCCGGCTCGGTCGGCGGCATGCTTATCGGTATGATTCTGCAGCTGTTCGTCGTGCCCGCGCTGTTTGTCGCATTCCAAGCGCTGCAGGAGAAATTCAAGCCGATCCAGTGGAAGGATCCCGACTCGAGCGAGCTGGATGCCGAGATGCAAGATTTGATTAAGTAAAGCGTTTAACTAAAGAGCAATGATGATGAAACGAAAATATAGCGCGTTGCTGGCCGTGGCGGGTGCGGCGGTGATGCTGGGCGGCTGCAATATTTACCGTCCCTACAGCCGGCCTCAGATGGAGACGGCCGGACTGTACCGCGACACGGTTTCCGTCACCGACACGCTTTCGGGCGATACGGTCAACTTCGGGAACAGGCCGTGGCAGGAGGTGTTCACCGATCCGAAGCTGCAGTCGCTGATCGAACAGGGGTTGTCCAGCAATATCGACTTGTTGTCGGCAGCGCTGGTCGTGCAGGAATATCAGGCGCAGCTGACTGCGGCTCGTCTGGCCTACGTTCCTTCGTTTACGCTGGCGCCGAGCGGCGAGCTGTCGTGGGTTCAGCACGGGTCGCTGCAGAAGACCTATACGCTTCCGCTGTCGGCCAGCTGGGAAGTCGATCTGTTCGGCAAACTGCTCAATTCGAAGCGGGGAGCCAAGGCCGCATGGCTTCAGAGCGAGGCGACGCTGAGAGCCGTTCGCACGCAGGTGATCTCGGGCATAGCTACCGGCTATTATACGTTGCTGATGCTCGACCGTCAGTTGGAAATCACCGAGCAGACGATAGAGAACTGGAGCCTGACCGTCCGGATGATGAAAGCGATGAAGCTGGCCGGCAATGTCAATGAGGCGGCCGTTGTCCAAAGCGAGGCCAATTACTATGCCGTGTGCGCGTCGAAGACCGATCTGTTGCGTTCGATCCGCGAGACGGAAAACGCTCTCTCGTTGCTGTTGGGACAGCCCGGGCAGCATATCGACCGGGGCGCGTGGGACGAGCAGCAGCTTCCGGACGATTTCTCGGCGGGCGTTCCCGTTCAGCTTTTGTCGAACCGCCCCGACGTGCAAGCTGCCGAGATGGCCTTGGTCGCTGCGACGGCCAATACGAACGTAGCCCGTTCGGCGTTCTATCCGCAACTGTCCATAGGTGCTAACGGCGGATGGACCAATAATTTGGGCTCCATGATCGTCAATCCGGCTCAGGCGATTTTCAACGCGACGGGTAGCCTGGTGGCTCCGTTGTTTACACGGGGACAGAACCGTGCGAACCTGAAGACTGCCAAAGCCCGGCAGGAAGAAGCCCGTCTGGCTTTTCAGAAAAGCCTGCTGAGCGCCGGCAACGAGGTGAGCGATGCGTTGTTCCAGTATAGCAGCGCCGCCGAGAAGGAAGCCTTCCGCAAGGAACAGATCGCTTCGCTCGAGCGTTCGGTCAGCTATACGGAGCAGTTGCTCTATTTGGGGACCTCGACCTATCTGGAAGTCATCACCGCACAGCAATCGCTGCTGAGCGCTCAACTTTCGGGCGTACAGGACCGATTCGAGCAGATGCAGGCTGTCGTCTATCTCTATCAGGCATTGGGCGGCGGCAGATAAGGACCCTTTGACAAAGCAGGGAGAGCCGCATTCGTTTCGATGCGGCTCTCCTTGTTGTTTACAGCTTGGATAAGCTGTAAATATTTATCGGTTTTTTGTTTTGTTCTGCGGCTTTTTTACGTATTTTTGAAGCCGAATCGAAAGCGTTTCGGACCGTCTTTTGCCGGGTGAAGTGTGGTAAAATCCTAAGTCATGGAAGATTCGAGGATTCGTTTGGCCGGTTCGGCCATGCTGGCCGTAGGGGTGATCGTAGCCGGTTGGTTGTTGAGCGGAGGTATCCGCCATTTCAAGGACAGTGAGCGCGTTGTAACTGTCAAGGGCCTTGCCGAAAGGGAAGTAAAGGCCGACCGAGTTATTTGGCCTCTGTCTTATAAGGAGGTGGGAAACGACATGCTCGCGCTGTACAATGCGATGGAAAGCGCGAACGCGAAGATCGTCGGTTTCTTGAAATCCAACGGGATCGCCGAATCCGAGATTTCGGTGGCTCCCGCCGAAATCGTCGACATGCAGGCCGAGCGCTATGTCCCCGAAGGCGTGCGTTATCGCTATAATGTGACCGGTGTCGTGACGGTAACGACGACCAACGTCGAGCAGGTGCTGAAGCTGATGTCGCGGCAGAGCGGCCTGCTCAAGCAAGGCGTGGCGATCGCAAGCGGCGATTACCGTTATACCCCTCGCTTTATCTATACTTCCGACGCGCTGAATGCGCTGAAGCCGGCGATGATCGAGGAGGCTACTCGGAATGCCCGTGCGGCCGCCGACAAGTTCGCGCACGACTCCAATAGCGAGCTGGGCAAGATCAAGTCGGCCAGCCAAGGTCTGTTCTCGATTTCCGACCGCGATGACAATACGCCGAGCATCAAGACGATACGGGTCGTTACGACGGTCGAGTATTATCTGAAGGACTGATTTTTTACGGGGTGCCACACGATTTCCCTGCGAAAAGCGTTTATCTGAAGAAATATACTATCCAAACTTATTGATATATAAATAAAAGTTAACCTGTTATGAAGAGAAGGGAATTCCTGAAAACGTTCGCCGGCATGGCCGTGCTGACCGTCGTCCCGCGTCATGTTCTGGGCGGCGTCGGTTACACGGCTCCGAGCGACCAGCTGACCAAAGGTATCATCGGCGTAGGCGGCATGGGCCGAGGCCATTACGGATACGCGGGTACGCGTCTGGTCGCGATCTGCGACGTCGACAAGAATCATTTGGAGGCCGGACGGCAGTTGGCCGGCGAGAAAGTGGCGACCTATTCCGACTATCGTCAGCTGATCGCCGATCCGAACGTCGATATCGTACATATCGCTACGCCGCCGCACTGGCACGGCATCATGTCGGTGGAGGCCGCCGCGGCCGGTAAGGATATCTGGTGCGAGAAACCGATGACGCGCACCATCGGCGAGGGCAAGCGGGTTAAGGAGGCCGTGGAGCGTAACGGCAATATTTTTCGTTTGAATACTTGGTTCCGCTTCACCGATACGTTTTACGGCATGAACACGACTGTCGACAAGATCAAGAAGCTCGTCGACAGCGGCATGCTCGGTTGGCCGCTGAAGGTGACCATCAGCAAGCATACCGGTTTCGACTGGAAGTTCTTTTGGGTGGGGCAGCCCCAGCTCGAAGAGATGAAGGTCCCCGCCGAGCTCGACTACGACATGTGGCTCGGTCCGGCTCCCTACAAACCCTACAATCCGCATCGAGTTCACGGGACGTTCCGCGGATACTGGGATTACGATGCGGGCGGACTGGGAGACATGGGGCAACATTACATCGACCCGGTTCAGTATCTGCTGGGCAAGGACGATACGAGCCCCGTCTCGGTCGAGATCGACGCTCCCCAGCAGCATCCCGATGCCGTGGGCACTTGGCGCAAGATCGAGTATACCTACGACGACGGCTGCAAGATCGTTCTCTGGGGCGAGGACAACGGCGATCCGAACGACGCTTATATCGAAGGACCGAACGGGAAGCTTTACCGCAATTTCCGGTGCGACATACCCGATTGGGAAGCCAAGCTGGCCGAATATCCCGATCCGATGCCCCAGCAGACCGATTTTCTGGACTGTGTGCGTACGCGCCGGAAGTTTGCGCTCAACGAGCAGAACGGATTCCGCTCGGCGACGATCGTCAACATGGGCGCCGTGGCTCTCCGGCTGGGACGGTCGTTGCGGTTCGATCCCGAGAAGCTGCAGTTTATCGACGACGATGCGGCCAATCGGCTGATCGACCAGCCGATGCGCGCGCCGTGGACCATTTAACCCAACCTTAAGCCGATGAAAAGAAAATGAGAAAGATAGTTTTGATACTGGCCTGCGTGGCGATGGCCGTTCAGGCGATGGGTCAGGCGGCGCCGAACCGCACATGGAAAACCAAAGTGTCCGACGCGCTCGGACTGATGCCCGCTCCCGACCCGGCCGAGTATAACCGACTGATGGGCGATCTGCTTTCGACGGGTTCGCAGGGCGTCGACATGCTCGTGTCGATGTTCGACGGAACGAATAATGTACCGGTCGCTTATGCGCTCTCGGGCTGGGCTGCGTTCGTCAGTTCGGGACATGAAGCCGACCGGAAGGTATTCGCCGAGGGAATCGTTCGCGGGCTCGACGGGAGCGCCGATCCGGAAATAGCCGCTTTCTATATCCGCCTGCTTCAGCAGGCAGGTGGCGACGAGAGCGTCGACGCACTGGCCGCGCGGGTGTCCGATAAGCGTTTGGGCTCGCCTGCGCTCGTAGCGCTCGCTTCGATCGGCACGCCGAAAGCGAAACAGGCGATTGCCGAGGCTTTAATAAAGGGTGATTGGGGTGATTATGCTACTTTAGTGCATGCTATCGGTGACGCTGAAGTGACTTCGTCCGAGGTTGAAGGTGCTTTGTGGTTTGTGCTGTTGTCTAGTACGGAGGAGGAAGCCGATAACGACAATAAGGCTATATGTTATGCTCTGTCCAAAATAGGTGCACCTCTTTCACTGCGATTCCTGCGTATGGCAGCCGAGAGGACGCAGTATACAGGCGATCCTACCAATGCGACGGAGGCTTATATTCGATTGATCGAAAAATTATACGCCGATGGGCAGACGGAAGCCTTAGTGGAAGCTAACCGACTGCTCAAAAAGGCGACGGCGGCCGGCGCCGAGCAGAGCCGGATCGCAGCTGCGCGCATTCTGGCTTCGCAGCCCGGAAAGACGACGACCGCATTTGTCGTCAAGGCAATGAAAGACCCGAGCAGAGCCTATCGCAATGCCGTGCTCGATGCGACCCGCCCGTATGCCGATGCAGCGTTGTACGAGGCGTTGATCCCGGTTCTGACCAAGTCGAAAGATGCGGCCGCTCAGACCGATCTGATCGCTTATTTCGGATGCCAAAAAGCCGCTCAGGCGCTTCCTGCGGTACTGGATCGTTTCAATGATGCGGATGCCGAGTTGAGCGCGGCCGCGATGTGGGCCGCTACGAGGATCGGAGGCATGGAGGTTCCGGCTGCGCTGGCTGCCGTGCTGGGTGGTGAGGATGCCGCCCGGATTGCTGTGGCGGAAGCTTGTCTTGCCTCCTATAAAGGCAATATAGATGCCGTTGTCGCTCCGGTTGCCGAGAACGGCAGCGTACAGGGACGGGTCGCTGCGCTCGAGCTGCTGGGCCGTCGCGGGGCGACTTCCCGGGCGGATGTCGTGCTCAAGGCTGCCGGGGACCTGAATCCGACTGTGGCGAAGGCAGCCTCCGACGCGCTGGCAGGCGTGGTGACGGATAAGGACCTGCCTGCGCTGTACTCGCTGCTCGAGAGCATGAGCTCGGCGTCGGACGCCAATGCCGCTGCCGTGCAGCATGCCGTAGCCGTGGCGATGAAGAATATGCCGGTCTCGGACAAAGCCGCAGCCATCGCGTCGCGCATGAAAGCGAACGAGGCCAAAAAGTCTTTGTATTACAGCGTGCTGGCCGAAGCAGGCGTTCCCGAGGCCGTCGATATCATTTCCGAGGGCTTCTCGGACGGAACGCCTTCCCAGAAAGACGATGCGTTCCGCGCGCTGCTGAACGTGCAGGGAATGGCTGCCGCCGATCGGCTGCTGGGGATCGCTTCCGGATCGGAGGCACGCTATGCCGTCGATGCGCTCGGCCGTTACATCGAGTTGGCGGCACAGTCCGGCGCTACGGCGGAGAATAAGGTGCTGATGCTCTCCGGCGCGTTGGACGTTTTGGCCTCGAATCCGGCGATCGGGCCCGAAATGGCGGCCCGACTGAGGGCGATCGTTCTGGGTAAGGTGGAGCAGAACAAAACGTTCCAAGGCCTGATTCTGGCTGGCAGGTATCTCGACGATCCGGACGGAGCGGTCCGTCAGGCCGCCGCAATGGCCGTTCAGAATACGGCGCTCGCTCATACCGAGTATTACGGCCCGGTGGTGGAGAATCTGCTGAAAAAGGCCTGCGATGCCGATCAGAGCGCCGACAGCGGCTATCATCGGGAGGCGGTGAACAAGCACCTGGCCTCGCTGCCTAAGAACGGCGGGTATGTGTCGATGTTCAACGGCAAGGATCTCAGCGGCTGGAAAGGTCTGGTCGAAGACCCGATCGCGCGTGCGAAGATGAAGCCCGCCGAGCTGGCGAAAAAACAGGTTGTGGCCGACGAGGCGATGCGCCGCGACTGGAAGGTCGATAACGGCATGCTCGTGTACGTCGGGCAAGGCTTCGACAATATCTGTACGGAGAAGCTCTACCGCGATTTCGAGATGTACGTCGACTGGAAGCTCGACGCCGAGGGGCAGGAGGGCGACGCAGGCATTTATCTGCGCGGCACGCCTCAGGTGCAGATATGGGACACTTCGCGCCGCAACGTAGGCGCCGAGGTCGGCTCGGGCGGTCTTTACAACAACACGGAGAACCCGAGCAAGCCGACGAGCGTGGCCGACAACAAGCTGGGCGACTGGAATACGTTCTACATCAAGATGGTCGGCGACCGCGTGACCGTCGTTCTGAACGGGCAGAAAGTCGTCGATAACGTGATGCTTGAGAATTTCTGGGACCGTAGCCAGCCGATTTTCCCGATCGAACAGATCGAGTTGCAGGCTCACGGAACGAAAGTTTACTTCCGCAACCTGTATATCAACGAACTTCCGCAGATCGAACCGACGAAGCTGTCGGCCGAGGAGCAGAAAGAGGGCTTCCGATTGCTGTACGACGGTACGAACATGCACGGCTGGATCGGAAACACGCGCGACTACGTGTCCGAGAACGGAGCGATCGCGCTCTATCCGGGCAACGGCGGCGGCGGAAACCTCTATACGAAGGAGGAGTTCGGCGACTTCGTGCTGCGGTTCGAGTTCCAGCTGACCGAGGGGGCCAACAACGGAATCGGTATCCGTACCCCGCTCGAGGGCGACGCAGCCTACGTGGGTATGGAAATTCAGGTTCTCGATAACGAAGCTCCGATTTACAGCCAGCTCGAGAAGTACCAGTATCACGGGTCGGTTTACGGCGTGATCGCGGCCAAGCGCGGTTTCCTGAAGCCGGTCGGCGAATGGAATACCGAGGAGATATGGATCAAGGGTGACGACATCCGCGTGACGCTCAACGGTACGGTCATCACCGAGGGTAATATCGCCGAGGCGAGCAAGAACGGCACGCTCGACCACCGCGATCATCCGGGCCTTCAGAACAAGAAAGGTCATATCGGATTCCTCGGTCACGGTTCGGAAGTGCGTTTCCGCAATATCCGAATCAAGGAATTGAAGTAGGCCCTGTCTTGTTCCGATTGTCAGATTCCTGCCGGACGCCACGAGCGCCCGGCAGGATTTTTTCGATACCTTCGGCAAAGGAGCGTGGAGGTAGTCGGATACTTTAGTATACCGAGTGTTCGCGTCCGGAGTTAGGTAATTATATGCTTCCGTGGCCGTATGCTCGTCTTTGGATTTCCGATATCTGTTAGCCGCGATTTGCGACCGCAGGTTGCGTATCCGATTAGGCTGCATGGAGTTCCTTGCGTCGTAGGGGACTCCATACGGGGAAACCGGACATGTCGGGAACGCGAAGGCCGGTACAATAAAGCATAAGCCGGGCGGAATTCTTACATCCGCCGATCATGCCCGTGACTACCTGTCGCGCATTCCGAGTCGATCCTGCCTCGCGTTTTCCGCGCCGTAGGAGATTTCGCTTCGGAAAGCCGAATGTGTTGATAATCATACGGCCGGTACGGCGAAGTCCTTTGGGGACGTGCTTCCCCGTTGGGCTTTACCCATGTTTCCGCGACCGGTACGCGCTTGTCGGAGCCTCGCGAGCAGGCTCGGGACCGGAGAGAGCGGAGGGGCGTTCGGTCCGGGCCCGGTCCGGAGTCCCGATTTCGCCGGAAGTTTCGAAAAAATCCGGTTGGACAACGGTGCAGTCCGGATGGAATCCTGATTGAGCGGCTTGTCGCGCGCATCGGTGAAGTTTTGCATGTCCGGTCGTAGCTGCCCGGCGCGGGGCGGATGCGATCTCGGACATTTGGTTCGGGCGCGCGGGCGGCTTGCTTTTCGGGGGCCTCATCCGATTGCGCCGATGAATTCGGCTTCTTGCCGTCGCTTTGCCGGAAGCGGAACCTCTGCAGTGTTGCGACAACGGCCTGCTCGCACGATATGCGGGAACGTGCCCGAAACGAGTCACTCGTTGCCGGAAAGGTCGCTCGTCAGCGTGCGGATTCGTCCGAGCAATTCCTCCTCTGTCCGGTCGTGTCGTCCGCCGGTCGACCGGTTGCCGACAGCATGCGGATCGTTGCAGATGCCGACGAGTCTGCCGAGCGCCGAGGCGGGTTCGGGCGACCATGTTTCGCCGACGGCCGTTTTCCCCTCGTTGTCCGTGCTTGCGAAAAAGTGGGTCGTTCCGTTCAATCCCCGGTGCGCTTCGTCAGGGGAGGGTTCTTCGATCTGTCGGATCAAAAGCCGGAACAGTTCGCGCAGGGAGACGGCCATGCTTTCCGAAATGTGTTTTTTGCTGACCTGGGCCTTTACGCTCTTCCGCCGCGTTGCATACCGATAGTTGGCCGTGAGAGTGGTCGAGACGATGCGGTATCCCTTTTTGTCCTTCTCCAACGAAAAAGCGTATTCTTCGGTGAAAGACGGCAGCGAAGCGTACCTTGCTTCGGGCTTTTCGGAGAAGCCGCCGAAAAGCAGCGCGAACACGTTGTCGTAATAGGTCTTGCAGGCGCTCGGCGAGGACTGCGCGATGTCTTCGGCCGGCTCCAGCCGGCATTGTCCGGCCGCGACCGAAAAAAGGAATCCGAATACGATACGTTTCATAGCCGTTCCGTTTTAGGTCTCGTTCAAAAATAGCGTTTGGGGGCGATAACGGACCTGACGGTCGGATATTTTCGACCGATGGAATGATGGAGGATCGGTCCGACGGTATCTTAAGGTTGCGAAATGCGGTTGTGTCTCAGGCAGCTTTCGGCACGTGCGTCCGATCCGTTCGCCGATAAAAACGGCCCGGCATGAGAGATTTGCCGGGCCGGTCCCCGAAGGGGACGACAGAGTGTAAGTTTGGGTTGGTGGTTGGGTAGGAATGCAGTTAGTTTTTCGTTGAGGTATGTTGATTCGATCGGATTTTCTCTACCAGAAACAGCGAGCGGTTCGGTTCGATACGCAGTCGGACTTCCGTCGTGCGGTCCCGGCTCGTGCGGCCGGGCTCGGAATCGGCCGAGGCGATCTCGCCCGTATGCGGGTCCCATATCTCGAGCCGTTTTTTCCCGCGTAGCGCGACGGTCGAGTCGAAAACCGAGTCCGACAGGTTGGCCAGGTAGTAAATGTCCCTTCCGTCGAGCACCTTGTGCATGCAGCGAAGCGGGACGGCTCCGGCGGCGAAGCCGATGTCCGGGGCCTCGCCAGGTATTTCCAGCGCCTCGGCCAGCGCTTCGACCGACGGCGAAGGAATGAAGCGGACCGTGCCTCCCTGCCGATTGCGGCGGACGATCGAGCCGTCCGGTTGCTGCGACGCCTCGGGCAGCATCCGGCCGATTCTCTCCGCCACTTCGGCATCGCGCCCCGGTTCGGACGAGCGGGCTGGGAGCCGCGTCGTGAAGATTACTTGCCCGCCGGCGTCGAAGAACGCCTCGATCTTTGCGAGTCCTTCGGCGCTGACTACCTCCGACGACGGCACGACCAGCGTGCGCAGCGACTGGGGCTGATGCTCGCCTTCCAGCAGAAGGCGCCGCTTCGCGACGCTCGTCCGCTCGCTCGCGAGCACTTCGGGGTGCAGATAGATGAAGTCGCGCCCGAGCCGGTCGGTCAGCCGGCAACCTACTTGCACGTAATCCATGTCCGGCACGCGGACTCCGCCTTCGTAGGCGGTCAGCGGGCCGTCGAACCGGTGGCCGGCCTGCATCGTCTCGATCGGATAGAGTACGGCGATGTCCGTCGCCAGCCGCGCGTCGTTTTGCAGCAGGACGTTCAGCCGGCCGAGAAACGTGTTGAACTCGTACAGCCCGTCGCGGTACAGCGGGTTACGGTGCGACAGCTCGGGCAGGAACGTCACGTTCCGGTCGTCGTACCAGACGGCGTGCGGGATCAGCATGTTGATGCCCTTGGCGTACTGGTCCTGCGCGATGCGGTAGATCGTGTTCCAAGGGATGTTGCCCATGGCTCCGTAGGTTTCCGACATCGCGAGCGAGCGGTCCCAGTTGACGGCCGCCGAACTGACTACCTTGTAGAACCGCTCGGCCGGCCGGTCGCCGCCGATCTTGTCGATGCCGGGAATGTCTTGGTATTTGAAACACTTCATCAGGTCGGCCGACGTGCCGACCGGATTCTCGCGCTCCTCGTTGTCCTGATGTCCGGTGGCCAGCGTTCCGTGCGACCGGCTCCACTCGCTGACGAGCTTGGGATAGGCCGCCGCGTACAGCTCGGCCCGCAGCGAGAACATCGCGTTCCGGGCCGAAGCCGTTTCGGGACCGATATCGTACCACAGGGCGGGGTAGAGCAGCGTCGGGCTGCTGCCGTACGCGCGGACGAAGTCGTCGTTGAACGAAGGAGTCCAGCAGCGTCCTTCGGCACGATATAGCGTCGGCTCGTCGAAGAACGTGCCGGTGATCGTCGTCCCGAACTCCTCGGGCATCCGTCCGTAGTAGGCTTCGTGCGTCATTTCGATGTAGGCCCGCGCCGCATCCGCGCTCAGATAGTCCATGTTTCGGTCCGGGTCTTCGACGCAGACGAACTGCATCACTTTCCAGCGTCCGTCCGGGACTTGCCAGACGATCCGTCCGTCGGCGATCCGGTCCGACAGGTCGATCCGACGTTTGTCGGAGGTCTCCATCGCGACGACGGCCATCAGCGTGCCCGCGTCGCTGAGAGGACGGTCGTAGACCGCGCCGCCGTCCAGCTCCTCCTCGATCTTGTCGAGCCGCTTGAGCGTCAGATCGGGGTATCGGTTCGCAAAGCGCGGAACGCCGTCGGCGTTGACCCACCCGCCGCTGCCGCTCGGAAATCCGTATTCGTCATACAACGACAGCGTGACGCCCAGTTCGGCGGCTTTTCGGGCGGTATGCCGGTACAGTTCGAAATAGTCGCCGCTCAGGTATTCGGGGGCGAGCCGGGGCCCGAAAGGCAAGATCGAGAAACCTCCGTAGCCGCACCGGCGTACGAAGCCGGCCATCTGTTCGTCGATGCCCTCGCGCGTGATGCGCGTATCGTTCCAGAACCAGAGCGGCTTGGGCCGGTAGTGGGCGGAGGGGTTTCGGAACTCTTGTCTGTCCTGCGCGGCGAGCGATAGCGTCAGACAGAGTGCGAACCCCGTCAGCGAGATCGGTTTCATGGTCGATGAATTTGCTTTTAACAAAAAAACGAAAAGGAATCCGTTCCATGTTCCGATTTATGACCGGATCGTTCCGATTTTTGTTGCGTCTTCTTCGGCGGAAGACGGATCGGTCTCCGCAAAGCGGCACGGCGGACAGGGGCACCCTGTCCGCCTTTCTCCGGTCCATCGGACCGTTTTCTGTCGCGGGCGGAGAAGACCGCCCGTTGGTTCTGCGGCCTCGGTCGGGTTGCGTTCGGGGTCGATCGGCAGACCCGCTCATGGCGGCACGATGCGGGAAAGCCTGTTTCTGGCGTCGGAAACCGGTGCGGCCGAAAGCGCGGCCGGAATCCGGCCCGGCGACGGGTTTTTTATTTCGCCGCGAAACGCTACCTTTACGGGCCGCATGCCGAGGCGGACCTTAAACCGATATGCCATGTCCCCTAAAAGTTTTCGCGTCAGCAGAGAGAGCCCGTTGCTGCCGTTTCTGCTTGAGGCTTGCCGTTCCTGCAACCGGACGACCGTCAAATCGTATCTGTCTCACAATCAGGTGGAGGTGAACGGCCGGATCGTTGCCCGGTTCGATCATGCGCTTTCGCCGGGGGACGAGGTGGCCGTTTTCCCGGGGCGGCGGGTCGAGCTGCTGCGGCATCCGATGTTGCGGATCGTTTACGAGGACGAGTGGCTGATCGTGGCCGACAAGCGGAGCGGCTTGCTGTCGGTCGGTACGCAGCGCGAACGGACCCGTACGGCCTACTATATCCTGAGCGAGCACGTCAAGCGGAGCGACCCGGCCAACCGGATATTCGTCGTCCACCGGCTGGACCGCGCCACGTCGGGCCTGTTGGTGTTCGCCAAAAGCGAGCGGGTCCAGTCGCTTATGCAGAGGACATGGAGCGAAACGGTCCGTCGCCGCACTTACGTGGCCGTCGTGGAGGGCGCGTTCGACAAGAAGAGCGGAACCGTATCGACTTATTTGGCCGAAAGCAAGGGATATAAAGTGTTTGTGACCAAGGACCGCTCGGCCGGGGAGCGGGCCGTTACGCGCTATCGGGTGCTCCGTTTCCGGGACGGCTTTTCGCTGGTGGAGCTGGAGCTCGAGACGGGCAAGAAAAACCAGATACGAGCGCACATGGAATACATAGGGCATCCGGTGGCGGGCGACCACAAGTACGGAGCGCACGGCGATCCGGCGGGTCGGGTGGCGCTGCATGCGAGCAGGCTCTGTTTCGTGCATCCGGTGACGGGGCGCGAGCTCGATTTTTCGTCGCCCGTTCCGGCCGCTTTCGGGCGGATCGTGAAGTGAAACGCTTTCCGGACCGTGTTTATGAGGAACGACGAGTTGCGCCCGATTGCGGAATTTTTGAAAATCGTTCCGGTCGGATGAAAAAAATGGAGCGATTTTTTGGATTATTCGAAATAATGTCTACCTTTGCACCGAATTCATGCTGCATTCGTCTAACGGTTAGGACGGTAGATTCTCAGTCTACAAATACTGGTTCGATTCCTGTATGCAGTACGGTGAGCCGACGCAAAACGCGTCGGCTTTTTCGTTTGTCCCCGGGACGTACGAGGCGACCGGTCTGCCATGGAAAGCGAAAACTTCGATGAAGATGCGTGGAAAGGCGGTGCCGGGCCGATCGGGTATCTGTCCGCCACGATAGGATTCCTGTTGTCCGTTGCCGGCTGCCGGAGACTTCCTCGCCGGACGGACCTTTCTTGCGCGGTGCGCCGGTTTTTGCTGCGAGGTTCGGCTTGGCTGCCGCATTTGTTTCGCCGATGCCGTCGGACCTGTCTGTCGGGCGGTTCGCTGCCGGACGAGGTTCCGTTCGGCGCTTCGGTTCTCGGCAGGAGACTCTTGTTGATATATCTTATCGCTCGGCCGGATGGGGGGCGGTTATTTGAAAATCGTTCTGACGCGAGCGGATTCCGTGCGGGCGGACCGAGGGCGACCTTCGGGCGACGGCCGGCCGGATGTCCGTGCGAAGGTCGCTGCCGTCTGCCTCGGGCAATGACGCTTCGAGTGAATTTTCGGGCGGGACAGCGTTCGCGACGCATTCGGCTTCTTGTCTTATCCCTGTGTTCGACGACGGGCGCGGAGTATCCGAACGGGTCGTATTCGGCCGCTATCCGGCCGCCGCGTCGGATGCCTTGTGTCCGACATCGGTGACAATGCCTGAATGGGCGATCCGCGGGCGGAAATCCGTTCGGCCCCGATACCCGCTCGCTCACGGCCGGCTCCGGTTTCTTTTTGCGTGAGTCGGAGCTTGCCGTCGCTTTTCGTCGCGAAATCCTGACGCTTCGGCCGTCCGGGGCCGGACTTCTTCCGTTTAGGGATCGTACCCTCGCCAGAGGACCGTTTCAGAGGGCGGAGCGATTGGATATTCCGGCCCGATTTTTTACATTTGCACGATAAGCGGATATCATATGATCGGAGGCATGTTTTGGGATTTCGCATGGCGGCTGTTGCTGGCCGGCGTTTTGGGCGCCGTCATCGGACTCGACCGCGAGTACCGGGCCAAAGAGGCCGGTTTCCGCACGCATTTTCTGGTCGCGCTGGGCAGCGCGCTGTTTATGATCGTTTCTCAATACGGATTCTCCGGCGTGCTTGCGGGAGCCGACGTGAAGCTCGATCCGAGCCGCGTAGCGGCTCAGGTCGTCAGCGGCATAGGCTTTCTGGGGGCGGGAACCATCATTTTCCAGAAGCAGGTCGTCCGGGGACTGACGACGGCGGCCGGCCTTTGGGCTACGGCCGGCATCGGGCTGGCCGTAGGCGGGGGTATGTACTGGGTAAGCGTTTGCGCAACCGTGCTGACGCTTTTCGGGCTGGAGATCCTGACGCTGCTTTTCAAAAGCGTCGGGATTCGCAACGCGCTGTTCGCGTTTTCCACCGCCTCGCGCGAGGAGCTGAAGAAGATTTCCGGAGAGGTACTCCGGCGGGGGCATCGCGTAATCAGCTACACGACCCGGGAAGAGGAGCGCGACGGACATACGCTCTATCGGGTCACGCTGGTGGTCCGCATCCGCAAGCAGAGCGACGAGCGATCGTTGTTCGAGTTTATCCAGTCGTTGCCGAACACGATGCTGGAATTGATGGAGTAGGCTGCTCCTTCGGGGCGAATGGGCGAAGGTTTTGCCTGAGGGCGCTCCGTGAAAACTCCGCCGGAAAGTCGGCCGGCGAGTTCCGGACCGCCGTCGGGATACGCTCGTCGGACGAATGCGGGACATGCCGTTCGCCGCTATCCGTGCAATCCGTTCTTTAACAATCGTTTATGAATCGTTGGATCGGGCGGTTTCTCGACCGCCGCAGGCATCATCCCGTCTCGGGCGGGCTGGAAATATTCAAATATATCGGGCCGGGATTGCTCGTGACCGTCGGTTTCATCGATCCCGGCAACTGGGCGTCGAATCTGGCCGCCGGGGCCGAGTACGGTTACGCGCTGCTGTGGATGGTCACGCTGTCGACGGTCATGCTGATCGTATTGCAGCATAACGTAGCCCACTTGGGTATCGCGACAGGACTTTGCCTGGCCGAGGCGGCCTCGGTCCATCTGCGTCCCCGCTATTCGAAGCCGATTCTGCTGACGGCCATGCTGGCTTCGGTCTCGACGTCGCTGGCCGAGCTGCTGGGCGGAGCTATCGCGTTGCAGATGCTGTTCGGAGTTCCGGTCCGGATCGGGGCGGCGCTGGTGCTCGCCTTCGTGCTGATCATGCTTTTTACGAACAGCTACCGACTGATCGAAAAGTGGATCATCGCCTTCGTCTCGATTATCGGGCTGTCGTTCATCTACGAGCTGTCGCTCGTGACGATCGACTGGCCTGCGGCGGCGGTCGCATGGGTGACGCCGTCGTTCCCCGAAGGCTCTATGGTAATCGTCATGAGCGTGCTCGGGGCCGTCGTAATGCCGCACAATCTGTTCCTGCATTCCGAGGTGATTCAGAGCCGGAAATGGAATCTGAGCGACGAGCGTACGATCCGCAGACAGTTGCGCTACGAGTACGTCGATACGATCTTTTCGATGCTCGTCGGCTGGGCGATCAACAGCGCGATGATCCTGCTCGCGGCCGCGACGTTTTTCGTCTCGCGGACTTCGGTTTCGGAATTGCAGCAGGCCGACTCGTTGCTGCGTCCGCTGCTCGGTAGTCATGCGACGGTCGTTTTCGCCGTAGCGTTGCTTTTGGCCGGTATCGCCTCGACGATCACTTCGGGCATGGCCGCCGGAACGATCTTCGCCGGAATGTTTCGGGAGCCCTATGACAGGAAGGACCCGCACTCGCGCTTCGGCGTAGCGCTCTCGCTGGTGGCGGCTTTCGTCGTCATCATCGTGATTTCCGATCCGTTCAAAGGACTGATCTATTCTCAGATGGCGCTCAGCATTCAGCTCCCGTTCACCGTTTTCCTGCAGGTTCGCCTGACTTCCTCGGAGAAGGTGATGGGAAAATTCCGCAATTCGCGCTCGACCAAGTGGTTGCTTTACGCCATCGGCGCTCTCGTGACATGGCTGAACGTCATGCTGTTCGTTAGCTTTTTCTGATTTTCGGAGGTTTTCGTGCTGGAATAAGATTTCTGCGCGCCCGTTTCCCCGGCTTGTCCCGCGATAGTTCGCCGAGGGACTTTGCGTCATGCTTCAGCCGGAAGCCGTCGGGTCCTGCTTGGTCCGATGCGCGTCGGACGAAAGTCGTTCCGTGCCGTTCCGGCCAGACCGGAATCGGTATCCGCCGCGCGGCTCGCCCGAGGCGGTCTCTGTGCTTCGTCGCCGGGATAATAGGCGAGAGCGTCTGCGGGCCGGCTTATGCAGCCGTTCCGCAGACACGCTCGGATACCGTCGACGACCGTGATGGCGCGATGAGCGGTTGTCGACGGCGGAATGGTCAAGACGACTTGCGGCTGTTTCTGTCCTTTCTCCGCCGGGTTGACGGATCGGGAGCCTGCGCCCGTCTGTTGAGCGGGATGCGCTCTTTCGCAGGAGCCGAAAGTCTGTACCGGTCCGGGGTAAATGTCTGTCGCATACCTCGCTGTGCAATCGCGGCATGAATTGTGCTGACAGTCTGGCGGCGGGCTTCGGCCCGTCTTCTAACCGATTCTCCGCGTATGAAAAGAACGATTATCTGGATCGTGTCGCTGTGTGCCGCGACATCCGCCGCGGCTCAGGAAATATCCGACACGACATGGACGGGCAAGGGCGTCGCCGGCCTCAATCTTTCGCAGGTGAGCCTGAGCAACTGGGCTGCCGGCGGCGACGGAAGCGTCGCGTTCGACGTATTGCTGAATTACGATCTCGTGTACAGGCGCGAGCGCCATCTGTGGCAGAACCGGCTCGAGCTGGCCTACGGGCTCAACAACACCTCCTCGAACGGGATGCGCAAGACGAACGACAAGATTTATCTCTCGTCGGTTTACGGCTACCGGATCGCCCGGGCGTGGTATGCCAGCGCTCTGCTGAATTTCAACACGCAGTTCGCCAACGGCTACGACTACAACTCCGACCCGCGCGACTACATCTCGCGTTTCATGGCGCCGGGCTATCTGATGATCGGCGCGGGCGTGACGTGGATGCCGAAGAAATGGTTCACGATGACGTTCACTCCGGCCACATGGCGCGGAACGTTCGTCACCAGTTCGCGGCTGTCGGCCGAGGGGGCCTACGGCGTCGATCCCGGCAAAAGGCTGCTGTCCGAGTTCGGCGGCAATCTGAAGCTGGAATTCAATTACGAGTTCCTGCCGAACATGACGCTCTATTCGCGGGTCGATTTCTACTCGAACTATCTCGACAAGCCGCAGAACGTCGACGTACGCTGGGATACGCAGATCAACATGAAGATCAATAAGTGGTTCGCGGCCAATCTGAATCTGAACCTGATCTACGACGACGATACGAAGATACTTCAGAAAGACGGGCGCCAGGGCGCTCGCATCCAGTTCAAGGAGGCGCTCGGCATCGGTCTTCAGGCGGCTTTCTGAGTCCGGCGCTCGCGGTGGCGTTCCGTTTCCGGGGCTCGGCCCCGGGTTGAGTGCCGGTTAATCCCTGCATAGCCCTTGCCGGATCGGGGCCCCATGCTTCGGGTCGTTCGCTCCGGTTTTCGGCCTCGGCCGTTTCCGGGGGGGGAAAAATCGTTTCCGGTCCGCCAGCGGTCCGCGCCGGTCGCTGCAAGGAAAGCGGAGTGCGTCGGTAGCTATCCGAGGCAGTCTATCTCTTCGGCCGGCAGAAAGGCCATGCCGGCGTTGCGGGCGAATTGCCGGTCCGATTCGCTGTCGCCGATCATCAGCGAGCGGGCGAAATCGATGTCGGGAAAGTCGATGCGGGCCTGCTGCGCCATGCCCGTCTGCGGCTTGCGGTTCGGATCGTCGGGCGAGAGAGCCGTGCAGAAGTAGACGCGGTCTATCCTGCCGCCGTGGCGCTCGATTTCTTCGATCATCCGGTCGTGTATGCGATTCAGATCGTCGAGGCTCATGATTCCCTTGCCGACGCCCCGCTGGTTCGTGACGACCAGAATGCGCCGGAACCGTCCGCTCCAGCGGGCCAGACGGTCGAGCATGCCCGGCATGAACTCGAACTCCTCCCAGTTTTTGACGTAATCGTCCGGCCGGAGGCGGTTGATGACTCCGTCCCGGTCCAGAAACAGCGTGTCGAACGCTTCGTCGTCGAATCTTCCCATTGTCAGAATAGCTTGCACAATTCCCGGTTGGCCCGCTCGTAGTCTTCGGGAACTCCGATATCGATGAAATAGCCGTTGTCCGTGTAACCGTGGACGAGTCCCCGGCCGGCGAGCGGCTGGAGCACGTCCGTCTCGAACGAGAACCGCTCGGGGAGGCCGTCGAGCACTCCGCTGTCTCGGCGGAGCAGATAGCATCCCGCGCTGATCGTCCCTTCGGCGCAATGCCGCTTTTCCTCGAACGCTTCGACGCGTCCGTCCGCATCGAGCCGGACGTTGCCGTAGCGGTCGAAGTCGCGCATCGGCTTGAGCGCGATGCTCATCGGAGTGCCGGCCGACGCATGCGATGCCAGAAACGCGTCGGTGTTCATGTCGAAGAAAGTATCACCGTTGAGGATCAGCGCCTGAGGGGTCCGCACGCGGGTCATGGCCAGCGCGATAGCGCCTCCCGTGCCCAGCGGCTGACGCTCGACCGAGAAATCGAAGTCGAAGTCAGGTTCCTCCCTTTCGACCCATGTCTCGACCTGCTCGTGCAGGTAGCCCAGCGACAATACGATTTTCCGGAATCCGTTCCGGTGCAGGCGGCGCAGCAGATAATCGAGGAAAGGCCGGCCGCATACGGGGGCCATACATTTGGGGACGGGGCCTATCGTATCCCGCAGGCGTGTTCCGAGGCCGCCGGCCAGAACGATGCAGGTCGTATCTGCGACGGTTGCCGGGCGGGCGTTTGCGTGTGTGTCGTTCATGCGTTCGTAAATGGTTCGTGGTCCGGTCGCTGCGGTAAAGGCGCGCTTCGGTTCGGCTTATAGACTCCATGTGCAGAGGCCCTCCTCGACGAAGTCGTACGAGTGAAAGACGCCTCCGAAATGTTTCAGTCGGTCCATGACGTCGTAGCGCTTGACGTCGGGGCAGTAGAAAGCCATGAATCCGCCTCCTCCCGCGCCGAGGATCTTCCCTCCGATCGCTCCGGCCCGGAGCGCCGTGTCGTATATTTCGTCGATCAGCGGGTTCGAAATGGCCGAGGCGAGTCGCTTCTTGTAGACGAACCCTTCGTGGAGCAGTTCGCCGATCCGGTTCAGGCGGCCGGTCAGCAGCGCTTCCTTCATTTGCGCCGCCTGCTGCTTGATGACATGCATGGCCTCGACCGAGGAGCGGTTGTCGCTGAGGACGTTCTGCTGCTGCTGCTCGATGATTTCCGCCGACACGCGGCTTTTGGAGGTATAGTACAGCAGCAGGTTGTTCTCCAGCTCGTTGATATACTCCCGCTTGATGCGCAGCGGATTGACGATCACGCGGTCGTCGTAGAACTCCATGTAGTTGAATCCTCCGAAAGTGGCGGCGTATTGGTCCTGCTTGCCTCCGGCCATGCCCAGCTCGTCGCGCTCGATCCGATAGGCCCGCTGCGCGACGTCGTAACTTCCGAGCGGCAGCCTCAGCCACTGGGCGAACGCTCCGAGTATCGCGACGACGAGCGTCGACGACGAGCCGAGTCCCGAGCCGGCCGGCGCGTCCACGAACGTGTTGAGCGAGAAGCCGCTTTCGATCGGGCCGAACTGCGACACGACATGGTTGTATATTCCCTTGTGCAGGTCGAGCACCCCGTCGATCGGCAGCTCGGATTGCAGCTCGTAGCGCAGCGTCTGGTTGCGGTCCAGAGCCCGCAACACGATCTGCGGCTCGTCCGTCGGCTCGATCGTGGCATGGGCGTACAGCGAGACCGTCGCGTTGAGAATGGCCCCTCCGTACAGGTCCGAGTAGGGACTGACGTCCGTTCCCCCTCCGGCCAGACCGATTCGAAGCGGGGCTTTGCTTCTGTAAATCATGGTTATGCTTTTGGGCCGGGAACGGACCTGCGGCCGGCCGGGCCGCGCCGCAAGTGTCGCCGGCGGGATAAAGATAGCGATTGCACCCGGTTTTTCCAACCCTCCCGGCTCCCCGCTTCTCTGCCCGGAAGACGATGCTTTGCCGGAACGAACCGTCCGCCCGTCGGGAAAGAGATGCGTTGCGGCACGAATGGGGCCGTACTTCTCTCTTGTGCGGGAAAGTTTCCCGGATCGAAATCGAAATTTGTTGCAACGCATGAATGCTCGATGTTTCCGAGATAAGAACCGGTTTTGGGAAAATCCGGGTTCTTGAATGGGCGGACGGGGGGGGCCGAAATCCTCGCAAGGATCGAGAGTGCCCGAAGATCGAGGAGGGCGAGCGGTTTTGTCGTTTGGGATCGGTCGGACCGGAAACCGGTGCCGGTCGCGCGTATCTTCCCCTTCGGCCGATGCGAAAAATGCGAATTTCGGACCCGAAATTTGCTGTTTTGCGAAAAAAAAATTACTTTTATCATTAATTTAACCGGTTAAGCAGTCCGCTCCGGTATTCCCGGAAGACTGGACCGCTTCCATTTGTCAAGTTGTGCCGAACGTATGGGGACTTCGCTCAAGGACATAGCCGAGACGCTGAATCTGTCGAAGACGACGGTTTCGTGGGTGCTGTCGGGCCGCGCGGACGAAAAGGGGATCAGCGCCGCCACGCAGCAGCGGGTTTCGCGCTGCGCCCAGCGACTCAACTATCGCCCGAACCTGCTGGCCCGCAGCCTGAATACGGGCGAGTCGGGCATGATCGGCCTGATCCTGCCTTCGATTTCCGATTCGTTTTACTCGCAGGTGGCGCGCGAGGTCGAGATGGAAGTGGAAGAGCACGGCTATTCGCTGATGATTTGCAGTTCCGAGTCGGAGCCCGAGCGGGAGAACCGGATGATCCGCCTGTTCCGCGCCAAGCAGGTCGACGGGCTGATCATAGCGCCGACCGTCCGTTCCGGCGAGGAGATCCGTCGTCTGGTCGACGAGTCGTTTCCTTTCGTCGTGTTCGACCGCCGCTTCCCGAAGCTCGATACGCATTGCGTGCTGATCGATAACGAGCGCAGCAGCTATGCGCTGGTCCGTCGCCTGACCGAGGACGGATTCCGCCGGATCGCCGTAATTACGACCAATCCGCACTTGGAGACGATGGATGCTCGCCGTGCCGGCTACGGGCGCGCCTTGGCCGATTCGGGTATCGCCTTCGACGAGAGTCTGTACGGGGAGGTGGAGTTCGCCGGATACGAGCGGAACTTGCCCGGCGTGCTCGACCGCATTTTCGCGCGGGACGAGGGCGTGGACGGGTTTTTCTTTACGACTCATATTCTGGCGCTGGAGGCTTTCCGCTACTTCCATGACCGGGGGGTCGACATCAACGACGGCTACGGACTGGCCTGTATTCACGAGGTTCCTTTCATGTCGGTGCTCGCGCCCGGCATGCATGTGGCCCGGATGCCGGTCGGACGGATCGGACGCGAGTCGGTCCGTATGCTGCTTGAGGATATGCGCCGCCGCAAGTCGGCGGGCGAGGTTCCCCCGGCCGAGACGGTCGAGCTGGAGTGCGAGCTGTGCTTCAGGGGCTGACGACAGGCAAGGAATTTTATATGAAAACACTTAAATAAATGAGCTTATGAACTATGGTACTTTCCGATCGATGACCGTCTTGCTGGGTGCGGCGGCATTGTGGGGAACCGGCTGCTCGGACAGCGGCTCCGCGCAGATCGAAGACATGCGGTGCGAGTACATGCGCTCGCCCGTGGGGATCGGCCTCGACATGCCGCCCCGTTTCACATGGACCTATGCGGGCGACGAGGATTTCGTGCAAGGCAAGTGCCGCGTGCGGATCGCTTCGACCAAAGAGGCGCTCGCCGACTCGCTGGCTCCGGGCGACGTATGGACCTCGCCCGAGATCGTTTCGGGGAACGGCTTCGTAGAGTGCGACGCCGCTCTGGCGCTGGAGCCCCGCACGCGCTACTACTGGAGCGCGACGGCATGGGACGAGGCCGGACGGATCGTCTGCTCGCCGGTCGACAGCTTCGAGACGGCGATGGCCGACGGTGGCTGGACGGCGAAATGGATCACCGACCGTCACGATAAGAACTTCGCTCCCTCGCCGATGCTGCGCAAGTCGTTTACTGTGAAGGACGGCGTCCGCGAGGCGCGGCTGTATATGAGCGCCGCGGCCTACGGCAAGATGACGGTCAACGGCGAGCCTGTGACCGAGAACAAGCTCGAACCCGGCTACACGCATTACGACAAGCGCAACCTGTATGCGACCTACGACGTGACGAAGCTGTTGCGTCCGGGCGAGAACGTCGTGGCCGCCGTGCTCGGCAACGGCTTCTACAACGAGATAGCGCCCGTGGCGACATGGGATTTCGAGGACGCCCGCTGGCGCGACCGCGCGCGGATGATCTGCGAGCTGTATATCGTCTACGGAGACGGCACGAGCGAGGTGATCGCTTCGGACGGGTCGTGGAAGACGGCTACGGGTCCCTATCTGCAGAACAACATTTACAGCGGCGACACCTACGACGCCCGTCTGGAGATTCCGGGCTGGGACCGTCCGGGCTTCGACGACCGGGCATGGAAGCCGGCCCTCGAGGTAGCGGCTCCCTCGCCCGTTCTGACGGCGCAGACGATGCCCGGCATCCGTCCCACGCGCGAGATCAAACCCGTCGGGGTGCGTTCGTTCGGCGATACGGTCTATGTGTTCGACTTCGGCGAGAATATGTCGGGATTGTGCCGGCTGAAAATTTCGGGCGAGCGGGGCACGAAGGTCGAGATGCAGCACGGCGAACTGCTCAAGGACAACGGCCGCGTCGAGATGCGCAACATCGACATCTATTACGATCCGATGCCGGGACTGGGCTTCCAGACCGACTACTATACGCTCAAGGGCGACGGCGAGGAGACCTTCACGCCCGATTTCAACTATCACGGCTTCCGGTGGGTCGAGGTGCGCTCCGACCGCCCGATGAAGCTCGACGAGAACAGCCTCACGGCGCTTTGCATGCATACGGCCGTCGAGCCGGTGGGCGAGTTCCGCTGCTCGAACGACATGCTGAACGAGGTGTGGAAAGCCACGCGCCGCGCCTATCTGGCGAACCTGATGAGCATTCCGACCGACTGTCCGCAGCGCGAGAAGAACGGCTGGACGGCCGACGCGGCGCTGGCGATCGATCTGGCGCTGCTCAACTACGACGGTATCCTGTTCTATGAGAAGTGGTTCGACGATGTCGCCGACAATATCCGCGAGGACGGTCGGATCGCCGGCATCATCCCGACCTCGAGCTGGGGGTACGACGACTGGATCGGTCCGGTCTGGGACGCCTCGATACTGATTATCCCGAACGCGATATACAACTATTACGGCGACAAGCGCACGATCGAGAAGATCTATCCGACGGTCGAGAAGTACCTGACCTATTTGAAGACCCGCGAGGATTCGACGGGGCTGGTAACTTACGGTATCGGCGACTGGGTGTTCTACAAGACGCAGACGCCTACGGCCTATACGTCGAGCTGCTTCTACTACCTCGACTATGCGCTGATGAGCCGTTTCGCGGAACTGACCGGCCGCGACGCCGCTCCGTTCAGGGAGAAAGCCGAGCGTATCCGCGAGGCGGTCAACCGAATCTACTTCGACTCGACCGCCGCGTCGTACGCCAACGGCTCGCAGGCCGCGCTGGCCGTCGCGCTGGGACTCGGCATCGTGCCCGAGGGCTACGAGCAGCGTGTGGCCGACAATCTGGCCAAGGCGATCGAAGACAACGATTTCCATCTCGACTTCGGCACGCTCGGCAGCAAGTACGCCTTGCGCATGCTGACGCGCTACGGTCACGGCGACGTAGCCTACAAGATGGCCTCGCAGAAGGACTGCCCCTCTTGGGGATGGTGGATCGAGCAGGGCTTCACGACGCTGGCCGAGACGTGGGCCCTGTCGCCCGAGTTCCGCGACGCGTCGGTCAACCATGTTTTTCTGGGCGACATCAGCGCCTGGATGGTCAGCGACATCGCGGGCATCAACTTCGATCCCGAACGGCCCGGTTACCGCCACATCATGTTCCGCCCGCATTTCTTCGACGGGCTCGATTGGGCCGAGGCCGAGTATCGCTCGGTCAGCGGTCCGATCCGTTCGCGTTGGGAACGCAAAGGCGACCGCGTCGTGCTGACGGTGACCGTTCCGGTCAACTCGACCGCGACGGTCGAGGCCGGCGGCAAGACGGTCGAGGTCGGAGCCGGGACGCACGATTTCAAGTTTTAGCGCCGGATGCGGCTTCGCTTCGGACATTCATAGCATTCAACCGATAAAACGCAATAAGAAAAAACGATGAAAAGAAATCCGATAATCCGATGGTGCCTGAGCCTGCTGCTCGGGCTGGCGTTCGCTCCGGCGTGGAGCGGGCCGGTCTCGCTGAACGGAACGTGGGAACTCTCCTACTGGAAACAGCCTGCCGAGGCCATTACCGATCCGGCTGAACTGAAAGAGGTCGAGGTAAAGACGATTCCCGCGCAGGTTCCGGGCAATGTCGAGCTCGACTTGCTCGCCGCCGGCCTGATCGACGACCCGATGATCGGGGCCAATGTCAATAAGCTGCGCGCGTGGGAAGGGCATCAGTGGTGCTACGCGCGCAGCTTCACCGCTCCGAAGCTCTCTGAGGGACAGCGTGCCGAGTTGTGGTTCGGCGGCATCGACTGCCTGGCCGACATTTGGGTCAACGGCAAGCACGCCGGCAGCTCGGCCGACATGCTGATCGAGCGCCGCTTCGACGTCACGGACCTGATCGAGCAGGGAGGCGAAAATACGGTGCAGGTGATCATCCGCCCGGTCGTGCCCGCGTCGCAGGACCATTTGCTCGGCATGTTCAGCATGGGTAATTTCGCGACCGAGGAATCGGTCTATATCCGCAAGGCGCCGCACATGTACGGATGGGACATCATGCCCCGTTTGGTGAGCGCCGGGCTGTGGCGCGGCGTCGAGCTGCGCGTGCTCGAGCCCGCCCGCTTCACGGACGTTACGTGGGTGACCACGCATATCGATACGGCTACGCGCAACGTGAGCCTGTTCGTCGATTTCCAGACCAAGCTGCCTTTCGATCTGTACGACAAGGCGAAGCTCCGCTTCACGCTGACGCGCAACGGCAAGGAGGCATGGCGGGGCGAGCAGATCGCATTCATGCACGCGGGCCGCATCGTGGCGAATCTCGAGAAGGCCGACCTGTGGTGGCCGCGCGGCTATGGCGAGCCGGCTCTCTACGAGGCCAAGAGCGAGCTGATCGGTCCCGACGGCAAAGTGCTCGACACGGACGTCAAGCGTATCGGCCTGCGGATCGTGAAGCTCGACATTTCCGACATTCATCTGCCCGACGAGCGCGGCAAGTTCTGCTTCGTGGTCAACGGCGAGAAGATTTTCGTGCGCGGTACGAACTGGGTGCCTCTCGACGCGCTCCACAGCCGCGATGCGGCGCAATACGAGAGCGCGATCAAGCTCGTGACGGACGCCAACTGCAACATGATCCGCTGCTGGGGCGGCAATGTCTACGAGGACACCCGCTTCTTCGACCTGTGCGACGAGAACGGCATCATGGTATGGCAGGACTTCGCGATGGGATGCGCTTTCTATCCGCAGCGCGACGATTTTCTGGACCAGTTCCGCGAAGAAGTCACCTCGGTCGTGCTGAAGCTGCGCAACCACGCGTCGCTCGCGCTGTGGGCCGGCAACAACGAGGACGACGCCAATCTGTTCTGGAGCCGTCTCCAGCCGTTCCACCTCGATCCCAACCGCGATCAGGTTTCGCGTCACGTGATTCCCGAGGTGCTCTATGAGTTCGACGGCACGCGTCCCTATCTGCCCAGCTCACCCTATTACAGCGAGGCCGTATGGGAAAAGGGCAGCCTCGAGCAGTATCTGCCCGAAAACCACCTGTGGGGCCCGCGCGGATACTATAAGGACAAGTTCTACACGACGGCTCCCTGCACTTTCGTCAGCGAGATCGGCTATCACGGCTGTCCGAACCGCAGTAGTTTGGAGAAGATGATGACCGCCGAGGGGCTCTATCCGTGGACCGAGGGCCGTCAGTGGAACGACGAGTGGATCACCAAGTCGACGCGCCGCTTCGTGGCTTGGGGTCCGACGATGGATCGCAACAATCTGATGCTGAATCAGGTGAATATCCTGTTCGGCTCGGTTCCCGACGATTTGGACGAGTTCGTCTTCGCTTCGCAGTCGGTTCAGGCCGAGGCAATGAAATACTTCGTCGAGATGTGGCGCGGCCGCAAGTTCGAGCGGACGGGCATCATCTGGTGGAACGTGCGCGACGGATGGCCGATCATTTCGGACGCCGTGGTCGACTACTACGGCTCGAAAAAGCTGGCGTACTATTTCCTGTCGAACGTGCAGAAGAACGTCTGCGTGTTCGTCAACGATCCGGTCGACGGAGCCTATCCGCTCGTGGCGGTGAACGATACGCGCCATCCGGCCGAGGGAACCGTGACGGTGACCGATGTGGCGACCGGGCGCGAGGTGTTCAAGGGAAGCTACCGCGTGGGCGCCAATGGCCGCGAGACGATCGCCCGGTTGCCCGTGCTGGAAGGGCAGGGTATGCTGCTGATCCGCTACGAGGCCGACGGCGAGCGTTTCGGGAACCACTATTTGTACGGAGAGCCTCCCTACGATCTGAAAGAGTACCGGAACTGGCTCGACAAGACGAAACTCTACGCGAACAAGGACAAATAGCATGAAAATGAAGAAAAATATCTTGGGCGTCGACATAGGCGGAACCAAATGCGCCGTGATCTACGGACAGAAAGAGGGCGATACGCTGCATCTGGTCGAAAAGGTGAAGTTTCCCACGACGAGCGTCGACGAGACGATCGCCAACATCTGTTCCGAGATCGAGCAGATGATGGGCCGGCACGGCCTCGACTCGTCGAACACGGGCGCGATCGGGATCAGTTGCGGCGGGCCGCTCGACAGCAAGCGAGGCGTGGTCATGTCGCCGCCTAACCTGCCCGGGTGGAACGATATTCCGATCGTCCGGATGCTCGAAGAACGTTTCGGGATCAGGACGGGAATCCATAACGACGCGAACGCGTGCGCGCTGGCCGAGTGGAAGTTCGGTGCCGGCGTCGGGACTCAGAACATGGTGTTTCTGACGTTCGGCACCGGACTCGGCGCCGGGCTGATTCTCGACGGCAAGCTCTACGCCGGGACGAACGACAACGCCGGCGAGCTGGGGCATATCCGCCTGTCGGAGTTCGGTCCGGTGGGATACGGCAAGTGCGGTTCGTTCGAAGGGTTCGCCAGCGGCGGCGGCATCGCCCAGCTGGCCCGTTTCAAGGTGAGCGAGAAGCAGCAGATGGGCGAGAGCGTCGCCTGGTGCCCGCCGGGACAGCTCGACTCGATCAGCGCGCATACGGTCGCGCTGGCCGCTGCCTCGGGCGATCCGCTGGCGCTCGAAATCTACCGGATTTCGGCGACTTACCTCGGACGGGGACTGGCGATGGTCATCGACCTGCTGAACCCCGAGGTGATCGTCATCGGCAGCATCTATGTCCGCAACCGCGAGCTGATGGAGCCCTTCGTGCTGCAGGAGATCGAGCGCGAGGCGCTTTCGCACGCGCGCCGGGTGTGCTCGGTGCGGCCCGCCAAGCTGGGCGAGCAGATCGGCGACTACGCTGCGCTGTCCGTAGCGGCCAACCTGATTTAGTCGAACTTTATGGATGAATAGAGCAATGGAAGATATTATCAGCAAGAGCCTCAAGCAGGCGCAGGATGTGCTGCAGGCGTTCGTTTCGAATCCGGACACGGTGAGCCGGATGCGTCAGGCGGTCGATATGCTCGCGGCCGCTTTGGAAAACGGAAACAAGATTCTCAGCTGCGGCAACGGCGGGTCGCTGTGCGACGCGGCGCATTTCGCCGAGGAGCTGACCGGCCGTTTCCGCCGCGACCGCCGGCCGTTGCCGGCCATGGCGATCAACGACGCGGCTTATATGACCTGCGTGGGCAACGATTTCAGTTTCGATCAGATTTTCGCGCGCTGGGTCGAGGCTTTCGGACGTCCGGGCGACGTGCTGCTCGCGATCAGTACGAGCGGCAACTCGGGCAATGTCGTGATGGCCGTCGAAAAAGCACGCGAGGCCGGTATGAAAGTGCTGGCGCTGACCCGAGAGGGGACCAACAAACTGTCCGAAATGGCCGACGTGGCGATTTGCGCGCCGACCGCGCCGTATTCCGACCGGATTCAGGAGATCCATATCAAGGTGATCCACATCCTGATCGAAGCGCTCGAGGCCGCGGTGATATACAAAGACGGAACGGGGGAGCGGTAGACTTTCCGGGTGGGGCGCTGTCTCTTTCGGGTTTTCCCGAATCCGGGTCCGGCGAATCGAATCCGGACCGGGGGGATGGCGCGGATGACCGCATGAAGACCGCAGGAGACGATTCCTGCGGCTTCGTCGGTTTTCCGCAGTTCCCTTTCGCTGTATTGAAATTCAACCAATAACTTAAATAGAACCGATTGATGAAACCGTTTTTCAGAACCTTTTTCAGCCTCGTGCTGCTGGCATTAGCTCCCGTCCTTGCAGGAGCTCAGGTTACGGTCCGGATGAGCGACGATCCCGTCGATGTCGCCCGCTGGATCGAGACCCGATTCGGCAAAGGACAGATTCCTCCTTTCTCGTTCGTCTACGGGGGAAAGCACTCTTCGGCACTGTTGCCGCGCTGGAGCTATTCGTCGACGAAGCTCGAAAGCGACGATCCCGATCGTATCGAGTATCTTTACGCTTACACCGACCGCTCGACCGGCCTGAAAGTGGAATGCCGCGTGAAAGGCTATCCGTCGTTCCATGCCGTCGAGTGGGTACTGAACTTCACGCAGACCGGTAAGAAAGACACGCCGATTCTGGAGGACGTTCGCGTAACCGATTTCCGGATGACCTATCCGCACAGCGGCGAGGTCATCGTGCACCATGCCGAAGGCAATCACATAACCAAGAACGACTTCGCGCCGCACTCGACTCCGCTCGTAGCGGGCGAGACGTTCGCTATGATGCCCGAAGGCGGTCGCTCGTCGCAGGGACAGTTCCTGCCTTTCTTCAACATTCAGACGCCGGGAGGTCAGGGCGTTGTCGTGGCGATCGGCTGGACCGGTACTTGGTTCGCCGATATTGACAAGGTGGGCGACCGGGGTTTTGCGCTCCGTAGCGGAATGAAGACGATGCGCCTGTATCTGCATCCCGACGAGTCGATCCGCACGCCGAGCATAGGCCTGCTTTTCTGGCAGGGGGACGACCGCATGGTAGGAAATAACGCGTTCCGCCGTTTCGTGCGGGTTCATCAGGCGCGCAAGGTCGATGGCAAACCGGCCACGTATCCGCTCTCGTTCAGCTTCAATTACCGCGATCCCGCGCCTTGTACCGAGTATTCGTGCCTCACGGCCGACTGGGCCATCGCGATGGTCAACCGCTACAAGCGGTTCGAATTGGTGCCCGATGTCTTCTGGCTCGATGCAGGTTGGACGGCGGGTGCTTCCGACTACCGTAACGGCAAGTCGTGGGCGAACACGAACGGCAACTGGACGATCGACTCGACCCGCTTCCCGGAGGGGCTCAGGCCGGTGGCCGATGCGGTGCATAAGGCAGGGGCCAAGTTCATGGTCTGGTTCGAGCCCGAGCGCGTCGTAAAGGGCACGCAGTGGGCTGTGGACTATCCCCAATGGATGCTCGACAAGGAGTTGCCCGCTACGGATAAGTCCGAGTCCCGTGACTGGCTGTTGTTCGACATGGGCAATACCGAGGCTCGCGAATGGTTGCAGGAGTATATCGGCGAGATGATCGAGCAAAACGGTATCGACTACTACCGTCAGGACTTCAATATGGAGCCCGATAAGTATTGGGCCCGTTACGACGAACCCGACCGCATCGGTATGAAGGAGATCCGTCATATCGAGGGACTCTACGCGTTCTGGGACTATCTGCTCGAGCGCTTCCCGGGTCTGTTGATCGACAACTGCGCGAGCGGCGGCCGACGGCTCGATCTGGAGACGATCAAGCGCAGCGCTCCGTTGTGGCGCAGCGACTATTACCACTACGACGATCCGGACGGCTATCAGTGCCATAACTTCGGACTGAGCTTCTTCCTCCCTTTCCACGGTACGGGTATTCTGCAGACCGATCCCTATTCGTTCCGGTCGAGCATGTCCAGCGCGCTGATCTGCAACTGGAAGATTACCGAGCCTAACGTTTCGTTCTTCGACATGCAGGCTCGAATCGACGAGTACCGCCGGGTGCGCGACTACTTCCTCGAGGACTATTATCCGCTCACCGAGCTGGAGGGCACTACGCGCGACGATATCTGGCTGGCCTATCAGTACGACCGTCCCTCGGACGGCACGGGAATCGTCGTGGCATTCCGCCGCGCGGCTTGTCCCGACCCGGCGCTGACTGTCAGACTGTCCGGAATCGACGCTTCGCGCAACTACTCGGTATACAATTTCGATACGGGCGAGAGCGTGACCGTTCCGGGAGCCGAGCTCGCGAGCGGCTACGTGCTGACGCTTCCCGAGCCGCGCGGCTCGATGCTGCTGCAATACAAGCTCGCCGAATAACCTCTTTCATGTCGAAAACAAAATGAAGAAAACGATGATATATCAGATCAAAAAAAGCGGAGCGGTCCTCCTCGGCTGGGCGCTGTCGCTCGTGCTGCTGACTATGATTCCGCTCGCGGCCTCGGCCCAGTCGAGCTGCACGCTTTCCGATACGCCGACGGACGTGAGCCGCTGGATCGAGTCCCGTTTCGCGAAAGGGAAGGTACCGCCCTTCTCGTTCGTCTATGACGGCAAGCCTTCGGCCGGACTGCTGCGTAAGTGGAAGTATATGGCTCAGCGGGTCGAGAGCTCCGAACCGGGCGTGCGCGAGTATCTGTACTCGTATCAGGACCGCCGCAGCGGTCTGAAGGTCGAATGCCGCGTGAAAGGGTTCGTCGATTTCGGAGCGGTCGAATGGGTGTTGAACTTCAAGAACCTGTCGGATGCCAATTCGGCGACGATCGAGCAGGTCAAGGTCGTCGATCTGAACTTGACGTCGCCCGGCGAGGGCGGTTTCACCGTACATTATGCCGATGGCAGCCATGTGTCGAAAGCCGATTTCCATCAGCGGACGAAAGTGCTGGCTCCCGGCGATTCGCTCTATATGGCTCCCGAGGGCGGACGCTCGTCGCAGAACGCCTTCCCGTTTTTCAACATCGAGGCTCCCGACGGCCGGGGCGCGATGGTAGCCGTCGGCTGGTCCGGGACATGGTTCGCCGATGTGGCGGCCGGCTCGAAGGGAGGCGTCGCGCTGAGCGCCGGGCAGAAAAATCTGTCCGCCTATCTCTATCCCTCGGAGGCGATCCGCACCCCGAGCGTCTGCCTGCTTTTCTGGCAGGGCGAGAACCGCTTCGCCGGGCATAACGCTTTCCGTCGGTTCATTCTGGCGCATCATACGCGCAAGATCGACGGCAAGCCGGCCCGCTATCCGGTCAGCACGAGTTTCAACTACGGCGATCCGGCGCCCTGCAACGAGTATACCTGCCTGACGACCGACTATGCGATCGCGCTGATCCGCCGCTACGAGCAGTTCGACATCGTCCCGGAGGTATTCTGGCTCGATGCCGGCTGGTACGAGCAGGCCGCCGACTACAAGAATCAGAAGAACTGGGCCAATACGGTCGGCAACTGGAAGGTCGATCGGGAGCGCTTCCCCGACGGACTGAAGCCGGTCGCCGACGAGGTCCATCGCGTCGGAGCGAAGTTCATGGTCTGGTTCGAGCCCGAGCGCGTGGTCAAGGGCTCGCAATGGGCCGTCGAGCATCCCGAGTGGATGGTCGACGTGGGGGCCGATCAGTATCTGTTCGATTTGGGCAATCCCGAGGCCCGCGAATGGATGTGCGACTACATCGGCGACTTCATAGAACAGAGCGGCATCGACTACTACCGTCAGGACTTCAACATGGAGCCTGCTTGGTTCTGGGCCAAAAACGACGAGCCGGGCCGCGCGGGTATCCGCGAAATCCGCCATATCGAAGGGCTCTACGCGTTTTGGGACTATCTGCTCGAGCGCTTCCCGAACCTGCTGATCGACAATTGCGCGAGCGGCGGCCGGCGGATCGATCTGGAGAGCGTTTCGCGCTCCGCTCCGCTGTGGCGTACCGATTACAACTACGGGGAACCGGTCGGCTACCAGTGCCATACTTATGGGCTGGAGCTTTATCTGCCGCTGCACGGAACGGGCGTGCAGAATACCGACAAGTTCACGTTCCGCTCGAGTCTCGGCACGTCGATCGTGTTCAACTGGAAGATTTCCAACGCTTCGATGTCGTTCTACGATATCCAGAACTGCATGGCCGAGTTCGAGGAGGTGCGTCCTTATTTCTATGAGGACTATTATCCGCTGACCGGAGCCGGCGATATCACGGCCGACAATATCTGGATGGCCTACCAACTGTTGCGCCCGTCGGATCAGAGCGGCTATATCGTCGCTTTCCGTCGCGAGGCTTGTCCCAGCGGCAGCGTGACGGTGAAACTGATGGGGCTCGATCCGTCGCGCAACTACCGGATCACGAACAAGGACAACGGCGAAAGCATTGTCAAGAGCGGGGCCGAGCTGGCCTCGGGCTTCGATCTGCGTTCGGATCAGCCGCGCAGCTCGCTGTTGCTGAAGTATCAGGCCGAATAGCCGACAGGCGGTCGGAACTGTTCTTATGGCGTAAAGCCGCAGACCTCGGATTTTCCGGGTTTGCGGCTTTTCGCGTTTCGTCGGCTGAACTGCCGATCAAAGGGCGAAACGGTGTTTGCGAGCGGTTTTTCGTAAAGGACCCTGGCGTCGGGAAACGTACCGGCCTCGGCGTAAAGCGCCGTTTCGGCTCGGGCCGTCCGATAATTCCGCGACAAGGGTTGCCTACCGGAACGCTTGCCCTTTCCCGGCCGTCTTGTCTGGACGGTCACGGCGCCTTTCGGTCCGGAAGCGGTCGAATAGTCGACAGGGCATCTTCGTTTTAAATTTTATTTTTCTATCTTTGTTTTCGCTGTCCGTCGGGAAAGGCGGGCGGGGTGTTTGTGCCGAAAAACGAAATCTGGTAAATTTTGAGACCGGCAAGCACCGCATACCGTTCGGAGCATACGGCTCCGGAGCGGTCGTGCGATTGTTTCCATGCATCAGGCGTGGGCAATGTGCTTGTACGGTCTCGGGGTTTTACCAGTGCCTGTTTTTCGTATAAGTCGCAGAGCTCACGTCTTTCTTTGGGCAGGGAATAATTTTGTCGAATTTTAAGAAACTTAATCCAATGATGCTATCTTTGTAAAACGATTCGTCGGATGGACGAGTTGCCGTTTTGCCACAACCGAATCTAGCAAATTCAGCGACAGGCAAAGCACAATGAGGCCCGATGGTCGGAAGCTCACGCTTTCCGGCATAGGGTATGCTCCGTATACTCATGCTCAGGCGTGGGCTATTGTGCTTATCTGTTGCGAGGTCTTGCTAGAACCTGGTTGTGATGAGTGGCAGTGGTTCCACGCCTTTTTTTGCTTCGGACCGTTCCGGAACGACTGTTTCAAAAAGGTTTTTGTTTGCCGGAAACGGGGCCGATACGTATTGGAAACGGTTTCGGATATAGTCCGAAAAACAGTTCCCGGACCGGATACCGGCCGTCGGAGCATTTTTATAGAAGAGGCTCGTCGCGGTTTCGGACGCGCTTAAGCGGCTGTCCGGACAAGTTTTGCGGCAATAAAGGGCTTGAATCGGTCCGAATGAAATTGCCTGCATCTTCCGCGAAGACATATATATGCGGGATTCGGTTCCATATAACGAAACTTGCGTTATATTTGCAATAGATTAATGCGGCGAATGTCGTATATAGTACAATGAAAGGATTCGCATCCTTTGTATCGAGATACTAAATCTTGCGACCTCTCCCGACGAGGGGAGGTGATTTACGAGTGGTACAAGGCTTGCCGGTTCTGAGTCATACCCTTGGCCGAAAGGTCAGGGAGGGCTTGGACGTAGGGCAGTTTCTCACTCGTTGGTTCGCAAGGCCGTGTGTCCGGGAGATTGTTCCTACGTCCTTTTTTATCTGTTCCCTTGTTGTAACGCTAATCTCTCAATTCCTTGGACGTGTATCACTCGTTTCCTCATACGGATTGGCAGCGTATCGAGCGGATTGTTCGGAAGTGCCGTACCTCGGTGCTTTCCTTGGCCTTGAGCTTGGGTTTCAAGCGGCCCGATCCGCTCTACCGGATCAAAAGTAACGAACGTAAGATTACGCTGGCTCTGGCGGTCAGAATACTTCGCAACTGGCCTCAGTTCAATCTCGGCTGGCTGCTTACCGGGCAGGGTCCGGTTCGATTGGAAGTCGGTCCCGCTTCGGGGGAGGGAAATCTTTCCCCGCTTTCCGGCGACGCAGTCAGCCCGCAAAGAAAGTTCGGCGCGCCGCCGACGGCCGAGTCGATTGTCGGTCGGTGGGAATTGACTCACGCGTTCTCTCTTGTGGACGAGTGGCAGTCCGACGGGCAACCCGATGCCACGTTTGCCTGCAACGAGATCGTGTGGGATTTCGGCCCTGACCGGATTGTCGTTCAGTACGAATGGGGCGTAGAGGTAGCCCGGGAGGGTTACCTCTACGATCCGGCTTCCGGACAGCTTTTCGTCGAACACAGCGTGATGCAGATCGTCCGGCTGAATGCCGAGACGCTCGAGTTCCTCGACCGCTCCGATAGCGAGAAAGGCTCTGCGGCGGTTTTCGTTTTTCGTTGCGTTCGGTAACTCCGGTCGTACGGTATGCCGCTATGTTGCTCTGTGCGTCGGTACGACGCGGGTTCATTTTTGTCGCACATCCTGGAATAAGGGGCGTCGAGACCTTTTCTGCTCCAGACGTTCTTCCAGTTCCGAGGTATCCGTATGCAAGTAGCGCAGGAATGTGTGATAGTTGATCCCGAATTCTTCCTCTACATGATGCTTCCAAACGGCACGCAGGCATTTGGCACGGCACTCTTTTTCATAATGTTGGGTTACGGTTTCCTGAATCTTTCGGGCGCGTGCCAGCAGACTTAGTTGTTTCATTTTATCGTTTTTTTGATTGGGTTTCCTCGCTTGTTAGCGGGAGACAAGGAGGGGAATGCCTTGTCTTTCGCGTTTTCATTCTGCAAAGGTTATCGATAATTCATATCTGTCAAACCATATTGCCAGGGTTTAAAAAAATCATAAACATGCCCTTTTTCTTCATATTTGTACGTGGTGTTGTGAAATCTGAGTGTGAAATTATACATAAAGGTACGAATTATTCGGAGTAAATCAATGTAAAAGGGTTGTTATTTTTTATTTTGCTAATTATATGTCTGAATGTATGGGGACTATGAATAGTAAATCTTGGGGAGGGCCGCGATTTTTCTGACGGTTATTCGATTCCGACCGCATCGCGCAATATCCTTTCCGAAAGAGGTTTAGAGAGTGTGATTGAGAATGATCGCCATGCCTTTGCCGATAAAGTTTGACGCACTATATATAAATCGGGTCTGTTTTAATCTGTCTTGCGGCTACCATGGCGCCCGTGCGTAAGGCCCGTTGTGGAAAGACCGAATTGCGGCGGAAATCCCGATGCGCGGCTCGCGGTGAAAAGTTTTGGATAAAATCTTGTTCCGGAAAGGCTTCTTTTCTGACGGAACAGGATTTTTCCGTCTTCGGTTCGGACATGCGTATGGGAGATCTTCCGCCGGTAATACGTTCTGTCCAAAGATCGTTTGTCTGTCGCTCCGCTATGGTTTTCTACCGTGCCGGGAGGGTGGGGAGGCCCGTCGCTGGAACGGCATTTGCCGAGCTTCCCGGTAAAATTAACCAATTAAAACCATTCGTTATGAAAAAAATTATTCTTGTTCTCGCATGCGCTTTCGGAGCGCTGGCGCTTAACGCTCAGACCGAGAAAGTGGTTTTCGGCAAGATGCCCAAGAGTGCGCAGGAGTTCGTACAGACTTATTTTGCCAAGGAGAACGTGCAGGATGTCGAGCTGAATCGTGACGACAAGTCCGAGAAGTACACCGTATCGTTCGCCAACGGCAATCAGGTCGTTTTCGACAATAGCGGCGACTGGACGGAGATCAACATGAAAGTGGGACCGGTGCCTGCCAATGTCGTCCCCGCCAATATCAAGGCTCATGTGTCGAACAACTACTCGAAATACCAGATCGTGCAGATGATGCAGAACGATAAGGGGTATCAGGTGAAGCTCTCCAACGGAACCGATCTGTATTACGACAAGGATGGCAATATTCTGAAGACAAGCGACTAAATCGTTTGTAGCGATGATTCAAAGGGCGGTCTTCCTCTTGGGGAAGACCGCCCTTCGCATAGTTGGCTGCGCATGGAGCCGGGGAATGGCTCCTGCGAGACCGGGATTATTCGATTTTGACGATACCCTGCCAGCTCGGATAGTGCTCCTCGATACCGATCTCGTCCATCCAGCGTCGGGTGTCGATGGTTTTCATCCATGCGGTGTTGAAGCCCTCGCCGACATCGTTGTTCCAGACCCACAGCGGGGTAGGCCATAGGCAGGCGCGGAAACGGATCGATCGGTAGAAGCGCTCGTCGCATCCTTGCTGGCCGTGGTGGGCCATTTGCAGATAGTCGCAGTCGAGCAGGGGCTTGTAGGGACTTTCGAGCAGGCGTTCGCCGCTTTCGACTCCCGTGTCTCCCAGAAAGACCATCGATTTGGTCTTGTCCCAGACCCGGAGCACGATGCTCGCGTTGTTATAGGCGTTGGTCAGAATGTCGGGATGGGCGACGCCGATCACTTGCATGTTCATTCCGTCGATTTTCATCTTCAGTCCCGGCTCCGTCAGGTTTACGACCGGCAGGCCCGAGCTGTCAAGCGCGTGGAAATAGGCGTCGGCCAGTTTCTTGCGGTTCATGTCGGTGCGGAGCTGCTCGTCCGTCATAGGCGACTGGTAGACCGTGTCGATGGTCATTTGCTGCGGCGCTTTCAGTATCTCGGTCAGCGCGCCCATATGGTCCGCGTGGGGATGGCTGATGATCCACTTGTCCACATGATTCCCGAGCGCCGCGATGAATCCTCTCAGGAAAGGCGCGTCGTCGGCCGTCCCGCCGTCGAGAACCACCACACGGCCTTTGTCGGTTACGAATACGTAGGAGTTCATTTGAGACGGGCCTTGCGGGCTCAGTTGCCAAAGGGCGAATCCCGGTTTCTTGGCCGAAGCCTGACAAACCAGCAGCAGCCCCGTAAAAAATAGAAGGATGGTTTTTTTCATCATTCGTGTAAGTTTGGTATGTTTTGACGGCTCTCGGCCGGGGGCCGGAACGGACCCGCGTAAAGTTAGCGATTATCCGGCAAAAAAGAATATCCGGCAAACGGACATTCTGCTCGGAACGTCGATCCGGACGATTCCGCCGGATCGGAGGGGATTCTTCCGCTGCGGAGCCGGAGCGGCACGGAGGATTTCGGACCGACAGCGCTCTGAGATGTCGGTTCTCTCAGGCCGGCATTTTGCCGGAACATGGTGAAAACAGAGGACTATTTATAGGGTTGCCCGGGGGCCGTCTTCGCCCGGTAAAAATCGCAGCCGGCCGCTCGTGCAGCCGGTGACGGTTCGGCCGGCCGTTCGCAGCCCGTCAGTTGCAGACCAGAATGTATGTGTTCAGATAAGTGGCGAAAAGCAGCCAGAGAACGTAAGGGACGAACAGGGCCGAAGCCGCCTTGTTCGCCCGGCGGCTTTGAACGACGTAGGCCGCAACGAGCGCATCGAGGATCAGGATGTCGACGAGTCCTGCCAACGGGCTACGGAAATAGAAAAAGGCGACGCTCCATGCGAAGTTGAAAAGAAGTTGGACGCAGAACAGAGCGATCAGTCGTTTTTTCCGGGGCGAGTCGCCGCTGAGGATCAGTCCGGCCGAAATGCCGATGCACAGATAAATGACCGACCATGCGATCGGGAACGCGATGTTCGGCGGTGTCAGGGCCGGCTTGTCGAGCAGCGGGTACCAGTTCTCGATGGCGTCCGACTGGATTCTGCCGGCGATGAACCCCAGCAGGAAGCAGACCAGTACGGGAATCAGGTAGTACGGCGTTTTTTTCATTTTCGGGTTCCTTTTTGCCGCTCATGTGCAACAATCGTGCGCAAAGGCTCGGTTTTTCCGGTAGGACGGGTATGCGCTCGCATATGTCCCGGGCGTAACGGAAGCGGTCCGATGCTTGTCGTTGCGATACCGTGCGAAAGCGTAGGGGAGACGACGGGCCGCTCGCCCGGGCCGTCCTATGGCAGAGCGGACGTCCGGTAGCGGAGGCATTCCCGGACGGATATCCCGCCTGCGGATGCGGAAGCGCTCAGAACTCGACCGTGACCCCGAGCGCCGGGACCAGCGTGCCGCTCTCCTGTTTGATGTACTTCATCCGGTAGCGCTGCTCGGAAGCCGGAGCCGACGGGTTCTCGACGATGCCGGTGCTCATCAGCACGTCGGGCTGTCGCAACTTGCTGCCCGTGACGTTCTGCAGGTCCACGTAGATTCCGAGCGTGCAGCGGCGGAAGTAGAACGCCTTGTCGATCCTCAGGTCGAGCTGGGCGAAAGCCGGCAGACGCCCCTCGTTGTACCGCGAATAGTCGTAGTAGGGGCGTCCTCGGGCGTCCCATGCCTCCTTGAGCGACGACTTTTCGGTGTCGTAGGGCGTGTAGGGCGCTCCGCCTATCGCGCTCAGTTTCGCGCCGATGCTCCATGCCTTGGGCAGTTCGTAAGTTCCGCTCAGGTTCAGCACGAAGCGGTTGTCCCAGGCCGAGACGATATACCGGGCCCGTCGTCCGCTGCGGTACTCGCTGCGGTAGACCGTGACGGAGCCCACGACATGCAGCCTGTCCGGAATCTGCCATCTGACCATCGCCTCAATGCCGTAGGCCCGCCCTTCGGCTGTCGGGGCGAGCGGCTCGTCGCCGACCGTGCCGTAATCGTTGCCCTGACAGGTCAGCGGAATGCTGTCGGCGAGCGAGAGCGGGACGCCGGTGTAGAACTTGTGAAATCCCTCGATCGATACGGTCAGCCGGTCGCGCAGCCTCCAGTCGAAACCGGCCGAGGTCTCGGCCACGCGCATGTATTTCAGTCTGCGGTTGACCCTTTCCCCCTGCCCGTTTTCGAATCCGAGCGCGGTGAAGGGAGGCAGTTGATAGTACAGTCCGGCGCTGGCGGCGACCGTCCATCGCTCGCTCAGAGCGTAGCGGACCGATGCCCTCGGCGAAAGCTGATGCCACGGCCGGGCGGTTTCCGCCGAGAAGTCGCTCCCGTCGGCCCGGATTCCTGCCGATACGGTCAGCCGGTCGTCGGCCGAGGCATAGTCGGCTGCGACGAACGCTCCCCAGCCGGTCAGTCCGAGCCGCGTGCGGTAGTTCAGCGTGCCGGCCTGTTCGGCGAAGAAGCGTCGGAAAGTACGGTTCGTGTAATGCGAGTAGCTCAGCTCGACGCCCTCGCGCAGCGTCCAGCGTCCGAGGTACGAGCGGTTCTCGGCCCGCAGCGACGTTTTCTGCTCGACGGCCCGCAGGCGCAGGGTCAGATTGTCCTCCGACGACTCGTCGTTGCCGAGGTATTTCGTGTTCCGGTTATTGAGATAGGAGTGGCTCAGCGTGACGGTCTGCGCGTGCCGCCCGGCATAATGCCGGTACGACGCGCCGACGGTGAAGGTTTCCTGCCGCAGCCGGGGCAGATAGCTTAGCAGGTATTCGGTCTCCTCTCCCTTTTCGTCCGTATTGAGCCGCATATTGTCGATGCCTGCCAGCGCCAGCACGGTCAGTTCGTCGCGTTGCGAGAAACGGATTCTGACTTTCGCCTGAGCGTCGATGTAGTTCGGCAGGAAGGGTAGGCCCAGCAGCTTGAACAGCATCTGAAGGTAGGATTGCCGGGCCGAAAAGAGAAAGGTCGCTTTCTTGCCTATGTGGCCGCTGCCGCTCAGGCCGACCTCCGAGGCGCCGAGCGTCGCCTTGAACCGCTGACGGTCGGGATCGCCGTCGCGGAGCCGGAAGTCCAGTACCGAGCTCAGCGCTCCGGCCCGGTCGGCGGGGAAAGCTCCCGTATAGAAGTCGATTTCGCGGATCAGATCCGAGTTGACGAGGCTCACCGGGCCTCCGGAGGCTCCCTGAGTCGCGAAGTGATTGATGTTGGGTATCTCGATTCCGTCCATGAAGAAGCGGTTCTCCGACGGCCCGCCCCCGCGCACGATCAGGTCGTTGCGGTAGCCTACGGGCGAAAACGAGACTCCGGGATAGGAGCGTACGATGCGGGCGATGTCGCGGTTCGAACCCGGGCTTTTCTCGATTTCGCGCAACCCGATCGTTCGGACGCTGACCGGACTTTCCGCCGTGCGGCGGACGGGAGAGGGCATGACCGTGACCGTTTCGATTCCCTGCGCTTCTTTTTCGAGCTCTATTTCGATGAACGGCGTGCCGGCCGAAACGATGTATTCCGGAGTGAGCGCGCTCCGATAGCCCAGCATCGACGCCGACAGCCGGTATATGCCGGGCTTCACCTGAGCGATCGTGAATTTGCCTGCCGAGTCTGCCATCGCCCCCTTGCCCGGCTGTCCGGAGATGACGACGGCGGCGAACGGCACGGGTTGCCGTGTCAGCCGGTCGATCACCCGGCCGCTGACCGGATAGCTTTCCGTCGCGCCGTACAGCCGGCATACGGCCGCGAGCGTTAGCAGAATCGGAACGAGGAGCTTGTGCATGATTCGTCGGTTTTGCTTTGGTAAAAGTACGAATTAACTCCCGATTTACGACCGGCGCTCGGCGGTCCGGGCCTTTCTCTGCAGATTTAGAGCTTTCGTACGTATCGTTCGCGCCTCGGGTCGGCATGTATGGAACTGACGCATCGAACGGTTTCCCGGCCGTGCCCTGCTGCAATTTGAAATGATCTGATTTTGATAAATACGTTCAAGGTGCGTTAGAATATAATTTATTTGTTCATAGTGCTTTGAAATAATCTTTTAAATTTGCGATTATTGGTTGCTGTACTCTAAAGTTTAAATGTTATGAAAATACTAAAATTCAGATTTGAAAGCGTGAGTCCGTTATTGCAACATGATGACAAGATGGCCAACCCGTTTAACGATTACACAAAACGAATGAAAGCCATCTCGTCTAAAAGGAAGAAAACGGATGATGATCTGATGGAAATGGCCAGGATCGAGTGGATGGCAAGTCTGTACCACACCGAGAGAAAAGGCTATTACATGAAAGCCGAATGTATCGAAGCCGCCATGTTGGCTGCGGCAAAGGATAAGAAACTGGGTAAAGCGTTTCAGGCGGCCGTAAGCGTTCCGGACGATCCGGTTTTTCATTTCGAGCATGAATCGTTGCCTCCGGAAGAACTTTTCCGAATGGACGCATACAGGGATTTCAGGACTGTGAAAGTTCAGCGTGCCAAGATTTTGCGTTGTCGGCCGATATTCTGCGACTGGCATTGCGATGTGGATATATGGTATGAAGAGAGCCGCTGGAACGAGCGGGAACTGAAAGATGTCGTGGATTTTGCAGGACGGTATGTCGGTATTTGCGATTACAGGCCTAAATTCGGCAGATTCAGAGCCATCGAAATAAAACAATGAATCGGTGGTTGTCTGTTTGCGACCGCCGGTATTACCATAGGTGGAAACTTGTCCGCAGGCCGATGATTTCTTCGCGTCGGAATTTTTGATCTTATCATACTTATGGTATGGCGGGGCTGGATCCGGTTAGGCGTGGCGAAGAGAGGCAAGGTTTGACACGTTCGGGTTGGGTGCGGTACGGCTGGATATGGTCAGGCACAGTCAGGCGGGGCGAGGCTTGGTTTGGAGTGACGAGATAGGGCCCGGCATGGCATGGTAGGGCTCCGGTATATGGAGTGGCTTTAAAAGATAGCTTGGAGCATGCGGGGGTTCGATTCCCCTGCTATCTGCGGAGATGCAAAATCAACGATTTATGGAACGGGTGGAGATCGGATCGGCCGAATGGACGCGACTCAAAGAGACTATCGTGTCGGAATTTATACCGGGACAGCTCATAAAGCACGAATGGCTATGGACTGCGTTTCGGTTGGAAGATTTCAGCAGAGCGGAGTTCGGGGATTATGAAAAACCGGCCGATTTGATCGCGGCGGTAAGGAAAGCGGATATGGACTATATGGACTTCGTGTCGGAACTGCGACATGAGTTGCTGGTGGAACGGAAAGGACTTTTGGTCAACATATTCGGTAAGGGATACAGTATGTTGCCTGCGGACGAACAGGTCGGGCATGCGTTCGATAAGTTTGTCGGTATGGTTAACCGGCTGATCCAAAAGACCCGGTTTATCATGAATCACGTTCCTCCGGTTTCGGCAGAACAGAGTAAGATAGACCGCGACCTCAAAGCGAAGTTTTCTCTGCATGAACAGATGTTCGCCGGAATGAAAAAATAATTGTCGATGCTGAGGCATACACGACAGTTACGAGAGCTTATGTCTGCTTATAGGTCTGATTCGGAAAGAGATAACGGTAGATGCCGAATATTTGTTTAAAAGATGAGGGAGGATAGGTTTTCATTAAAAGAATTTTTGCCCTACCTCTTACTCGGCCCGGCAATAAGGTCTTTCTTTTCGGAGTTTCGTTATGACGTAAGTCGTTACATGCGACCTTGTTGCCGTCAATAGGTAATTTGAAGTTGTTTTCACATAGCGCAAATTGTATATGGTTGTCAAAATGTTTTCGGCGAGACGGGCCGTTCGGGGTAATTCGGAAACGTCATTTCAATAAAAATTATGTTGCGGGTGTTGTACCCCTTTATCTTTGCAGTTTCTCCTCCCGTTTCGGCATACGGTGGCCGGTTATAACGTTTCCGGAATCGGAGCGGGACTTGCCGGGCGAATTTTCCGAGGAAGACGTTCGTACAGTTCCGTTTGAACGTCAGCGAAATTTGGTGCCGGCTTAACGATACCAAGAGGTTGCAGCGCCTGTTTCTTTCTTGTTTTTATCCGTTCGGCAGGGGGCGACCCGTCGTTCGCCGGGCGAAAAACGTCTGCTTCCCGTGCATGGTTCGGACGACTCGTCCGAGCGTTTTCGCCATTTTTTTGCAAGAACCTTTGGGAGAATGAATATTTTGATATATATTTGCACTCGCAAAACGGAGATGCGGCAGAGCTGTTCTCGAAGCATTCCGCAGAATATTCCTCAATAGCTCAGTTGGTTAGAGCACCTGACTGTTAATCAGGGGGTCCTAGGTTCAAGTCCTAGTTGAGGAGCAAACCGAATAAAGTAAATCAGTGAAAAACCCGATAAATCAGCGATTTATCGGGTTTCTTATTTGATCTCCCCGAGGGAAAAAATGCAATTTTATGTATTGCAACGGGGGCTAAATCGGGTACAATTCAAGTGACCGAAAAAATGTACCCGATTTAGAGTTTATATCACAGATTAACAGAGTTTTGCGTCTTGCTAAACAGCCTTTGATTTATTAACTTTAAACAGTAAATCAGGCGACATGAAAAGACAAACTTTCGCGGTTTTGTTTTACATTAAGAAAGCAAGAATCGGTAAATTAGGAGAAACGCCTATTCTCGCTCGAATCACGCTGAATGGTGTCAGAGCAGAGTTTCAGTTAAAACGCAAGGTAAAACCCGAGCAATGGGATTCGGCTAAAGAACGAGTAAACGGCAAGGGTAGCATCGTTGAAGAAATAAACAATTATCTAACCGGTGTTCGAGCTACCATTTTTAATATCCACCAAGAGATAGAGCTGTCCGGCCGAGAGATAACCGCCGACCTGCTCAAGCGTCGTTTTTTGGGTATGGGAGCATCCCAGAAAACGCTGCTCGAACTGTTTGACGAGCATAATAAAAAAATGAATGCTCTTGTCGGCAAAGAGTTTTCACAAAAGACAGCGGACCGTTACGAGACGACATATAAGCACTTGTCCGAGTTTATGCAGCGACAACTGCATCGAAAAGATGTCGCTATTTCCGAAGTCAATTATCAATTTATAACCGATTTCGACGTGTTTTTGCAAACCACCAAAGGTTGCATCCACAACTCGGCCATCAAGCATCTGAAAGCATTAAAAAAGGTGGTCAGAATCGCGTTGGTCAATGAATGGATTAAGCGAAACCCATTCGAGAATTACAAACTACGCGAAGACCCGGTTGAGAAAGACTTTTTGACAAAGGAAGAATTAGAGCGGATTATCAAAAAGAAGATGACTATCTAGAATATGCTGGTTTTATGTGAGTTGTTGTCACAAGATGCCATCTTCGCAATAGTCTGTTCGGTTCCGTAATACTCCTGCTTTCCGGTCGTGGATCGTGGTTCCGATGCGGTCCCTTATCAGTCTCGGATATTTCGTTATCACTTATAATTCAGTAACAACAAGGCGTCGGCCTGCTCGTCGGTATCTTTGATAATGTCCCACACCAGTCCGTTTCCGAACAGGATTTGTATGGCACCGCAAATCCGGTAGGATATCAGACGAACGTGATGGTTTTTTATCCGATTACAGTGCCGTGTCAGCGCAACTTGTTTTTTGTCGTGGCCTCATGGAACGAAGCGATTTAGCCGAGGTATTCGAAAATACGGTCTGGGGACCATATCCGGGTCGGCGCGGGATCCGGTCCCGGTCGCGAGCTCGTTCGGCGGACGATATGGGGGCGGAAACTCGCCGATCAACGGGAATGCGGGATAAGGTCAGTCGATATAGGTCAGATCGACGAATTTGCCGCGCTGCCTGCGCTCCTCGATCAGTCGCTTCAATTGTTTCTGACGTTTCGGAGCGATCCAGCGGCGCGCGAAAATATTCGGAATGGCGACCCCGACGGCAATGCAGAGAATAATGAGAGAAGCCTGAATGGCATTGTTCATCGCGATGGTCACTTCTCCTACGACGCCGCTCATGTCGATGAAGGCGAAGAGCGCCCGATACATCAGCACGCCCGGAATCATCGGAATGACGCTCGGAATCGAGAGGCAGTGATGGGGAGTATGGAACCAGTGAACGGCCCTCGTAACGATTATGCTGATCAGGGCGGACCCGACCAGAGACCCGATTACCGGCCCCCAGTCCAGACCGATGTTATGATTGCTGGGCCCGAGATTGACGAAGTTCCGGGTACAGACGGCGATGATGCCTCCGACGGCTACGACCCAGAGCAGGCGGCGCGGAATATTGAAGATCATGGAGAATCCGACGGCCGATATGGCCGCGGCGACAGCGAACTCGAGATAGGTGTGATGGGGCGTCATACTCAGGTCTTTCACGAAGTTGTCGATTCCGCAGACATGGATGGCCAAGGCGATGCCGAACGCCATGGCGACGACGATCAGCAGCGTATTGACGGCTCTCGTAATGCCTATCTGTACATAGCTGTCGAGCATGTCGCTGACGAAGTTGATCAGCGGGACTCCCGGCACGATGAAAAGGGCGCAGGCCATCAACGGATGCCACGGCGTGTCGGAGTGGAACAGCGTATGAAGAGGGGCGGGCAGATCGAGCGTCGAGATAAAGGCGGAAGCCCATGCCAGCAAAGTGGAAACGAATGCGGCGACGGCGATGTTCATATAATGATTGGAACCCAGTTCGTTGAGTACGGCCCGCAGGCGGAATCCGAGAATGGCTGCAATGGAAGCATAGAGGAATGCCGGCCAGTCGCAACCGAACTGGATGCAGAATCCGCCGCAGGCAAACCCGGCACCGACCGCTACTTGCCAAGAGGCGTAATTGCGTTTCCTGCTCCGGATGTTTTCCAGCTCTTCCTCGTATCTTTCCAGCGAATAGTCTTCCCGGATCGCCCGCCATGAAAGTTTGCTGACGGCCGAAATGGCTGTCATGTTGATCCCGTGTTTCTCGCAGCGCTGGAACTTGGAGAACGAGTGCTCGCTGTCGCTCAGGTTGACCATGAGCATGTTGTAGTTGATATAAATGTGCAGATGTTCGTCCGGTAGCCCCAGGTAGGCGGCCGTGCGTTTCATATTGCGCATGATGCGGCTCGTGTCCGCTGCGCTTTCCATCAGCAATTTACCCGTGCGCAGCAGCAGATCGAGCTTCCGTAACAGAAGTTTTTCCGAGTGTTGCGTCTTCTCCATAGTCGTTGTTTCCATTGAGAGTGAACAAAAACGTATGTCGGTCCGTGACGGTCGGCCGTCGGCGAAAGGCCATGCCTCGGAAAGCGGCGTCGTGCGGCGGCGAACCTCTCCGCGGTCTGCTTCTTTCGCGGACTTCCCGTTTTTTATCGAACTAAAAAACGGTCGCATGTCGTTCCCCTCCTATGCCTTCGGGCGAGAACGGCCTTTCGGTGAATCGGCAGGTTTTCCGGCCGGACTCTTTTCTCGAAGCCTTCCCTGTCTCGGGGCCGGCGGCAATCCGATTGATCTCGAGACATTGAACGGAACTTCGCGGCGACGGGACTTTCCGGGGCTCCCCCGATGCCCTTTTCATCCGGACGACGGAGAAATGTTCCCGAAACCGATCCGGCCGCAAAGATATTAAGATTCGGATTATTCGCATCCGGGTTAGGGCAAAATCTTATACTTCGACAGACGACTGCCTGCCTTGCCGGGTTTCCGGACGCAAGAGCGTTTGATCGGACGACGAATACGGGTGAAAATATCCGATGATTTCAGTCCGGGCGATAGAGATCGACCTGTATTGCTGCAAGACCTACATGATATTTCGATTTTCTGTAGCCCTCGTATCTCCCTGAATCCGGAAAAGTGACTTCTTTTTTAAGCAGGCCTCCAAACGAGGCCTGCTTTTCTATATTCAGATGCAAATGGTAACTTAAGGCCATTAATTACAGTTATTTCCTTCTCACCATCCCCGCCTCTCCTTTTCTCCGTCTTGAGAGCTCGTACCGGTCGAACTGCTCGTACATCTCTCCGAGCGTTTTGCGGCCGTAGCGTTTGATACGGTACTTGGGCATCAGCTTCTTGAGCGTCGTTCCGACCTGCGAGAGCGGCGCCTCGTCCTTCCCCGCGGCGGCCGTCTCGAACGCCTTCTCGAACAGAGGCATGTCTCGGCGGATAAAATGCTCCGGCGTGTTCGGCGGCAGCTCCGGCTCGACTCCTTGCCGCTGCCCGGCATAGCGGAATTCCCGGCACGAGGCGACCGGCACTTCCGGCGTCTTGCCCTTTCCGTAGCCGGGCACCGTGAGTCCGGCTACGCGTATGCGCCGGGCCGGCATCCTACAGTCTCCGTCGCTGGCGGCAATATAAAAACAATCTATTTTCCCCTCGTGCAGAATATCCATCGCGTCGATGACAAGCGCCATCTCGGTCGTGTTCTTGTCCGCCGTGTGCACGAGCCTTCACCGGTCGGAACGAGTTTATCTTGGCCTTCTCCTTCCATTTGGCCAGCGTCCGTCGGGTCCAGAGTCTTGGCTATCCTGCGCTCGATTATCGTATGATAAAGGGGGATTCCCCGCAGCTATTCCGTTCCGCATCATCGTCCATCCCGCATCGCGATTGAAATCGCTCCGCACCTTGAATGGAATATGAAAGGACGAAAGCTCTAAACGCTCTATGTCGATGGAAGATCTGATTCTGCAGCGATCGCGGCGTTTCATTGCTTTTGCGACGGCCGCCCGGAAAATGCAATGTGCCGAGCCCTGCTCGTCGCCTGTTCGAGAAAATATCCGACCCGCGGCCCGTATGAAAATGCCCGTCCTGTTTAAGACGCTTCTTTCCCGCTCAGGGACGGTCGGGGCCGATCAGCTCGTAGCGGTCGTTGACCTCGAGCCATCGCGCGGCAGGGAAGCGGTCGGCGAGATAGGCTTTCAGGTAGGTCCGGGTGTCGCGGACGATCGGTTCGGGAGCGGGCGGGTACAGGTTGTACGCGACCGCCGCCACTTCGATGTTCCGGTTGCGGCAGGCTTCGAGGCTCAGCAGCGTGTGGTTGATGCTGCCCAGCCGGGGCGAGGTGACCAGAACGACCGGCAGGCCGTGCTCGGCGACGTAATCGATCGTCTGGTATGCTTCCGACAGCGGAACGTACAGCCCGCCGGCGCCTTCGATCAGTACCGTGTCGTATTTTTGCAACAGCTTTTCCGTGCTCCGGCCGATCTGCGTCAGGTCGATGTCGCGTCCGTCGATCGCCGCTGCCAGATGCGGCGAGGCCGGATAGGTGAACACGATCGGGCAGGTCGTGCCGTCCTCGTCCTCCGGGAGCAGGCCGATACCCATGATCCGGCGGTGGGTTTCGATATCCTCCGACAGGCCGTCGCAGCCCGTCTGGATGAATTTCTGCGTGATCACGCGTTCTCCGCGCGCACTCAGGGCTCGGGCCAGCACGCCTGTGACGATGCTCTTACCTGCGTCCGTGTCGATCCCTGTGACGAAATAGGCTCTTTTCATATTTCCCGGCGAACGTTATTCGGTCCAAAAATAGTACCTTTGCCGATAGGATGCAAATATACGCGGACATGGATAGGATCGACCGGATCGAAAGCGATATGGCGAACGGCCTGAAGCCGGGCTACGAGCAGGTGTCGGAGTGGATGGAAACGCTCGGGGACGAACGGCTGTACGAGTTGGCGCGCCGGATCAGGATGCGCCGGGACGGACGCCGGATCGACATGTGCTCGATCATGAATGCCCGCAGCGGCCGTTGCAGCGAGGACTGCAAGTGGTGCGCGCAGTCGAAATTCCACAAGACCGATATCGAGGTCTATCCGCTGGTGGGCGAGCAGGAAGCCGTGCGCGAGGCGGCTCACAATGCTTCCAAAGGAGTGAGGCGCTTCTCGCTGGTGACCAGCGGTAGGGCCCTGAGCGACGGAGAGACCGACCGCGTCTGCGGCATTTACCGCCGGATCGGCTCCGAGGTGGACATTTCGCTGTGCGCTTCGCTCGGGCTGTTGTCGAAAGAGCAGCTCGTCCGGCTGCGGCAGAGCGGCGTCAGGCGCTATCATTGCAATTTGGAGACGGCCCCTTCGTATTTCGGAGAGCTTTGCACGACGCATACGCAGCAGCAGAAACTGCAGACGATCGCATGGGCCCGCGAGGCGGGGCTGGAAATCTGCTGCGGGGGTATCATCGGCATGGGCGAGAGCGAGCGGCAGCGCATCGAGTTCGCGTTGGCGATCCGCGACACGGGAGCCGTGTCCGTGCCGATGAACGTGCTCAATCCGATTCCCGGCACGAGGCTTGAAAAGGCATTGCCGCTGTCGGACCGCGACGTGCTGCGTGCCGCCGCGCTGATGCAGATCGTCAATCCGGACGCCTCGGTCCGGCTGGCCGGAGGCCGGAGCCGGATCAAGCATCTGGAGCCCGAGCTGTTTCGCTGCGGCGTCAGCGCCTCGATCGTCGGCGACCTGCTGACGACTTCCGGATCGGATATCGATACGGACAAGGCGATGTTCAAAAAGTGGGGGTTCGGCATATGATTCGTTAAAAAAACGTCTCGCACGCCTGAATCGACGGCGAATGTATAATTTTGCAACGGAAAATGGGTCGGAGTATATGGGAAGGATATGGACGATCGGAATGATTCTGTGCGGCATGCTTTGTTCGGAAGCGAGCGCTCAGAACTCTCCGCTGAAATTCGCGCAGCAGTCGTGGGATTTCGGTCGGATCAAGGAAGACGGGGGGAAGGTCTCCCATGCCTTCGAGTTCGTCAACGCGTCGTCCGCTCCGGCCGTGATCGAGCAGGTGACCGTGTCGTGCGGTTGCACGAAGCCCGAATACAGCCGCGCGCCGGTCAAGCCTTCGGAGAAAGGGACGCTCGTGATCAGCTACGACCCCGAGGGGCGGCCCGGGGCATTCCGTCGCGATATCGTCGTGCAGAGCGGGGGTGCGACGGGCAAGACCGTGCTGACGATTACCGGCGAGGTTTTGCCCGCCGAGAAAAGCTTCGGCGAGATGTATCCGGTACGCGCGGGCGACCTGATGCTTGCGTGGCGGAACGTGAATCTGGGGTATGTGCCCCGGGGGGGCGTCAAATCGACGGCGATCGAGTATTACAACCCGACGCGGCAGCCGCTGACGCTCTCGCCCGTGTACCGCGACCGGAAGCCTTATTTCGATATCGCTCTGTCGAAACAGCGGCTCGCTTCGGGCGAAAAGGGCGTGATGACGCTGAGCTACGATCTGCGCGACAACGACGTGTGGGGCATGCTCAAGGACAGCTTTTCGCTGATCGTGAACGACATTCCGGTCGATGTGCTGTTCAGCGCCTCGGGCGTTGCCTGCGAGGATTTTTCGGGGATGACGCCCGATGAGAAGGAGCGGGCTCCGAAAGCGGTCTTTTCGTCGCAGTATCACGGTTTCGGGACGATGAAGGCCGGCGGCGAGCCGAAACGGGAGTTCACGATAACCAACCAAGGGAAAGAGCCGCTGCGTATCCGCGACATGAAGCTGGGGGACCGGATGTCGACGACGCTCGATCCGGACCGAGCGATCGCTCCGGGCGAGACGGTGTCGTTCGTCGCGATGCTCTCGACCAAGAATGCGCCCGCCGGACGGTTGATGGATCATATCGTGCTGATACTGAACGATCCGTCCCGTCCGTTGCGCGAAATACGGCTTGCGGCTACGATCGTGCCTTAGGACAAGGCGGGGCGAGATCGCCGGGACGACGGAGCCGGAAAACAGGAAAAGACTAAACCAAACAGATAGCATGTACAAGATTGTCAAGAAAGAACTGCTGGCGCCCAACATCTACCTGATGAACATCGAGGCTCCGCGCGTGGCCCGCTCGGCCCGGCCGGGACAGTTCGTCATCGTCCGGCTGGACGAGCACGGAGAACGCGTTCCGCTGACTATTTCCGACTACGATGCCGAGCAGGGGTGGGTGACGATCGTCACGCAGACGGTCGGCTATTCCACTTCGAAGCTGTGCGCGATGAGCGAGGGCGACTCGCTGGCCGATTTCGCCGGTCCGCTGGGCTGCCCTTCCGAGTTCGTGCACGAGGAGCCCGAGGCGTTGCGCCGCCGCAGGATCCTTTTCGTGGCCGGCGGCGTCGGGACCGCTCCGGTCTATCCGCAGGTCAAGTGGCTGTCGGAGCGCGGCGTGAAGGCCGACGTCATCATCGGGGCGAAGAACAAGGATACGCTGATCCTTACCGATAAGACGCGCGCCGTGGCGGGCGAGGTATTCATCGCTACGGACGACGGCAGCGCCGGATTTCACGGTATGGTGACCGACCTGATGCGCGACCTGATCGACCGGCAGGGCAAGCGTTACGACGAAGTGATCGCGATCGGCCCGATGATCATGATGAAGTTCGTCGCCCGGACGACGAAGGAGTACGGCATCCGGACGATCGTCAGCCTCAATACGCTGATGGTCGACGGAACGGGCATGTGCGGAGCCTGCCGCGTGACGGTCGGCGGCCGCACGCGCTTTACGTGCGTCGAGGGCCCCGAGTTCGACGGTCACGAGGTCGATTTCGACGAGGCCATGCGCCGTCAGGGCATGTACAAGACGATCGAGAGCCGCAAGGCCCGTATGGCGCAGGAGCGGGCCGAGGGCCACGCCTGCCGCATCGGACTCGATCGATGACGTAAAACCCGCGCCGGACCCGTCGCTGCGGGCCGGCTTTCGCTTACCCGAAACAAAGTAAAGAAGATGGCAAACAAGATACCCCGCGTTCCCGTCAGGGAACAGGACCCGAAGGTAAGGGTCACCAATTTCGAGGAGGTCTGCTACGGGTACGACCTCGACGAGGCTCGGCTCGAGGCGAGCCGTTGTTTGGGCTGCAAGAAGCCGCGCTGCGTCGAGCATTGTCCCGTGTCGCTGCAGATTCCTCAGTTCATCGCGCAGTTGCGCGACGGAAACCTCGCCGAAGCAGCCCGGATCATCGCGCAGGACAGTTCGCTGCCGTCGGTCTGCGGACGGGTCTGCCCGCAGGAGACCCAATGCGAAGGATCGTGCATTCTCGGCGTCAAGGGCGAGAGCGTCGCGATCGGCAAGCTCGAGCGCTTCGTGGGCGACTGGAGCATCGAGCATGGCGCGGAGGCGACCGCCCCGGCCCCGTCCAACGGGCGCAAGGTAGCCGTTGTCGGCAGCGGTCCGGCCGGTCTGGCCTGCGCGGCCGATCTGGCCAAAATGGGTTACGAGGTGAAGATTTTCGAGGCGCTGCATAAGGCCGGCGGCGTGCTTCAGTACGGTATTCCGGAGTTCCGCCTTCCGAAGGACAAGGTCGTCGCCCGGGAGATCGAGAACGTGCTGAGGCTCGGCGTGCGGATCGAGACCGACGTGATCGTCGGCCATACCGTGACGGTCGACTCGCTGCTCGACGAAGAGGGCTACTCGGCCGTGTTCATCGGCTCGGGAGCCGGACTGCCTCGGTTCATGGGCATTCCGGGCGAGAATCTGAACGGCGTGGTGTCGGCCAATGAGTTCCTGACCCGCGCCAATCTGATGAAGGCTTACGACGACACCTACGATACGCCGATTTATGTCGGTCGTCGCGTTGTCGTGGTCGGCGGCGGCAATGTGGCGATGGATGCCGTGCGGACGGCCGCCCGTCTGGGTGCCGAAGCGCATATCGTCTACCGCCGCAGCGAGGCCGAGCTCCCGGCTCGGGCCGAGGAGGTGCACCACGCCAAACAGGAAGGCATCGAGTTCCGGATGCTGACCAATCCGGTCGAGGTGCTCGGCGACGAGAAAGGTTGGGTCCGGGGCCTGCGCTGCGTACGTATGGAGCTCGGCGAGCCCGATGCGTCGGGACGTCGCTCGCCCGTCGCGGTCGAGGGGTCGGAGTTCGAGATCGGGTGCGACGTCGTGATCATGGCGCTCGGCACGTCGCCCAATCCGCTGATCGCCTCGACGACGCGCGGTCTGGAGACCAACCGCCGGGGCTGTCTGGTGGCCGACGAGGTGCACGGGCAGACCTCCCGCGAGGGTATCTTCGCCGGAGGAGACGCGGTGACCGGTGCGGCCACGGTGATTCTCGCCATGGGAGCCGGACGCCGGGCGGCCCGTGCGATCGACGAATATGTCCGCGCCAAGTCCGGAATGAATTAGTCGGGTAAAGAGGGCGGCGAGCGGTGTTCCGCTCTCCTCTGAAGAAAAAGGCACGGCGGTCCGGTTTCGGAGACTACCGTGCCTTTAAATTTTCGGTATATGCGATGACGAACGAATTTTTCCCCGATCTGCGAACGGTGCGGCTCGACGAGCCGGGCGGAGCCGTCGTTATTCTGGACCAGACCCGGCTGCCCGGGGAGGAGACTTATGTGGAGCTGCGGACCCCGGAGCAAATATGGGAAGCCATCCGCGAGCTGAAGGTGCGGGGCGCGCCGGCTATCGGCGTGACGGCCGCCTACGGTATTTACGTGTGTTGTCGGCGGGCCGGCGGTTCTTGTTTCGACGACCTTTGCGAGACATTCGACCGGACAGCCGCCTATCTTGCCTCTTCGCGGCCGACGGCAGTCAACCTGTCGGCCGCGCTGGAGCGCATGAGAAATTGCCTGTTGGCGCACCGCGACGAACCGGCGGCCGGAATATGGGACCGCCTGCGCGACGAGGCCGAGGCGATCCGGCGAGAGGATGCCGCCGCTTGTCGGCAGATCGGCGAGTACGGCCTGTCGCTGCTCGAGCCCGGAGCGGGGATTCTGACGCATTGCAACGCCGGACATCTGGCGACGTCGGAGTACGGGACCGCGCTGGCTCCCCTCTATCTGGGGCAGGAGCGGGGCTACGGCTTTCGGGTCTATGCCGATGAGACGCGTCCTCTGCTGCAAGGAGCCCGGCTGACGTCCTACGAGCTGATGAGGGCCGGGATCGACGTGACGCTGATCTGCGACAACATGGCTTCGCTCGTGATGAGCGAGGGCCGGGTGCAGGCCGTGCTGGTCGGCTGCGACCGTATCGCAGCGAACGGCGACGCGGCCAACAAGATCGGCACGTCGGGCGTCGCCGTGCTGGCCCGCCATTACGGCATCCCGTTCTATGTGCTCGGGCCGACATCGACGATCGATGCGGACTGTCCGACCGGCGCCTCCATCCCGATCGAGCAGCGCGATCCGGCCGAAGTGACCGAGGCCTATTATGCGCAGCGCATGGCGCCCCGTAACGTCAAAGTATACAATCCGGCTTTCGACGTGACGCCTTGCGATCTGATTACTGCCATAGTGACCGAGCGCGGCATCGCCCGGCCGCCTTTCGACGATGCGCTGCGCGCATGGAGCCTTCCGGGCAGGGCAGGGCGATAAGATGCGGTTGCGTGTGCCGGGCCGTGATTCGAGGGTCGTTTCGGCGGGCGCGGTTTGTCGCGGATCGGGCCGGGCCCGTCGGAAAATGCGCGTGCGCTTGGTTGGCCGGAAAATTGTCGTTATCTTGACTCGTCTAACCTTAAAAAATATCGAGTTATGGAAGTTCTGGACAATCGATCCGCCGCGGACGCCGCCGTCCGCGATTCTCGGCAGCAGCCCGTCGCTCCGGTCATGTCGGTCGGGGAATGGATGCTGACGCTGTTGATTCTGGCTTTGCCGCTGGTGAACATCATCATGCTGTTCGTCTGGGCGTTCGGAGGAGGCACGAATCCGACGAAAGCCAACTATTGCAAAGCGTCGCTGATCTGGATCGCGATCGTTATCGTGCTTTATGTGTGCTTCTTCTCGTTGATTATGGGATTGTTCGCAGCGATCCAGTAGCCGACAGACGACAGGCCCGGAAGACCGCATGTTTCCGGTGGGCTTGTCTTCCTCGTTTTCGGTCGTGGGCGCGGGTACGAGCGCGCGTGACGATGACCGGCGGGAACGGTTCTACGGTACGGGGCGGCAATCGTTGCGATCTCCGCTCGAGAAATGTCGAGGGGGCCGTTTAAACGTCGGCCTCCTCGAGCCGTTTCAGCGTGACGAGCACTTTGTCGATCCGCGCTCCGTCCATGTCGACGATCTCGAAGTCGAAGTTGCGCCACGACAGTTTCTCTCCCGTATGGGGGATATGTTCCAGCTTTTCGAGAATCAGACCGCTGAGCGTGTTGTAGTTGTAGTCGTTGTAGAGGTCCTCCATGTCGAAATGGGCCAGAAAATCGTAGAACGACAGTTGGCCGTCGATCAGCAGGCTGCCGTCCTCGCGTGTGACGATTTCCTGTTCCTCGCCCGCTTCGGGCATCGAGCCGAGCAGCGCCTTGATGATGTCCTTGAGCGTGACAATGCCTTCGATGCTGCCGAACTCGTCGGTCACCAGGCCGTACCGGCCGCCAGTGCGGCGCATCAGGTCGAGCGCGTTGTACACGCTCAGGTTCTCGGGTATGTACTGCGCGGGGCGCATCACCTGCGACAGCGTGAATCCGGGTTCGTCGAGCCGGCCGAACAGGTCCTTGAGGTGGACTACTCCGACGATCGAGTCGAGGTTGCCGTCGGCTACGGGGTAGGTGTTGAACAGGTTGTTCTTGACGATGTCCTCGACCTGGTCGCAGGTGGCGTTCGTGTCGAGCCATACCATGTCGCTGCGGTGGGTCATGATCGATCCGACGTTGCGATCGCTCAGGTTGAACACGCGCTCGACGATGTCCTGCTCGACCTCTTCGATCTCGCCTTCGGCGGCGCCTTCCTGAATGATCGCCTTGATCTCTTCCTCGGTTACCCTGTTTCCGTCGACCGTATTGATACCCAGTATGCGAAGCATGCCGGCCGTGCTTTTCGACAGCAGCCAGACGAACGGCAGCGCGATCTTCGACAGCAGGCTCATCGGCCGCGCCACGATCTTGGCTACGCGTTCCGAGGAGCTCATGCCGATTCGCTTGGGAACCAGCTCGCCCAGAATCAGCGTCAGATAAGTGACCGTGACTACGATGATTACCTGAGCGATCGCCACCGAATGCGCCTCGAGCGCTGGAATTCGCGCGAGCACTTTCCCGAAGCTCTGGGCCAGCATGTCGCCCGAGTAGATACCCGTCAGGATACCGATCAGCGTGATTCCGATCTGAATCGTGGAGAGAAAAACGTCCGGATTGCCCGAGAGTTTCAGCGCGGTCTTGGCGGCCCGGCTTCCGCGCTTGGCGTCGGCTTCGAGCCTCGGCTTGCGGGCCGAGACCATCGCGATTTCCGACATCGACAGGATTCCGTTGAGCAGAATCAGCCCGATGATGATGAAAACTTCCATGTATGGCGTTTGGTTTGGCGACTAAGATAATCAAGTTACGGAATATTATCAAAAAATATTCCGGCGGCGGTCCGTTCCGGAGCGAAAACGGTTTTTCCGGTCTCGGAATATACAGGATATTTTATTATATTTGTTAGCGACTGTTTGTCATCGGGTTAACGACCCGAAACCATCTGCCAACCTAAAACCGAATCGTTATGGAAAACAAGTATTCGATCATTCTGGGCAATCTGGGCAACACCTGCGACCGTTTCTGCAAAAGCTACAAGACGAACCCTTCGTCCGAGCGGATGCTCGAACTGGCTGCCGAGAACATGCCCTATATCGGCGGCGTTGAGCTCGTCGGTACGTGGGACATCCGTCCCGACAATGCGAAGGAGATGAAAAAGCGCCTCGACGGCTACGGTCTGGAGTGCGCGTCGATCATCCCCGATACGTTCGGCGACAGCGATTACGGCAAAGGCTCCGTCTCGAGCATCGATCCGGCCGTGCGGCGCAAGGCGCTCGACTATCTGAGAAGCATGTGCGAAGTGGCGTTGCAGGTCGACTGCCGGATCGTCAATCTGTGGATGGCTCAGGACGGCTACGACTATCTGCTGACGGCCGATTACGACCGCGAGCGGGAGTGGATGACCGAGGCGATCCGGGCGCTGGCTTCCGAGTTCCCGTCGCTGAAGATCGCGTTGGAGTACAAGCCCAAGGAACCGCGCAACTTCTCGTACCATGCGCGCATGGCCGATACGATTCTGGCTGCTCAGGAAACCGGCTGCCGGAACGTGGGCGTGACGATCGACACGGGGCACGGTTTCGTCGGCGGCGAGAACGTGGCCGAATCCATCGTGCTGGCCAAACGGGCGGGCGACAGGCTGTTCCATATGCACTTCAACGACAATCACGGCTGCTGGGACGACGACATGATCGTCAGCAGCGTGCATATGACCACCTATATCGAAATGATGTTCTGGCTTCGCAAGACCGGTTACGACGGCTGGCTGTCGATGGACCAGTATCCCTACCGCGAGGATGCGATCGGCGCTATTTCCGAAAGTCTGCACTGGATCAAGAAATACGAGACGATCGTCGACGAGCGTTACGACGAAATCGAACGCCTGATCGGGTTGAACGACGCGGTCGAGACGTCGCGTTTCCTGCGCTCGTTGCTGAAATAGCGGACCTCGGCCCTCTGTTCTGCTGTCGTCCGGACCGGACGGCAACGGACCGATCGATAATCCAAACCGAAAGCCTATTATCATGATGAAAAAAACTACTTTGTTTTCGCTGCTCGTGCCGGCTGCGCTGCTGGTCGGATGTCACGAGCGTTCTGCCGTGAACGGCCTGACCGTCGAGATGCTCGACTGCCCGCTGGGCGTCGCGGCCGAGCATCCCCGCCTGTCGTGGCGGATCGAATCCGCCCTGCCGGCTACGGTGCAGACCGGCTACCGGATTCTTGTCTCGACCGATCCCGGGGATCTGGAAACCGGAGAGAACCTGATCTGGGATTCGGGCGACGTTCCGTCCGACCGCTCCGTGCTGGTGCCCTACGAAGGGCCCGAGCTCGAATCCCGACGCGACTATTACTGGAAAGTGCGCGTGGCGACCAATCACGGCGACACGTTGTGGAGCGAGCCGTCCCGCTGGTCGATGGCGCTGCTCGACGACTCGGACTGGCAGGCCCGGTGGATCGGGTACGACAGCTGCCTGAACCGGACCGACACGCTCGGCGTATTCTCTCGCCTGGCCGCGCGCTATCTGCGCAAGGAGTTCGATGCGGGGCGCGATATCGCGCAGGCGCGGCTCTACATCAGCGGGCTCGGCCTCTACGAATGCTATCTGAACGGTTGCCGCGTAGGCGAGGACGTGCTGGCGCCGACGGCTACCGACTATACGAAAACCGTTTGTTACAATGTGTATGACGTGACCGACCTGCTCGACGAAGGAGTCAATACGATCGGCGTGATTCTGGGCAACGGCCGCTTTTTCTCGATGCGTACGGTCACTTATACGATTCCGTTCACGCAGGTCACGATTCCCGGAGTCCGCAACTACGGCTATCCGAAACTGCTGGCCCAGCTCGAAATTACGGACAGCGAAGGTAACCGGACGGTCGTCGCGAGCGACGAAAACTGGAAGCTCACGACCGACGGCCCGATCGTTGCCAACAACGAGTATGACGGCGAGACGTACGACGCCCGTCTCGAAATGCCGGGTTGGAGCCGCAACGGCTACGACGACTCGTCGTGGCGCGATGCCCGAAGCGTCGCGGCTCCCGAAGGCCGGCTGACTGCTCAGGCGAATCCGAATATCCGGGTTATGGATACGGTCGAGCCGGTTTCGATCGCCGCGCTGAACGACTCGACATGGATCGTCGACATGGGACAGAACATGGTCGGCTGGCTTGCCGTCGAGCTCGAGGGGAGGAAGGACCGACCCGTGCGGCTGCGCTTCGCCGAGACGCTGCAGGACGACGGGAACCTCTATGTCGACAACCTGCGCGGGGCGAAGGCGACCGATCTGTACACGCCCGCCGAGGACGGAACTTTCTCGTGGACGCCGCGTTTCACTTATCACGGTTTCCGTTACGTCGAGATTGCCGGAGCCGCCGCGAAGCCCGACTTGGAGAAGCTGAAAGGAGAAGTCATCTACGACGCGATGCCCACGACGGGACGTTTCGAGACGTCCGACTCGACGATCAATCAGGTGTACCGGAACGCCTACTGGGGCCTGAGAGGCAACTACCGCAGCATGCCGACCGACTGTCCGCAGCGCGACGAGCGCATGGGCTGGCTCGGCGACCGCGCGATGGAGTGCATCGGCGAGAGCTTCATGTTCCGTCAGGCGCTGCTTTACGAGAAATGGGCTCGCGACATTCGCGACTCGCAGCTTCCCGACGGAATGATTCCCGACCTGTCGCCGACTTACTGGCCGTTCTACAGCGAGAACGTTACGTATCCGGCGGCCTACCTGTGCGTCGTCGATATGCTGTACAACCAGTACGGCGACGAAGAGGCGGTCCGCGAGCACTATCCGGCGATGAAGAAGTGGATCGACTATGCCAACGAGCGTCTGGTCGAGAACGACATCGTCGTCAAGGACGTTTACGGCGACTGGTGCATGCCGCCCGAGAGTCCCGAATTGATCCACTCGCAGGACCCTGCCCGCGTGACGGACGGACGGCTCGTCGGCACGAGCTTTTTCTATCGTTTGCTGAACATGATGGCGCGCTTCGCCGCGGTAGCCGGCCATGAGGAGGACATTCCGGCCTATCTGGAACAGGCCGCGAGGGTTAAGGATGCCTATAATAGAATGTTCCTGAATCCCGAGACGGGACAGTACGCCAACAATACCGTATCGGCCGGCCTGCTCTCGCTCGTGCAGGGACTGGTGCCCGACACGCTGAAGCAGAAAGTGTTCGACGAACTGGTCCGCCGGACCGAGGTCGATTTCGACAGCCACGTCAGCACGGGCATGATCGGCATGCAGTTCATGATGCGGGGCCTGAGCCGCTACGGACGGCCCGATCTGGCGCTGACGCTCGCGACGAACCGTACCTATCCGAGCTGGGGTTATATGATCGACCGCGGCGCGACGACGATCTGGGAGCTATGGAACGGCGATACGGCCGATCCGGCGATGAACTCGGGCAATCACCTGATGCAGTTGGGCGACCTGATCGCATGGGACTGGGAAAACCTGGCCGGTATCCAGGCCGACCCGGCGGCTCCGGGCTTCAAACACATTCTGATGAAGCCCGACTTCCCGCAGGGGCTCGAGTGGGTCGATGCGTCCTATGAGTCGATGTACGGCACGATCGGCAGCCATTGGAAACGGACCGGCGGCGGTCTGTCGTGGTCGGTCGAGATACCGGCCAATACGACGGCCACGCTCCGCGTTCCGGCATCCGACGTTTCGCAAGTCGAAGCCGACGGCAAACCCCTTGCCGAGAATCCGGCCCTGACCGACGTCCGCGCGTCGGACGGCTTCGTGACTTTCGAGGCCGGATCGGGTTCGTACCGCTTCCTCGTCGGAAAATAGAACGGAACGATGCGACGGGAAGACTTCGCGCACGAGCGAAGCCTTCCCGTCCGCATGACGAACGAATACACCGGAAAGCGATGAATGGAAAAATCGAGAAACTGGTCTTCTGCCTTTTCCTGCTGATACCCTGTTCGGGATTCACTCAAAGAGTCATGACTCTTTCCGAATTGATGACCGACATGCAAAATCGCAAGGAGCATTATATCGACAGTATGACCATTCTGATTGGGAATTTATGGGAATCGTTATGGAAATACTCGCCTTCCCAAACGAGAGAATTGGTACGCGATGCGGATTTTCTGTTCATTCCGAGCATGGACATTAAAAAAGAAGACTCTGTCGAGCGCGATTATACCCGTTTGGATCAATTATTCTCTTCGTTGGAATTTCAAAATGAATTATTCCCTTTTTATGATATTCTATTGTTCAAAGAAGGTCGTTATTTCGGTAGTTATATGGATCGTTGGATGGTTTGCGGTGTACCTGCTCCTGTCCGTCCGTACCCAATACCGATAACGCCTGAATCAAAGCAAGAAGCTGAATTGATCTGGAGCCTGAAACCCGTAATGTGTTTTGGTATTAACGGATTCCCCGGATCGATACTATGGATAAAAACCGAAGATAACCGATGGCTCGTGGTAAATCAGGAAACCGAGCAAGTATCCGATGCTCAAATCTATCTGGATACTTTGGATAAGGATGAACTTAAAAAGGAAATTGAGAGTGTGATTGCACTGCCGATGTATCGGCGTTATTTAGGGGGGCGTTGTAGAATTGGACCGGATGGGAAAGTAATAAAATGGACAAAAAGGTATGAATGGTAATCTAAAAAAGACAGGCGGAAATTATTCCGCCTGTCTTTTTTAGATATTGCATCCTTACAATTTTTCTAATTCTTTTTCCTTCTCACCATCCCCGCCACCCCTTTCTCCGTCTTGACGAGCTCGTACCGATCGAGCCTCTCGTACAGTTCTCCGAGCGTTTTGCACCCGTAGCGCTTGATGCGGTACTTGGGCGTCAGTTTCTTGAGCGCCGTTCCGACCTGCGAGAGCGAAATTTGTATTGATCTGAAAAACAGACGTTGGGGTTGGTTTCACCTTCCCCCAACAGGTATTTGTAGGAGACGAAGAAGTTTCCTACATTTACAGTGCTACGGGCGAGAAACTCGCGTAGTAATATAAGATTTTTTCATTCCGAGAATATGAGATAAATGGTGATCGGATGATTATGACCAGAAAAGAATTGGAGCGAAAACTTGAACAATTAGGATGTTTAGATTGGTATTCTTTAGATGGTTCTCTTTGTTCTGATCGTCGTATTTTGTACGAAAACTATTCTGTATGGGAATATTTTTATATGGATGAAAGGGGAAATCGGACGCCTTTGAAATTATTTACTTCGGCAGAAGAAGCCTATGATTACATTTATAAAGAGGCTACAGCTCGTATGTATGACCTCCTTCATCGAGATTATGGCGCTACTCACCGAGATGAAGTACAACCACCAATCACTGTACAAGGAGATGATTTCGAAATGACCTGTACAAGGCCGACGTCTGAAACATCCGAAAAGAAAGATTGAAGAACGACAGAACGAGTCGGTGTTCTTTGAAGTGGGGACCTTGATCTTGCAGTAAATATTTTTGAAGTTGAGGTTGTTGGGGAACATGAAAGGATTTGGAAAAGATGCTGAACTCTTGTTAAACGACACAATCATATGGCAATCCGATTGATGGCTCCGTTGGCTTTTGGGTATAAGATCTTACAGAACATTGTGAATCAGGTACAAAATAGAGTCGGATTCTGTGTCGATAGAATCCGACCGTTAACGAAAGTCTTTTGGAAATATTCCGAATTCTTTGATCTATCATATAAAATACTCCAAACAGAATAAAGAGGACAGACGAGTTAAAAAATGGATACGATGAAAAAGGGAATGCTGTATTTTTTTGCGGTACCGTTCATTATGATAATGGTAGCGTTTACATGTACAAAGGATGAAGGACCTGATTGCCACAAGCGGATTACGGTGAAAAATGCGTCGGAGATACCGTTGTATGTTGTCAATGAGTTAATTTACAATTGGACCTCGGTACCAACATATCCCGACAGATATGTTTTGCTAGATATTTCGGATACAGTCACGAGAAAGCAATACCTAGTTCCTCCTTTAACAATAGATAGTGACGTCGTATCAGAACCTGTGGAGGGTATTTGTTACGAACAGAGAATTAGGGAAAGTCCGGGCGGTGCCTGTTTGAAAATCTATTTTATCGATGCTCGGATGGTCGATTCATTGAATACCTTGGATAAATTGATAGAGCATAACAAGGAGATCTGTTTGGGTACTCGAACATTCCGAACGATGGATGAAATGAGAGAAGCGAATTTTACAGTAACCTATCAGTAGAACGGTGTTCTTATTAAGAGACGACATTTAAGACATGAAAACAATGAAATGGATTAGCTGTTTTGGTCTATTATTATATTGCTGCACTTCATGTGAGGGGATTAGCGATATATTGTATATTCGTAACGATTCTGATGAAGCCATATATGTTTACTGTATCTGTGGAGATAAGGATTCTTTGCCCTCGCATCCGAAATTAGAATTATTCCATTTTTCATCTGCTGACATGAAAGATGCTTATGGTAATTCTGTTGAACCTCGATTTGCTTCGCCTTCTTATAGGATAAACGCCTATGATATTGGCTCATTAAAGGGTGGATTGGAAGGAAGGTTATGGAACACCTCCTCCAAAAAACGACTCTCATGTAAAGAAAATAAAATGACGATGTTTTTTATTACAGAAAAAACAATGCGGAATTATGATTGGGGGGATATTCACAGGAATCAATTATATGTAAAAAAAATAACATTAACAGAGGATGAGTTAGTGAAAACCAATTGGTTGTATGTTTATAAACCTTAATAAGGTTATAAGAAGACAAGCAAGAAGAATTCCGCCTGTCTTCTATAATTAGATATTGTATTATTACAATTCCCCTAATTCTCTTTCCCTTCTCACCATCTCCGCCCCCCTTTCTCCGTCTTGACGAGCTCGTACCGGTCGAGTCTCTCGTATAGTTCTCCGAGCGTTTTGCAGCCGTAGCGCTTGATACGGTATTTGGGCATCAGCTTTTTGAGCGTCGTTCCGACCTGCGAGAGCGAAATTTGTATTGATCTGAAAGGTAGGCACTTGTGTTAGTTAAGCCTTCCCCGACGGATATTTGCTGGAGACGAGGAAGTTTCCTACATTTACAGTGCTACGGGCGAAAAACTCGTCAAGTAGGCGGGAAGTTCTTTCACATATTATCGTGGAGTCATGGTGTATCCCAGCAATACTACGTTGCTGTATATGCAACATCCCGAAGGCACGGTAAGCATGACTTCCGACGGATACACCTACAATTATTTCAAAACAGACCATACAGGCAGTACCCGTGTATTACTCAGCGCAGTAAACGGATCCTTGCAGCAGCAACAGACGACGGATTATTATCCGTTCGGGTTTGCATGGGAATATAACAACCTGAATAAGAATAAGTATTTATTCTCGGGCAAGGAATTGCAAGACGATGATATCGGCACTTCGGGGCTGCTCGGGTTATACGATTTCGGAGCCCGTTATTACAACCCGGTTCTCGGACGTTGGTTCAATGTCGATCCGGCCTCTCAGGTAGCCAATCCTTATCTATTTTGCGGTAACAGTCCGGCGGTATACGTCGATAAAGACGGTCGGGTCTTCGCGATCATACCGGCTATTGCTATGGGAGCAGCTATCGGTGCGGTTTCCTATACTCTGGATGTTGCTTTCAGTGACGGCGGTTTTCGTAATTGGAACTTTGGTAAATTCATAAAGTCTATGGCCCTAAGTGCCGTGTCTGGAATAGCTACTGCCGGAATAGGAGAAATATTTGGCCCTACCGGTGGTTTTTGGAATGAAGCAGGTCGAGGTCTGGCACATGGTATAGCTCAAGGTGGATTATCGGCTATAGACGGAGGAAATTTTTTGAGTGGCTTTACTGCCGGCGCCCTCAGTTCTTGGGGCGTTTCGGGTTTCCAAGAATGGAAAGGTGTCGGAAATACCATAGCAGGAATGTATATTTTCGGCGGCATATCGGGAGGGATAGGTTCCGCAGTCTCCGGTGGAAACTTTTGGGAAGGAATGGCCAGAGGTTTAACGATTACAGCACTGAATCATGCTCACGCAGCATGGGAAACAGTAGCCGCACTTAAAGGCGAATTGCCCGTCTATTCGGGTAAAGCAATGGAAAATGGAGATATGGGAGGATGTACATACGCTGTATTAAAATCAAATGCTGAGTATTCGGGAAAGGAATTACCAGCTGATTTTCAAATAGAAGCAGACGGTGCCGATTATAACCAACTCGCAAATAAAAATGGTTTACAAACCGACAACATAAAAGTAGATGAAATTGAGGCTACGTTAAAGCAAGATCGTCCCATTGCCGTTTCTTACACTGTACAGGGAAGAGGACATACGGTCGGTATCCAAGAGTTTCAACAGAAAACATTGCCCAGTGGGAAGACTCGACAAAGATTCAAAGTCATGGATCCGGATGTAGGGAGTATTGTACATAAGTCATACAATATTGTCACTGATTTCCAACCTAGTGTATTGCGTATTCTAAAATAATTTATTATCATGAAAAGAAACTTGTGGATCGTTTTGTTCTTGTGTCTTCTTCATGAGACGCATGCCCAATCCGTCTCGTATCCTTGTTTTGACCAGTTGCAGCAAGAGCGGTCTTTTCTACAGGAATTCGCCCGCAAGGAAATCGTTCGGGCATGGAAGGTTTATTATGATTACAGTAAGCGTTATAGTGAATCCATTTTGGATACGATCGATGTATTGTGTATCCCTACGCTCCACATCAATATTTACCAATATCCGGAGAGGGATTTCACGGTAATGGATTCCTTGTTTTCTTCTTTGTTATTTTCCAAAAAAAAGCGTCTCCCCGGTTGTGTATACGATGAAATTATGTGGTATAAGGATACCTTGTGTTTAGGGAACTTCGAAGGAATTTATATCCGTGCCACCAATGCATTCGATTCTTTGGCTCATATCCGGTGGGCTGGTCGGACCGGAAATGAAATAGCATTCCGGGCAATTCGGAAAATCAAATACAAATTGATTTTTGCTATTGAATGGTTCAATGCATGGTGGCTGTTATTGCCGGATAATTCGTTATTGGTTTATAACAGGAAAGATAATCATTTTTATCAGCCACAAGAATACTGGGATAAATATTCACAACGCGTACATGACCCATATTTTAGGGATTTTACACGTTGGGATCAAGGAATGTGTTGCAAATGGAGAAAATACAGAAATAAAGCCAACCGACACGACTGAAATCGAAACGCTGGGAGATATTTTATAATGGTAGAAAACAATTAAATGCACATTTGACCTGAAAAAATAAAATAATCCCAAGCATAATTCTCTTTATAAAAAGGGACTGTCTAAGATTTGTTAGACAGTCCCTTTTTAAGAATGCTAATTACGAAATCAAACAGGTCGTTGCAGGCAATCAAAGTTTAGCTATATTTATAGCGCATCGGGCGAAAAACTGGCCTGCGATGCGAACGGTTCTTTAACCTATTACTGTTCCGTAATGATCTCCGGCAGCGACGACAAGTTGCTGTACATGCTCACTCCGGAAGAGACTGTATCGGAGATCGTAATGACGAAATTAGATTATCTGGAGGATTCTCATTCCGTAAATTTTCTTCTCACCATCCCCGCCACCCCTTTCTCCGTCTTGACGAGCTCGTACCGGTCGAGTCTCTCGTACAGTTCTCCGAGCGTTTTGCACCCGTAGCGCTTGATGCGGTACTTGGGCATCAGCTTCTTGAGCGTCGTTCCGACCTGCGAGAGCGGTTCTGCCGTACGGAATTCCGGAGAGTCGGATTCGGGAAAGCGGCGGAAAAAGTTATTCGGAAAAACGGACAGGTCGCCCCGACCTGTCCGTTTTTCTGCCTGTGTCCATGCCGGAGCCTTTATTCCCCGAGAATCCGTCGGGCTCTTTCCAGCGCCGCATTGATGTTCGGGCAGATGTTGTCGGGGCCCAGCAGTTCGTAGAAGCCCGAGCGCTGCAAGGCGGCGTGTACCGTGTCGTTGACGCCCGACAGTACGACCTCGATCTTCTCGCGGCGCGACATCACGCACAGGTTCGTCAGGTTGTGGATACCCGTCGAGTCGATGAACGGAACCTTCCGCATCCGGATCACGCGCACCTTGGGCCGGTCGCCGAGTTGGGCCATCAGCTCCTCGAACTTCGTTGCGATGCCGAAGAAGTACGGGCCGTTGATCTCGTATACCTCGACGCCCCGGGGGACGGTCAGGTGTTCCTCGTGTACGGCGACGTCCAGGCCGGAGCCCGGGTCGATCTCGTCGCGGATTACGGAGATTTCGGTCGTTTCCATTACGCGCTTCATAAACAGCACGCAGGCGATCAGCAGACCGACTTCGATAGCGACGGTCAGGTCGAACAGCACGGTCAGCGAGAAAGTGAGCAGAAGTACCGTCACGTCCGCGCGCGGATTGCTGAGCAGCGCCCGGAACGTCCGCCAGCCGCTCATGTTGTACGACACGACGATCAGTACGCCGGCCAGACAGGCCATCGGGATGTACTGCGCCAACGGCATCAGGAACAGCAGGATCAGCAGCAGCACGACCGCGTGGACGATTCCGGCTACCGGTGTCCGTCCCCCGTTGTTGATGTTGGTCATCGTGCGGGCGATCGCTCCCGTTGCGGGAATACCGCCGAACAGCGGCGTCACCAGATTGGCCGCTCCCTGCGCGATCAGTTCGGTATTCGAGTCGTGGCGGTCGCCTGTTACGCCGTCGGCTACGGTGGCCGACAGCAACGACTCGATGGCGCCCAGCACGGCGATCGTCACGGCTACCGGAAACAGGTTCTTGATCGCTTCCCAGTTCAGTTCGGGCACGGCGGCGCCCGGCAGGCTCGGTCGGATCGTGAAGCGGTCGCCGATCGTGTCGATGCCTTCGATACCGCCGTACCGCTTCAGAAAGTAGACGCCGACGGTCACGACGACGATGGCGATCAGCGATCCCGGTATTTTCTTCGAGAATTTCGGACTCAACGCGATAATCAGCACGCTCAGCACGCTGACGGCGGCGTTCCCCCAGTCGACCGTGCCGAAGTGGCGGAAATAGAGCAGCCACTTGCCGACAAAGTCGCCCGGAACCTTCTCGCCTCCGAAGTCCAGACCGAACACGTCGGCAATCTGCGTCGTGAAGATCGTCACGGCGATGCCGCTCGTGAAGCCGACGACGACGGGGTAGGGGATGAACTTGATGACGGCTCCGAGCCGGAAGACGCCCATCAGTACGAGCAGCACGCCGGCCATCAGCGTGGCGACGATCAGGCCCGCCTCGCCGTATTGCTGGATGATGCCGTATATGATGACGATGAATGCGCCCGTAGGCCCTCCGATCTGTACGCGGCTTCCTCCCAGCAGCGAGACGACCAGTCCGGCGAGGATGGCCGTGACGATGCCCTTCTCGGGCGATACGCCCGAGGCGATGCCGAACGCGATAGCCAGCGGCAGCGCGACGATGCCGACGATGATGCCGGCCATCAGGTCGGAAGCGAACGTGCGTTTCGAATAGTTTTTCAGACAGTCGAACAGTTTGGGTCTGAACTCCAAAAGTTTCATGATGCGTTTGAATCGATTTTCCGTGATAGTTCGGTAAAGAGGCTGCAAAAGTACGCAAAAAATCGGAAGATGCGTACCGTTTCGCACGTTCCTCGTGTTTATTCTTTCTTCGTCAGGGCGGGAGGCGTCCGCCTGATTGCCGGGCGGGACGGAGCGGGCCGCAGCCGTGCGGCGAATGTCTTTTCATGCGGTCTGCGGACCGTAGGGCAAAGGAGTGTCGTGCGGGAGCGGATGCGCCGTTGTCTGTCGGAGTAAAGGGCGCCGGATCTTGTCATTGCAAGGAAGGGGCACGGTCCGGTTGCCGGCATCGTCGTGCAACCGTGGCCGGGCTGCTGCCGAGCGACCGTTGAGGATTCCGTGTCCGGCCCGGATCGTTGCAGGGGGCGGGACCGTGTCCGGCCGGAGTCCGTACCGACGGATTCCGCGGCGGGGAGGCGATTCGGATACGAGGAGAATCGGTTTCGCCTCCGGAGTATAAAAAGGCGGTCGAATGCGTCGATGTACCAAGCATGCCTGCCCCGGATTTCTATATTCGCCAGTCGCGGCTTGCGACCGCAGAATGCGCGTCCGATTTGGCTTCTGCCGAATCTTCTCCGGCAGAGGAAATTTCGGGCAGAGAATCCGGAAGTGTCGAAAATACGAGAATGGGTACTGTTGAGTGTAAACAATAAAGAAAGGCCGGAGCCCATCGAGTTCCGGCCTTATGCGGTAAATCGAACGGCTTACTTGAATGCCTTGCCGATCGCGATGAAGTCGTCGGCCACGAGCGCCGCGCCTCCGATCAGGCCGCCGTCGACGTCCTCTTTCGAGAAAAGCTCGGGAGCGTTGCCCGGCTTCGCGCTGCCTCCGTAGAGGATAACGGTCTGGTCGGCTGCGCTGCCGAACTTCTCGGCGAGCACCTGACGGATGAAGGCGTGCATCTCCTGTGCCTGATCGGCCGTAGCCGTCTTGCCCGTACCGATGGCCCATACCGGTTCGTATGCGACGATCAGTTTCGAGAACTGCTCGGGCGTCAGGTTGTAGACCACTTCTTCGATCTGGGCACGTACGACGTCGAAGTGTTTGCCGGCCTCGCGGTCCTCGAGCTTCTCGCCCACGCAGTAGATCGGTGCGAGGTTGTTCTCGTAAGCCTGAGCCATTTTCTTGTTCAGCGTCTGGCTCGTCTCGCCGTAGTATTCGCGGCGCTCGCTGTGGCCGAGGATCACATATTCGACGCCCAGCGAGGCGATCATCTTGGCCGATACCTCTCCGGTATAGGCGCCCTTGGCTTCGGCTGCGCAGTTCTGGGCCGATACGGCGATGCCCGTTCCTCGGGCGGCCTTGACGATCTCCGAGAGGTGGGTGAACGGAGGAGCCACGATGAAGTTCACGCACGAGCAAACCTCGCCCTTCTTGGCGGCTACTCCCTTGAACAGTTCGACACCCTCCGCCGGAGTGGTGTTCATTTTCCAGTTTCCTGCGACAATTTTCTTTCTCATAATGATATATCGGTTAAATGCAATGTCTTTTTGTTCTCTGCCGTCCGTGCCTGCTTACGCTCGCTTGCGGATGTCTATGTAGTTGCCCGTCGCCTGCTCAACCGCCACCTTGCCCGTCCCGTTGCACTGGGGACAGCGCACCTTCCCCTCGTAGAGTTCGTGTTCGCAAACGCCTTTGAATACCCGAGATTTGACGTATACGTCGTTCCGGGCTACTGCTCGGGCGATCCTCTCGCGCAGAGCGTTGTCGCTCGTTTGGGCATAGAGCCCGTCCGCTACCCGGACGTATGAGGACAGGTCGCGGACTCCCATGGCCTGCAAGTAGCGGACCGGATGGATTCCGACACCGCCCCAGATCTGCTTGCGACACAGAAAACCCTTCCCCTCGCATCCGAGCGCGTAGGTCCCGTAATCCCTGTAATCGCACGGACTTGGCAGCATGGCCGTCTCGGGTACGATAAATCCCCGGTCGCCGCAATGGGGACATACCCGGGCGTTCACGGACATCTTTCCCCCGCAAGTGGGGCACAAAACGAGATAAGACATATCGGGTCGTTTTTATGTAACGTATTGCGAAGTGTTTCTTTTCCGCTTTCCGCATGTTGCTCGCGGGACAGCCCGGCGACCGTGCGGAGACGGCTGAGCGCTCGCTTATCCGGCCGTCCAGCCTTTCACTTCGTCGAGCGTCGGATTCTGCAGTCCGAGCTTGTTCTTCTTGTTGTAACCGCACAGGTCGTTGTGCAGCTTGCCCGGCGCGAGCTTCTTCAGCGCTTCGACCGTCAGAAAGCCCATTTTATGCAGCACGGGGACCCATTGCTCGGGAATGCCTGCGGCGGCGTATTTCTCGGGACCGTCCTTCTGGGCGGCCTTTTCGGGACGCATCTGCGGGAAGAACAGCACGTCCTGAATCGTCGTCTGGCCCGTCATGAACATCGTGAGCCGGTCGATGCCGATGCCCATGCCCGAGCAGGTCGGCATGCCGTACTCCAGCGCGCGGACGAAGTCCATGTCGATGAACATCGCCTCGTCGTCGCCTTTCTCGCTCAGGCGCAGCTGTTCCTGAAAGCGCTCCAGCTGGTCGATCGGGTCGTTCAGCTCGGAATAGGCGTTGCACAGCTCCTTGCCGGTTACGAACAGCTCGAACCGCTCGGTCAGGTCGGGATTGCTGCGGTGGCGCTTGCACAGCGGCGACATCTCGATCGGGTAGTCCGTGACGAACGTCGGCTGGATCAGATCCTGCTCGCAATAGGCGCCGAAAATCGCGTCGATCAGCTTGCCCTTGCCCATGGTCTCGTCGGTCTCGACGTTCAGCTTGGCGCAGGCTTCGCGCAGTTCCTGCTCGCTTTTGCCGGTGATGTCGAAGCCGGTCTTCTCGCGGATCGCGTCGGTCATCGTCACGCGGCGGAACGGGCCGGCGAAATCGACCGTGTGCTCGCCGATGCGCACTTTCGTCGTGCCATGCAGCGCCAGTGCCACCCGTTCGAGCATCTGCTCGACGAACTCCATCATCCAGATGTAATCCTTGTAGGCGACGTATATCTCCATGACTGTGAACTCGGGATTGTGCGTGCGGTCCATGCCCTCGTTGCGGAAGTCCTTGCCGAACTCGTATACGCCGTCGAACCCTCCGACGATCAACTTCTTGAGGTATAGCTCGTTGGCGATCCGCAGGTAGAGCGGAATGTCGAGCGCATTGTGATGCGTGACGAACGGGCGGGCCGACGCTCCGCCGGGAATCGACTGCAGGATCGGCGTTTCGACCTCGACGTAGCCCCGTTCGTTGAAAAAGCGGCGCATCGTGTCGATGATCTTCGTGCGCTGCAGGAATACCTGACGCACCTGCGGATTGACGATCAGATCGACGTAGCGCTGGCGGTAGCGCAGCTCGGGATCGCTGAACGCGTCGTACACTTTGCCGTCCTTCTCCTTGACGATCGGCAGCGGCCGCAGCGACTTGCTCAGCAGCTTCAGCTCCTTGCAGTGGACCGACAGCTCGCCGGTTTTGGTGACGAACGCGAATCCGCGCACGCCGACGATGTCGCCTATGTCGAGCAGCTTCTTGAAGACCTTGTTGTAGAGCGTCGCTTCGGGATCGTCTCCGCACACTTCGTCGCGCTTGATGTAGACCTGTATCTTGCCCGTATGGTCCTGCAGCTCGAAAAACGACGCGCTGCCCATGATACGGCGCGAGAGGATGCGCCCCGCGATCGATATGTCGGAGAAGTTCTGCTTTTCGGGCGAGTACTCCGCGGCGATCTGCGCGGCCGTGGCGGTCACCTCGTACCGGGCGGCCGGATAGGGGTCGATTCCCAACTCGCGCAGCTGCGCGAGCGAGTTGCGGCGGATCTGTTCCTGTTCACTGAGTTCTGCGATGCTCATGGCGGTTTCTTTCAGAATTTAATACCGGCGCAAATGTACGAAAATTCTCAGAGTTTTTTGCCGCCGACGGGCCGAAAACGCGCATTTTCGGCCCGTCGGCGGCTCCGGTCCGCTACGGCTTGGCCTTCAGCTTGCCCGTCTTGTTGAACTTGTATCCGATGCCGATCGTCCAGTAGCGTCCGAACATGCGCGACCAGTTGTTGGTCACGTAGTCCGACATCATGCTCGAGGTGAAGCTCTCGTTACGGTTCAGAATGTCGTATACCGTCAGGCTGATGTCGCCCGAGCGGTTCTTGAACAGCTTGACTCCGAGCGAGAGGTTCCACGTATGCGTGTCGACGTCGCCGCCGGCATACGAGAAGCTGTGGTAAAGGTAATAGGCGTAGTTCGTTTCGAAATAGGCGTGCTTGAGGAAGTTGACGCGCACTTGGGCTCCGGTCTGCTGCGTGATCGTGCTGTTGTCGTCGCGGAGCGAGTTGGAGGAGTGGTTGTACGAAAGGTTCGCGCTGAGCGAGAACTGGCAGACGGTCGATTGGTTGCCTGTCAGATGCACTCCTATCCGGGGCGACAGCGAGTTCGTGTAGTCGAGCTCTTCTCCGATATACGAGGGCCGGCGGCTGTATCCGATGCCGGCCGTGCAGTTCAGAACCGACTTCAGCGGCTTGAGCGGAGTCGAGAAGTTCCCGTTGGCCTGAACCGATCCCGAGCCGTTCACGTTGACCGGCGTCGTCAGCGTCGAACCTTTCGGCGCGACGTAGCCTCCGTATTGCTCGAGCGGGGTATCCTCGGCGAAAAAACGCTGGCGGGTGGCGATGTCGCGCACGGTCAGGTCGGCCGACAGGTTGAATCCCACCGAGCGCGAGCTCTTCGTGTCGGTATGGTAGTAGCCGAGCGAGACCGAGTGGGTGTAGCTCTGTCTGAGACCGGGGGTTCCGCCTGTGAGGCTCAGTCGGTTGCGCGTGTCCAGCTCGGCACGGAGCTGCTCGACCGAGGGCTGCCGGGCCGAGCCGCTGTAATTGAAGTACAGATTGCGGGTCTGTCCGATCGAATAGTGGAACGACAGCGACGGCTGCAGGCTGCGGAACGTGCGTCGGTCGTCGTGCGTTTCGGGGAAGGCCTCGTCCCGGTTTTGCCGGGCCGACTGGTAGCCCATGCGCACGAACAGGTAGCAAGTCTGACTGTATCGGTTGAATCCGAGTTCAGCGGTCTGAGTCGTGTAGTTGCGCGTGTAGTCGTAGGTCGAGGTCGTGTCGATCAGTCCGGTGAAGCGGTCGACGGCCATCCGCTTCGAGTGGCTGTTGTCGACCGAAATGCCGTAGCCGGCCGTTACCGAGCTTTTTTCGCCCACAGGCTCCGTGTAGCTGAAGTTTCCTCCCAGCGACCGGCTCCATCCGCCGGCGGTCGTCTCCAAAAAGGTTCGGTCGTTGTCGGTCGAGAGCGAGTCGATCCGCCAGCCCGATGCGTCGTCGCGACTCGTGGAACCTTGGGCGTTTATGTGGATCATTCGCTTCGGATTGTTTTTGAACGAGTGGGCCCATATCAGCCTGCCGGACAGGTTGCGGCTCTTCTCGCGGTTGCGCTCCGTCGCGCCGACGCGGTTGGTCGTTTCGCCGTCGAGCTCGTTGCGGGCTCCCCGATAGCTGTGCGAGAGGTCGTCGGAGTATCGGACACTGGTCGCGAAGACGAGGTAGTCGTTCTTCGGGTTATAGCGCAGATCGAGATTGGCCGAGTGTTGCCTGCCGAGGCGCGAGGCTCGGGTCGTGTCGGTGTAGCTGCGCGACCGGTAGGCTTCCGACGGGAAATAGATCTGTTGCGTGATCCGCTGCGTTTCCGACCGCTCGTTGGCGAAGCGGTAGTTTCCCGACAGGGTCAGATGCTTGCCGTAGCGGTGCGTCAGGCTGGCGCCGAGCGTCGTGCTGCGGCGGTCTCCGTCTCCGCCGCCCGCGTATGAGGCGAACCGGTCTCGGATGCGGTTGGACGACTGATTGTTGTTGTTGCTGTTCGCCTCGACCGAGTAAATGCGCCGTTCCGAGAAATAGTTGTACGAAGCGCCGGCTCCGTAGCGTCCCTTGCGGTGTCCGTCGGGGCCCCGGTCGATGTCGGCTCCGTAGCCGGCCAGCGCCTCGACGTTGACGCTTTTCTCGGGCTTGCTGCGCGTAACGAGGTTCATTACCGTGCGTTTCTTGCCGTTCTTGTTGCCCTTGAGCCGCTCCTCCTCGGGCAGTTCGTCGTAGACCTGAATGTCGACTACGTCGTTGGCCGCCAGAAAGTCGAGGGCCGAGCGGGCGTTCTCTCCAAACAGCGGACGGCCGTCGACGTAGGTCCGCTCGATCGTTTTGCCCATGAAGCGGACTTCTCCTTCCTTGAGCTCCATGCCGGGCAGGCCCCGGACGATCTGAAGCGCCTCGTCGCCGGGCAGCACGCGGACGTTCTCCGCATGGTAGACGATCGTGTCTCCGCGTTCGCTCATCAGCGGGCGCCGTCCCTGCACGACGATCTCGCCCAGGCTGATCGGAATCTCTCCGAGAAAAACAGTATCTATCCGGTTCGTTCCGGCTGTCGTGCTTACGTTTCGGGTCGTGCCGCGATAGCCGAGGTAGCCGATGCGGAGGCGGACCGACGAGTCGCGCACGCTTTCGAATCGGAAGGCTCCCCGGCTGTCGGTTATTCTCAGCAGCGTATCGCCCGGGGTCATCAGCAGTACGGACGCTCCGACGAGCGGGCCGCTGCCGGCCGAGTCGGCGACGACTCCCTCCAGCGAACGGACGGGCGGACGGCCTTGTAAGTCGGCTTGCGCCCACAAGGCCGCGAGAGCCCATAGCATCAGGTATCGGAACATAGTCGGTCTGCGTTGAGGTCCCCAAGGTACGAATTTTTGCCGGATCGGTCGCGCAGGCGGAGATCGTTCCTTCCGGTCTTTTCCTGCATGACCGTCCTGCGCGGTCTGTTCGGTCGTGCAGGCTTGCGGACTTACGGCGGGTTGAGAGGACGGATATTTGCGGACCCGATCCGTTTTGCCGGCTCGTGCATGATGCGCCGGAAGAGTGCGTTCGTTCCGGAATAGTCGGTCCTTGGGAACCGTTCCGAAGAAAGCGCGGCTTCCGAATCGACGGAAGCCGCGCGGTTTTCTGCGCATATGCGCTATTCGACCGGGTCCGGACGGTCGAGCACGGCGTTGCGGATTCGGGCGTCGGGGCCTTTTATGCCGAGATAGTACGTGTCGTCGGCGACGGCGTCGATCACGATCCGCCGGGGGGTCCATTCGTCCGTGTCGAAGGCGAGGCTTTCGACCGTTTGCCCGTTCGTCGCGTTCTCGACGAACAGTTCGCCTTTCGAACGGACGTCGGCCGTGAAGACGTGCCGGCCCTTTTTCAGGTATAGTCCTTCGTAGAGGCGTCCCTCGCCTCGGGCGTATCCCGAGCCGTCCTGTTCGCCGGCATCGCCCTCCATCGTCCAGTAGGTGTGGCCGTGCGCGAAGTCGCCGTTACGGAACGTCTCGCTGCTGTGCAGCCCGCAGTCGGTGATAAAGTTGGTCGGCCTGATGCTCAGCAGGTCGCACGGGCTCAGGTACTCGTTGTTCACGATACGGAAGTTCTTGACCGGGGCGTAGTCGTTCTCCTCCGTGTTGTCGAAAGGCTTGCCGTCGAACGGATTGTCGCACCATGTGCCGACGGAGTATCCTCCCATGAGCACGTTGTCGTAGACGTTCACGTTATCGGTTTCCTGCTTCTGCTGGTCGGGGTTCGTCGAGCCCCAAGGAATCAGCGCGATGGCCTTGCCGCCGCCCGAGTTGATATAACTGTGGCACACCTCGACGTTGCGCACCGAGCGGTCCCAGTCGTTGTCGCCCCACCACCAGACGCCTCCGCGCGGATCGGCGTAGCTGCTGGTCATTACGATGCCGTCGTCGTTCGACTCGAGGAAGATGCGGGCCACCTTCACGTCGTGCGTGCCGATGCTCAGGCCGATGCCGTCGCCGCTGACGCATTTCACCTCGTGCATCTTCACGTTGCCTATGAACAGGTTCTCGCAATAGTAGAACGACGTGTGGTAGTTGTTGGTGCGGACGATCTCGACGTCGCTCAGCTCGATGTTGCGCACTTTCCAGAATCCGATCGGGATCACGTGGATACGGTCCGTGCAGACGCGGGCGTAGTGGTCGAGCCTCGGATCGACGCTGTACGTGTCGAGCGAGCGGATTTTGCCCTGTCCGGTGATCTTGACGTTCTCGATGTTCTTGCCTTGGATCAGCGGCAGGTTCACGTACAGGCTGTGCGTCCACGGAACGCGCGGTATCACGACGTCGTGGCCGTAGGCCGGAGCGTAGGAGTAGTCGCTTTCGTCCTGCGACTGCCACAGGATCGCGCCCTTTTCGATGTGCAGGTCGACGTTGCTGCGCATCATCAGATGCGTGGCAACGTAGCGCCGTTCGTACAGGGAACCGCTGTCTCCGGGCAGCACGACCCGGCCGCCACCTCGAGACGAAACGTCGTCGATGGCCGCCTGAATGCTCCGCGTGTCGTCGGTGAACGCATCGCCTTTCGCGCCGTAGTCCAGCACGCTGACGCTCAGTCCGGGCAGCTCGAACGAGTAGGGGTTGTCCGTGAAATCGCGCCAGTTCTCGATGTAGAAGTAGGGCGCGATTTTCAGGTAATCGTCCGGCCCGTTCAGCGCGACGGCCAGCAACCGGCTGCTCAGGTGCGTCATTTTCTCGTTCCGTTTCGTCGGAATGTCGTCGATGACGAACTGCCGGTCGAGCGGACCCTCGTAGAGCTTTTTCAGTTTTTCGATACCCCGGTCGCCTTTGTACATCGGCGCTTCATAGACGGCGATGCGGGCGTATTTCGATGCGTATTCGGGCGAAATCGTGCCCCGGATTTCGATCCGCTCGGGCGTAGCCGTACAGCGGTCGATGCTGCCTGCGAAAGGTTCCAAGACGGTTTCCTGCTCGAACGTAATGCGGTCGATCGACAGTTCGCCCGCACCTCCGAGCGGTTCGATGCGGAAACCGGTCAGCGCGCCTTCGGCCTGCGGCAGATCGGAAAAATTGAAGAAATATCCCTTTTTGGGCGAGTTCGGGTCGATATCGAAAATTTTCGATTTTTCGTCGTTATAGACGGAGTCTTTCGCCGTAACGAAGCGAATGCGGAGCCGGTCGGCCGGACTGCGGTTCTCCATGACGAAGAACATCGTGTTGCGGTCCTCGAGCTTCGGATTGTAGATGCCGTTGCGGCTTCCGGCGAGCGACGGCGTACTGAGCGAACCTCCCTCGTCGAACGCGAACTCCAGCGTTCCGTCGCCCTGAGAAACGGCGCCCCCTTCAGCCGTGAACAGCTCGGTCGAACCTTTGAGCCCGAATGACAGGTCGATCGGTTTGCCGGCCTCGAATCCGTCCAGCTGGTAGAGTGCGTTTTCCCATACCGAGTCGCTGGCGTTGCAGAGCGCGAACTCGACCCGGTCGATCCGGTCTGCGAACGGGCACTCGCTCAGATCGAAGATAGTCACGTTCCACTCCTTGGGCGTCACTTTGGCCATGCTTTCGAATTTCCGTCCGCCGCGGCCGACCGTCAGCCGGACGTAGTAGTCGGCCCCGTAAGCTCCGCCTTCGGTATTGACGGCGAACGACACGAAAGGCGTATCGCTCAGGTCGAGTCCTTCGGGATATTCCCGGAAGACCGTTCTCCAGCGGTTGGCGGGCATGTCGGGACCGCTCACCTGCAGACAGTGCGATCCTTCGTGCAGGCGTCCCGACCAGGTCGGTGCCGAGGCGATCAGTTGGAGCGAGTCGGCGTTCTCGCCGCAGACGAATCCGTCCGCGCCGTCGTTGAATCCGGCCAGAGGGCGCGTCTCGGTCAGCGAGCATTTTTTGGAGCAGTTGTTCGGCGTGGCTCCGGTCTTTTCCTCGGACCGGCAGGCCGACAAGACGGCGAGAGCCGCTACGGCGAGGGCGGCGGCGCGCCCCGTTCGGGTGGAGAAAGTCATGGGTAGAGAGTTTGGTTAGTATTCGACCGTCCGCATATCGTGCGGCGGTTCTCCGACAAAGTTAAGCATTTTGATCGGAAAATGAAAATCGCCGCGATACCGTGCCCGGCGACAAGAAACCGAACGCCCGCGATCTTTCGGCCATCCTTTCGTCGGAGCCATGTCCGAAGAGGAAACCTTATGCCGTCGGGCGGACGGAACCGGTGCCGTCCGTACGGTTCTGAAATCAAGGATTCCCGGTTTACCGTACCGGCCGTCGGGTTTTCGACGCTTCCGGTTTTACGGCACGAAGTTCCCTCCGCCGAAGGGAACTTCGCGGTAGGGTCTGGCCGGATGCGCGGCCTATGGCTGCAAGCCGCGGCTGCTGGCGAATATGAATGTACCGGGAGCGAGCGCTCCCGGTACATTGGAAAATATGGGTTCTCTGATTGTTTTGCCGTCGGCGCGGCCGAGCGGCTTCTCGGTATTCCCGGGCGCTCGGACCGTTCCGAGCGCCCCGGATACCTGCCGCATCTTGGAAACGGTTCCTGCGGCTTCGGTCAGAATTCGCTGGTAAAGTGGAACCGGATGTCGGGAAACTTTTCCTGCGCGAGCGATAACGCGTAGGACGTGTCGGCCAGAAAGACCTCGCGGCCGTGCTTGTCGAACGCCATACTGTTGAACTTGCGCTTGCGGAAGTCGTTCATCTGCTCCTCGTCGTCGGACTCGACCCAGCATGCCTTATGGATTTGGATCGGCTCGTAGCGGCACTTGGCGCCGTATTCGTGCTGCAAACGGTACTCGATGACCTCGAATTGCAGGGCTCCGACCGTGCCGATGATCTTGCGCCCGTTCATCCGGCTCGTGAACAGCTGCGCGACACCTTCGTCCATCAGCTGGTCGATACCCTTGGCCAGTTGCTTGAACTTCATCGGATCGGCGTTCTCGATGTAGCGGAACAGCTCGGGCGAGAAGCTCGGAATGCCGGTGAATCGCAGCGTCTCGCCTTCGGTGAAGGTGTCGCCGATCTTGAAGTTACCCGTGTCGTGCAGCCCGACGATGTCGCCGGGGTATGCCTCGTCGATCACCGATTTTTTCTCGGCCATGAAGGCCGTGGGCGACGCGAACTTGATCGTTTTGCCCGAAGGCACGTGCAAGTAGGGCTTGTTGCGCTCGAAGCGACCCGAGCAGATTTTCAGAAACGCGATCCGGTCGCGGTGGTTCGGGTCCATGTTCGCATGGATCTTGAACACGAATCCGGTCAGTTTCTCCTCGTAGGGCGACACGTCGCGCTGGAGCGTATGCGACTTGCCGGGCGACGGCGCGATACGGACGAAGCAGTCGAGCAGTTCGCGGACTCCGAAATTGTTCAATGCGCTGCCGAAAAAGACCGGCGCGACCTCGCCCTTGCGGTAGCTGTCGAGTTCGAACGGAGGATAAACGCCTTCGACGAGCTCCAGATCGTCGCGCAGGTGCTGTGTGAACGGATTGATGTACTCGTCGATCGCCGGGTCGTCGAGCTTTATGTCGAGCGTCTGTCCTTCGGCCGTCTGCCTGTCTTCGGCGAAGAACAGCGAAAGCCGGTCGGCGTACAGGTCGTACACGCCCTTGAACGTCGGACCCGTGCTGATCGGCCAGGCCAGCGGCCGGACCTGAATCTTCAGCTCGCGCTCGATCTCGTCGAGCAGGTCGAACGGGTCCTTGCACGGGCGGTCGAGCTTGTTGACGAAGACCATGACCGGCGTGTTGCGCATCCGGCATACTTCCATCAGCTTGCGCGTCTGCGTCTCGACGCCCTTAGCGCCGTCGATCACGATGATCACGCTGTCGACGGCCGTCAGCGTCCGGTAGGTGTCCTCGGCGAAGTCCTCGTGGCCGGGGGTGTCGAGGATGTTGATCTTGACGTCTCCGTACTCGAAGCCCATGACCGACGTGGCGACCGAGATGCCGCGTTGCCGCTCGATTTCCATGAAGTCGGACGTGGCTCCCCGCTTGATCTTGTTCGACTTGACGGCTCCCGCCACATGGATCGCGCCGCCGAAGAGCAGCAGCTTTTCGGTCAGCGTCGTCTTGCCCGCGTCCGGGTGGCTGATGATGGCGAAGGTTCGCCTGCGCTCTATTTCCTGTTTCAGTTCCATCGTTTTTCTTTGTCGTTTGCCGGTTTACGGCGTTTGCCGCGCCGCGATTCTGCCGCTGCGCTCCGGACGACGATCCGACCGTGTGTCGCCCGATTCCTCTTGTTCTCTGTCGCTCGGCGGGAATAAGGAGCCCGTTTTGTTTCGTCGGCCTTGTCGTCGGTCTCGACCGCCCGGAAGAGATTCTGCCGCAGTCGGCCCGCAGGCGGACGGCCGTTCCCCGACGGGATTGTCAGACGGCCGCCTCGTTCCGGCTCGGCGGTTTCGTAATGCCGTACCGTCACTCAGCCGTTTCTGTATCGCGCGCTTGGCCGGCCATGATCCAGCGGAGCCCGCCGAGCACCTGCTCGCGGTAGAGCGTATCGGCATAGTCGGACGGGCGGTGTCCTGCGGCGGTGTACCAGATCCGGCCGCCGTCGAACTCGCTGCACCAGACGGCCGGCAGGCTCGGCGACATCACTTCGGGCTTCGGCCCCGAGCCCCAGTCTACCCCGGCCGTTTCCCACACGGCCAGTACGCGGGCCTGCGGGTCGAGCCGCTTGAAACAGTACAGTTCGTCCTCGGTCGTCAACGTATCGGGAAGCATCGAAGCGGAGGGGTGGGTCCGGTCGACGACTTTCATCGTCAGGCGCTGGAGCGGGGGATGAAAGTCGAAGCGACCGCCGATCATCCGCGTGAACCAGGTCCAGTCGTCGTCGGTGCAGGTCGCTGCGTGCAACCCGGCGAATCCTCCTCCGCGCCGGATGAAGCGCTCGAAGGCCGACCGCTGCGCGGAGTCGAGCCCGACGTAGCTGGCGTTCGCGTAAACGATCGCATCGTAGCGTTCGAGCGAGTCGTCGCAGAAGACGCGCTTGTCCGATGTCGTGTCGGCTGCGAAGTCTTCCTGCGCGGCCAGCTCGAGTATCATGGCGGCCGAGGCCGCGATATTTTCGTGCACGTAGCCTTCGCCGTGACCGGTGAAGACGAGTACGCGCTTGCCTCGCAGGTCGGCGGTCCGGTTGTCGGGGCCTTGTGCGGAGCAGCCTGCCAGCAGGCAGAGCGAGGCGATCAGAGCGAATCGGGTTTTCATTGGATCGTCGGTTGAGATGGTCAGATTTCGACCGGTTTGGCCGGATAGTCGATCGAGTAGTGCAGGCCTACGCTCTCGTGGCGCGCCTCGGCCTGCTTGATGATCAGGTAGCCTACGGCGATCATGTTGCGCAGCTCGCACAGATGCTGGCTCAGCGTGGACTTCAGGTATAGCTCCTCGGTCTCCTTGAAGATGATCTCGAGCCGCCGCTTGGCCCGCTCGAGGCGGACGTCCGAGCGGACGATGCCCACGTAATTGGTCATGATCTGCTGCATTTCCTTGTAGTCCTGCGTGATCAGGGCCATCTCCTCGGGTACGGCCGTACCTTCGTAGTCCCATGCCGGGATATCGCGCTGAAGCTCGATCGAGTCGATGACCGAAATGGCGTGACGGGCCGCCGCGTCGGCGTAGACGGCCGCCTCCATCATCGAGTTCGACGCGAGCCGGTTGCCTCCGTGCAGTCCGGTCGACGAGGCTTCGCCCAGCGCATACAGGCGACGGATCGACGATTCGCCGTTGAGGTTTACCTTGATACCCCCGCAGCAGTAGTGCGCGGCCGGGACGACGGGGATCATGTCTTTGGTCAGGTCGATGCCGATCGACAGGCACTTCTTGTAAATATTCGGGAAATGGCTCATCACCTCTTTGGGGTCCTTGTGCGTGATGTCGAGGTAAACGAACTCCTCGCCCGAGATCTTGAGCTCGTGGTCGATGCTGCGGGCTACCACGTCGCGCGGAGCGAGCGATCCCATCGGGTGGTACTTCTGCATGAACTCCTTGCCGTTCTGCAGTCTCAGCAGGCCTCCGAAGCCCCGCATCGCCTCGGTGATCAGGAACGACGGGCGCTCGCCGGGATTGTAGAGCGAGGTGGGGTGGAACTGGATGAACTCCATGTTCTCGATCACGCCCTTGGCCCGGTGCACCATCGCCACGCCGTCGCCCGTGGCTACGGACGGGTTGGTCGTCGTGTGGTAGATATTGCCCACGCCGCCGGTCGCCATGACGGTCACTTTGGCCAGCACGGTGTATATTTCGTGTTTCTTGAGGTTCAGCACGTAGGCTCCGAAGCAAGTGATGTCGGGCGTGCTCTTTTTGACGAGCCGGCCCAGGTGGTGCTGCGTGAGGATGTCGACGGCGAAATGGTGCTCGTAGATGTCGATGTTGTGGTGGCGTTTGACACGTTTCATCAGGGCGCGCTCGATCTCGTGACCGGTCAGGTCGTCGTGGTGCAGGATGCGGTGCTCGCTGTGCCCGCCCTCGCGGTTCAGATCGTACCGTCCCGACGCGTCCTTGTCGAACTTGGTCCCCCACTGGATCAGCTGTTTGATGACCGAAGGGGCGCGCGTGACGACCTGCTCGACGGCCGCCGGGTCGCAGATGCCGGCCCCGCAGACCATCGTGTCGCGGATGTGTTTCTCGAACGTGTCGGGTTCGTACATGACTGAGGCGATGCCGCCCTGCGCATAGTCGGTGTTGCACTCGCCCAGCTCGCCCTTGGTGACGATCGTGACCCGGCCGTATTCGGCCGCTTTCAGCGCAAAGCTCAGTCCGGCGATGCCGCTGCCGATAACCAGAAAATCCGTTTCGATGTTCATATGCCTTTATAAAATCAGCTTCTTGAATTCCTGCTCGCTTCCGGCAAAAACGTTCCGGTCGACCTTTCCCCGGATGCCCGGCAGCGAGTGCGAGTCGGTATGCTGCCATATCCGCCATTTTATCCGCGGACAGCCCCGGTAGTCGGCGATCCACAGCGTGTACCGGTCGGGGCTGAACTCTTTTTTCAGATAAGTCTCGTAGAAGTGGGTCGAGCAGTAGATGATCGGGTCGGCGCCGTAGTACCGGCGGATTTCGTCGCAGAACGCCTTCGCCTCGCGTACGGAGCGTTTCGGGTCGGTCATGAAACGGTGCTGCTCGATATCGAGCACCGGGAGCAGGTTGCCTTTTTCGAGGCGGGCCGTGCGGATGAAGTTGCGGGCCTGCTCGCGGCCCGGCGTGCGGTGCCCGAAAAAGTGGTAGGCGCCCCATGTAACGTCCGCCCTTTCGAGCTCGCGGCGGTGCCGGTCGTAGGTCGGATCGACGATCAGCGTGCCTTCCGTAGCCTTGATGAATACGAACCATGGCTTTTCGTGCTCGACGACTTTCTCCCAGTCGACGTTCTGCTGGTGGCGCGAGACGTCCAGTCCCCAGACGGGAAAGTCGTCCGCGGTTTTCTCGCGGCATGACGCGAGCGCCGATAGCAGCAGCAGGAAAAAGAGACCCCTGACGTTTCGCATGGACAAGTGAAATTACACCAAAATGCAAAGTTACAAAACAGTTTCGGTTTTTACGTTTTCGTCGCGTCGTTTTTCTCCCGAAACGACCGAGATGCCGCTGCGCGGAATGCCATGCGCATGTCCGGAATCAATGTTTCCGCGGGCCCGGCGCTCGTTCGGCTTTTGCGGAATTTATCGGACGGAATGCGGCCCGATGCCGTCGTATTTCCGGATCGGGCGCGCATATGGAGAGCGGTATCGAAAGCGCGGCCGCCGACCGCGATGCGCTTCCCGTATTGACCCGGATTGTCCCGGCGGAGGTTTTTTCGGTCCGTTATAGTTATTTTTACCGATAAAAAAGGTAGCTTTGCAGTCCGGGCGTTTCATAGGCGTCCGGGCCGGTATTTCTAAACTAACGATCCCGTAGATGATGAGAAAGTTCGTGTTTTGTTTGGCCGTGTGTTCGGTATGGCTTACGCAGGGAGTGTGCGGCAGCGGCGTCGAAATGCCCGCATTGTCCGACGACAGCCTGACCGTCGACATGAACGAGGTGGTGGTCACGGCGACGCGAACGCCCTTGCCGCTGAAGAATACGCCGGTCATTACCCGGGTCATCACTTCCCGCGACATCGAGCGCAGCGGGGCCGTTACGCTTCAGCAGGCGCTCGAACGGGAGCTGGCCGGCGTGGAGTTCCATCAGGCGGGCTACGGCTCGTCGCTGTCGTTTCAGGGGCTCGATTCGCGCTACGTGCTTTTCCTGCTCGACGGCGAGCGGATCGCCGGAGAGACCTACGGCAATATCGACTATTCGCGCATTCCGCTTTCGATCGTGTCGCGCATCGAGGTGGTGCGCGGTGCCTCGTCAGTCCTGTACGGATCGAATGCGATGGGGGCGGTCGTCAATGTCATAACCAAAGAGCCCCGCCATAAATACGAGGTCACGGCTTCGCTGCGATACGGCACGCCCTACCAGCGCAACGGCGGCGATTCGCTGGCGGGAAATGCGTCGGCGAGAGACTCGCGCGAGTATCGCAACAAGCTCGATCTGCCGAACCTGAATGCCGACATGACGTTCGGGGTCAATCTGGGCAAGTTCCGTTCGCTGACCGCCGTGGCCTATCGCACGAGCGACGCCTACAGACTGGTCGGCACGCGCGACGAGGTGCGCCATTACAAGGAGCTGAATATCATGCGGCCGAAGATGAATGGCTCGCGTCCGGAGATGGACCCTTCGACCGGCATGCCCGTATTCGTCGTCGGGCGGACCGTCGCCGATACGACGATCAGCGTGGGACCCGATTCCCGGGGACTGAGCGTCAGCGGCTGGCGCGACCTGAACCTCAGCCAGCGGTTCGACTACGAGCTGTCCGACCAATTCCGGTTTCAGCTTTCGGGAAGCTATTTCGGCAAGAAACGGTTCGATTTCAACGGCAGCATTCTCGACGAGAATCCGCTGGCGAATAACAGCAAGCCGTGGACCTACGAATCCTACAGCGGGTATAACGTCAAGGCGCTGATGGAACACTCGCCCGACGAGCGCAACAAGATTTACCTCTCCTACGTCCGGGACGAGTATTTCCGCGATCTGGACAGTCTGTCGGGCGTCACGGTCCCCAAACAGCGTCACACCTACAACGTGCCCCGGCTGCTGTGGACGCTCGACGCGGGCAGCGCGAACCGGCTGACTACGGGGGTAGAGTGGGTCAACGAGCAGCTTCGGTTCGACATGAACCCGTCCGGTTACGACGACCGCAAAAGCATGAATACCGGTTCGCTCTACGTACAGGACGAGATTCTGAGCGGCCGGCCGCTCAGTTTCGTCGTCGGCGTGAGGGGCGATTACAACAATCATTTCGGCTGGAGCGTAACTCCGAAGCTCTCGGCCAAGTACGCTTATCGCGATTTCTCGCTTCGGGCCAACTACGCCAGAGGTTACAGGACTCCCTCGCTCAAGGAGATGTACATGGATTTCACCGTTCCGATTCCGGGTCAGACCTCCGTCATCCGGGGCAACGACCGGCTGCGCAGCGAGAGCAACCATTACGTTTCGCTGACGGCCGAGTACAACCGCAGCGGACTGAACCTGTCGGCTACGGTCTACAACAGCTATTTCCGCAACAAGATCGATGTGCGCGGGCACATGGAAGGGACGACGACCGTCCTGCAGTACGAGAATATCCGGCGCAGCGAGTTCAGCGGTCTCGAGCTGATGGGCACGCTGCGGGTGACGACCGGCCTCTTCGTGAGAGCCAACTATAACTATGTCTACCAGAGCGACGATGCGCCCGAAAGCTCGACCCAATACATATTTCCGAGTCCTCATACGGCCGTGTTTCAGGTCGACTACGGCTTCGACGTGCGCAAGTGCCGTATCGGCATCGACGCGACGGTCCGCTACGTGGGGGCCAAGACTTACGAAGACTTCATGCCGATCGTGAATCTCGACTTCCAGTCGATGCAGAACATGAAGTATTGGAGCGGAACCTATACGGCCCGTCATAAGGGATACGCCGTGTGCAACGCGGCGGTCAATGCGTCGCTGCCCGAGGGCATGACGCTGACCCTCGGCGTGGACAATATCTTCGATCGCCGTCCCTCGGTCGTCAACTTCAATTCCGATATCACGGCCCGCCGCAATCTGTTCGTCCGGCTCGCCTACGCGTTCGGGTGCGATTGACCGCTCGGCGACATGGGGCGGAAACGGGCGGAGTCTTTCCGCTCCGCGTCTGCGCATTCGATCCGGTCTTGCTCAGGGTGTCAGATCGTTTGGCATGACGTGACACAGTCGGCCGTTCTATTGTCGGATCGCTTGTCGCGGCGTTTTTGTCTGTAATTTCTCTCCGAAGAGCCGGAACAGCCCGTCGTCTTGCCGACGATACCGGCGCGATAGAAGACGGTATGTTCTCGGTCGGAGCGCGATCTGCCGGAACCCGACGACACCCTGCCGGGAAACGTCCGCTGGCGGTCGGATTACGCATCGTTGCTCGCTCTCGGGGAGGGTTTAAGGTATGCTGGTAGTGTCGCTCCGTCTTTCCTTGTTTTGGACTTTTATGTTTTCTTTTTATCCCCTTGTTTCATAGAGATCGTTTGCGCCGATTTCCGTGCCTCGGTGCATATGTTTTACGTCCCGGTCCTCGATTTTCGATGCTTCCGGTTTTTCCGCATGAAGTTCTCTCCGGCGTAGGGGATTTACGGTAGGGGGCCGATCGGACACGCGGTCTGAGGTTGCAAGCCGCGAACCGCGGATATGAAGATTCCGGTTGCGAATGCGCTTGATACATCGAGATATATAATTGCCTCCCGGAAAAAATTGTTCCGGCGGGCTGTCCGGAGTACGGCTCGGAACGGAATCCGGCTCTGCCGGGGCGGGTCTCCTTTCTCCGTCGGTTCGGGCTGCCGGATCGGGCCGGACAGGGCGAAAAGCGAAGCGTGCGATGCGAAACGGGCACTTTTTTTGCTCGCTTCACCGCGTCACTCAAAATCCGGCTTATGAACGATTCGGCTTCGCTTCCTCACTCTTCTTCCCCGGCCTCCGTTTCGTCCGTCCCGGCGGACGACCCGCGCCGGCACGGGCTGCGACGGGACATAAAGAGTATTCTGAACGTGCTGGTGCTCTTAGGCAGCATCGTCGTGATTGTCAGCCTTTCGCTCGAGGTGTTTCACGGTGCGGCCGAGAGCTATTACCGGCTTTACATGCGCGTGCAGTTTTGGGTCTGCATCGTGTTTCTGGTCGATTTCTTCTACCGTTTTTTCCTGAGCCGCCGCAAGTGGAGGTTTTTTTTCGGCAACCTGATTTTTCTGCTCGTGTCGATACCTTATTTGAATATCGTCGACGCGTTTCATCTGAGCCTCTCGGCCGAGGCGTATTATCTGATCCGTCTGATGCCGCTGGTGCGGGGCGGGTACGGACTGGCCATCATGGTCGGGTGGATCGCCCGGAACCGGGTGACCAGCCTGCTGATTTCTTACGTGCTGATGATTTTCGCGCTGAGTTATTTCGCCAGCCTGGTATTCTACTCGCTCGAGCATACGATCAATCCTATGGTCACATCCTATGGGAAGGCCCTTTGGTGGGCGTTCATGAACGTGACGACCGTCGGGTCGAACATCGTGCCCAAAACCGCGACGGGCGAGGTACTCTGCGTCGTGCTCGCTGCGGCGGGCATGATGCTTTTCCCGATTTTTACGGCTTACATCACGGCCCGTTTCCAGCCTCACAGACAGAAAAAACAGGACGGCGACGCGCCGGCCGCATGAGTCGGGGGCCACGGAATACGCACGCCGTCCACACTCCCGCCCCTGTGAACGGAGCTGAAAACGGCTGTTGTAGGTGAGGGCGACGGCTCGAGACCGTTCCCCGGGCGACCGAGGGACTACGCTTTCAGCGCGCGGATTTGCTGCGGGCCGATTTGGGTGAAATCGTCGATCAGCAGGTCGTAGTCCGACAGGTCCTCGCGGCGGAACGTCGTGGCGACGCCGATCACGGACATGCCGGCCCTGCGGGCCGCCTCGATGCCGACCGGGGCATCCTCGGCCACGATGCACTCGGCCGGAGCGAGACCCAGCTTGCGGGCGGCGAGCAGGTACACCTCCGGGTCGGGCTTGCCCCGGCTGATCATGTCGCCGTTGGCGATCGCGTCGAAATACTTTGCGATACCGCAGCGCTCGAGCACGAAGTTGACGTTCGGAGTGTTGCCCGACGAGCCGAGACCGACCAGAAAGCCGTCCGCCTTCAGGGCGCGGAGAAAATCCACCAGCCCTCGGGTCGGGGCGATCGTCCTCTCGAAGATCTCGCGGTAGGTCTCTTCCTTCTCGCGGGCGATCTGCCGCCAGTCGGTCCGGCGGATCACCTCGGGCATCAGCCGTTCGAGGATCAGGTCGTTGGTCATGCCGAACGACGGCATGAATTTCTCCCGGTCGAACGGAACGCCGTACTTCCGGCAAATGATTTCGAACGCTTCGATGTGCGCGTCCCGATTGTCGACGAGCACGCCGTCCATGTCGAAGATAACTCCCTTTATCATGGCTTTTCCTGTTTTTTCGCCGCAAAGATAGCCGTTTTCGGCGATTTCGGACAATCGTTCCGGCCGCCCTGCCGCAGGATGGTTGCGTGTCCGCGGCGAATTGGCTATCTTTGCATGACCCATACCACAGAAGTGCGCCATGAACGCGATACCGGAAAAAACGATCGAACGCCTGAGCGAGTACCGCCGTACGCTGCTCGAGTGCCACGCCCAAGGCATCCAACATATATTCTCGCATGTGCTGGCCGGCATACACGGCATTACGGCCGTGCAGGTGCGGCGCGATTTGATGCTGATCGGTTTTCAGAGCGACACGAAAAAAGGATACGACGTCGAGGTGCTGATCGAGTTCATCAGTTCGATTCTCGACGGGAAAAACGTCGTGAACGTCGGCGTAATCGGGATGGGAAACCTGGGACAGGCGCTGACCAAATATTTCAACGGACGTCGCTCGAAGCTGCGCATCGTCGCGTCGTTCGACGTCGATCCTCAGAAAGCCGGACATCGCATCGACGGGATTCCGTGCTATCCGATGGCCGATTTCGAAGAGCTGGTGCAGAAGCACGACATCAAGATCGTGATCCTGTCGTCGCCTACGTCGATCGCCTCGCAACTCGTCGTACCGATCATCAATGCAGGGATCAAGGGCGTACTGAACTTCACGTCGATGCCGCTGAACTTCCCTCGCGGGATTTTCGTCGAGAACTACGACATCACGACGTTGCTCGAAAAAGTGGCCTATTTCGTCAAGGAGGCCGAGGAAAATTCCGATTCGTCGTCCGAATAGCCAGAGACTATGCTGATTCACCGCAATTTCGACAGCCTGCCCCCGATTCGCCGTCCCGCCGCTACGATCGGTTCCTACGACGGGGTACATGCGGGGCATCGGGCCATTCTGGGCCGGATCGCGGACATCGCGCGCGAGCGGGGAGGGGAGAGCGTCGTGGTGACGTTCGATCCGCATCCGCGTTCGGTAGTGGGAAGCGCGCCCGTCATGCTGCTCAATACGTTGCCCGAGAAGCTGGCGCTGCTCGCCGGTACGGGGATCGACCATGCGGTCGTCGTCGATTTCACGCCCGAATTCAGCCGTCTCTCGATGGAGGAGTTCGTGAAGCGCGATTTGGTGGGGCGCTTGCACGTCGATACGCTGCTGGTAGGGTACAATCATCATCTGGGACGCGACAAACGGGGCGATTTCGACTCTCTGTCGGAACTCGGCCGACGCTCGGGCTTCGATGTGCGGATGATGCCTCGGCAGGATGTGGATGCGCACAAGGTCAGCTCGACGGTGATCCGGGGGCTGGTGGCAGGAGGCAACCTCCGCGACGCGGCCCGCTGTCTGGGCGCGCCCTATTTTCTGAGCGGCCGCCTTGCCGCCGACGGGACGGTACTCGGCGTGGAATCCGGCAAGCTGTTGCCTCCGGCGGGGGAATACGCCGTGCGGGTGGGCCGGGATTTTTCCGATGAGGGAGCGGATGCCCGGCTTACGATCGGACCCGGCCGCGCTCTTCGCTTGCACGGCGGCGAGGAATGCCTCGTCCCGGGAAACGCGGTCGTGACGTTCCTGTGACCGCGTGACGCGGCGACAAGACGCTCCGCTCCGTTCGGGCGGCGGTTCGCAAGCCGGGCCGGATAACGGGCATGGTGCGTTGCGGATCGGCCGGTTTTCGAGAACGGATGTTGAAATCTCGGTAAAATGACGGGACGGGCGTTGTAATTCGTCGGAATTTTGTTAATTTTGCCCAAATTTTAATATCCCAAAACCATGTCGTTCCTTGAAGATAAAATTCAGACCGAAGGCCTGACTTTCGATGACGTACTTCTGATCCCCGCCTACTCCGAAGTGCTGCCGCGCGAAGTTAGCATCGCCTCCCGCTTTTCCCGCAACGTTCAGATCAACACGCCGATCGCTTCGGCGGCCATGGATACGGTGACCGAGGCCGAAATGGCGATCGCCATCGCTCGTGCCGGGGGTATCGGGGTGATTCACAAGAATATGACGATCGCCGAGCAGGCGGCCCAAGTCCGCAAGGTGAAGCGCGCCGAGAACGGCATGATCTACGATCCGGTCACCATAGGCAAGGACAATACGGTCGGCGACGCGTTGCAGTTGATGAAGGAGAATCGCATCGGCGGCATTCCGGTCGTTACGCCGGAAGGCGTGCTGATCGGTATCGTGACCAACCGCGACCTGCGTTTCCAGCGCGACATGTCGCGCCGCATCGAGGAGGTGATGACCAAGGAGAATCTGATCACGACGCATAATCCCGACCTTCAGACCGCTTCCGATATCCTGTTGCAGAACAAGATCGAGAAGTTGCCGGTGGTGGACGCCGGGGGCCGTCTGATCGGCCTGCTGACTTACAAGGACATCACGAAAGTGCAGGCCAATCCGAATGCCGCCAAAGACGACAAAGGGCGCTTGCGGGTGGCCGCCGGGGTCGGCGTGACGTATAATACGATGGAGCGCGTCGGCGCGCTTGCGGAGGCTCAGGCCGACGTGATCGTGATCGACACGGCTCACGGCCATTCCAAAGGCGTGATCGACATGCTGCGCCGCGTGAAGAAGGAGTATCCCGATCTGGAGGTAGTCGTCGGCAACATCGCTACGGGCGAGGCTGCCAAGATGCTCGTAGCTGCCGGGGCCGACGGAGTGAAAGTTGGCATCGGTCCGGGGTCGATCTGCACGACGCGCGTGATCGCCGGCGTCGGCGTGCCCCAGCTTTCGGCCATTTACGACGTGGCCAAGTCGGTCGCCGGCTCGGGCGTTCCCGTGATCGCCGACGGCGGACTGCGCTATTCGGGCGATATCGTCAAGGCGATCGCCGCCGGAGCCGACGCGGTGATGGCCGGGTCGCTGCTGGCCGGCGTCGAGGAGTCGCCCGGCGAGACGATCATCTACAACGGCCGCAAGTTCAAGTCCTATCGGGGCATGGGCTCGCTCGAGGCGATGCAGCACGGCTCGAAGGACCGCTATTTTCAGGATATGGAGGACGATGTCAAAAAGCTCGTCCCCGAGGGAATCGCCGCCCGCGTGCCTTACAAGGGTACGTTGGCCGAGGTCGTCTACCAGATGGTCGGCGGCCTGCGGGCCGGTATGGGCTATTGCGGCGCGAAGGATATCGAGGCGCTGAAGAAGGCCCGGTTCATCCGGATCACCAATTCGGGTATGCTCGAAAGCCATCCCCACGACGTGAGCATCACGCGCGAGGCGCCGAACTACAGCCGGGGCGAGTAGCCGGAACGAGGTCCTCGACCCGGGATTGGAGGAAACGCATGGCGGCCGGTCGTCGGATTGCCTGCGGTTGCCGGCGCGGCAGAGGACCGGGCCGTTGCCGTTTCGGTCGACGGGCGCGACTTCCTGGCAGACTGGCTTCCCGGGATCGAGACAGGCCGCGACGAGGGATTTGCGGACCGATTCTGTTCGACTGGAGCGCGCAGCGTTCCCGGGGCAGTCGTTCCGGATGCAAGGAGAAGCGGCTGGTTATGACCGGTATGGATGCTGTCCATCCGGCAGCGGTCTATGTCCGGCCGGTCGATTTTTTGGTTATGAAAAACGATAACCGATATGGATAACCGGGAGTCGTCGACAAGCGGCTCCCTTTTTGCTTATAAACGATGATTACCCGAGACATTCCGATCCGCGTGCGCTATTACGAAACCGACTGCATGGGTTTCGTCCATCATTCCAACTATGTGCGCTATTACGAGACGGCCCGTACCGAGATGCTCCGCGAGTTGGGTATGACCTATCCCGAGCTGGAGGCGCAGGGAATCATGCTGCCCGTGATCGATGTGCAGAGCCGCTACGTGTCGCCGGCTTTCGACGACGATCTGCTGACGGTCCGGGTGACGCTGGCCGAGATGCCGAAAGTGAAGATGCGCTTCGATTACGAGGTTTTCCGCGAAAACGGGGAACGGATCAATACGGGCTCGGTGACGCTGGCGTTCATGAATGCCGCGACGAGACGGGCCTGCCGGGCTCCCGGCTCGTTTCTGGAGCGGTTGAAGCCCTATTTTTAGCGGAAACTTTCCGTGCAATACCTACCGTAAAGCAGGATGGGAAGCGGAGCTACGGCCGGTCCTTTCCGTCCTTGTTTATGCGGCAGAACCCCGGAGGTCCGGTCGACGCTGCGATGGTCGGAAGCGGCTTCCTCTTTTATCCATCGGATGCCGTTTCTACCGCATACCGGCCCGAGCGGCCTCGTATGCCGGTTCCTCCGTTCGCATGCCGCCGGCCGGTCGAGTCGGGCTGTCGGCGGTTATAGTTCCATTCTGAGCCGAACCATGTCCCGGCACTCGATTCCGTTTTCGTAGATCGGCTCCGGGTAATACCTGACGAAATAGTCCTTTTCGATCGACTCGATCGAAAAGCCGCAACGCTGGTAAAGCGCCAGTTGGCCGATCCCTGCGTTGCCTGTTCCCACTTCGAGTATACGGCACTCCGCCGCGCGCGCCCTTTCTGCGGCATGGGCGATCAGCCGGGTGGCGATGCCTTGCCTCCGGTACGGTTCCGCGACGCAGAGATTGACCAGTTCCATGGTGAAAGGACGGGTTCGCAGCAGAACCGATACTCCGACGGTACGGCCTTCGATCCGGGCTATGTAGCATGAACCCCGTGCGATGTAGTCGGCGACGGCTTCGCGCGAGGGGTCGGCCTCGTACAGCAACTCGTAAGGGATCGCTTCATGCGGGCCGGTCTGTTCGATCGTCAGGTCGATTTCCATGTTCGCTCCGTTTTCCGCGAAGATAGCCATTTTTGCCGAGTTCGATACTCGAAGCCGGTCTTTGCATGCTTACGGAGGATTCTCCGGCGAGCTCGCCTTTTCCGCGTGGAAGCGCATGCCGGCACGACCCTCTTGCCTGAGCGGTTTTTCGTCCCGTCCCGGCGTGCGAAAGCCTGCCGACGCTCCGGCAGGGATCACTCCTTGCCGGAGTCTTTCTTGCCGGTCGGTTTCTTGCCGGGATCGGAAGCGGGGTCGGCTTCGGCTTCGGCTCCTGCCCCTGCCTCGACAGACTCTCCGGCAGAGGCGTTTTCTCCGGCGGGCGAGGCCAGCCTCCGGATTTCGCGGATGCGGCGGATCAGTTCCTCCTGCATCGGGACGATGTACTGACGCGCTTGCATCATCCCGACGAACAGAGCCGACCACGAGGCGAGCACCTCGATGACCTGACGGCGCTCTTTCTGCGGCACGTCGTTTTTCATCAGAAAATAGCCGCAGGCCCGGTGTATCGTGGTTACCTGATCGAATGCCGCGTGTTCGTTGAGCGTCGTGAACAACCTGCTCATTCTCTGGCTCGTCGTATGGAGCTTCCACAGCCATGCGTTCTCGCTTTCGGGATTCTCGGGAGGCGAGCAAAGCCGGTGGGCCAGCTCGAGATAGAATTTTTTCAGATTGTCGTCGGCTACCGCCTGTTTTTTCGAGGAAACGGCGGAAGCTTTTTTTGCAGTACTCATGATTGCTGGGTGATTTACGGTTATAATTTTATAGTAGGATGTTGTTTCGTGCTGAACGGGCCGGCTTTCTCGTTCCGGGGGCCGGAGATCGCTCCCCTTCTCCGATACGAAAGGAAGCATACGCACTTTAAAAATATGGAAAAAAGTCGAAATAAAAAAATATCTTGCTGAAAACTCGGAAATTGCATCCTGTCGGGACGCGGGATAGCGTTCCTTCCGTTGCGGATGAGGTTTCGGCGGCGGGGAGAGCGCGCCGCTTTCCGCCGCCGGCCGTGTCAGTCGGCTGAAAGCCTTTGTATGTCAGTTTGTCAGCTTCCGGTGCAGTGGCACATTAATTGTTCTGGCAAAGTCATGTTGAAAATTAATTCGTAAAAGCACATACAGTCATGCAAAACGGCAAAATTGGCGTAACGACCGAAAACATCTTTCCGGTCATTAAGAAATTCCTCTATTCGGACCAAGAGATTTTCCTGCGCGAGCTGATCTCCAACTCGGTGGACGCGACGCAGAAGCTCAAGACGCTCTCCTCGACGGGCGAGTTCAAGGGCGAGCTGGGCGATCTGACGATTCGCGTGAAGCTCGATCCGGACAAGCGCGTGCTGACCGTGTCGGACGAGGGAATCGGCATGACGGCCGAGGAGATCGACAAGTATATCAACCAGATCGCTTTTTCGGGGGCGGAGGAGTTTCTCGAGAAGTATAAGAACCACGCGATCATCGGGCATTTCGGCCTCGGATTCTATTCGGCTTTCATGGTGGCCGACAAGGTGGAGATCGTCACCCGCTCCTATAAGGAGGGCTCGAAGACGATGCGCTGGACGTGCGACGGCTCGCCCGAGTACGCGATGGAGGAGGCGTCCGAGGAGCGCGGCCGAGGTACGGACGTGATCCTGCACCTGAGCGAGGAGAGCAAGGAATTCGCCGGCAAGGGCCGCATCCGGGAGATACTGAAAAAATATTGCAGCTTCCTGCCCGTGCCGATCGCGTTCGGCAAGAAGGAGGAGTGGAAGGACGGCAAGTACGTCGAGACCGGCGAGGACTACATCGTCAACGCCACCGATCCGCTATGGACCAAGAAGCCGACGGACATTACGCTGGAGGAGTACATGGAGTTCTACCGCACGCTCTATCCGATGGCCGAAGACCCGTTGTTCTATATTCACCTGAACATCGACTATCCGTTCAATCTGACAGGCATTCTCTATTTCCCGAAGATACGGAACAACTTCGAGATACAGAAGAACAAGATCCAGCTCTATTCGAACCAAGTGTTCGTGACCGATTCGGTCGAAGGCATCGTGCCCGAGTTCCTGACGCTGCTGCACGGCGTGATCGACTCGCCCGACATCCCGCTGAACGTGTCGCGCAGCTATTTGCAGAGCGACTCGAACGTCAAGAAGATTTCGGGCTACATCACCCGCAAGGTAGCCGACCGGCTGAGCGAGCTGTTCACGCAGCACCGCGACGAGTTCGAGAAAAAGTGGGACGATCTGAAGATTTTCATCGAGTACGGCATCATCACCGACGAAAAGTTCGCCGAGAAGGCCGCCGACTTCACGCTCGTGAAGAATACCGACGGCAAGTATTTCACGCTCGCCGAGTACAATGCGCTGGTCAAGGAAAACCAGACGGACCGTCACGGCAACGTGGTCTGCCTGTATACGACCGATCCGGTCACGCAGAACGCATTCGTCGAGGCGGCTCGCGGCAAAGGGTACGACGTGCTGACGATGGACGGCCAGCTCGACGGTCATTTCATCAGCTGGTTCGAGAACAAGAATGCCGGTACGCGTTTCGTGCGTGTCGACGCCGATGTCGTCGAGCGGCTGATCGACAAGGAGAGCGATCTGAAAATGGCGCTCAGCACGGCTCAGCAGGACCTGCTCCGTCCGGTGTTCGAGTCTCAGCTTCCTCCCGAGGAGAAAGTCCGTTATACCGTCGCTTTCGAGCCGATGGACGAGAGCCGTCCGCCGGTAGTCATCACCCAGAACGAGTTCATGCGTCGGATGAAAGACATGGCGGCGATGGGTGGCGGCGGCATGCAGTTCTACGGGCAGATGCCCGATAACTTTAATGTGGTGATCAACGGCAACCATCCGCTCGTGGCCGAGATTCTCGGCGAGGTCGAGAAGAGCTACGGGGACCGTCTGAAGACGATGAACAAGAAGCTCGACGCGGCCTTGTCGGAGCAGAATGCCATAGAGGAGAAGCTCAAGGACAAGAAGCCCGACCAGCTGACCGACGAGGAAAAGAAATCGCGCGAGGAATCCTCGGCCAAGGTGGATAAGCTGCGCGGCGAGCGGACGGCCCGCCTGACCGAAATCGGCAAGGAGAACAAGCTCGTCAAACAGGTGATCGATCTGGCCTTGCTGTCGAACGGTATGCTCAAGGGCGAGAACTTGACGAACTTTATCCGTCGCAGCATCGAGCTGATCGAAAAATAGCCGTCGATCTGCTGCCGGAACGGCGGGGCGGGGCATTCGACCGAATGCCCCGCTCTCGTTGTTTTTATCTGCCCGCTCGGTGTTCGTCCGGGCGCTGCCGCTCGGGTGTTATTCGCTCCGTTACGGCCGTGTATCGGACGGGGTTCCGCTATCCTCGGGCCGTTATCCATGCGAAGGTGCGGCTGTCCGACAGGCGACGGACCGGGCGATCCCGTTGCCGGGGTATCCTCGGCGGAGGTCGATGTCTTTTCGCCGGATAAGAAATGGGGCGGTCTCGTACACTTCGTGCGGTCAAGGCTGCAAAAAAGCGAGCCGGATTCTCTCGAAAAAGAATCCGGCTCGCATCCGGCTGTACGGAATGCCGCTAACGCGACCGGCAGCGGATACGGATGGCATGCGCTGACCGCGCCGCAAGAAAGAATCCCGGTTCCGGTAGCGGCTTTTAATCCAGCGTGAAGGAGAAATGGTCGTAGGGTTCCGTGCGGAGCGATATGCCGACCGTCGAGGGAATGATGCCCAGCAGCGGAGAGAACGTGTGTACGGTGACCGTCCGCCCGTCGGGATGAAACTCGAGCACGCGCAGCCAGCCGTCGCCTCCGTTTCCTTCCCAGCCTCCTCCTTCGGCCTGGGCGTTGAACATCATCTGGTGCACGTTGCGTCCCGCGCGGTTCTTGTCAGTGCGGAAACCTACGTGTCCCCGGTGGCTCATGTCGTCCACGACATGGCCGCACAATACCATCGACGAGTTAGCCGAGGGCTCGATCAGTTCCCGCCACAGCGCGTCGCCGAGCGTGACGTCGGTCAGGGTGGGGTAATCGTTCTGCGAGATCAGGCTGTTGCCGAGCACTTCCGAGTTCATGTAGCCGTGAGTGAGCCAGATGACCCGGTGATCGCGGTACTCGGGACGCGCGACCAGTTCGCGGGCGGCCTCTACGATCGCGCGGCGCGGCTGAAATTCGAGCGATACGATCAGATAGTTCTCGCCCGTCGGCGCCTTGAACTCGTACCATGCGTTCTCGATCGTCTTGACGCCCGCCGCATTCTCGAACATGCCGGTCAGCAGCTCGGCGTACCGGCTGTCGCGGTTGGGCGGGAAATAGGAGTTCAGCTGGCTGTACCGGTTCTCGGAGCTTTTGTAGCCGTAATCGTGGTTGCCGGTGCACAGAATGTAGGGAATCGTGTCGTCGAGCATGCCGAACGAGCGCGAGACGGACTCCCACTGCTCGGTCGACGGCTGGTCGCCGGGCCAGCCGTCGCCTCCCGACACGGTCCGGAAATTCTCCTCGACCATGTCGCCCGTGCAGAGTACCAGACGGATATTCAGCCGCTCGACGTTATACCGGATCCAGCGCGTCATCACTTCCAGCAGCGGCTGGTTGTAGCCGTACTTGACATAGGATTGCGGGTCCGGTAGCAGCACCATGCTCCACGAGGCGCTGTCCTCGAGCATCAGCGGTTCGACTTTCTGGGCCCGAGCCGTCAGGCACGGACCGCTCAGCAGGGCAAGAAGCAGGAGAATTCGGATAGGTTTCATTCGTATCGTGTTTTTAAGGTAAATCGTTTCGGTTTTGTCATGGGTCGGGCCCTGCCGGTCTCTGTGCGGTTTTGTCGGGAAGCGGTATTCTTCCGTAGGAAAGAGGTACCCTCGCTGTCGGCCTGTCGGTCGCGGGGAGAGGATGTCTTCCCGGTGGACATTCGGCTGCGAGACCGTATCGGAACGCTTGCCGGAGCCTTGGGTGAGCAGGGTAGGGTCGGGCGACCGTCTGCTTGAGACAAGAGAAGCGCCGGATTTTTGCGATGCCGGCCGTTCATTTTGAGTCTGCACGGCGGTTCGGAACTACCTGACTTCGATCGTATAGTTGTTATTGTAGCATACCAATGCCCATTCGCCGTTCTCGAACTTACGGCCGGGAGCTTTCTGCACGAAGCGGTAAGGGGTCTGCAACAGCGGTAGCTCGGCTTCGTTCAGATACCGTACGAAATTCGATCCGTGCAGCTTGACCGTCCCGACGAAAAGTTTCGTCACGTCGTATCCCCGGTATGCGTAAAGGCTCGGAATCGAGCCGAAGTCGGCGATGTAACGGCGGTCGAAGTTCAGAACTCGCTGATTGCCCCGGTCGGCGTGGTACGAGGTGACGTAACGCAGGTTCAGTTTGAAAAAGAGGTTTTTCTCGATGTTGCGGAACCGGGCCCAGCGCGACGAACCGACGACGCGGATCGAAGGGTTGAGGACGCTGCGCGCGATCAGACTGTTCTGGATCGAGCTGATATAAGCCAGAATGGCGTCGGTCGTCGTTTCGTCCGATGACAGCACGACGATCACGTTCTCCTTGTCGCCGCTCAAGACGTTTTCCAGCGCGCCTCCTCCCATGCCCTTGGTGTAGTGCAGCCGGTGGACGGTTCCGGGCAGCAAAGGCAGTATTTCCTGTTGGAACTCCGTGTCGTTTTGGGCGGCCGATATGACGACCACGTTGTTCGTGTCCGAGAACAGTCCCCTGAGTTTGTCGTACTTCGATGCCGCATCGGGAGCCGCTTGGAACAGCAGCGAATGATCGGCGCTCTCGATCGCGCCGAGCGGAGATACGGCCGGGATGCCGTACCGGGCGGCGAAATCGGCTACCGGCGTGAAAGTCTCGTCGTAGACGGGGCCGACGATCAGGTCGGCCTCCCTGAGTTCGGGACGTTGCAGCAGGGTTTGCGTTTCGGTTACCGAACGGCCTGTGTCGAACAGGTCGAGCCGGGCGGATACGCCGTTGCCTTTCAGATCGCTCAGCGCGAGCAGAGCCCCTTGGTAGAATTCGAGAAACTGTCTGTTCGGAGTCCCGTCGGCCTGCAGCGGCAGCAGCATGGCGATGCGTACCGGCGCATTCGCATCGAATCGCTTGACCGGCAGGTCGCCCGCTGTGGCATCCGGCCGGGGCGGCGTATCGGTCGGGAAGACCGGTCCCGTACCGGGAATGCCCGCATGCGGGTCGCTCTCGCTCGGATATCCGGACTGCGGAGCGACGGGTATGCGCAGGATGGAGCCTACCTTGAGCCCGTCCCGGAGGTTCGCCTCGTTGTACCGGACGATCGAGTCGACGGGCAGTCCGTATCGCTTGCCGAGCGAGTAGAGCGTTTCCCCGCGTGCGACCATGTGGTGCGTGAAACGATCCGAAACGCTGTTGAGCGCATCCTTGTACGATTCGATCTGCTCCTTGATCTCGGCGTGGTCGCTCGACCCGACGCTCGATTTGCGGATGTTGATCTGCTGGCCGATCGACAGGTGCGTGGGGTCGAAGCCCTCGTTGTCTTCCATCAGCACGTCGAGTCCCACGCCGTACCGCTTCGAGATGGAGTAGGCCGTCTCTCCCTGATTGACCGTATGTATCTCGAACAGTCGCTTTTTCTTCCGTTCCGAAAGGGGCTTCTGAGGCTCCTGCCGCACGACGGGAATCTTGAGTACCTGTCCCGTTTTCAGGCCTTCGGCCGTGTGCGGGTTGTTGCGGCGGATCGCTTGCTCGTCCGTGCCGTAGGCTTTACCGAGCGAGTAGAGCGTTTCCCCGGGCTCGACCGTGTGCACGTAGTAGCTTTCGCCTGCGATCGTGACCATGCTCTCCGACTTCCGGGTTTGCGCGCGGGCCCACGAAAAGCCCAATAGAATGCAAAGCAGCAACCAAGCTGTTTTTTTCATTTTCGGTTCTATTTTCTGCAAATATAGGAAAAAGTCACGATCGTTCGTCTTGCTGGGTGCGCGCCTTCCTTCGCACTTATCGGGCTGCGCCCGCCTGATGCCCGATGCGAATTTTGCGGGCGCTTGTTTTGCGGAAAGGCCTGTTTCCCGCGTTGCGGCCGTGCGCCCGGGAGAAATACCGTTTCCGGAGCGGGCCCGGCGGCATATCTGTCCTCTGTTCGGCAGAGTTATGACGCACCTTTCCCTAAGTCGTTCAAAGGACCGTTCTTTCCTGCCTCGCGGGATATGTCCTGCTTAGGCGAATCGGCGATCCGGTTATCTACTTTCCTGTACCAGCCATCGAACTCTCCGTGTCTCCGGTTTCCCGGTATGAAACTCCCTCCGCCAGAGGAAATTTGGAATAAGGGGCCTGACCGGATGTACGGCTGTGTACCGACCGCGCCCGGCGGATAGAAAAACTCCGGCTGCGGGCGCGTTGGCATATGGAAGTATGGGATTGCCTTCGGTAGCGGAAGGTCTTACTCTTTGTTGTTGAGTTCGCGCAGGCGAATCGCGGTGATGACTTTTTTCGTGTAAAGAGGGAAGTCGCCGTTCATCATCCATGCATAGTAACTCGGTTCGGTTCGGAATACCTCGGCTACCGGGCGTCCCTTGTGCTTGCCGAAGCTGAACACTTCGACCCCTTTCTCGTCGAAGACGATTCTGCCCGCGTAGTCGGCGCACTTGCCGCGCGACGAGAATTCGGCCAGATAATCCACCTCGTTTTTCAGCTCGGGGTAACGGTCCAGCTGCGCGAGCAGCACTTCGTAGGTGGCCAGCGTGTCGGCTTCGGCCGAGTGGGCCTCGTCGAGCTCTTTCCCGCAATAGAATTTGTAAGCGGCCACGAGCGTGCGCTGCTCCATCTTGTGGAAGATATTCTGCACGTCGATGAAACGGCTTTTGTGCAGGTCTACGTCGAGTCCGGCACGCAGGAACTCTTCGACGAGTACCGGAATGTCGAATTTGTTCGAGTTGTAGCCTCCGAAGTCGCATCCTTCGATGTAAGCCCACAGCGATTTGGCGATCTCGCGGAAAGTGGGACAGTCGGCGACATCCTTGTCGTAGATGTGGTGGACGGCCGAGGCGGCCTCCGGAATGTGCATCTGCGGGTTGATCCGGCGCGTCTTGACTTCCTTGCTGCCGTCGGGCATTACTTTGACGAGCGATATTTCGACGATGCGGTCTTTGCACGGATCGACGCCGGTGGTTTCCAGATCGAGAAAGACGATCGGATTTTTCAGGTTCAGTTTCATTCGTTTTTCTATTGCGGGTCGCCCCGTTGGATTCAAGCCGGAGACCGACGACACCCGGCCCGGTGCCGAAAGGCCGGGCCCGAAGCTTTACCTTTTGCTGCCGGCTTTCCTGTTTCGTTCCGTTCGACGGCCCGGCACCGGAATTCGTCCGGTCCGGCGGTTACGGTTGGACGTGCAGTCGCGCCAGCGCTTTTCGGGAATCCTCGGCTACCGGGCGGAAGTCCCGGCAAAAGCGCTGCGGTCCGCTGCCTGCGACGGGTCTTGGACGGACTTTATGCGTTGATCATCATCGGCATGAGCAGCATCAGCGTCTCGGTGTCCGGAGCCTCGTCGTAGACGGGCTTGAACACGCCGGCGCGCGTCGAGTCGGCCAGCTCGACCGATACGTTCTGCGTCTCGATGTTCGAGAGTATCTCGACAAGGAAGGTCGACCGGAAGCCGATCTCGATCGCCTCGCCCTCGTAGTCGCACGTGAGCGACTCCTGAGCCGACACCGAGAAATCGAGGTCCTGAGCGGTCAGGTTGATCGTATTGGGCTCGATCTCGAACTTGATTAGGTTCGTGGCCTGATTCGAGCAGACGGCCACGCGGCGGATACCGTTCAGGAGCTCCGTGCGGTCCACGAGCACCTTGTTCGGGTTGTTGGCCGGAATCACGGCGTTGTAATTGGGATAGTTGCCCTCGATCAGCCGGCAGACGAGCGTATGGTTTTTCAGGTGGAAGACGACGTTTTTGTCGTCGAATTCCATCCGGATGTCGGCGTCTTCCTTCCCCAGTACGCCCCGGAGCAGGTTAGCCGGCTTTTTGGGCAGGATGAAAGAGGCGGTCGTACCGGTTTCGGCCGAGGCGGCGTACTTGACCAGCTTGTGGGCATCGGTCGCTACGAAGGTGATCGCCTGCGGTTCGATGTTGACGTACACGCCGTTCATCACCGGGCGGAGCTCGTCGTCGGCCGTCGCGAAAATCGTTTTGTTGATGCCCGTAAGCAGCAGGTTCGTGTCGACGGAGATTTCCTGTTTCGTCTCTTCGTCGAGCGCGGGCTGCGTCGGGTAGCTCAGTCCGGAAGTGCCGGGAATGGCCAGCTTGCCCGTTTTCCAGCTGATCTGGATTTCCCACGTCGACTCATTGGCCTCGATCGTCAGCGGTTGCTCCGAGAACTCTTTCAGCGAATCGATCATCAGTTTGACCGGAGCGGCGATCACGCCTTCCTGCTCCATGCTGTCGACTTTCAGCGTGCCGATCATCGTGGTCTCGAGGTCCGAAGCGGTGATCTTCAGCACGCCGTCCTTGAGCTCGAACAGGAAGTTGTCGAGAATGGGCAGCGTGTTCTTGTTGCTGACCACCTTGTTGGAGGTCTGCAGCACGTTCAGCAGTGCGGTGGAGGATACGACGAATTTCATATGTTATGCGCTTTAATGGTTTGACAATGAATGTGTCGGGAACGCGGTTCCGGCCGGTCGCGCGAAACCGCGCTTTCCTCCGGCGAACGGAGAGTCGCCGAACGGAAATCCAACTTCAAAGATAGTCCAAATTTTCAGATTCCGGCCAACTTTTCCAAGCACGTTGCTATCATCTTATCAACAAACGGCCGATAGTCGGTGTCGGATTCGAGCGCGACCCGTTGGGCGATCACCGTGCAGATCGTGACGGCATCGTGCCCCATCAGACGAGAGAGTCCGGCCAGCGCGGAGCCTTCCATCTCGAAATTCGTGAAGCGGTGGCCGCCGTACTCGAACGACTCGATTTTCTCGTTCAGGCGCCTGTCGGCCGGCGCCAGCCTCAGGTAGCGTCCTTGCGGGGCATAGAATCCCGGCGCCGAGGCGGTCATGCCCTCGACGGTATCCGGCGCGAACAGCTCGGCGAGATAGTCCGAGCAACGGACGAAATAGGGGGTGGCGAGCCGCGAGTTCCAACCGGTATGTTCGACGAACGCCCGTTCCATTTCCCGGTCGCAGACCGCTTCGCTTCCCTCGTAGAAGTTCAGCAGGCCGTCCAGCCCGACCGATATGCGCGAGAGAATCCGGTCGCCCAGCCGCAGCTCGGGCCGGATCGCGCCGCAGGTCCCCAGCCGGACCAGCGTGAGCCGGGTTTTCTCCTCTTTTTCCGTGCGGGTCCTCAGGTCGATGTTCACGAGCGCGTCGAGCTCGTTGACGACGATGTCAATGTTGTCGGTTCCGATGCCTGTCGACAGCACGGTCATGCGCTTGCCCGCATAATATCCGGTGGCGGTCACGAATTCGCGGTTCGCTGCCCGGTGCTCGATTCGGTCGAACCGGGAGGCGACCTGCTCGACCCGTCCGGGGTCTCCGACCAGTATGACGGTCCGAGCCAGCTGCTCGGGGCGCAGGTGCAGATGAAAGACCGAACCGTCGGAGTTGACGATCAGTTCGGAAGGGGCTATCGTTCTTGTCATGTTTTTTATGGTGTTTCGGACCGGTTCCGGATCGTTCCGGCCGGCCGGTTGTCGTTGTTTTCTCGATCCGCCGTTTCCATGCGGGTCCGGACGACGGACCGGCTTCGTCGCTGCGGTTCTGCGTGCGGTGTCGTTTCCTTTTTCGGATCGGTTTCCCGTGCTCGGGCATCGGAACGACCGCTTTGCGCGTGCGGGTTCCCTCCGCCTTGGCCCGCTGTCGCTTTCGTGCGGCCGGGCTTCCCAAAGCGTATCAAAGATAAGCTAAGAACCGGTAACAAGCAAGGAACGGGCCGGGAAATCGTTTCCCGAATCCGCACCGGCGGCCCGCAGGAAAAGCCGGGACGACATCCGGCCTGTCGTGCGTAGGTTTTCGGGGGACGGAGGACCGCTTGGCTCTTTTCCGGACCTCTTCGGCGGAGACGCTTCCGGCCGGCGTGCCGGCGATATGCGTTCCGGAACTGTCAACCGGGAGCCGGAGATTGTCGGGGCGATTCGGCCGGCGTTCCGTGCAGGGTCGGCGTGACGGATCGTCTCGATATGGGTTTCGTTGTCGCCTTGGATATGCCTCTTTCGGCGGGAGTCGCTTTCCTCGTTTGCATATCCTGTCGAAACGGTCGGAAGCGACCTTTTCCGGGACGGTTTCTCGACGGATTTGCCCGGCGCTTCCCGGCATTCGGCGGGTGCCGCGCCCTGCCGATTGGGTCGGCGCAGCGGCTGCGGCCGGCTGCTTCGAGCGTGTCGGTGGGCATTCCGGGGCCCGGCGGTGCGGTTCCGGTTCTTATGGCCTGCGGTCGTGATACGGTATGGACCGGATACTGTGCGGTATTTATTTTCTTTATTCGTTTTGTCGATGTATAGGTTTGTGTAATAAGTGGCCGTTATTCGTCCGAAACCGTTTTCTTTGTAAAAATTATTTAAGTAGGGAGAAAGCATGACACTGATAAAATCCATTTCGGGTATCCGGGGTACGATCGGCGGAGCGCCCGGCGAAAATCTGACGCCGCTCGACCTGGTCAAGTTCACGTCGGCTTACGGCCGGTGGTTGCGGGAGAACAACGGGGCGGGCCGGCGCCTGCGGGTCGTCGTCGGACGCGACGCTCGCCTGTCGGGCGAGATGGCCGCCTCGATCGTGACGGGTACGCTGTGCGGCTGCGGGATCGACGTGATCGATATCGGGCTGGCCACGACGCCGACGGTCGAGATAGCCGTGACGGGCAAAGGAGCCGACGGAGGGATTATTCTGACGGCCAGCCACAATCCCGGGCAGTGGAATGCGCTGAAGCTGCTCGGATCGCGCGGCGAGTTCCTCAGCGACGCCGAGGGCAAACGGGTGTTGGCTATTGCGGCGGACGACGCCTACGATTACCCCGGGGTGGACGCGCTGGGGCATGTCGTCTTTCGCGGCAGTTACGACCGCGAACATATCGACCGCGTGCTGGCCCTGCCGCTGGTCGACCGTGAGGCGGTTCGCCGGGCCGGGTTCCGCGTCGTCGTCGATGCGGTCAACTCGGTGGGAGGAGTCGTGATGCCCGTACTGCTCCGGGAACTGGGGTGCGAGGTGGTCGAGATGAACTGCACGCCCGACGGGAGGTTCGCCCATACGCCCGAGCCGATCCCCGAGAACCTGACCGATATCGCGGCACGGGTCCCCTCCGAGCGAGCCGATTTGGGCGTGGTGGTCGATCCGGACGTGGACCGGCTGGCTCTGGTTTGCGAGGACGGTACGATGTTCGGCGAGGAGTATACGCTCGTCGCGGTGGCCGATTACGTGCTCTCTCATACGAAAGGGCCGGCCGTCTCGAACCTGAGCTCGTCCCGCGCGCTGCGCGACGTGGCCGAGCGTCACGGTTGCCCGTACTGTGCGGCGGCGGTGGGCGAGGTGAACGTCGTGGCGAAGATGCGCGAGGTCGGAGCCGTAATCGGAGGCGAGGGTAACGGAGGGGTGATCTATCCGGAGCTCCATTACGGCCGCGACGCGCTGGTCGGCGTGGCGCTGTTTCTGACTCATCTGGCCCGGACGGGACTGAGCGCCTCGGCGTTGCGGGCTACGTATCCCCCGTACTTTATTTCCAAGAACAAGATCGAGCTGACGCCCGACATCGACGTGGACGGCGTGCTGTCCGCGATCAAGGCCAAGTACGCCGGCGAGCGCGTGACCGACATCGACGGCGTGAAGATCGACTTTCCGGCCGAGTGGGTTCATTTGCGTAAGTCCAACACCGAGCCGATCATCCGCATTTACAGCGAAAGCCGCGACGAGGCTTCGGCCGAGGCGCTCGCGCGCCGGATCATGGCCGATATCCGCGAGGCGACCGGACGATAGCCGGATAAAAGGGCGCGTATGATCCGGGCGGACAGGTTCGGAGAGGATTGACCGGAATTTAATCGGACGGCCGGTCCGGGCGGGGGAGTCCGGGAGCGACGGGCGGCCCGGTTCTTTGCACCGGCAGTGTGGTACGAGCCTATTCCGGACCGTTATTGTACTGTTTCCCGTGCGGGGATGCTCGGTATCGGCCGGCGTTTTCTATCGGCGCGTCTTGTGTCTCATACTCGCCGGTTCTTCCGGGCGGATGCCGCTGTCCGCAGGTAGACGCGGTCGGCTTCGCGACTGCTGTCGTGTGTGCCGGACGGCAGGCGATGGGGCCGGGACGGCCGGTTTCGCCCGGCGCTTGGTTTTGTCCGGCGATATCGTAACTTCATACCTAATACTTTTGCCGCATGATCACCGATTTCCGACTCAGGGTATTCCGAACGGCTGCCGAGAAGCTGAGCTTCACGCGCGCCGCCTCCGAGCTTTTCATTACGCAGCCCGCCGTTACGAAGCACGTCGGCGAGCTGGAAAGGCAGCTCGGCGTGGCGCTGTTCCTGCGCCGGGGAGGAACGATTTCTCTGACTCCGGAAGGCGAACGGCTGCTGGGCTATGCCCGCCGGATCCTGTCGCTTTACGGAGAGCTGAACGAGGCTTTTGCGCCGGACGGAGCCGTGCCCGGCGGAGAGATAGCCCTCGGCGCGAGTACGACGCTGTCGCAATACGTGCTCCCTGCCGTATTGTCGCGTTTCAGGAAACGCTATGCCGACATCCGCGTGACCGTGGCCGACGGTAACACGGAGCGGATTGAGCGTCTGGTCGCCGACGAGCGGATCGATGTCGGCCTGATCGAGGGACAGGCCGCCCGTCCTTCGCTTCGCTACGAGACTTTCATGCAGGACGAGCTGGTGCTCGTGACTTCCGCCGGCAATCGCTCGTTGGGCCGCGACGGGATGTGCGCGGCCGATCTGACCTCGGTTCCGCTCGTAATCCGCGAGACGGGCTCGGGCACGCTCGATGTCGTCGAGCGCGCTCTGGCGGCCAAGGGCCTTTCGCTGCGGTCGCTGAATATCGAAATGCAGCTCGGCAGCACCGAGAGCATCAAGCATTATCTGTACGACTCCGGAGCGGCGGCCTTTCTCTCCGTGCAGGCTATTCGGGAAGAGCTGCGTCATGGATTGTTGCGCGTAATCGGTCTGCCCGACTTGTCCGTTACGCGCTGTTTCAGCTTCGTTTCCCTGCGCGGCCGCCGCAGTCGTCTGGTCGATTTGTTCGAGCGCTTCTGCGTCCTTCATACCCGTTCGGGAAACTGACGCCCCGTTCGTGTCGGGCATGGGATTCAGACAAGGCTTTTGCCGGCGATCTCGGAAGCATGTCCGGCAAGATTCTGCAGGAACCGTAACCGTGTCCGTTCGGGAAACGTGTCGGAGACCGCAGGTGTCCTTGTCTGCGGTTGCCGCCCGTGACAAATATGTAAAATTGCCGCTGCTGCGCGAAGATCGTCCGCTGTGCGGATGCCGGGATCGGTTTGGTCCGAGCGGCATGGCGGCCCGGCAGGATCTTGCGCCGGAAACGGCGGGCGGCGGCTTCTTTTTGCCGGAACCGCTTGTGTTTCACCCGTCGGTTCGTTATCTTTATCGCCTGACCAAAACCGAATCTGTTATGGAAAAAGTAAAACGATACATCGACGAGCATCGGGAGCGTTTCGTCGAAGAGCTTTTCTCGCTGCTGCGCATCCCGTCGATCAGCGCCGACAGCGCGCGTCGGGGCGATATGGTCCGTTGCGCCGAGCATCTGCGCGACGCGCTTCTTTCCGCCGGCGCCGACCGCGCCGAGGTAATGCCGACCGACGGCAATCCGATCGTTTACGGCGAGAAGATCGTCGATTCGGCTGCGCCGACCGTGCTCGTGTACGGTCACTACGACGTGATGCCGGTCGATCCGCTCGACGAGTGGAAGACCGATCCGTTCGAGCCGGTTTTGCGCGACGGACGTATCTGGGGGCGCGGGGCCGACGACGACAAGGGACAGTCGTTCATGCACGTCAAGGCGCTGGAGGCGATGATTTCGGCCGGCGAGTTGCCGTGCAACGTCAAGTTCATGATCGAGGGAGAGGAAGAGATCGGCTCGGCGAGCATTACGACATGGTGTGCCCGGCATAAGGAGCTCCTTCGTTCCGATGTGATTCTCGTTTCGGACACCAGCATGCTCGGCCGGGACGTGCCGTCGATCACTTGCGGCCTGCGGGGCCTGTGCTATGTGCAGGTGACCGTTACGGGACCCGACCGCGATCTGCATTCGGGTCTGTACGGCGGAGCGGTGGCCGATCCGGCCGTCGTGCTCTCGAAGATGATCGCGTCGTTGACCGATGCCGACGGCCGCGTGACCGTCCCCGGGTTCTACGACCGGGTGCGGGAGCTCTCGCCGGCGGAGCGGACGGATTTCGGCCGGGCTCCGTTCTGCGAGGCCGCTTTTTGCAAGAGTATCGGCGTGCGGGAAACGGCGGGCGAGAAGGGGTACTCGACCATGGAGCGCATCGGCGTGCGGCCGTCGCTCGACGTAAACGGCATTTGGGGCGGATATACCGGCGAAGGCGCCAAGACGATCATTCCGTCGAAGGCTCACGCGAAGATTTCGATGCGTCTGGTACCCGATCAGGACTATCGCGAGATCGGCCGTCTGTTCGCCGAGCATTTCCGTTCGATCGCTCCCCGCAGCGTCCGTGTCGACGTAGAGGTGCTGCACGGGGGCTTCCCGTACGTGTGTCCGACCGATCTGCCCGCCTATCGCGCCGCCGCCCGGGCCGTCGAGCGGACGTTCGGCCGGAAGCCTCTGCCGTACTATTCGGGCGGCAGCATCCCGATCATCAGCACGTTCGAGAAGGAGTTGGGCGTCAAGTCGGTTTTGCTCGGATTCGGGCTCGACTGCGACGCGATCCACTCGCCGAACGAGAGCTACGGACTCGAGAACTTCCTGCGCGGCATCGAGACGATCGTCTGGTTCTACCGCGAGTTCGCGGCAGGCAGGTGAACGCTGTCGCGCCGGTTTACAAGTCTGGTCATGAAGTTTTGTGAATAAGTTTCGGTCGATCTTTTTCCCGATTTTTCTGTTCGCAGGGATACGGATATGTGATAAATTATTAAAGTGTGGCTAAATAAAAAGCTATGTTTTGTTGTGAGGGTAAATTCTATTTGGTATATTTATTCCATGCTCTTATCCCGATCTCGTTAGGCGGTTGCCGGAACGATGGATTTATTCTATCGGAGCGAGAGGAGCGACCGGGATGGCGCATGGATGCGATCGAATGATTCATTGACACTTTTTGTAGTGAGGCGAATAGCAGCGATGCCATTGATTGCGAACCCGTTGTATAGCTTTCATGAAAGGCGCGTTGGTTGGGGGAAAGAAACGGGCTATTGTCCGATGTTCGATTGCCGATGGTCAATCCATCCCGAAATAATACGGACAAAGGGATATGGATTTGTTTGGGTGTCGGGAGCGGGAAATGCTATGAAGTTTAACGAGAAGATGCAAGAAACATAAGAGAGGAGGACCATGCCGGAAATCGGACCAGACGGACGTCCTACCTGAAAACGAGATCGAATATCATTGGCCCGGTTAAAATCTTTTTCGTGAAAAGTGTGCGAATCGTGTTAGTGCTGGTTCTTGCTATCATGCTTGGAGGATGCTCGGGGCAGTCAGGCAGCGATTGTTCAAGTCGGGAGCAAACTTTGGCGGAATTCGCGTTCTGTCCTCAGGCGCTCGACAAGTGTATCTACTTTGAAATGGATGCGACGGCCGTAGATGCGGCAGAACCCGACTTGGTCGTATGGATTGTTAGCAGGGAGAGTCAGATATCCGATTCGGCCGGTTGGGAAAGACTCGGCTCGGTATGCACTCCCGAGAAGCTGCTCGACCTGTATGAAAATAAGGCGGCCGGTTGCGGCGCTAAGGGATTTCAGATGAATATCGATGCCGCCGACGAGCAGGGATGTCGGCAAGTTTTTCTTCGGGTGTCCGCTGAATAATCTCGAAGGGAAAGTGCCGGAAGTGGATTCGCCTGTCGGGATTATGTTGCGATGCCCGGTTTAGCCGGATCGATCTTTCTGCGGAAGGTTTCTGTTCATCGTTGGAGCGTCGATCGTCGCCGAACGTATCGCGGCGGTGAACGGTGCGCTCCAAGCGGTCGGTCCGCAAATCGGGATGCCGGTGTCGGTCGCATGCGTATCGAAAAACGGAATACGATCATTCTGGAGGCAGCCGCCGTCGTCACGACGGCGGCTGTTGTTGTTCGGACGGAACAGACCGTTTGAAGTCGGAGAGAATCTTTCCGATGCTTATTTCTCCGGTTGGCCGCTTTCTTTATTTCTGTTTTTAGTAAGTTCATTCGAATATTGAATAGCTGTCGTAGACGATTCGATATTCGGGTTTGGAGATGGGGTTACTGTCGGATCGACGGGTTCGGGAAAACCGGAAAACGCGTAGAGTCGGCAGTGAAAATGTGTCTTAGTCGTCCTGTCGCTCTGTCTCGGATTGGATTTTATGATAAGGCAAGTCGGAAAAACGGGTGTCAGAACCGGTTCGAGGATTGCTCGAAAAAACGGTGAAAGTTCCGAATATCGAAACCAACAAGTTAATTCATTAGATTGCGGGGGCGGGTGCCCGTTCCTATGGAGACTCGGGTCGCGATGTTGGCCGGGCCTAACAACCGATCATCGCACGATGTCGGGGTAATTCGTTTGCCATGGCAGATTTCTGTAATGAAAAACTCGGATGATTTTCCCGGCGGTCCCGATCGGGGAAATTCTCTTTCACAAGCGGCAAAGATCAGACTTTCGGTAACTGACACGCGAGTGTAGGGCGTTTAAAAGACACGCTGGCCCGAAATTACTCGGGCCAGCGTATGGTCGCGGATTCAGGAGTGTCTATTACTCGAACAGCGCTTCGACCTTCTCTGCGACTTCTTTGGGGTCGGGGTCGATATCGAACACATGCGACGGCTTCAGGAAAAACAGCTCCTTGCCTTCCATGAAACGCTTCTCTCCGCCTCCGGTTACGTTCAGCATGACGTATTCCTCGGGAGCGATCCTTCCGTCGCGGACGGACTTGATCAGCGTGGCCAGCGCTACGGCCGGAGCCGAGTAGATGTCGACGCCTTCCAGTTCGGCGAACAGCTTTTTGGCCGCGCGGGCTTCGTCGTTCGTCGCGACGAGTATGTCTCCGCCCGTGTCGAGCAGCGCGTCGAACAGGCCGCCCTTGATTCCATAAGGGGGCTTGCGGTTCGAGAGTACCTTCGCGTCGATTTCCTCGACGTCGAGCCGGGCCTGGTCGTCGTCGTAAGGGAGCATTTCGCGCGAGCGCGCCTTCCATGCGTCGTACATCGGAACGAAGGGCGCGTTCTGGGATACCATGAGCTTCATCTTGTGGTTGCCGAACCGCCCGTCCTCGATCAGCCGCAGATTGGCTTCCCATGCGGCGATCGCGCCCGTGCCGCTGCCGACGGCCTGAAAGTAATAGTCCGGAATGCGCCCGATGTGCGTGACGGCCGACAGCACGGTCGTCGCCATTCCGTCGCGTCGCGCGACGTTCTTGGCGCCTCCCTCGGCGAAGAATTTGTCCGACTGCAGCGCCATGTCGCTCAACTTGATCGCGTCGTAGTAGTCGGCTCCGTGCCGGGGCGAGATCAGCTTGACGCAGTCGTCGAGCGGAGCCTCGAACCACAGCGCGTCGATATTTTCCTCGGGTACGCTGAGCAGCAGCGGAATATGGTTGTCCGAGCACACCTTGGCGAACGCGCGGGCCGTGTTTCCGGCCGACGCCACGACGAGCACCTTGTCCTTGTGTTTGCCGTTCAGCCGGCCGCAGACCGAGTAGGCCTCCGTCTCTTTGAACGAGCAGGTCGTCATGCGCGCCCCGATTTCGGGAAAATATCCGTTGAAAGTGATATACAGGTTCTTGAGTCCTAAATGCTCGGCGAGTTTGCGGCTGCGGTAGGTGACCGGAGCGCACGATCCGCTGAGCGTCCGTTTGACCGGCAGCCAGTCGGCAAAGCGGTAGATGCCGTGTTCTTCGCCTTTGGGGCGTATCTGTTTCGACTCGTAGACGGCCCGGATCAGCGAGGGGACGTGGCTCTGCTTATCTTCGAGCGTCCAACCTTCGTCGTCGAAGACGCGCTCCGTAGCGATGTTTTTCAGCTTGTACCGTGTGGCGTTGAAATCTTTCATTGGTTCGGTTCGTGTAGCCGGCGGTCCGTTCCGGGTTGTCCGGGGACCTCCTTACTCATGCAAAAGTAGGACAATTTTCGCTCGCTGACAATACGAAAGGCTCCGTATCGGGCTCGCAACGACCGTTCGGAGCGTAAAATACGACTTTATACTTATCGCCCTTCCGGATCGTTCCCGCCTCCTTTACCCGTTTGCGGAACGGTTGTTGCCGCAGACGAAATTTAAAGTTCGCGTTACCTCGTTTTCGCCTTAAAAAGCGTATCTTGCGAACGATCAATTCCACGGCAGCAGACCATGAAAACACCGAAGACCCTGGACCGCGACCTGAGCTGGATCTATTTCAATCATCGAATTTTGCAGGAGGCGCAGCGCGCGAACGTGCCGCTCTTGGAGCGGCTGTCGTTTCTGGGCATTTATAGCAACAATCTGGACGAGTTCTTTCGCGTGCGCGTCTCGACGATGAAACGCGTCGCCGAGTACGAGAGCGGCCGCAGTCCCGGCGCACGCAGGGAGCTGCGCGAGATCAACCGGCTGATCCATGTCTATTCCGAGGAGTTCGAGCAGACGTTCGCCGGCATTCTGGCCGAGCTGGAGAAAGAGCGTATCGCGCTGCTGGACGAAAGCCGCCTTTCCGACGCTCAGGCCGCCTATGTTCGCGCGGTCTATCGCAACGAGCTGGACAGCGCGACTTATCCGCTGATCCTGACGCGGGGAGCGCAGCTCGGCGAGCTGACCGACTCGGGCGTTTACTTGGCCGTCCGTTTGCTGAGGCGTACGCGTACGGGACGCGTGGCTCGGGATTATGCGCTGATCGAGTTGCCGGTCAAGGATTTCGGCCGGTTTCTCGTGCTGCCTTCGAACGACGGGAGAACCTGTCTGATCTTTCTCGACGATGTCGTGCGGTTCTGTCTGCCGTTCATTTTCGCCGGTCTCGGCTACGAGTCGTTCGAGGCGTATGCCGTGAAGTTCACGCGCGATGCCGAGATGGAACTCCGCGGCGATGCCGGCGAGGGCCTCGTCGAGAAGGTGGCCCGGGGCGTGAAAAGCCGCAAGCGGGGCGAACCCGTGCGTTTTGTCTACGACCGGCGGATGCCCGACGAGATGCTGCGATATTTCAAGCGCAGGTTCGGCATCGACCGGTACGATATCTGCGTCGGCGGTTCGCGTTATCACAACATGAAAGACCTGATGCGCTTCCCCGACGTCGGACGCGGAGACCTGCGCTTCGAACCGTGGCCGCCTGCGCCGGTCCCCGACTTCGACACGGCCGACAGTACGCTCGACCGGGTGCGGCGGGGCGACGTGCTGTTCCACTATCCCTATCAGAGCTTCTCGAACTATCTGCGTCTGCTGCGCGAGGCGGCCCTGAGCCGCGACGTGCGTACGATCCGGACGACCGTCTACCGACTGGCCAGAAACTCCAAGGTCGTCAAGGCGCTGATCTGCGCCGCGCGGCACGGCAAGCAGGTGACCGCCGTCGTCGAGCTGATGGCGCGTTTCGACGAGGCGTCGAACATCGACTGGGCGAAGAAGATGCAGGAAGCCGGCATTCGGGTGATTTTCGGCGTCGAGGGACTCAAGGTGCACGCCAAGCTGACGCACATCGGATCGTCGAGGGGCGACATCGCCTGCGTGAGCACGGGCAACTTCCACGAAGGCAACGCCCGAACCTACACCGACGTCGCGCTGCTGACGGCCGACCGGCGGCTGACGCGCGAGGTCGAGCGCGTGTTCGAGTTCATCCGCCAGCCGGCCCGGCCGTTCGCTTTCGACCATCTGGTCGTATCGCCTCGGGACATGCGCCGTAAGCTCAACGCGCTGATCGCCGACGAGGCGCGCCGCGCCCGGCAGGGCGAGGAAGCCTATATTCTGGCGAAAGTGAACCATATTACCGACGCGAAGCTGATCCGTCGACTCTATGCCGCCGCCGCCGTTGGCGTCCGGCTGCGCCTGCTGGTGCGCGGCAACTGCTCGATCGTGGCTTCTGCGCACGATCGCGGGCGGATCGAAATACGCGGCATCATCGACCGTTACCTGGAGCATTCGCGCATTCTGATCTTCGGTCACGGCGGCGACGAGCGGATCTATATCGGTTCGGCCGACTGGATGACGCGCAATCTGGATAACCGCGTCGAGGCGTATGCGCCGGTTTACGACGAAGCGGTCCGCCGGGAGCTGCGCCGGATCGTGGACGAAGGATTGGCCGACAACGTGGCCGCGCGGGTGGTCGACGGCACGGGCGACAACCTGCTTTACGACGACGGGCGGCCTCCCCGGCGCTCGCAGCAGCGACTTTACGAGCATTACCGTGCCGAATCCGGAGAAAAATAGCTATCTTGTCTTCTCTGATTGCATAGACATGTTGAATAAGAAACTCAATTTCGCCGCGATCGACATCGGGTCGAACGCCGTGCGATTCCTGATCAAGAGCGTCGCGGAGGGCGAACCTCCCTCGGCGATGACCAAAACGGTCCTGATCCGCATTCCGCTGCGGTTGGGCGAGGACTCGTTCCGCCGGGGCGTCATCACGACCTTCAAGGAGAAACAGCTCATGCGCACGGTCAAGGCGTTCCGTCTGCTGATGAAAGTATACGGGGTGACGGCCTACCGGGCTTGCGCGACCTCGGCCATGCGCGACGCGTCGAACGGCGAGCGAATCGCCCGTAAGATTCACAACAAGACCGGCATCCGCCTCGAGATCATCGACGGACAACAGGAGGCCCGTATTGTGTACGACAGTCATGTGGCCGATCTGCTCGACCGGGAGGGTACGTATCTCTATGTCGACGTCGGCGGCGGCAGTACCGAAATCAGCCTGATCGCCGACGGAAAGCTCGTCGATTCGCATTCTTTCGACATCGGCACGGTCCGTCAGCTGACCGGCACGGTCCGTCCCGACGACTGGCAGGCGCTCGACCGCGAACTGAAAGTGTGGGCCGGTCGCTACGGGAACTTGCAGATCATCGGCTCGGGCGGAAACATCAACAAACTGTACCGCATGGCCCGCGCCTCGCATGACAACCGTCTGGAGATCGGGCGGCTTCGCGCCTTGTACGACGAACTGAAGGACAAGACCGTCGAGCAACGCATGGAACAATATTCGCTCAACGGCGACCGGGCCGACGTGATCGTTCCCGCTGCCGAGATTTTCCTGCGGATCGCGTCCGTGACCGGCGAGCTCCCGATCATCGTGCCTACGATCGGCATCATCGACGGTATCGTGCACAGCCTTTACGTGCGGCATCTGGAGCAGGAGGCGCAGGACCTGTAACACGGGGCGGAAGGAACGGGCGAGCGGGTTTCCGCCTGCATATCTGCGTCGCGGACGGTATCTCGGCGGAGCGATCGGCTTTCGGGGCTTTCCCGTGCGCTGTGGCCGGCAATCGTTTGCCGGGCTGAGGTCGCGGATACCGGCGAGAAGAGATTTTCGGACTTCTTTTGTTGGGCTTCCCTCGTGTTTACGGTCGACTTGAGGCTTTTTGCTTCAAAATTGTGCTCGCCGGTTTTCGATGCGCACTTTTCGGAGCATTTTCCGGTTGCCTGCCGCCTGCCCGATCTTCTCTCCCGGACATCAGGTTGCCCGCTTATTTAGGCGGCGTTATCGGACGGTACAATGGAACTTTGCGGCGAGGAAGCGGACGCCGGGGAGTGTCGGTACGATGCTCGTCCGTGCCCGAGGCGTTACGGTCCGCGTTATGCGCTTCGTCGGCCCGTTCCGGCAGAGCCGCTTGGGGCTGCGGGCGGAAACGGGCGCGGACGGTTGCGGAACAATATTTGAAATACCGTATGGCGAACGGTATCGAAAACATCGATTCTATGCGTCGCTTCTTATTTTGGATTCTTTTGTCGGCGCTGCCGACGGGTCCGCTAACGGCACAGAGCATGAAACCGCTTACACAGGAAGAAAAAAGGGTGATCGTCGACAAGGGCACCGAGCGGCCCTTCTCCGGCAAGTATTACGACCACAACGAGCCGGGCGTCTACCGCTGCCGGCAGTGCGGCGAGCCGCTTTACCGCTCTGCGGACAAGTTCGATTCGGGCTGCGGCTGGCCCAGTTTCGATGACGAGATCGAGGGAGCGGTCCGGCGCGTTCCCGACGCCGACGGACGCCGGACCGAGATCGTCTGCGCGAAATGCGGAGGACATTTGGGCCATGTGTTCGCCGGCGAGGGATTCACGCCCAAGAATGTCCGCCATTGCGTCAACTCCGTTTCGCTCGATTTCGAGAGGACGGCCGGCGAAGAGCGCGCCGCGACCGATACGGCCGTTTTCGCAGGAGGCTACTTTTGGGGCGTCGAACATTTGATGCAGCGGGCTCCGGGCGTTCTGTCGGTCGAGTCGGGCTATACCGGCGGCCGGACCGAACATCCTACCTACGAGCAGGTTTGCAGTCACGGGACCGGCCATGCCGAAGCCGTCCGCGTCGTGTTCGATCCGTCGAAAACGTCGTACGAGGCGTTGACGAAGCTTTTTCTGGAGATTCACGATCCGACGCAGGTCGATCGTCAGGGCCCCGACATAGGCGACCAGTACCGCTCCGAGATATTCTATCGGACGCCGGAACAGAAAGCGGTCGCCGAGCGGCTGCTCGATACGTTGCGCGCCAAGGGTTACCGCATCGCGACGAGGGTTACCCCGGCCGGAACGTTCTGGCCCGCCGAGGCCTATCATCAGGACTATTACGAGCGCAAGGGCACGCAGCCTTATTGTCACGGCTATACGAAGCGTTTCTGACGGGTATTCTCCCCTTCGCGCCGATCCGGACGTTTTTGTCCGGACCTTTCCCGTTTCGCGTTGTTCCCGGAAAGGCAGGCATGTCCCGGAGAATTCATCCGTCGGCGAGACCGGAACGCCGCGCGCCTCGTGTCAGGTGGCATTTTTTTTGCGCTGGCATCGCGGAAAAATACGTATGAAGCAGTGGCAGGTCCGGCTGCAGAAGAGCCGGAGTTACAAATGGTGGGTACTCGCCGTGATCATGGTGGGTACGTTCATGGCGGTGCTTGACGTGACGGTCGTCAACGTAGGGCTTCCCACGATCATGAATGTCTTTCACATCGGCCTTTCGACGGCCGAGTGGGTCGTCACGGCCTATATGATTACGATGACGATCATGTTGCCTACGGCCGGCTGGCTGGCCGACCGCTACGGCAACAAGCGGATATACGTGCTCGGCATGATTCTGTTTACGTTCGGATCGTGGTGTTGCGGCCGGGCCACCGTCGACGAGTTCCTGATTTTTTCCCGGGCATTGCAAGGGGTGGGCAGCGGCATTATCCAGTCGCTGGGACTGGCCATCGTTTCGCGCGAATTTCCCGCCAAGCAGCTCAGCACGGCGCTCGGTCTGTGGGCGGTCGCTGCTGCGGCGTCCATCTCCTTCGGACCTCTGGTGGGCGGTTTTCTGGTGGACGATTACAGTTGGCATTTGATTTTCGATGTGAACGTGCCGATCGGCATACTGGGCATTGCCGCCTCGCTGCTGATTCAGAAAGAGTGGAGGAATCCCGACATAGGCCGGTTCGACTGGATCGGCTTCGTGAGCGTCGCTCTTTTCATGCCGTTGGTCATTTACGGGCTGGCCCGGGGCAATGCGTCGGGCAACCCGCACGGCTGGACGGCCTGGGACGTGGCCGGCTCGTTCGCCGTGGCGGCCGTCGCGCTGGCCGTGTTCATCGTCCGCGAGCTGCGGACGGACCATCCGCTGCTCGACATCCGCCTGTTGGGCGACCGTCATTTCGGCGTCTCGATGCTCGTGTTGATTATCTTCGGCATCGGCATGTTCGGCGGCAGTTATCTGCTGCCGCTTTACATGCAGAACGGTCTGGGCTATACGGCGCTGATGGCAGGTATGGTTTTCCTGCCGGTAGGACTGATTCAGGGAGTTCTGTCGACCGCTTCGGGCATTCTTACTCGCTATGTCGGCGCGCTGCCGCTCGTGTTCGCCGGCATCGCCGTGATGGCGCTGAGCTTTTTTCTGGCCAGCCGGTTTACGGTTCGCACGCCCCATTCCGCTATCATGGCCGTCGTCTATCTGCGGGGATTCGGCATGGGACTGACCTTCGCGCCGCTGAACGCTTTCTCGCTTCGGAACCTGAATCAGAACCAGATGGCTGCTGCGGCGGGCATATCTAACAGTATCAAGCAGTTGGCCGGAAGTATCAGCATCGCGTTGCTTACGGCGGTCATGACTTCGCGTATTGCCTACCATACGGCTCGCGATGCGGGCGATCGGACCGAAGCCTACGTTTCGGGAGTGACCGACGATTTTACGATCGTCGTGATGCTGACGCTCGCCTCGGCGCTTCCTTTTCTGCTCCTGCTGCGCAGACGTCATAAAGGAACGGATTCGGGTTCCGGGCTGTTTTGACGGATATCCGCCCGCGCCGTTGCAGAAAATTTCCCGCTCTCAGCGGGGAAGAAGGTCTTCGGAATCGGTCGAACAGGTTGTTCGGGAATCGGTTGGATATTCGGAAATAATTCTTATCTTTCGCTCGATGTCTAAAACCTTTACCGTTATGAAACGAAGCTTGCTCGGTTTGTCGTTGCTGCTCTTTTCGCTGATGTCGCTCTTTTCCGCCGAGGCCAAGAAGCCGGTGACGGATCCCCGTCAGGCGGCGATCGTCGAGAAAATGCTGGATAGCAGGGATTACTGGATAGCGGTCACGAGCGTCTATCCGCTCAAGCAGAGGAGTTTTACCGTCAGCGGCTATACGATTCATGTCTGCGGGGATACGCTGCAGACGGTTCTTCCCTATGTCGGTCAAAGCTACCGGGCTCCGTTGGGAGCCGACGAGGGCATGAGCTTCAACGATGCGCCGATTACCAACTACCGAGTGAAAAAAATGAAGCGGGGCAATTGGGTGATTACTTTTTCCGCCCGGACGAGTACCGAGTCGTGCTCGTTCACGTTCCGCATCGAACCGAACGGCCTGACGAGCGTTTCCCTCGTTCCCGAGAGCTGCGAGAGCATCACTTACAAAGGCGCTCTATCTGCCCGAAACGCAGCGGGTTTCTGATAGCGAGGGGCTTTTCGGGGTGCGGCATCGTCTTTGTCGCTCGGCCGCACGCCGGGTCATACCGTCGGTCTGGAGCCGCATTTCCCGTTTCGCTTGCTTGCCGGCGAGCGAATCATTCCGTTTTCCGGTTATGTGCTTTGCTGTACCGGCCCTCGAGTTCTCGGTGTTTCCGAGCATGAAATCCCCTTCGGCGGCAGAGGCTAATCGGACGGTGCCCGGTTGATAGTAGTTAACCGAGACAGGGGGGATATAAAACTCCGGTTGCGAATGCGCTTGGTACGTTGAGGCATCGTATCATTGCCTTCCCCTTTTTCGAGCCGTTTTTGTCGCATATCGTCGGGCTTGTCGTTTCTCGGGGCGTTCGGAAGCGTTGCGGTTTCGTGCTCGCGGTGCTTCGCTTCGGCTATGGCTGCATGGGCCCGAAGCGCTTGAGTACTCGGACCTATTGCCTCTTTTTTCGGCTTCGGGCCGTATCGAGCAATGTCGGAGCGCTTGCCGGGATTCGTCTGCGGTCCTTCGGTCCGAGCGGTTCGGGGCGGCGGAATCCGGCCGGATGCGATCCGGGCGGAGCAAAGGTGCGACAAGCGTCGTCGGACAACCGTCGCTCGGCAGAGGAGAGCGCTCGTTATCTGTTTTATCCGTACGCTAAATGACGACAGGGGCCGCGAAAGCGGCCCCTGTCGTCGGTCTGCGCCCGATTCGGTCAAATGTCGATATTCGCGTATTTGGCGTGCCGCTCGATGAATTCGCGTCGGGGCGGCACGTCGTCGCCCATCAGCATCGAGAAAATCCGGTCCGCCTCGGCGGCGCTCTCGATGTTCACTTTGCGCAGAATGCGCGTCTTAGGCGACATGGTCGTTTCCCACAGCTGTTCGGGATTCATCTCTCCCAGACCTTTGTACCGCTGTACGTGAGCGCCCTTGGCTCCGAACTCCTCGAGCGCGGCCTCGCGTTCCTCCTCGGTCCAGCAGTAGCGGCTGTTCTTGCCTTTCTTGACCTGATAGAGAGGAGGCGTCGCGATATAGACGTGTCCGTTCTTGATCAGGTTGTTCATGTAACGGAAGAAGAACGTCAGCATCAGTGTGGCGATGTGGCTGCCGTCGACATCGGCATCGGTCATGATGATGACCCGCCCGTAGCGCAGCTTCTCCAGATTCAGCGCCTTGCTGTCTTCTTCGGTGCCTATGGTCACGCCGAGTGCGGTGAAGATGTTGCGGATTTCCTCGTTCTCGAAAATCCGGTGCTCCATGGCTTTCTCGACGTTCAGTATCTTGCCCCGCAGCGGCATGATCGCCTGAAAATTCCTGTCGCGGCCCTGCTTGGCCGATCCGCCGGCCGAGTCTCCCTCGACGAAGAAGATTTCGGCCTGATCGCGGTCGCGCGACGAGCAGTCGGCCAGCTTGCCCGGCAGGCCCGAGCCCGACAGTACGGTCTTGCGCTGCACCAGCTCGCGGGCCTTGCGCGCCGCGTGGCGTGCCGTGGCGGCGAGGATCACTTTCGATACGATCGCTCGGGCGTCCTTCGGGTTCTCCTCCAGATAGTGCGTCAGCGCGCCCGATATGGCCTGATCGACGGCTCCGGCCACCTCGCTGTTGCCCAGCTTCGTCTTGGTCTGTCCCTCGAACTGGGGCTCGGCCACCTTGACCGATACGATGGCCGTCAGTCCCTCGCGGAAGTCGTCGCCGTTGATCTCGAACTTCAGCTTGGCGAGCAGGCCCGAGTCCTCGGCGTATTTCTTCAGCGTGCGCGTCAGCGCGCGGCGGAAGCCCGTCAGGTGCGTGCCGCCCTCGATCGTATTGATGTTGTTGACATACGAGTGGACGTTCTCCGAGAAGCTCGTGTTGTATTGCATCGCCACTTCGACCGGTACGCCGTCCTTCTCGGTGTCGATGTAGATCGGCGTTTCGGTCAGCGGCTCGCGGCTCGCGTCGAGGAACTGGACGAACTCCTTGAGCCCCTCGGTCGAATAGAACGAGTCGTGCACGAACTCTCCCTGCTCGTTGCGGTTGCGCCGGTCGGTGATGTTCAGCCGCACGCCCTTGTTCAGGTATGCCAGTTCGCGCATGCGCGACGAGAGCGTCTCGTAGTCGTATTCGGTGACCGAGAAAATCGTGTCGTCGGGCTTGAACGTGATGATCGTTCCGTGATCCTCCTCCGAGGTTTCGCCGACCACTTCCATCGGAGCCAGCGGCGTGCCTTGGCTGAATTGCTGGCGGAAAATGCGGCCCTGCCGGTGCACCTCGGCCGTGAGCAGCGTCGAGAGCGCGTTGACGCACGATACGCCCACGCCGTGCAGACCGCCCGAGACCTTGTAGCTGTCCTTGTTGAACTTTCCTCCGGCGTGCAGTACGGTCAGCACGACCTCCAGCGCCGAGCGTCCCTCCTTTTCGTGGAAGTCGGTCGGAATGCCCCGGCCGTTGTCGCGCACGGTGATCGAGTCGTCCTCGTTGATCGTGACGTCTATGTCGGTGCAGTATCCGGCCAGCGCCTCGTCGATCGAGTTGTCGACCACCTCGTAGACCAGGTGGTGCAGTCCTCTCACCCCGATGTCCCCGATGTACATGGCGGGACGTTTGCGCACCGCCTCGAGCCCTTCGAGAACCTGAATGCTGGATGCCGAATACTCTTCCGGCTGATGAACCTGATTTTTTTCCTCTGTGCTCATAGGATGTGGTTAATAATCTTCAAAAGGTTGAAATGCAATGAACTGCATGTCCGCGCGACGGTTCGGAAAAAACGGCCCGGCCGTTTCGGCCGACGGCGCGGAACAATTCAAGCAAAGATAACGATTTTTTCGCTAAATGCCAAGAATCGACTGCATGTCGATCTCCTCGACGCGGCCCTGATTGAACCGTAGCGTGCGGGACGGATATTGCTGGATGTTGCTGATGTTGTGAGTGGACATCAGTACGGCGCAACCGCGCGACACGATCCATCGGAGCAGTTGCATCAGCCCGTCGGCGGCGGCAGGGTCGAGGTTGCCGGTCGGTTCGTCGGCCAGGATCACCTGCGGGTCGTTGAGCAGCGCCCGCGCAATGGCCAGACGCTGCTGTTCGCCGCCCGAGAGCTCGTAGGGCATCTTGTACTCCTTGTTGTGGAGACTGACCATGTCGAGCACCTCGGCGATCTTGCTGCGGATCTGCAATTCGTTGCGCCAGCCGGTGGCCCTGAGCACGAAGTGCAGGTTCATAAAGACGTTGCGGTCCGTCAGCAGGCGGTAGTCCTGAAACACGATGCCCATGCGGCGGCGCAGATAGGGCACGTCCTTGCGCCGGATCCGGCGCAGGTCGAAACCGACGACGCTGCCGTACCCTTCCCGCAACGGCAGCTCGGCGTACAGCGTTTTCAGAAGCGAACTCTTGCCCGATCCGACCCGGCCGATCAGATAGACCATTTCGCCCGGGTAGACCGACAGGTTCACGTCGGAAAGGATCAGGTTCTGCACGCCTTTGTGTCCTTTGAATGAAGCCTCGCGGAACGCGTCGTTGGCATGATAGATCGCCGCGTCCCGCAGCTCGACAACCGTGTTCGGATTCATCGTGTTCGTCATTTTGCATCCCAAAGATAAGCAAATGTTCCGAAACCTCCGCGCGGCCCGGGAAAGAGAGCGGGCCGATTCGCCGGCTCCTTTTTTCAATGGGTTGATCCTTAACGGGTAATCGTTCGATCCGATGCCCGTTTCGGGGAGACAGCGCGAAGTCCGTCGTGCAAAATTTCCTGCGTGGAGGATGTAGCGGAGGATTTCGTCGAGCGGAACGAGGGAGGGCTTCCGCTGCCCTTTTTCTCTGCCGGCCGCTGTGAGATGCGGCTCGCGTCGGGAGGCGAATCCTGCTCTCGGCTTGTCCCGGCAGATACGGAAAACGGTCGCTGTTTCTTTTTTGACCGAAAGCGAGAGATTCTTGACAAACAAGCGGCCGTGCCGCCGGTTCCGGAAATTTTCTTGTTATCTTTGGAATACTGACTCCAAACTCTGCTTGCTATGTTTTTCTTTTCCGTTTCGTCTCGTTTTTTGGTCCGATTCTGGACCGTCGTATTGCTGATGTCTTTATATTGCGGCGCTGTTTTTGCCGCCGAGCCTTCGTCGCCCGAGCGCGGCGGCTGGTTCGAGATGCCGCTGGAAGCCTCGGCGGAGCCGCGCGACGGAGGCGACCTCTATTTGGTCGGAGGCTACAATTCGATCGATGCGGGTACGGTTCCTTGGGGCGGGATCGTCGAATCCGAGAACCTGTATGTCGGCGACCGGGCCGGCGAGGTGGTTATCGTCTACGAGGACGGCTCCCGGGACGAGGTCCCGCTCGTTTTCGGCTGTACGATGTGGTTCCGCACCCATTGGCTCGACGGCGGCGCGCCCTTCAAGACCGACCGGGCCGAACCCGAGATGACCGCCTGCCTTCGGGAGGCTCTTTGCCTGAAGGGCGCTTTCGAGGGCGAGCCGCAGTGCGTGCTGAAAATTCGCCTGCGGAACGAACCGGTCAGGGAGATATTCGTCCGGGACAATCCCGACAAGCGGGGCGAGCCTGTTTTCACGGGCGGCTATCTGGTTCCCGCGGGGACTCGCGGGACGCTTTCGGGCGGCGTTCCGGTACGGGCCGACGATCCCTTTTTCGATATGCATGCGGTCGACAGCCGGCACCCCGACCTGCGGACCGACTGCTTGGAACGTATCGTCCGCCGTCTCTATACGTTCGGCGACGACTGCCGCCGCGTGCCGCCTTTCGTCTATCCCGAGGAGTATGCTCTGGCGAGAATCGAGTTTACGGGAGACAGCTACGCGAATATCCTGACCCGTGTCTTCCACGACAACGTGGAAGATATCGTCCGCAACAAAATGCTTCCCGACGGCATGATCTGCGAGTCGTCGCGCGGGGCCGACTCGTGGCGCTACGACGGGTTCGGCACGTGGGTTCCCCGGGCGGAGAGCTACACGAGTTGCATGTACTCGCGCAACCGTCCGCTGGTTCTGCTTTCGATGCTGGGGCTCGGGGCCGAGGCGCTCCGCACGGCCGATTTCCTGAACCGCTGGCTGATGTACTATCCCGAGCAGGAGCTCTATTTCGGCGAGGTAGCCATCCCCGGGCATTGGAGCGTGATTCCGAACAAGCCGCTCGAGTACTCCCGGGTACTCGTCGGGGTAGGATGGCCCACTCGCTATACGAAGGAGCGTTTCGGCGAGGATTTCCAGAATTACGGCAATGCCGAGCCCGACGGTCACGGCATGACGATGATGAGCGTGGCCAACGCCTGGCTCTGCGGCGGAGCTTCGGCCGCGTGGGTGCGCGATAACTGGAAGTACGTGCGCGAAGCCGTCCGGTGGATCGACTGGACGATGGCGCACCCCGATCTGTCGTTCAACGAGCACGGGCTGATGTACGGCGAGACCGAAGGCGGTATGATGGAGTTCACGATGTTCAACAACATGCCCTGTTTTCTGGGCCTCCGCATGTACGCCGCGATGGCCGAGAAGGCGGGTCGTTCGATCGAGGCGGCCCGCTGGAATGCGCTCGCCGACAGTCTGGGCGAGGCGATCCTGCGCTACTGCGTCCGGGACGGAAAGTGGAATACGGAAAAGTTCGGCTTCTTTCACGATCCCTCGCTGACGACATGGGCCGAGTACGTCGGCTGGGATGTCGGATCGGACGTGCCCGAGCGCTGGTACGAGCTCAGTCGCGACACCTACCGCGATGACCTCGCGCGCTACGTCGGCGATACCTACATGGGGCCCCGGGGACTCGGCTACGATCATAACCTGATCTCGCAGAACGCGCTGTTGCTCGATCGGAGCGCCGATTACGACCGCTTCCTGCGGAATCTGGCCCGGCTGTGCTATGCGCCGCGTCTGCCGAAGCCGTTCATCGTGCCCGAGTGCGCGTCGTACAGCCGCGAGAAAGACATGATCCGGCGGCAGGGCGATCTGGGCAATTTCGTGCAGCAGAACGAGACGCTGCGAACCGTGATGATCGCGGCCGGAGCGTCGAAGGCTGCGGACGGCGTTGTCAAGGTGATGCCCCGTCTTCCCCGGGGCTGGAATGTCCATGTGAGCGGTCTGCACGTATGGGGCGGCGACGGCGCCACGATCGACTATCGGGTCGATTATCCGCGGGGAAGCCGCCAGCGGGCCGTGTTCCGCGTGACGGACAGGGGCGATCTGCGTGCGCTGAAATTCCGGGCCGGTCCGTTCGACTGCGAAACGGTCACGGTGAACGGCCAGAAGTGCCCGACCGAACTGTCGGGCGACGCCCGCTGGGCATGGGTCACGATCGATGCTCTCGAGGACGGCCGCGAGTATACGGTGGACATCCGTTGACGGAAGCATGGGCCCGATCGTCCGGCCGGACGATCGGGGCTCGCGATTTTTCGTTTCGGCGGTCTGTATCGGACGTTCTTCTTTTGCCGTTCCGTCCGTTTGCGCTGTGCCGCCGGCAGACCGTGCCGACGGGTCTTAGGCAATAGCCGTACGGCGCGGTGTGTACCCCGTTCTGGCTTTGTGCGGCAGGGCGCGTCTTTCCCGAAGGGAATGTCTCGCGCCCGTCATGCCGGCGCATGGCTCGCCGTGCGGACGACCGTTGCTCGGGGAGCCGGCGTCCGGCCCGTTTCGGCGCTCGGGGCCGGGCCGGCGTGTCCGCTCATTCGATGCGCAGCGCCATGATGTAGTCGTTCATGTAGTAGCCGTTGCCGATCGGAAAATCTCCCTGCCGGACCTTTTTCATGCCCATATGCTCGTAGAATCCCAGCGCCGGATTGTCGCGGTTTACGTTCAACTCCATCGTGCAGGGGCCGCAAGCGAGTTCCCGGACAACGGAGACCGCGTGCTCGAACAGCTTGCGCCCCAGCCTGCATTTCTGAAAGGCGGGCAACACGTAGATTTTTTGCAGATGGAACAGCCCGGGACCCTGTCGCTGGACGGAGACATAGCCGGCCGGCTCGTTGTCCTCGCAGGCGATGTAGTAGACGTGCCCCTGCCGTTCCATCTGGTCGCGCAGGCTTTCGGGCGAGTACATCCATTCCATCATGTAGTCCGTCTGCTCCCGGCTCAGAATCTCGCTGTACGTGGCCGGAAAAGTCTTCCGTGCCATTTCGCGAATCAGGGGTATGTCGGACGGCGTCGCTTTTCGTATCGTGGTCATTGCGGTAAGTATTGAGGACCTCCGATTGCAAAAATAGCATATTTTTTCGAGTCGCGCTTTCGGTCGGATCGCGTCTTACTCGGCAGGAGCTCGGAGGTCTTTTCCCGGTCCTCTGCCGCTTTTCTCGCAATTTTTCCTCCGCAGGCGCCGTTTGTCGGGAAAAATACGTTATCTTTGCATCAAGCTTTGTGTGCCGTCTTATCGAAAGACGGTCCGCAGGGCGATCAGGGACTGACCGGTTTTGACAGCAGGCAGAGTCTGATGGTAAGCACGCCGAGCGTTGTGTGGGCTCTCGTAAAACTGAATGCTCGAATTACAAATGGCAATAATAGCTACGCACTCGCTGCTTAATTTTACAGAGTAAAATGGCTTAATTCCGCGGTCCGATGAGTCCGTGGAACGAGTACCCCGCCGAGCGCTCCGTCCCGTAGCGCGAGGAATCCGGGGTATCATCGAAACGGGAATGGCGGTTGCGACGCCTATAAGCGGCCGCGAGATTTCATAGGCTGCGGCTGCGACTGGGTCGCCTTCGGCCAGGTCGCGGCAAGAGGATCAATCGAAGGATAAGCGTGTAGAAAGCCCTCGGGTTCCTTGTTTGGACGAGGGTTCGACTCCCTCCAGTTCCACCGATATGCGGGGCACAGGACCGACCGGTCCTGTGCCCGTTTTCGTACGGGCTGTCGCCGGTCGCCGATCCGTTCCGGCCGGCAGCCGCGGGCTTTCCCATTGCCGGTTTATCCGACAGAACGGTCTTCGGGTCTTTCCGTGCCTGTTGCCGGCAGGTCCGGCGGGACGACTTTCGTTTTTTTCGTTCTTTGTCGCCGTTTTGGTAGACGGGACGGCTTTGGGACCGCCCGGTCCGAAGGGGGCCGCCTGCGTGTATCGTCGCTTCATGCCGTCATTTTCTTCCGGAGCGTCGTTTTTAGGAAAGGGCGGTTCATGCGTTCCTTTCCGTTTCCCGACCGTTATCGGATAGGACCGGGCATTTTCGGAATGCGCTCCGTTTCTCCCGTTCCTTCCGGTTCGTGTTCGGTCGCTTGCCTCGTCCGGTCTTTCTGCGGCTCGGGAGGGGACGAGGTGGCATCGGCATGCGCCGATTCGAGTCGGCTTGGGATGTTTTCGGGATACCGATTGTATACTTTCCTCTACAGACCTTCGAGTTCCCGATGTTTCGGTTTCCCGGTATCAAGCTTTCTACGGCTGTGCGGTTTGGGGCAGAGGCCTGATCGAATGCGCGGCTTGTGGTTGCCGACCGTGGCCGGCAGATGTAAAAGCTCCGGTTGCGAATGCGTTTGGCACATGGAAGATAATCGCTTTTTTACGTTCGGAAAGTCCTCGCTAATGCTCGGTCCTCGAGCGCCGCACTGTTTTTCGACACGGCCCGAAAAGTCGGCAGGCAGGTCGGGCCGCTTGTCCATGTCCGGAGAAGATGCGGGCGGGATGCCCTGACGTGCAGGCCGGAGCCTGTGCCGCTCCGCATCCGGATGCCGTTTTTTACGTTCGGCTCCATAAGCGGCGACTATTCGGAGCGATTATGAACTATCTTTGTCTTCCGACTAATACGATATGCCTATGAAAACGGAGAAACCCGGCGTGTTCCGGGCTTGGGTGCTCGCCTCGCGTCCCAAAACGCTGGCTGCGGCTGCCGTTCCCGTGCTGGTCGGGTGCGCGCTGGCCTATTCCGACGGCTGTTTTCGCTGGCCGGAGGCACTGCTGTGCACGCTGTTCGCTTTTCTGATGCAGATCGACGCGAACCTGATCAACGACCTGTTCGACTATCTGAAAGGCAGCGACCGGGGGGACCGGTTGGGGCCGCGAAGAGCCTGCGCGGAAGGGTGGATCGCTCCCCGCGCGATGAAGCGAGGCATACTCTGCACGACCCTTGCCGCCTGCGTGGCGGGACTCGGACTGCTCCGTTACGGCGGACCGGAACTGATCGCCGTCGGGGCCATGTGCGTATTGTTCGCGTTTCTTTATACGGCGGGTCCCTATCCGTTGGCGTATCACGGGTGGGGCGATCTGCTGGTCGTCCTCTTTTTCGGCTTCGTTCCGGTAGGCTGCATCTATTACATAATGTGCCACAGTTGGACGGCCGACGCGGCGGTTGCCTCTTTGGCCTGCGGTTTGGCGATCGACACGCTGCTGATGCTGAACAATTACCGCGACCGCGAGCAGGACGCGCTGAGCGGCAAGCGCACGCTGGTCGTGCGCTTCGGAGCCCGTGCCGGCCGGATTCTCTATCTGGCGACGGGCTCGGCGGCCGTGCTGCTTTGTCTGTGGTTCGTGCCTCGGGGGCGACTGTGGGCCGGTCTCCTTCCGTTGCTTTATCTGCCGTTCCATGCGGCGAGTTGGCGCCGGATGACGCGCATAGGCAGCGGCAAGGCGCTCAACGGCGTGTTGGGCGAGACCTCGCGCAATATGTTGCTGTGGGCCGCGCTGCTTTCGCTCGGACTGATACTCGGCTGAATCGTAGAGACTGCCGTTTTCTGCCGATCCGGGTATTCGGGCTATCCAGTTTTTCTCTGAAAATGAATGGATTCGTCCGATGAAAGAGGGTATGAGCGGTAAAGTCGGAGTATCCGGCTTTCTGTGATGTATGTCAATGGTCTTCGCTCCGTTCACTGGTTGCGCAAATGGTAGCAACAACAAAAGGAAATGGGGCATTGCGTCTTTGATCCAAGACCATACGAGAAAGGGAAAAAGGAAAAAAATCGTTTGCCGGGTATTTCATAAATTCCGAATTAGAGACTATTTTTGAATCATAGCGTTTCTAATTGCTCCGGTTATGAAAAGCAAATTATCGATTGCTGCATTGTGCTGTTTCGTTTCGGTTATTTGTCTGTGCTACGGGCAAGAAAGGAAAGCCGATATTCCAGTGGTAATCGACACGAAAAAAGACTATGGTCAGGGAAAATCGCGCATTTGCCTGAGTTATCCCGGTATCGAGGATACGCTAATTGTTTATCCGTATATTAGGGTTGATTTCGAATATCCATTGAGTGATGTATCGAAACCGATATTGGTCAAATCCGTTATTCTAATGGTTTTAGACATGTATACAAAAGAAATGGATCCTTTAAAAACTTTATTTTATTTCGATCATAAAGGAAAAGAAAAACTTTGGGATTTTTTCGATGCGAAAGTAGCCGTATGGTATAGAAATCAACCCTATGAAGATATTGCTGCAAGACCTGATGATATTTCGATTTTCTGTAGTCCTCGTATTTACCTGGTTCCGGAAAAGTGATTCTGCATATTTTATGAAAAACCGACTTTTCTCTGCTGTGGCCGACTGAATGGAAAAGTGAGAGGTTGTTTCGAACAAAGACGGCATCGAGAGTTTGGCTTAAGAGCAGGCAGTCGTCGCAGTCGTCGCTCATGAAGGAGTTCATGCAACGGATAAGTCTGAAATACATAAAGACATAGAAGAGGAAATGACAAAGCACCAAGTTAGGGAAGACAGGGAGGTCAAGCCGAATGCGGTTGAACGGCAAATTATTAAGGAGTATAAAATTTTAAATAAATCACGATGGTGGATAGATTTTTAATGTCGATTGTCTTTACTTTGTGCATATGCAATACATATGCGCAGAGCGGGAAAGATAATCCTTTTCCGAGAGTTATCGTTCCCGACAGTATCGCTGTAAAACTAAGGGAAGCATATAAATCGACGACTACAACTCGATGCAATGCAGAAGCTAATGTTTATAATTACATCGATCCCACCGATTATGATTTTAAAAACGGAATCTATTCTTTTAAAGGAATGGGACCGCATTTTCCAAGGAGGATATTTATATTCAATGACGGACGATTATTTATCTTTGACAATGCAGGTTTCGATGCTCCCAAAGAAGTTATACATGAATTTACACGAGCGATGGATTCACTGCATTTGTCATCGGATCAAGTCGTTCAGTATGTGAAAGCAATTAGTGAATATTTAGAATTAGAATCCGATCGAACATATGGAAGAGAAATAATAGAATAACTTTGTAGGACAAAAGCAAAGGAGGCTGACTAACATCTTAAACGTTAGTCAGCCTCTACTTTTATCCGATTATAATTATTTTCTTCTCGCCATCCCCGCCACCCTTTTCTCCGTCTTGACGAGTTCGTACCGGTCGAGCCTCTCGTACGGCACTCCGAGCGTTTTGCAACCGTAGCGCTTGATGCGGTACTTGGGCATCAGCTTTTTGAGCGCCGTTCCGACCTGCGAGAGCGGCATTTCGTCTTTATTGACACGGCCTTGGGGTGAGCCTGTCGTAAACGGGCGAACGGAAACGTTCCGGCGCCTTCCTCGTTTGAGATATACGCGAATTCGCGACGCTCCGATGCGCTTCGCCGATCTGACCGAAGGGAATGGACGGACCCGTAAACGGAAAGGGACAGGCGGGAGCGGAAAAGACGGAGGTTCCGGAGTATCCGGCCGGGTCGTCTCAGCGTGACCGTCGTCGGGCGCTCCTCTCTTTTCGGTCCGGGGCTCCGATTCCGCGTTTTTCCGGCGGAGCTTGCGTGCCGACGATGAAGATCGCCGGTCGCTTGTGTATGTCGGGCGCGTGGCCGCGCCACTGGCGGACCGGGGCCGTGCGGATCAGCTCGTCGGGTTGCAGGATGTCGGCCGCTACGGTCAGCAGCGTGTCGTCGGCGCACAGGCTCGTCAACTCGTCGAACAACCTCAGGTTTCGGTACGGAGTCTCGATGAACAGTTGCGACTGTCCCTCGGTCCGGGCCCGCTGCTCGAGGAGGCGGATCGCCTGTCCCCGCTCGGGGTGCTTGACAGGCAGATAGCCGTTGAATGCGAACGACTGCCCGTTGAGGCCCGAAGCCATCAGCGCGAGCAGGATCGACGACGGGCCGACCAGCGGCGTTACGCGGATTCCGTGCCGGTGGGCCAGCGCCGTCAGGTCGGCTCCCGGATCGGCCACGCCCGGCAGACCCGCCTCCGACAGTACGCCTGCATCGGCGCCGCCGAGTACGGGAGCCAGCAATTCCGCTACCTGTTCCGGCGTCGTGTGCTCGTTCAACTCGGCTATCCGCAGGCCGTCTATCGGCTTGCCGATGCCTGCCCGACTCAGGAAACGGCGGGCCGTGCGCTCGTTTTCGACGATGAAATAGTCGAGCCGCGCCATGACGGCACGGTTGTATTCCGGCAGGACGTCGTAGACCGGCCGGTCGCCGATCGGGGTCGGCAGCATGTAGATCGTTCCGTAAGGCATGCCTTTGCTGTTTTGTCGTTTTCCGTGTTTCCGGGGCCGTCCCGTCCGCCTGTCGCTCCGGCGCACAGCGGAGACGCTTCGCTTGAGCGGACAGGCGGATGCGGATATCGTGCGCGCCGAAACGTCCGGTCCGTTTATTCCTTGGTGTAGACGCGTTTGACGCGGGTCGATACGCTCGTCATGATTTCATAGGGTATCGTCCCCAGTGCTTCGGCCATTTCGATGACAGTGGCTCCGTCGCCGAAAATCGTTACCGTATCTCCCTCCCGAGCGTCGATGCCGGTGATGTCGATCATGCAGGTGTCCATGCAGATGTTGCCGAAGATCGGAGCCTTGCGTCCGTTCACGATGAAGCTCCACCGGCCGCAGCTCAGGCGGCGGTTCAGTCCGTCGGCATAGCCGATCGGGACGGTCGCGGTCCGTACGGGACGGTCTTTCGCCACGCCGTGGCGTCCGTATCCGACCGTGTCGCCGACGGGAATCTCCTTGATCTGCACGATCCGGCTGCGCAGCGTGCTGACGGGCAGCAGGTTTTCCTGATGCACGAAGCCGATTCCGTACAGCCCGATGCCGAGCCGGACCATGTCGAACTGCGCTTCCGGAAAGCGCTCGATGCCCGCGCTGTTATCAATGTGACGCAGAATGTGCAGTTCGGGAAAAGCGGCTGCGATCCGGTCGCTCAGCTCGCGGAACAGCGCGATCTGCGAGCGCGTGAAATCGTCGTGGCGCGCCTCGTCGCTGCCTGCCAGATGCGTGAAGACCGTCCGGACATACACTTCGGGGGTCTCGCGCAACGTGTCGATCAGCGGTTCGATGTCGGCACGCTCGAATCCGAGCCGGTGCATGCCCGTGTCGAGCTTGATATGGATCGGACTGCGGCCGGCTCCGTGACGGCGGACCGCCTCGGTGAACGAGCGCAGCGACGAGCGGCTGTATATCTCGGGCTCGAGCCGGTAGTCGAGCATCAGGTCGAAACTGTCCGAATCGGCGTTCAGCACGACGATCGGCATCGTGATGCCCGCCTCGCGCAGCGTGACGCCCTCGTCGGCGAAAGCGACGGCCAGAAAGTCGACGCCTTGCCGCTCGAGCAGGTTCGCCACCTCGAACGTGCCGCTGCCGTATCCTGCGGCCTTGACCATGGCCATCATCCGTTCGCCGGGACGCAGCAGTCCCCTGAAATAGTTCAGGTTGTGCTGCATGCGGTCGAGATCGACTTCCAGCACGGTCGTGTGAATCTTATTCTCGAGCACGCGGCCGATCCGCTCGAACCGGAACCGTCGTCCGCCCTTGAGCAGAATGCTTTTTCGGACGAAGCGCGCCCGCTCGCCGGCCTTCAGGAAATTGTCGGTCGACAGATAGAATTCCTTCCGGCAGTCGAACAACGCGGCATGGCGGAATATCTCTTCGCCGATGCCGATCAGCTCCGATATGCCGTTCGCGCGAACGAGCTCCGCCACGCGGGCATACAGCTCGTCCGACGGCAGTCCGCTCTGGTCGATGTCCGAGAGGATCAGTACCTTATCGCGGTTTCCGCTCGTTGCCGACAGGTATTGCAGCGCGATTTCGAGCGAGTTGATATCCGAGTTGTACGTGTCGTTGACGATTTTGCAACCGTTTATGCCGTCCTTGAGCTCGAGCCGCATGGCGACGCTTTGCAGCCGGGGCAGCCGCTTCCGGATCGGCTCCGTGTCGAAGCCCAGCGCGCCGTACAGCGCGAGCGCGAGCGCGGCGTTCGCGCGCGAGGCCGGATCGTCGAACGGTAGTCCGTCCAGCTCGCGTTCTGCCGGCTCGACGCCGATCAGCTTCCGGTCATCGTAGCGTTCCGGGACGAGGCGGGCGAGCAGCGGGTCGGCCGCGTTGTAGACGATCGTCGGCGTATGCTCGAACAGCGTTAGCTTCTCGTCGGCCTTCTGCCGGGGCGAGTCGAAATTTTCCTGATGCGCGTCGCCTATGTTCGTGACGATGCCCAGATCGGGGCGGATCATCCGTTCGAGCCGCGCCATTTCGCCCCGCTGCGAGATACCCGCCTCGATCAGCACGATCCGGTCGTCCGGCTCGGCCATCAGCAGCGACAGCGCGACGCCGATCTGCGAGTTGTAGCTTTTCGGACTGCGGAACAGCCTGATCTGCGGCGGGCAGAGCTGGGCGATCCATTCCTTCACGACGGTCTTGCCGTTGCTTCCCGTGATGGCGACGACCGTTCCTTTCAGGCTGGTCCGGTGATCGGCGGCCAGCTTTTGCAGCGCTTCGAGCGAGTCGGCGCAGCGGACGAATCCCGCCAGCGGGTAGGCTTTCTCATCGACCGGCGAGTCGGTCAGAAAGGCGCGTACGCCCCGACGGTACAGTTCCGCTATGTACCGGTTTCCGTCGCGGCGGGCGCTCCGTAACGCGACGAACAGCGTGCCGTCCGGTTCCGACAGCGTTCGGCTGTCGGTCGATACGCGCATGACGGTCGCGTCGGCGCCAAGAAGTTCGCCGCCGCAGAGCGAGGCGAGCTCTTTCAATCGGTATTTCATTTTTTCGAGCTAAATAAGATACAAAGTAAGCGAATTTTTCGCAAAGGTATTTCGCAGCCGTTTGCGGACCGGCGAAATTCGGAATCGGCTTTGTTCCGATGCGATGTCTTGTCCGGCGGATTCGGCCGGTCTGAGGCCGGCCGGTACGGAAGGCTTTCCTCGCCGCTCCGTCGTGCCGCGTGCCGGAGGCGAACCGTTCTGTGCGGACGTTCGGGGGGCTTCCGTTCGGAGCGTTCGGACGTTTCTCGGAGAAGGCTTTCCCCCGGATTTTCGCCGGCCAGGTCTTTTGCGCTTGGAAATGGGCTGTATAAACCTTATATTTATCGTTCAGCTCGGCTAAACCCGGCTGCGCTTCTGAACAGAAATAGCATGAAGAACTTGTTTGCGCTGGCAGCGGCTTGTATGTTGTCGGCTTTCGTCTCTTTGTCCGGGCAGCCCGGATCGCCGACCGTCTTACTGTATCGCTGCGAGTGGAAAGATACGTCCTCCTTGGCCGACTTCTCGTTCGAAGGCGTCGAGCCCGTGCTTTCGTCCGATGGACTCCGGATCGTCGAACCGGGCGGTTTGATCCGGCTGAACCGCTACTATTCGCTTGCCGAGCGCACGGTGCGCTACCATGTGCGTCTCGACTCGGGCTGCAGGGCTGTTTTCCGGAGCGATCAGGGCGACTTCAAAGCCTATGTGGATATGGCCTCGAAGAGCGTTTCGATGGCTACCGATCCCGTCGTCGAGACCGTCGCCGGGTTTTTGACTCCCGGTCACGAATACCTCGTCGAGATCGAACGAGACTATCAGACCGTCCGGTTGCGGGTTGCGGATCTTCATACCGGCGAATCGGCCCGTCTCGAGGCTACGATGGACGGCTCCGGCGGTTGCGGAACCGGGGCGGTTCAGCCTGTAGGCTTTTTCGTCGGACGTCAGTACGACTATTATTGTTTCGGTCTGGAGAGAGGCTCCGGCATGCTCGTGCGCAGTATCGTCGTGACGGCCGCTGCTTGCGACCTGACGTTGCTGCTCTATGGCGATTCGATCACCGAGCCCGAGGGCTACTATCCGGCCCGGGACTTTTCTCGAAGCTGGGTACAGTTGATCCTGGCCCGGATCGGCGGTCGTGCCATGTCCAGCGGGCGGGGCGGAACGACGATCGACGAGCTGCTCGAGCGCATCCGCAACGAACTGCCGTACGTGCGCGCGAAGTACGTCATGGTGACGATCGGTACCAACGGCGGCAATACGGAGCGGAAGCTGTGCGAGTTGGTCGAGTACATTCGTTTGCAAGGAGCCGTGCCGATTCTGAACAATATACCGTGCAACGAGCATGGCACGCAGGTCGAAACAAACGAATTGATCGAGCGGGTGCGCCGCCGTTACGCGATCCGGGGCTGCCGCTTCGATCTGGCCACGTCGGTGGATCGCGACGGTTTGCAGGTCGATACGTCGACGATGTGGCGCGAGGACTATGGGGGCGGCCATGTTTATTATCATCATCCGAACGTTCGGGGATCGCGCTTGATGTATCTTCGGACGCTGCTCGACGTTCCCGAGATTTACGAATGAGAGGCCGGCCTGTTGCCGTAGCCCGGTCGGTCGTTTGGGGTCCGATTCTGCCGAACATCCGGAAAGTGGCTGCTATTTGTGTCGGCCGGGCGTTTCGAGCAGGGGCCGGCCGGAAGCGCGAAAGGGAAAACGGACCGAATGAAGTGCCGGTGCGCCGGAAGGAATCCGGGTTTCGGCTCTGCCGGTTCGATCGGGGAGAGCGCGCATGATTGTACGGGCGAATTCCGTGCAGGAGAGACGGGTTCTTGCAATCCGGCCGGCGCCTTTGTCGGTCGGTATGTTCGCATGGCTGTTTTTGTTCCCTGTTTCCGGGCGACGGTTCTTCCGGTCATTTGACGGGCCGGAGCGCGACGGGTCGGTTTCGTGGCAGGGCGCAGGAGCCTCAAATGTCCAGCTTGACGACCGTGATGCCCGCTCCGCCCATTTCCTCGTGCTCGTCTTTCGCGCTGCGGACGAGCGGTACGGTCCGCAGGTAGCTGCGTATCTCCTCCTTCAGCGCGCCGGTTCCCTTGCCGTGCAGGATGCGGATTTCGGAGAACCCGAGCATGATCGCCTCGTCGACGAAGTCCTGCACCGTTTCGACCGCCTCGGCTACGCGCATGCCGCGCACGTCGATCTGTTCGTGAAATTGGAGCCTCCGCTCGGCCGTACTGAAATTCGTCGGCGGAGCCGCGGGGCGCAGCTCGCGGGTCGCCTTTTTGTATTCCGCGTTCGATATGGGCTCCAATCGGTTCAGGTCGATCGTCGTCAGGATCTGTCCGAAACCGACCGTTGCGCGCTTACCGCTCAGGCCGATCACCTCCCCGACGGCGTCCTGCCCCTTGATCCGTACCTTGGTACCCGGCTCCACCGCATGCGGCTTCTGGAGTTCTTTCGATCGGTCTGCCGGTTTCCCGGCCGTTTTCGCATTTTTGCGTTCGGAGCGGCGCTCTTCGCGGCGGCGGAGCTGTTCTATCTTGCGGTCGATCAGCGAACTGTCGGCCTCCTGCTGTTCGAGCCGTTCGCGGAAATCGTCCATTTTACGGCGGACGAGCAGGGTTTTTTCCTTATCGGCCTGCGACTCGCGGATCGTGCGGATCGTCTGCTCGATCTGCCTGTTGGCCTCCGAGGTGATCTGCTTGGCCTCGTTCTTCGCTTCCTTGATCAGGCGGTTCCGCTCGGCCTGAATCGTTTCCAGTTCCGAGCGGTATTTTTCGGCCAGCTCGTCCACACGCTTCTCGGTCTGTCGTATTTTGTCGCGCTTCTGCTCCCAATAGCGCCGGTCGCGCGCGATCTCGCGCAGCTGCCGCTCGATATTGACGTGGTCGCTGCCGGCCTTGTCCGCCGCATTGCGGATGATCTCCTCGGGCAGCCCGATCTTCCGGGCGATCTCGATCGCGAACGAGCTGCCCGGCTTGCCCGTTTCGAGCCGGAACAGCGGCCGGATGTTCTGCACGTCGAACGTCATCGCGCCGTTGAGGATGCCCTCGGCGTTGCTGGCGTAATATTTCAGGTTCGAGTAGTGGGTCGTGATGACTCCGAAGCAGCGCTTCTGCTCCAGCTTTTCCAGTACCGCCTCGGCGATCGCGCCTCCGATGACCGGCTCGGTTCCGGTTCCGAACTCGTCGATCAGCACCAGCGAGCGGCCGGTCGCGCCGCGCAGGATGTTCTTCATGTTCAGCAGGTGCGAGCTGTACGTGCTCAGGTCGTTGTCGATCGACTGCTCGTCTCCTATGTCGATGAACAGGTCGTCGAACAGGCCCATTTCCGAGTTCTCGGAAGCCGAGATCAGAAATCCTTTCTGCATCATGTACTGGAGCAGCCCGACCGTTTTCAGACAAACGGACTTGCCTCCCGCGTTCGGGCCCGAAATGACCAGAATGTGCTTCTGAGGCGTCAGCGTCAGCTCGAGCGGAACGATCGGCTTGCCTTCCCGCCTCAGGGTTTGCGCGAGCAGCGTATGCCGGGCGTTTTTCAGATCGATTTGCGGCGCGCGCTCGACGATCGGCATCGTGCAGTCGTTAGCCAGCGCGAAGCGGGCCTTGGCGCGGATGAAGTCCATCGTCGTCAGAAAGTCGCCCGAACGGCGAATGTCCGGCAGGTCGGGCCGGATCGCATCCGTGAACCGCGTGAGAATGCGTACGATCTCGCGCCTCTCCTCGTATTGCAGCTCCTTGAGCTCGTTATTGATCTCGACGACCTCGACCGGCTCGATGTAAACCGTCTTGCCGGTAGCCGACTCGTCGTGGACGAACCCTTTGATCTTTCGCTTGTTGGCGGCCGAGACCGGAATCACGGCCCGTCCGTCGCGGACCGAGACCGAGGCGTCGGCGTCGACCAGGCCGGAAGCCTGCGCCGCACCCATGATCTGCAGCAGCCGGCGGGATGCCTGTCCCTCCCGCTCGCGGATCGTGCGACGGATCGCGAACAGCTCGGCCGAGGCGTTGTCCCGGATACGTCCGAACTTGTCGACGATCGAGTCGATGTGGTTGATGATCGCCGGAAATCCGCTCACGTCCCGGCACAATTCCCGGAGCCGGGGGTACTTTTCGTCTTCCCGGCCGCCGAAAAAGGCGACGAGCGCGTGGACCGTCGAGAGTCCCTTGCGCAGCGCGACGATTTCCTCCACGTCCAGAAATGCGCCTATGACGGCGGCCTTTTTCAGGAAAGGCTCCGTATCGACGAAGCTGCCGTCCGGGAATCCGCTTTCGAGCATCAGCGCGGTCCGCATCTCGTAGGTTTGCTCGAGTCTGCGCACGACCGTGTCGTAGTCGTTGCTGAACTCGGCTTCGGAGAGCTTGTCGGCCGCGCCCTGCGTGACGCAGAGCGCCTTGATCTGGCTTTTGATGCGGTCGAAGCCTATCTTGCTTTCGAAATTGTCGGGGTAAATCACGTTTTTATGAACCAAAGGTGAATGAACGGCCCTTTCTGAGAACGGGCCGTCAGTTCCGGTCGCGCCGTCCGAACACCGAGAAATGGACGTAGCGGCCCGGGTGCTGCTTCAGATCGAGAAGCAGTGCCGACAAGTTCGACGAGGCCTGAACGAGCGAGTCGTACAGCGCTTGGTCGTTGACGAACTTGCCGACCGTCCCGTCCCCGTCGTTGACTTTCGCGAGCGTACGGTTCAGTTCCGCGAGCGTGCCGTTCATTTGGGCGACGAGCGTCGGAATTCGTGACTGGCTCAGCGAGTCGCTGAAGCGTTCCACGTTCGTGAAGATCCGGTCGATCTGTCCCGTCTTGTCCCGCAGCGTGCGCGACAGGTCGTTGACGTTGGAGATCGTTTCGCGCAGCGAGCCTTTCTCATCCGCGACGACGGACCGCAGGTCCCCCGTGATGGCGGCTACGTTGCCGATCGTGGCGTTCAGGTTCGCGCTGTTGTCCGAGAGTAGCTTGTTGATGCCGCGGAGGGTGACGATCATCTCGCTGATCACGTCGTTGGCCCGCTGCTTGAGAAACTCGAACTCGCTTCCGGCCACTTCCAGAAAATCTTTGTTGATTTCCGAGAACAGCGTGTCGCCTTCGTGCAGATATGCGTCCGAACGGCCAAGCTCCAGCTCGATCGATTTGCCGCCCATGATGCCGTCGCTGAAGATACGGGCCTTCGTATCTTTCGGAATCTTGAACTTCGACTTGATCGCGAATTCGACGACCACGTTGTTCGAGCGCTGCGGATCGTAGCTGATGTCGCTGATCGTGCCGACCTTATAGCCTTTGATGACCACCGCGGCCGACGGCTGCAGACCGTTCACCTGATCGTAGGCCGCGTAATAGTGTACGCTCGACGTGAACAGGTCGGTTCCCTTGAGGAAATTGACGCCCCAGTAAAGCGCTGCGATCATCAGTATTCCGAAAAAACCTATCTTGAATTCTCTGCTCAGTTTCAGTTTCATGCCGTTCTGTTTTGCGAGTTAAGCGTTCGTTCTGCCGTTGTCCGTCCTATCGTTCCGAGCGCCGGGCCTCGTCCATCGGGATCGGCTCGTTTCCCCGGAACGGAACGAGAAACGCTCCTTTGACGTGGCGGCGGACTTCGGACTGTAAAGATAGGGCTTCTTTGTAAGAAGCCGCCTCTCCGACGTAATATTTGTACAGGTTTTTTATGACCATTTCCTTTGCCTCGCCCCGGTACGGGCCGAACGACGAGGAGTTTCTGGGCAGCTTGCGCGACGAGCTGGCGATCTGCACCCGGTATACGACCGGCTCGTCGGAAGACGCTCTTCGCTTGTCCGCCTGTCCGGATTCCTCCTGCCGCGACGTCGCGCCGCCCGCTTCGTCCCGGTCCTCGTCGCCGGATCCGCCCGGATTCTCGCTGTCAAGAACAATCAGTGTGCCACGGCCCTCGCTCCGGACCTTGTACTGGCTGAAAGCGTTGAACAGGCTCCGCGCGTAGGTCTCCCGTCCCTTTTTCGATCCGATGAACTTTTCCTCGGTCGGGTTCGAAATGAATCCGAACTCGCACAGGATGCTCGGCATCGCGGCGCGCCACAGCACCAGAAAGCCCGCTTGGCGGACGCCCCGGTCCTGCATTTGCGTGTTGCCGACGAACTGCTTCTGCACCATGTCGGCCAGCAGGCAGCTTTGGGTCTGGTATGCGTACTGCATCAGCGAGAACATGATCAGCGACTCGGTCGATCCCGGCTTGTAGCCCTGATACCGGGTCGAGTAGTCCTCCTCGTAGGTGATCACGTCGTTTTCCTTCATGGCTACGTCCATGTTCTTGCTCGCCTTGTCGACGCCCATGACGTAGACCGAGACTCCGGAGGGCGACGAGGACTTGTTGCTGTTGATGTGGATCGAGATGAACAGGTCGGCCTTGGCCCGGTTGGCGATGTCGCCGCGCTCGGCGAGCGGAATCAGCACGTCCGTCTTGCGGGTATAGATCACCTGCACGTCCGGATAGTGCTCGCTGATCATCCGTCCGAACCGGAGCGCGACGTCCAGATTGATGTCCTTTTCCTTGTACAGCCTGCCGACGGCTCCGGCGTCGGGACCGCCGTGTCCCGCATCGATTACGACGGTGTTTATACCGATTTTCCTATTTTGCGCGTTTGATGTGACGGAAGCGGCTAAAAACAACGTAAAAAAAACGGAAGTCTTTAAAATACAGTGTTTTAAAACTTTCATTACGCCAAACGTTAGGAACTCTTTTTTTTTAACTATTTTTGCGAACGTAAACGGTAACTTCGCAAAGTTAAATATTTGTGGTGAATTGCGGCTAAAAAAAACGAAATATATCTTGCTCCTGCTGTCCCTTTCCCTGTTCGGACAAATGGTATTTAGCCGCGGTGTGGTCTTCGGAGGGTTCTCCGCCGGAGTGCGTCACGACACGCTGTCGGGCGTGTCCGTTCCCGATTCGTCCGCGGGCGTCGGCTCGTTGCCGCGTCCCGACTCCGTCCCGGCCCGGGAAAAAGCCGCGCGCGATTCCTCGGGCCCTCCCGACTCCGCCGGCCTGTCCGTCGGCGGTCCGCTTGCCCTCGGCGCCGATTCGTCGGCGTTCTCCGGTTTGGGCTCGCCGTTGTTTCCGGCCGATTCGCTGGCGGCGGACAGTGTGGAGCGCAAGCCGTTTCTCGACGATGTGATTTCTGGCAATAACGAAGACTCGCTGATCTACGATCCGCGCCGCAAGCTCGTCTATATTTACGAGAAAGGCGACGTGAAGTATCAGGACAAGAACCTGAAGGCCGACTTCATGAAGATCGATATGGAGAGCAAGGAGATTTTCGCGCACGGACGGATGGACACGGTGGCGGGCAAGCCCACGAGGCCCGAATTTTTGGACGGCTCGTCGAGCTACGAGATGGATACGATCACCTACAACATCGAGACCGAGAAAGCCCGGATCAAGGAGGTGTCGACGCAGGACGGAGAAGGCTATCTGCTCGGAGCCCGGGTCAAGAAGATGAAGGACAATACGGTCAATATAGCCGGAGGAAAGTTCACCACCTGCGACGCCGATCATCCTCACTTCTATTTGGCCATGACCAAAGCCAAGATGATTCCCGGCAAGAAGGTGATCGTGGGTCCTTCTTATCTGGTCATGGAGGACGTGCCGATTTATCCGCTGATGTTGCCCTTCGGCTTTTTTCCGACGACGAGCGGGCGGCAGTCCGGCTTCATCGTGCCTTCGTGGGGCGAGGAGAACCAGAAAGGTTTTTTCCTGCGCGACGCCGGATATTATTTCGCTTTCAATGATTATATCGATCTGACCGTACTCGGCGGTATCTATACGTTCGGGTCGTGGGAGGCCAGCGTGGCTTCGCGTTACACGAAACGCTACAAGTATTCCGGCTCGTTCAACGTCCGCTTCTCGAAGGATATCATCGGCGAAAAAGGCGACCAGAACTACATGAACATGAACAACTACAACGTAGTCTGGACGCATCAGCAGGACCCCAAGTTCCGTCCGAACTCCTCGTTCTCGGCCAGCGTGAACTTCTCGTCGAGCGGCTACTCCAAATACGGCTCGCAGACCATCGGCGAGTACCTCAATACGCAGACCAACTCGAGTATCGCCTACTCCAAGTCGTGGGCCGGCACTCCGTTCTCGCTGTCGACGAACTTCTCTCACTCGCAGAACTCGCAGGACTCGACCGTTTCGCTGAGCTTCCCGAACGTGGTGTTCAACGTCGCTCGCATCTATCCGTTCCGGCGCAAAAACGCGTCGGGCAAGCAGCGCTGGTACGAGAAAATCTCGCTGAGCTATACCGGTACTTTAGGCAACAACGTGACGGTCAAGGAGAGGGACCTGTTCACGTCGGCGATGTTCAAGAAGATGAAGAACGGTGTCAATCACCAGATTCCTATCTCCACTTCGTTCAATCTGTTCAACTATCTGAACATCAGTCCGTCGGCCAACTATCAGGAGCGTTGGTACTTCCGTAAGATCGACCGTGTGTGGGACCCGGTCGCCAAAACGGATGTGCCCGGAGATACGACGACGGGCTTCTACCGCCTGTACGACTATCGTTTCTCGGTCAGCGGTTCGACCAAGATCTATGGCATGTTCCAGTTCAAGAAGAAGGACGGCCTGATCCGGGCGATCCGCCACATGCTGACGCCTACCGTGAGCTTCAACTACACGCCCGACTTCTCCGATCCCAAGTACGGCTATTACAAGTGGGTGCAGAGCGATACGCTCGGAAACATGAAACAGTACTCGCCCTTTTCCGACGGACTTTACGGCGTGCCGGGATCGGGACGGAGCATGGCGATCTCGTTCGGCCTCTCCCAGACGCTCGAGATGAAGGTAAGGGACAACCGCGATACTTCCGGAGTACGGAAAATCAAGGTGATCGACAACCTGAGCATCAGCTCCTCGTACAATTTTCTGGCCGACTCGATGAATCTCGCTCCCTTTTCGATCTCGCTGCGCACGACCCTCATCAAGAACCTGGGGCTCAACATCAGCGCCACGCTCGACCCGTACGATCTGGACGCCAACGGGCGACGTATCAACCGCTTCATGCTCCGGCGCGGCAAATTGGGGCGGCTGACGAGCGTCAGCACTTCGTTCGGTTACTCGTTCAACTCGCCCGGGAACGGCAGTTCGTCGTCGCAGCCCGCGATGAACGACATCAACAGCGGGGGCGCTCCGCCTCCCGAGTACGCCGACATGTTCGCCCAACCGGGCTTCAACGATCTGGACCCCAATACCCGGCGGCAGATGATGTCGTCGAGCTATTACGACTTCAATATCCCGTGGAACATCGGGTTCAACTACAGCTTCAGCTATTCCAAACCGGGGCTGACGGCCACGGTGGTTCAGACGCTCGGCTTCAACGGCAGCGTGAACCTGACGCCCAAGTGGGGCGTTACCTTCAACGCCGGATACGATTTCAAGGATAAGAAGCTTACGCCGGGTACTTTCACGCTGACGCGCGACCTGCATTGCTGGCAGATGCACTTCAACTGGGTACCTATCGGTTTCCGCAAGAGCTGGAGCTTCACGATCAACGTCAAGTCGGCCATGCTCAAGGACCTCAAGTACGACAAGAACAGCAGCTTCTACGACAATCTTTACGACCGATAAGGCCGTGCGCGAAATTCGTAAACTATCAAACCCTTAAGTACATGATAAGAACGTTAATAATCAGTTGTATGGCAACATCCCTGACGCTCGGCGCGTCCGGCGCGGACGTCAATCCGCTGCTCGTCGAGTCGACGGCTCCCCACGGAGCTCCGCAATTCACGCAGATCACGAACGAGCATTACAAACCGGCTTTCGAGCAGGCCGTGCGCGAGGCTCGCGCCGACATCGCCGCGATCGTCGGCAACGCCCAAGCCCCGACATTCGCCAATACGATCGAGGCACTCGAGTTCAGCGGCCGTCGTCTGGACCGCATCTCCAATATTTTCTTCAACCTGAACGAGGCGCATACGAACGATACGATGCAGGCTCTCGCGCTGGAGCTTTCGCCCATGCTGACCGAGTTCAGCAACGACGTAAGCCTCGATCCGAAGCTGTTCGCCCGGGTCAAGGCGGTTTACGATCGGCGGGAGTCGCTGGGGCTGAACGCTGAACAGAGGCGATTGCTCGAAAAGACCTACAAGGGGTTCGCCCGCAGCGGCGCGGCCCTTTCCGACGGAGACAAGAAGATATACCGCGAACTGACCGCCCGCCTCTCGGAGCTGAGCCTTCAGTTCAACCAAAACTCGCTGGCGGCCACGAATGCCTTTACGCTTCATGTGACCGATCCGGCCGTCGTCGGGGAGTTGCCCGATTTCGTCCGCGAGGGCATGGCGGCCGAGGCCAAGGAGCGCGGGCTCGACGGATGGGTCGTCACGCTGCAGATTCCCAGTATGGTCCCGTTTATGACTTATTCGTCGAATCGCGCCCTGAAAGAGAAACTCTGGCGAGCTTATAACACCCGCTGCGTGGGCGGCGAGTTCGACAACTCCGCCATTGTCGAGGAAATTGCCGACAAGCGTCTGCAGCTTGCCGGTCTGCTTGGATACGAGACATATGCCGACTACGTGCTGGAAGAGCGTATGGCCGAGAGCTCCCCGACGGTCAACGCCTTTCTGGCGGAACTGCTCGACCGGGCTGTTGAGGCTGCGCGTCGCGATGTGGAAACCGTGGCCGGCTACGCCCGCGCTCAGGGCTTCGACGCCGAGCTGATGCCTTGGGACTTCGGCTACTACTCCGAGAAGCTCAAGCACGAGCGCTACGAACTGAGCGAAGAGCTGACGAAGCCCTATTTCCAGTTGGAGAACGTACGGCGGGGCATGTTCGAGCTGGCGAACCGTCTGTACGGGATCACGCTGCGCGAAAATCCGGAGATTCCGGTCTATCATCCCGACGTGAAAGCCTACGAGGTGTTCGATGCCGACGGGAGTTTTCTGGCCGTTCTGTATATGGACTTCTTCCCCCGCGCCTCGAAACGCGGCGGAGCATGGATGACCGAGTTCCGACAGCAGGGAGTCGAGAACGGCGTCGAGACGAGGCCGCTGATCTCGGTGGTCTACAACTTTACGAAGCCGACCGACAGCCTGCCGTCGCTGCTCACGTTCGACGAGGTGACGACGATGCTGCACGAGTTCGGCCATGCGTTGCACGGCATTTTCGCCGCCGGAACCTATCCGAGCCTGACCGGAACGGCCGTCTACCGCGATTTCGTCGAATTGCCGTCGCAGATCATGGAGAACTGGGCCTACGAGAAGGAATTTCTCGACCTGTTCGCGGTCGATTACCGTACGGGCGAGAAGATGCCCGCCGAGCTGATCCGGCGGATACTCGACGCGAAAAACTATCTGGCCGCCTACTCGCATATCCGGCAGGTGGCCTACGGCCTTTGCGATATGGCTTGGCACAGCATCTCCGAGCCGGTGAAGATGCCGGTCGTCGATTTCGAGAAGAAAGCGATAGCCCGGGCGCAGGTACTTCCTTACGTCGACGGGCAGTGTACCTCGACCTCGTTCGGCCATATCTTTTCGGGCGGCTATGCGGCCGGGTACTACAGCTACAAGTGGGCCGAGGTGCTCGAGGCGGACGCTTTCTCGCTGTTCAAGGAGAAGGGCATTTTCGACCGTGAGACGGCTGCCTCGTTCCGGGAGAACATTCTCTCCAAGGGCGGAAGCGAGCATCCGATGAAGCTCTATGTCCGCTTCCGCGGCCATAAGCCCGACACGCAAGCGCTGTTCGACAAAATGGGTATCGAGTAGCCGAGGCCGGTTCCGAAAAACCGAACGAACGGATAAGAATGCCTCGAAAAAGGCATTCTTATTGTTTTTATATCGGATGTCCGGCCGGCGGCACGGCACATGGAATTGTACGTTTCTGCGAATCCGGCCGTCGGATGATCCGGCCGCCGAGACGATAGATAAGAGATTGACTATGAATATCCGATTATGGAGCCTGACGGTCGCCTGGCTGCTTTTCGCAGCTTGCTCGGACCGCAACGCGGAGCTCGCTCCCGACTATTTCTCCGGCGAGATCGCCGGTACGTCCGACTCCCTCGTCTTTCGGGACTGCGCGACTTCGGTCGATTATCTGTTGAGCGAAAAGGGAGCCTATCGGGCCGTGGCCGCGCGGTACGGTCGTCTGGCGGGTCCACGCCGCCGGGTGTATCTTGCCTGCCGGGCGCATCTCGATTCCGACACCGTGTCGGCCGGTTCCGCCGTCCGGCGCTTGGTGGTCGACCGTCTGATCGCGTTCGGCGAGGCGGGCGGATGCGACTGGCAGTATCAGCTGTCGGGCGTGTACGAGTCCGACGATCCTCGGCACAGGCAGGTGCTGCGCCTTCGTCCCGACCGGACTTTCCTGCTGACCCGTTTCGGCGACGGGACCGAATCGCACACGACCGGCTCTTGGGGACTGGCTTCGGAGCTGGTACTGCTGCTCGACTGCGAGGCAGGTAGTCGGATGTCTTTCCAATTGATTCCGGACCGGCAGGCGTTGCTGAGCGACGACCGGACGCTCTCTTTTACGAAAGTGTATCTCTGATTCGGGCGCGGCTGTCTTTCCACTTGCCGTCGGCGCCGCTCGGCTCGCCGGTTTGCTTTCGGTACGTGTCGTTACGGCTGTTCCGCGATTTATTGCCGATGAGATTCCGTTCCGGCGGGTATTGTCGTTGGGGCGAGAGCGGATCGTCGGCCGTGCTGCGTGGCGGATTTTTCGATTCGTCGGTCTGTTTTCGGTGTGTGTTTTTGCAGTCGTCTCTCGGGGATTTCCGGCGGGTTCCTGCTGTCGGAACGAGAACGTGTTGCCGGCAGCGTCGCGGGCGGGCTTTCGTATTCCGGTCGTAGGCGATCGGCGATTCGTCGGTCTGTTCGGCGGCCTGCTCGCGTTTATCCGTTTCTTTTTGCCGAAAGTGTTGCGTTGCCGGTTGACAGACGGTTTCCGGTCGTGGAATTGCGGACAGGCGATGCGCTTGCCCTATGCGAGGCGCGGAAACGACGGGCGACGGCGGGTTTTGAGCAGGAACCGGCCACGGCTGTTTTGTGCGATGGCCGGACTCGCTCCCTGTCCTTTCCTGGTCCAAGATCGGTTTGTCCGGACTTGTTTTCCGAAACGTAACGAACGGCGGAGTCGGATGCCTCGGCATCTTTCGTTTACGTCGTTCTCCGGGACGGCTTGACGGCGAAACCGTCGAGCGTCCGACCGGCAGCGCTCGGGCGCGGATCCGCGGACGGGTCGGGCCGGGGCGGAAGGGAAAAATAAGAGTCGCCGGCCACATGAGTGGCCGGCGACTCTTATTTTCGTAGCGACGGAGATTACAGCTTGTACCCGTCTCTGTACTGATAGTGCGTCAGCTTGTCGGCTTCCGGGTCGTGCATGAACTTTTCGACGATCGGGTTCCAGACGACAGGCCGCCCCAGCTCGTTGGCGATGTTGCCCAGAATGCACATCGTGTTCGAGCTGTGTCCCACTTCGACCGGCACGTTCGGGTCGATGCGCGAGCGGATCGAATTGATGAAGGTCTGATAGTGCCCCACTTGCGTTTCGTAGGGTACGTCGCTCTCTTTTTTCTTCGTCTCGGGCATGAATTTCGGGTCCGAGGCAAGGAACTCGCCGCGGCACACCTGTATCCACTCTCCGTTCTCGCCGTAGATCTTGACGCCCTGCTTGCCTTCGTCGAACTCCTGCTCGGTCACCCGGGTGCCGTTGTCGTAGAAATAGGTCAGATGCTCGTAGGGACCGTACCCGGCGGGTATGATTTTGACGGGACCGTTGCGGTCCTTGCCCATGGCCCATTGCGCGATGTCGAACATGTGGGCTCCCCAGTCGGTCATCAGGCCGCCGCCCATGCCCTTGTACCAGCGCCATGCGCCCCAAAGCTGCTCGTTCTGCTCCGGCTCGAGCGTGATGACCGGGTTCAGGTCCGAATTGTAATATATCGTTTCGGGCAGCGGGCCGAGCCATTTGTCCCAGTTCAGCCCGGCGGGAACTTCCTGTCGGGGCAGGGTATAGGGGGTGGGGGAGCCTCCCACGTGCACCTTGATCAGCTCGATGCGCCCCAGCTCGCCTTCGCGGACCAGGTTGGCCGCATGGATGAATTCGGCATCGGACCGCTGCTGGCTTCCCACCTGCAGTATCCGGCAGTGTTCGCGCACGGCCTTGCGCAGTTGCTGTCCCTCGTATATGGTCAGCGTCAGCGGCTTTTCGAGGTAGACGTCCTTGCCGGCCCGGCAGGCTGCGATCGCGATCAGCGCGTGCTGGTGGTCGGGTGTCGCGATCACGACGGCGTCGATGTCGTCCCGCGCGAGCAGGTCCTGATAATCCTCGTACAGGTCGACCTTGCATTTCTGCCCGTGCTCGGCGTAATATTTCTTCACGCGCTTCTCGAAGCGGGCTCTTTTGACGTCGTAGACGTCGCATCCTGCCAGCACGCGGACGCCGTCGATCGTAAGGAAGCCCGCCAGCAGGTGCATCGCCTGTTGACCGAGACCGATGAAGCCGATGCCGATCGTATCGTTGGCCGAGCTTTTCTTTTTCGCGGATTTCGGGGCGGCTGCCAGAGCCGACGGCATCAGTACGGCTCCTGCGGCTCCCAGCGCCGAGACTTTCAGAAAGTCGCGGCGGGTCAGTTTGGATTTCTCATTCATATCGTTCAGATTGGTATAACGGTTTTATCCGCACAAGTTAGCAATTCGGACCGAGAATTCAAAATGATTTCGCCGCCGGGGGGCGGCTTGTTGCATGAGTGCTTTCTCTTTGCTATCTTTATCCGAAGTATCGGGCGAGGATTTTCCCTGTGCGGCGCGGTGACGGGCTTTTCTCTTGCACGGGGACGTCGGGCTCTGCCGGAAAGCACGGTCCGGAATCTCGATCGTCGGTCCGCGGGGATCGGAGTTCCTGTGCGGCGGCGGAGCAACGGCGATGCGCTTGCCCGGTATTATGTGAACCGAAAAACTCAACTCTATGAAAAAACTGCTTTGCATGTTGATGGCAGCCGCCGCTTGCGCGGCGTGCGCTCCGAAGGAGCCGCCCGTTTCTTTGATTTTCGATACCGACATGGCTCCCGATTACGACGACGTAGGCGCGCTGGCCGTGCTGCACGCGCTGGCCGATTCGGGCGAGGCGCGTATCCTCGCTACGGTTTCGTCGAACAGGCTCGAGACGACCGTACCCTGCATCGATGTGATCAATACTTATTTCGGCCGGGAGAAAATTCCGTTGGGGGCGCCCAAGGGCGAGGCCGTCAGTCAGGATACGTGGCACAAGGGCCTGCGGTGGACCTCCGAGTTGCCGGCCCGGTTTCCGCATCGCACGGGAAGCGCCTCGCAGGCCGAGGATGCGGTGGCGGTATACCGCCGTGCGCTGGCCGGCGAGCCCGATACGAGCGTGGTCGTCGTGACGGTCGGATTCTTCACCAATCTGCGCGACCTGCTGCTTTCGGGGCCCGATTCTCTCAGCGAGCTCACGGGCCGCGAGCTGGTGGAACGGAAAGTGAAACGTTTGGTTTCGATGGCCGGCCATTTCCCGGAAGGGCTCGAGTTCAACGTGATGATGGATGCTCCGGCCGCGGCCTATGTCATGGAGCATTGGCCTTCGCCGGTGATACTGAGCGGTTTCGAGATAGGCGAAAAAATCATCACCGGCCGCCGTATCGCTGCCGAGGGACCTGCCGACAGCCCCGTGGCCGAGGCGTACAGGATGTCGCTTCCTCAGGATAACCCGGCCGGTCGCAACAGTTGGGACCAGTCGGCCGTGCTGGTGGCCGTCCGGGGACCGGAACCCGGATTCGGGCTCGAGCGCGGCACGCTGACGGTCGATCCTTCGGACAGCACGGACCGCTGGACGCCCGATCCTTCGGGCCGTCATGCCCGGCTGACGTTTCGTCGGCCGCCCGAGCAGATTGCCGAACAGATCGAGTCGCTGATGATGCACCGGCCTGTGTGCGGCCGGTAGCTCCCCGGCCGAGTCGGCATCAGGGAGATTCCGCAAAACGGAGGCTCCGGGTACGCGGGGGCTTTCGGGAAGGCTTCCCCGGACCGGACCGTCGAGATCGCCCGGTCCGAGAGCGGGGCATATCTCTGTTTCCGGAGCAGCGGCCTGAGCGGGACTGTCCGGCAGCGGGCATGGATTTGTCCGGAGAGCGGAAACGGCCGCGACCGTATTTGCCCGGACCGGGTCCGGCGGTTTCCCTTGTAACTTTCGGAGCGAGGAAAACGTTCCATTAGTAACGATTCAAATCGGTTGATGCGATGAAAAAATGGTTGATTCTGCTCGTCTGCCTGTCGTCGGGCGCTTATGCTCCGGCGGCGCCGGACGGTCCCTTCGAGGACGATTATTACGCCGAATACATGGACGGCGATTACGACGACTTGTATAAGTACGGTTTCCGGATGAACAATTATGCGTCCGTCTACAGCGACCGTTTCGTCGTGTCGCTTGCCCGCGAGTACGGGATGCCGCGGGCCGATCTGCGTTATTATCTCCGTAAGGGCTATTCTCCGAGCGACCTGTTGTTCGGTCTCGAGCTGTCGCGGCGGGCAGGCCGTTCGTTGCGCCGGATCATGGAGCTTTATTACGGCAGTCCGGACCGTAACTGGACGGTCGTTTCCATCCGGTTAGGCTTAGGGCCCGGTTCTCCGGCTTTCGGTCTGATACTCGACCGTTTCCGTTCCCAATGTCGTTTTTGGGAGGATTATTATGTCCGGCGGAATCCTCATCGTCATCCTCCCTTGTATAAGCATTCATGGTCGTATTTCCGGCCTCACGCGCCGCATGGCCGTCCCGCGCGGCCTCATTTAGGGCCGTTTCATCCGGGACCGGTCCGGATGCCCCGCGGCGAACAGGCGTCTCCGCCCGTTCCGGGGAAAGTCCGTCGCGATAGCGGACGCAAGCCCCGCACGCCGGATTACAGGCGTGGCGGAACGGTCTCTCCCGAAAAGCGGCGACCCATCGCCGAACCCGCGAGGGGGACCCGCCCGTTGTCGCCGCCCCGTCCGCGTGCGGCGGACGATCCTTCCGTTTCCCGTCCCGGACCGCGCGGCGCGAGGCCTGCGGCCGACCGCCCGAAAAGGGACGGCTATCGTCGCGGCGGATCATCCGGAGCCCGCCAGGTTTCTGCGTCCGAAGCGAAAGGCTCTGCTGCCGAGACGAATAAGCCTGATCGCCGTTCTTACCGCCGATAGGGGAGCGATAGCCGGACATCGCGGTCTGTGGCGCCGGCCGGGACGGTTGCGCAGTGCAGGCGTTCCGGCCTTTCGGAACGTCGCGCCTCGCATGTCGACCGACGACAGTATGCGCCCGGCTATTCGGATGCTGTCCGCCGGTATGCGACAGAGTTTCCTGTTTCCGGTCGGGCCGTTGCGATAGGTTGTGCGATCTCGCAAAGGGAGCCGGATTTGGCCGAGATAGGCTGCATTTCGTACGACCCATCGTTCCGACTTGAAAATGAGCGGCCGTCGGATCGGGCTACTCGACGATCCGGATACTCAGGTTGCGGATTTGCAGTCCGGCGTCGAAAGTGCCGGGGACTTCCCACCCGAAGTTCATGCCCGTCAGCTCCAGATCCTCCGGCATGGTATGGACGAACTGTCCTTTGGCCTGCATGGCGGCGACGCCGCGCCGGATCAGCGGCAGCAGGTCGAGCCGGGCGCTGTGCCACTCCCGGTCGTGGAACGAGACGTCGCCCCAGATGCTGCGGGGCGGAATCGCATAGATGTAGGTCGCCGTGCCGATGTCCCATTGCACGTACTCCTCGTCGCTCAACCGTTCGTAACGGTAGTCGAACGACGGCACGCCGACCCAGAGCGACAGCCCGTAGTCGGGCGACCGGGGATTCGTGTTGCGCATGAAAAAGTAGAAAGGCGACTGGGCCGTATGCAGGCTCTCGTCGTATTGCTCGTCGCTCATCCTCCGCTCGCAGTGCTCGATGCGCAGGTCCATGGCGAAATAGAGATGCCTGATGCGTCCGATGTTAGGCCGGTGCTTGAAATCCTGCTGGATCAGCAAGTGAGGCCATGCGCCGTCGGCGGTCCGGGGGCTCCGGTACTCGGTGCTGGTCGTGATATCGAGCGTCAGCGTTCCGTCCGCCGATCGGACGATCCGCTTCCCTTCGTTGGCATACGCGACGCTTCCGTCCGCCTGCCGGACCGGAGGAGTGCCTCCCAGATCGTACCGGCTGGCCCATTGGGCCATTTGCCAGACGGGTTTTCCGCTCCTGCGTCCGAAACGGATCGTGTCCGTGTTGGTCTTTTCGAATCCGCCGTTGTTTTGCACGATCGCGGGCCAAAGCGGCGAGATCGCCATGCCCCTTCGGAACTGCGGGTCGCCCAGCACTTCTCTCCCTTTCGTTTTTCTTTCGTTCGTTCCGCGGTCGCGCGGGTCGAATTCCGGTTCGTTGCCGTTTGCCGCCGTCAGGCAAGAAAAGACCGCTATGGCGGCCCATAACATTTTGTTTCGGATCGTCATCGTCTTGCGTAGTTCGGGTTGGATCGGGCGTTCTCCTCGCTCTCGCGTATAAAGTGGAGAGCGAAAAGAAACAGCACGGTAAATATAGCGATTCGGTTCGGAATATCCGCTCCGCAGACTCGTGTTTTTCGAGTCGGCGGTTTTTTTGTCTGTCGTGATACGGGGAGCGCTTGCCGATGCCCTCGTCTTTTGCGCTTATTGTTTCGGCGCGTCGAGAGTCGGACCGGCCGCGCGACCCGCCCTTCCGCCGTCCGGCCGTTCGTCCGCTTGCGGATTGCTCGCCGGAGGCGTCCCGTCGGATGTCGTTGTCCTGTTTGTCCGATCTTCCGTCTCCGTTTCGCTTGCAGCGGTCCTGTCCGTTGCATTCGCGTCGGCCGACCGGACGGTCTCCGGGGCGGGCTGCGGCTGCATCCATCGTTGCAGATCGGTTCCGGCCGGGCTTTGGAACAGAACCAGATCGAAATCGGGAACTACGGCGATCACATGGTCGAACAGGTCGGCCTGCACGCCCTCGTAGGCCACCCATTCCTTGATCGAGGAGAAGCAGTAGATTTCGATCGGAATTCCGGTCGGCGTCGGTTGCAGGTGCCGTACCATGCAGGTGAGTTCCTTGTTGACGACCGAAAGGGCTTTCAGATAGTTATTCAGATAGGCCCTGAACAGGGTCAGATTGGTCAGCCGGTACAGAGCAGCTTGCCGCGCGCCGTCCGGCCCGGTCTGAGTGGACGTTTCGGCTTTTTTCTCATGTTCGGCGATGAAGTCGTTCACCAGCGGGATTTTCCTGTACCGCTCGATCGCTTCGGGCGTGCAGAAGCGCACGCTGCTCATGTCGATGCTGATAGAGCGCATGATGCGTCTTCCGCCGGACTCTTCCATCCACCGCCAGTTCTTGAACGAGTCGCCGGTCAGCACGAACGGGGGGATCGTAGTGATCGTGTTGTCGAAGTTCTCGATCTTCACCGTGTTCAGCGTCACTTCCAGCACCGTCCCGTCCACGTTGTACTTCGGCATGCTGATCCAGTCGCCCGGCTTGAGCATCTTATTGGCCGAAAGCATGATGCCCGATACGAACCCGAGGATCGAGTCCTTGAAGATCAGCATCAGGATGGCGGCCGATGCGCCCAGCCCGGCCAGCAGGTGCAGCGGGGACCGTCCGACGATAAGGCCGATGATGACGATGCCTCCGACGAAAAACAGGCTGACCTGCAGGATCTGAAGCATTCCCTTGAGAGGCCGGTCGTGCATTTCGTCGCGTCGGTTCAGGAAAGCGAACGTCACCTTGAGCAGGGCGTTGAGAAGCATGATGATAATGAAGATGACGTAGACCAGACAGATCGTCTGTAGCACCGCGGGCGTGTGCGAGCGGGCCGGGAAGGCCAGCGGAATCAGCAGATAGACCAGTATGACCGGGATCAGATCGGAAAACTTGCGCAGCACCGACCGTTCGACCAGCACTCCTTTCCATTTCTTGTCCGCCTGTGCGGCGATCCGCTTCCCGACGCCGAGAATCAGAAACCGGCAGACCAGGTCCGCAGCCCATGCGATCAGTACGATCAGCAGCAGAATGATCGCCTGATCCAGCAGGTCGGCGGTTTCGGGGCGTATGCCCGCTTCGGTCAGCATTTCGTGCGCCCACTGGGTGAGGCGGCTGTCTTCGTTCATAGGATGCCTGTTTCGGCCGTTCGGCCCGTAATTGCCGATGCAAATACTTTGCCGTGAACGATTTTCGCATCGGGTCCGTACCGAAACAAGAATTTTGGTCAAAATTGCCTGTCGGACGGGAAGATTTTCCAGCCTCTTTTTGTATTTTTGCCAGTAAGGACAATACTACCCAAACTTCGTTTCGATGAGGAAAAGAATCAAATGGCTGATTACCGCCGCCGTGCTGCTCGTGGCTGCCGGGGCGGGTTGTTACAATCTGCTGCGGACCCCTGCCGCCGAAGAGGGGGCGGGGGGAGCGGGTCCCGCTGCCAAGGGCGGCGTGCTTCATGTCAACGCGCTCGTGATCCGTCCGCAGCATCTGACCGACGACATTTTCACGACCAGTACCCTGCTGCCCGACGAGGAGGTCGATCTTTCGTTCGAGACCTCGGGCAAGATCGTCTCGATCGATTTCGAGGAGGGCACTCCCGTAAAAAAAGGACAATTGCTGGCTAAGGTCAACGACAAGCCGCTGCAGGCCCAGCTCTCCAAGTACAAGGCTCAGGTCAAGCTGGCCGAGGATCGGGTCTACCGTCAGAGCACGCTGCTCGAAAAGGATGCCGTGAGTCAGGAGGCTTACGAGCAGGCGCGGACCGAGCTGGCTACGCTGAACGCCGACATCGAGCTGTGCGAGGCCAACATCGCGTTGACCGAGCTGCGAGCCCCGTTCGACGGGATCATCGGTCTGCGCCGTGTCAGCGAGGGGGCCTATGCGTCGCCTACGGTCGTGGTTGCCAAGCTGACGCGCATCGCTCCGCTTAAGATCGAGTTCGGCGTGCCCGAGCGCTATGCCTCCGAGATCAGGCCGGGAACACCGCTCTCCTTTACCGTCGAGGGGAGTCTCGAGACGTTCCGCGCCAAAGTGTACGCCGTCGATCCGAATGTCGACGAGCAGTCGCGCACGCTTTCCGTGCGCGCGCTCTATCCCAACGACGGGCAGCATTTGTTCCCGGGACGTTTCGCCAGCATTCGCATACAGATCAGCGATATACCCGAGGCGATCGCCGTTCCGACCGAGGCCGTCGTGCCCGAGATGGGCGTCGACAAGGTCTTTCTTTATAAAGGCGGCACGGCGCGTCCGGTCGAAATCAAGACCGGCATCCGGACCGACTCGGTGATTCAGGTCGTGCACGGCCTCTCGCCCGGCGACACGCTGATTACTTCCGGTACGCTCCAGTTGCGCACCGGTCTGGAAGTCAAGCTCGACAATCTTCGATAAACCGGTTGCCCTATGAACATTTCCGAACTGAGCATCCGGCGGCCCGTCATGGCGACGGTGCTGACGCTGATTATCCTGCTTTTCGGCCTGATAGGCTACACCTCGCTCGGCGTGCGCGAGTATCCGAGCGTCGACAACCCGATCATTTCGGTCAGTTGTTCCTATCCGGGGGCCAATGCCGACGTGATCGAGAACCAGATTACCGAGCCGCTCGAGCAGAATATCAACGGTATTCCGGGCATTCGCTCGTTGTCGAGCGTCAGCAAGCAGGGGTCGAGCCGCATCACGGTCGAGTTCGAGCTTTCGGTCGATCTGGAGACGGCGGCCAACGACGTGCGCGACAAGGTGTCGCGCGCGCAGCGCTATCTGCCGCGCGACTGCGATCCTCCTACCGTGTCGAAGGCCGACGCCGATGCGTCGCCTATTCTGATGGTGACCATCCAGAGCGACAAGCGGTCGCTGCTCGAGCTGAGCGAGATCGCCGATCTGACGGTCAAGGAGCAGTTGCAGACGATCGGCGACGTGAGCAGCGTCGAGATATGGGGCGAGAAGCGTTACTCGATGCGCCTGTGGCTCGATCCCGTCAAGATGGCCGGCTACGGCATCACGCCCGTCGACGTGAAAAACGCGCTCGATCGCGAGAACGTCGAGCTTCCCTCGGGCAGCATCGAGGGCAATACGACCGAGCTGACGATCCGTACGCTGGGCCTGATGCATACGGCTCAGGAGTTCAATGATTTGATTGTCAGTGAAGAAAATGGCCGGATCATCCGCTTCAGCGACATAGGCCGGGCCGAACTCGGTCCGCAGGACATGCGCAGTTACATGAAGATGGACGGCATTCCGATGGTCGGCGTCGTCGTGATTCCGCAGCCGGGAGCCAACCATATCGACATTGCCGACGCCGTCTACGAGCGGTTGAGAACGATGAGCAAGGATTTGCCCGAAGACGTCGTCACGCGCTTCGGATTCGACAATACGAAGTTCATCCGCGCCTCGATCGACGAGGTGAAGGAGACGGTCTACGTCGCCTTTTTACTCGTGATCGTGATTATTTTCCTGTTTCTGCGCGACTGGCGCGTTACGCTGATTCCGTGCGTCGTGATCCCGGTATCGCTCGTCGGGGCGTTTTTCGTCATGTACATAGCCGGCTTCTCGATCAACGTGCTGTCGATGCTGGCCGTCGTGCTGGCCGTCGGTCTCGTCGTCGACGACGCGATCGTGATGACCGAGAACATCTATATCCGTATTGAGCGGGGAATGACGCCCAAAGAGGCGGGAATCGAGGGATCGAAGGAAATTTTCTTCGCGGTCATTTCGACGACGATCACGCTCGTGGCCGTCTTTTTCCCGATCGTTTTCATGCAGGGCACGACCGGCCGCCTGTTCCGCGAGTTCAGTCTGGTCGTGACGGGCGCCGTGCTCATTTCGGCTTTCGCGGCGCTGACCTTCACTCCGATGCTGGCTACCAAGATGCTCGTGCGGAAAGAGCGGCAGAGCTGGTTCTACCGGGCGACCGAGCCTTTCTTCGACGGGATGAACCGCCTCTATGCCCGGACGCTGGCGGCATTCATGCGCCGGAGGGTCGTGGCCATACCGGTCGTGCTGTTGACTGTGGGGATGATCTGGGTGCTTTGGAGCCGTATCCCGTCCGAGATGGCTCCGCTCGAGGACCGCTCGTCCATATCGATCAACACGCGCGGGGCCGAGGGAGTCACCTACGAGTACATACGCGACTATACCGAGGACATCAACCGTCTGGTCGACTCGCTCGTTCCCGAGGCCGAGGCCATTACGGCCCGCGTGTCGAGCGGGAGCGGCAATGTCCGGATTTCGCTTCGGGATATTGCCGACCGCGACCGCTCGCAGATGGAGATCGCCGAGGAGTTGTCGAAAGCCGTCCGATCCAAGACGATGGCCCGTGCTTTCGTGCAGCAGCAGAGTACGTTCGGTGGCCGCCGGAGCCAGATGCCCGTGCAGTACGTGCTGCAGGCGACCAATCTCGAGAAGCTCCAGCAGGTACTGCCCGAATTTATGGCGAAGGTCTACGAGAGCCCCGTTTTCCAGATGGCCGACGTCGATCTGAAGTTCAGCAAGCCCGAGGCCCGCATCACGATCAACCGCGACAAGGCCGGTCTGATGGGCGTCAGTACGCGCGACATAGCCGAAACCCTTCAGTACGGCCTCAGCGGCCAGCGCATGGGCTATTTCTACATGAACGGCAAGCAGTACGAGATTCTGGGCGAGATCAATCGCCAGCAGCGCAACAAGCCGACCGACCTCAAGTCGATCTACGTGCGCAGCGAGGCCGGCGAGATGGTACAGCTCGATAACCTCGTGTCGTTGCAGGAGGCAGTCGCTCCGCCGCAGCTTTATCGCTACAACCGTTTCGTTTCGGCTACCGTATCGGCCGGACTGGCCGAGGGGAAGACGATCGGGCAGGGCCTCGACGAGATGGACCGCATCGCGCGCGAGACGCTCGACGACACGTTCCGCACGGCGCTGGCCGGCGATTCGAAGGAGTTCCGCGAGAGCTCGTCGAGCCTGATGTTCGCTTTCGTGCTGGCCATCGTGCTGATCTATCTGATCCTCGCCGCGCAGTTCGAGAGCTTCAAGGACCCGCTGGTGATCATGCTCACCGTACCGCTGGCGGTGGCCGGGGCGCTCGTGTTCATGTATGCGGGCGGGCAGACGATGAACATATTCAGCCAGATCGGCATCATCATGCTGATCGGGCTGGTGGCCAAGAACGGTATCCTGATCGTCGAGTTCGCGAATCAGAAGCAGGAGTCGGGGCTCGCCCGCGGGGAGGCGATCGAGCAGGCCGCGTTGCAGCGCCTGCGCCCGATTCTGATGACCAGCGCCTCGACCGTGCTGGGACTGATTCCGCTGGCTTTGGCTACCGGCGAGGGGGCTGCCGGCCGCGTGGCGATGGGTGTGGCCGTCGTCGGCGGCATGCTCGTCTCGACCCTGCTGACGCTTTACATCGTTCCGGCCATGTACAGCTATATTTCCACCGACAGACACAAAAAGAAAGCATGAGAAGATTCCTGTCGCTGACTTGGGCGCTGTGCGGCTTGTCCGTCTTGTCCGCGCAGACTCCCTATACGCTGAAGTCCTGTCTGGAGACGGGCTTGGAGCGCAATTACTCGATTCGCATCGCTCGCAACGACGAGCGGATCAGCTCGTCGAACGCGACCCGGGCGGCAGCCGGGGCTCTGCCGACGCTCGATTTTTCGGCAGGCTACGACGGAGCGCTGTCCGATAGCCGCACCCGTCCGCGAGCCGGAGAGACGTCCTCCGAAAACGGGGCGTACGACCAGACCGTGTCGGCGGGACTCGACCTCGAATGGACGATTTTCGAGGGCTTCCGCATACGGACCGACTATCGCCGCCTGCAGGAGCTCAAGGCTCAGGGCGAGCTGGAGACGCGCATTGCGATCGAGGATTTCGTCGCTTCGCTGGCGGCCGAGTACTACAATTTCGTCCAGCAGAAAATCCGGCTCAAGAACTTTCGCTACGCCGTGTCGCTTTCCAAAGAGCGGCTGCGTATCGTCGAGGCGCGCTATCGGATCGGCAGTTTCTCCCGTCTGGACCTGTTGCAGGCGCGGGTCGACTTCAATGCCGATAGCTCGCAGTACATCACGCAGCAGGAGCTCGTATTCGCTTCGCGTATCCGGCTCAACGAGCTGATGGCCGTCGATAGCGTCGACAGGCACATTCTGGTGCTCGACTCGCTGATTCGGGTCGATGAGACGCTCGACCGCCGGGAGCTCGAACGGCAGATGCTGCGCGCGAACGCCTCGCTGCTTCGCTCGGCCCGCGAGCAGACGCTGGCCGAACTCGATCTGCAGACGCTTCGCTCGCGCAATTATCCCTATCTGAAGCTCGGTGCGGGGTACGGTTACTCGCTGAATCGCTACGGCAGCGGTTCGACGCTTCAGCGCCGCACGCTGGGTCCCGATGCCGGCCTGACGCTCGGCATGACGATTTTCGACGGTAATCGCCGCCGCGAGCAGCGCAATGCCCGGATCGAGATCGACAACGCCCGGTTGCGGACCGAACAGCTCGAACTGTCGCTGGAGGCCGATTTCTCGAATTTCTGGCAGGCTTATCGCAACAACGTGGAGCTGCTCAAGCTCGAGGAGGAGAACCTCGTCGCCGCGAACGAGAATTACGAGATCGCCATGGAGCGTTATCTGCTCGGCGACCTGTCGGGCATCGAGATGCGCGAGGCCCAGAAGAGCCTGCTCGATGCCGAGGAGCGGATTCTCTCGGCCCAGTACAATACGAAGCTTTGCGAGATTTCGCTGCTCCAGATCAGCGGCGGCATACTGCACTACCTCGATTGATCCTTTTTCGCAGGTACTGGTCCGGTTGTTTTCGCATCCGATTTGCGTTTGTGACCGCCTGGCAGCGAAAGCGCCGGGTAGGCAGTCCGAGGTTTGGCTACAGATGGCTCGGCGCAGCGGGACGCTCCGGCGGTTCTGCCGCTCGGCATTCGGCGGCGAGTATCTTCTCTTGTTCGTTTTCTCGGGCGTTCTTTGTTCGCCCGGCAACTCCGGCTTATTTGTCGGTTGCGCGGCGAACAGTCCCGCGACTGTCCGAAAATCCGGGTCGATTCGCGGCCTTGGGCCGTGAATGGCCGTTGTGCAAGGAAAACCTCTGCGCGGGGCGTTTCCTGTACGGACCGAACCGTGCCGCGAACCGTCGGGCAGAAAGGGGAGCGGCGCGGGCGTTTCCCGTTTGGTATCCGAGTTGCAGGATTCCGGCCGATGCAAACGGAAAAAGTCATGAAGGCATACGAACTGTTCGACAACGCTCCGCGTAAGCGTTACGAGTTCCGTATCGACGGGCTGACTCCCATGATAGAGTATGCGAAGCCCGCGGACGGCGTGATCGTTCTGACCCATACCGAAGTTCCCCGCGAACTGGCCGGACGAGGCATCGGGAGCCGACTGGTCGAAAAGGTGCTCGCCGACATCGACCGGCAGGGCCTGAGGCTGATTCCCCGGTGCTCGTTCGTGGCCGGGTACATTCGGAAGAATCCCCGGTGGGAACGGATCGTCGCGCGGGAGTGACGGCAGGTCGGCGCATTTGCCTTCTTATGGATGAATTTGAGCGATCATGGAAATAGTCAGGGAATATACCAACGGCGAGCTGACTGTGATCTGGAAGCCCGGTCTCTGCATTCACGCCGGAGTCTGCGTCCGGATGCTTCCTCAGGTTTACAGGCCCCGCCTGCGGCCGTGGGTCGATCCGACCCGGGCGACGACGCGGCAGCTGATCGAACAGATCGAACGCTGTCCGTCCGGCGCCTTGAGCTACCGGCTCCGGTGCGGTTCGTCCGGTCGCTGAACGGTCGGGCTTGCGGCGGGTTCCGTGTTTTTTGCCGGAAAGTTTCGGGTCGGGCGGCGTTTGTCGTCCGATCTCGCTATCTTTGCCCGATGAGCCATCAAATCCGTCGAGCTATGAGAATCGTTGTCCTTTCCGTTATCCTTTCGTGCGCTGCTCTCGGTGCCGGGTCGTCGGGCGTCGTCGCACCGGACGACGCATGTTCCCTCGTTGCGGAGTATGCCGGGTTTTCCCGGCCGAGCCGAGGCCGCTCGTATGCGAAGGACGCATGGAACGTCTATTACAGGGGGTGGAAGGTGGACGGCGCCTCTGCCTCGTCGTTCGAGGATCTGGGAGGCGGCTACGGCAAGGATGCGTGGAGCGTCTTTTTCGAGGGAGTGAAAGTGGACGGCGCCTCCGCCTCGTCGTTCGAGGGTCTGGGCGGAGGGTACGCGAAAGACGGCTGGAACGTGTTTTACCGGGGCAAAAAGGTGAAGGACGCTTCCGCTTCGTCGTTCGGGAGCCTCGGTGGCGGCTACGGCAAAGACGACTGGACGGTTTTCTTCCGGGGAGGCAAAGTGCGGGAAGCCTCGGCATCCTCATTCGAGTGTCTGGGCGGCGGTTACGGCAAGGATGCGTGGAATGTATTCTACATGGGGCGCAAGCTGGAGGGAGTTTCTCCGTCCGCGTTCCGGATGCCGGGCAGAAGATAGCGTGCCGTTGAGCCGTGCAGAAATAAAAAAACGCGGTTAACACATGGCTCAATCGCCACAAAGGCGATTAGCCACATCCCGGTAAAATTATTGTCCGTTCTTCTGTCGCGTGCAGGCCGGTTCAGCGCGCTGTCCCATAGAGGTTTGTATATAGCCGCGAACGGGCGTTCCGACGTCCGGGATCGGATACGGCGGCGTTTTTTTTCGCCGAACATGGTGCGAACGGGGAAATAATCCTTACCTTTGAGCAGTAAACAACGCGAGTTCATTCTGATCCTTATCTTCCTTGCATTTCCCGGGCGCGTTCCTGCTCCGGTTCTTTCATCGTTGAAATCGACCTTTATAAGCTTTCTTTGTTTCGGCAGTAAACGGCCAGAGTAAGTCTCACGGCGGAGACCGAAGACGGCTTATGTCCAATTCAACGATGCAACGCGAATGAAATCATTCTTTGCCGGCGAGCGCAAGCCCGGCTTCACGGTTCTTGTTCCCGATGACGTTTGTCTTTCCGATCGTGCGAAAGGCGTCCTGCCGGGTCGGGGAAGCCGGAAACAATCTCTCCATTTTTATCGGGTCGCCTCGGGCGGCCGATCACTAAAAACGTCCGCGAATGCGGACCCGAAATCATTATGACATTCAACGAACTGAACATGTCGGAGCCTATCTTGAAGGCTGTCCGCGAAAAAGGATACGACGAGCTCACGCCCATCCAACAACGGGCTATTCCGATCGTCCTGCGGGGCGCGGATATTCTCGGAATCGCCCAGACCGGCACGGGCAAGACGGCGGCGTTCGCCCTGCCCCTCTTGCAGAGACTGATCGAGGAACGATCCCTCGAACGGGAACCGTCGGCCGTCGCGGGAGAGACCGTTCCGCTTCGGCGCGAACGGAGGGGAAGGTCGCACGGGAAAAGCGGCCGCCGTGCTATTCGGTCCCTCGTTCTGACCCCCACGCGGGAGCTCGCCCTTCAGATCGGCGAGTCGTTCGCCGATTACGGAAAGTATACGGGCCTGAAGCACGCGACGATTTTCGGGGGAGTCAAGCAGGGACCTCAGACGGACAGGCTCCGCCGGGGCATTGATATTCTGATCGCCACTCCCGGACGTCTGCTCGACCTGATCGCTCAGGGAGAGGTCGAACTCGGGAACCTGTCGCATTTCGTGCTGGACGAGGCGGACCGGATGCTTGACATGGGCTTTATCGCCGATATCAGGCGCTTGTTGCCGTTGCTTCCGGTCCGGCGCCAGACGCTTCTTTTCTCGGCCACCATGCCCCGGGATATCGTGGCTCTGTCGGGCTCCGTCTTGCGCGATCCGGTACGGGTCGAGGTAACGCCCGCTTCTTCCACCGTCGATAGGGTGGATCAGCGCGTCTACTTTGTCGAGAGGCCGGAGAAAAAGAGCTTGCTGGTATCGGTGCTCAGAAAGCAGGCGGACAAGTCGGTGCTCGTTTTCTCGCGCACGAAGCACGGCGCGGACAACATCGCCCGCATGCTGAAAAGGGCTGGCATACGCAGCGAAGCGATCCACGGAAACAAGTCGCAGGGGCAACGCCAGAGGGCCTTGGGCGATTTCAAGTCGGGAAAGGTGAAGGTCATGGTGGCCACCGACATCGCCGCACGGGGCATCGACGTCAGCGAGCTCCATACCGTTATCAACTACGATCTGCCCGATGCGGCCGAGACCTATGTCCATCGTATCGGCCGAACCGGCCGGGCGGGCCGCTCAGGCGTAGCGCTCACGTTCTGTTCGCAGGACGAGCACGCGAAGGTCAGGGATATCCAGAAGCTGACCGGCAGAAAACTCGAGACGGTGTCTTGCACCGCCTGATCATTTTATCCATTCAAAACTTTTCTATGGCAGGATCACAATCGTTCGGAAAAAGAGAGAACGAAAAAAAGAAGCGGGCCAGGCGCCTCGAAAAACAAAAGCGGAGGGAGGAACGGCAGGCCGGCGGTCCCAGTTCGTTCGAGGAGATGATCGCCTATGTCGACGAAAACGGGCGGATAGCCGATACCCTGCCCGAAAAAAGCGGTAGGGAGGAGGTCAGGCCGGAAGACGTGCCGATCGCTACGCCCAAAAGGGAAAGTTCTGTTCCGGAGATGCTTACGGGCCGGGTCGAGCATTTCAACGAGAGCAAGGGATACGGTTTTATCAAGGATATGGAATCTTCCGAGAAATATTTCTTTCACGTTTCGTCGGCTCCCCCGGACATTGCCGAGGGCCATATCGTCGCTTTCGGAACGGAAAGAGGAACCCGGGGGATGAATGCGGTGAGCATAACGAGAACGAAATAGAATAACAAGTTACGGATTTAAAAAACGAAAAAATGAACATTTACCAGTTAATGAAAAAGGACAAGATTTAAAACTTACGCAAGGCACATACGCAAGGCACATTGAGCATTCAATGAAAAAGCACTCACAAATCCCTTTGCAAGTGCTTGATTTTCTTGTGACTCCGACAGGATTCAAACCTGTAACCTCTTGATCCGTAGTCAAGTGCTCTATTCAGTTAAGCTACGGAGCCTTCCCTTATTGCGAGTGCAAAGATAGGTAAAAAATCGTTTCTTCCAAATAAAAAAGGCGGAATAGTGCAAAATAGTTCGATCGGAGCCGGGATTTCCGTCCGTCTCACGTTCTGTTGCCCCTGCAGTCGCGGAATATGGATGTTTTGGACCGAGTCATCGCACTGTTTTCATGCAAGAGGGAAAATGTCTTACGTTCCTTTTCCGATTCGTAAGCATAGATTTACGGTTTGCCAGAATGTCCATTGCGGATTCGGATGGCGTATTATGCGGTCTGGCCTCGGATTCGTCGCGTGCTATGTTCGAGAAGCCGGAATTCGTCCCGATGTCGGTCGTGGTATCTTTCGTCGCGGTACGCTCCGCCGGATGGGAAGCGTATTTCCCGGTCTGCCCCGTAGGCTTTACGGGAACGATCTTATCGGAATGTCGATCGGGGTGGCCGTCGGTTGCGGACGCCGTCCGCCGATGGGGAGGCATGGAAGCGGCGTACCTCTTCATAAACGACTCATTCCCCGACTTGCGGAAAACTGGCGATCGTTGCGCCAGGTCTCTTATATGGAGCTTGTGGGCTTCTGTTGCGGCGGAACGGCCGAAGCTGCCGTGACTACCGCAATTCGTCGGCCGGCTGTTTTTCGCAGGATTGGCGTGCGGTCGGCGATTCACGATACGGTCCGAAAGCCTCGTTTCTTATTTACCCTTGATCCGGTCGGGGTGGGACGAAATGAACTCTGCCCAGCTCTTGCTGCCCGTGCGGCCTCCCCCGAGGGCCTTCTTGCGCGGCGACGGATCGATCCGGCCGATGACCGAGCACTGGAAATGGTGGCATACGGCGACGGCCAGCCCGTCCGTCGCGTCGAGATGCGACGGCAGTTCGGTCATATGGAGCATGCTTTTGAGCAGGGAAGCTACCTGTTCCTTCGAGGCCGACCCTCGTCCCGTGATCGCCTGCTTGACCCGGCGGGGCGCGTATTCCGAGACGGGCAGCCCCCGGCTCAGCGCGGCGGCCATAGCGACTCCCTGCGCCCGTCCGAGTTTGAGCATGCTCTGCACGTTCGCGCCGAAAAAGGGCGATTCGAGCGCCGCCTCGTCGGGCCGGTAGGTGTCGATCAGTTGACAGACGCGTTCGAATATGTGCTGCAGCTTACGATACGGATCGCCGATCCGGTGCAGGTCGATGTCGCCCAGTACGACCAGATGCAGCGCATTCCCCTCGCTTCGGACGATGCCGTAGCCCGTCCGGTTCGTGCCCGGGTCGATTCCCAGAATGACTTTGCCGTCCATCGGATGATTTCCTTATGCCGTCTCCGGCTACTGCTCCGCTTCGCCGAGCCGTTCGCGGAGCTTGGCCAGCTCCTTCTCCAGTTGGCGGACCTTGTAGCTCAGGTCGGGGAGGTTGCGGAAAACGGCATGCGAACGGTGGTACTTGATGCCCGGCATGGCGGGGCTTCCCATGTAGGTTTCTCCTTCGGGAATGCTGTTCGATACGCCCGATTTCGAGGCGATTTTGACCCGGTCGCCGACGGTCAGATGCCCGGCGATGCCGACCTGCCCTCCGAACATGCAGTTCGCGCCGACCTTGGACGATCCGGCCACGCCGACCTGCGAGGCGGCGACGGTGTTTTCGCCTACGGTCACGTTATGGCCGATCTGAATCAGGTTGTCGAGCTTGACGCCCCGGCGGATGACCGTCGAACCCATTGTCGCCCGGTCGATGCAGGTGTTGGCGCCTATTTCGACATCGCTCTCGATGCGGACGTTGCCGATTTGCGGAATCTTGTGATACGCACCCTTGTCGTCCGGAGCGAAGCCGAATCCGTCGGCTCCGATCACCGATCCGGCGTGGATCGTCACGTTGTCGCCGATCTCGCACTGCTCGTAAATCTTGACGCCGGGGAACAACTGTACGTTATCGCCCAGACGGACGTTGTCGCCCACGTAGACATGAGGATATATCTGGCAGTTTTTCCCGAGGCGGACGTTCGCGCCGATCACCGCGAACTCGCCCACGTAGGTTTCGTCGCCCAGCGTGGCCGACGCATCGATCGCCGCGAGCGGGCTGACGCCCTTTTTCCGGGGCTTGTTCGCTACGTACAGTTCGAGCAGCTTCGCGAAGCACGAGTAGGCGTCGTCGACGCGGATCATCGTCGCCGCGACCGGAGCCGTAGGCTCGAACGAACGGTTGACGATCACGATCGTCGCTTTCGTATCGTAGATATAATGCTCGTATTTCGGGTTGGCTAGAAAAGCGAGCGCGCCTGCTTCTCCTTCTTCGATTTTTGCGAGTTTCGTGACGACGGCCTTCGGGTCGCCCGCGATCTCTCCGCCGAGGTAGCCGGCGATCAGTTCTGCGGTAAATTCCATATCGTTGGTTCGGTTGATTGTTCTGTTCGGCTTACAGGTAGTTTTTAATATCGATGTTTTCGGGCATCAGCGGGGTCGGATCGCCTCCGAAGGTGACCAGCTCGCGGATGACGCTCGACGAGATGGCGACGTACCTGGCCGGGGTGAACAGCAGCACGGTCTTGATCTCGGGAAAGAGCGTCTGATTGACCTGCATGATGTTTCGCTCGTACTCGAAATCGACCGTGTTGCGCAGGCCGCGCAGGATCGTGTCGATACCCAGCTGGCGGCATACCTTGCCGGTCAGCTCGTTGTAGATGACCACCTCGATGCGCGAGTCGTTTCGGTACAGGTCTCGGATCAGCCGGGCGCGGTTCTCGGGCGTCAGCAGGCCTCTCTTTTCGGTGTTGACGCCGACGGCGATGACGATCCGCTCGAACAGTTCGAGTCCCTGATCGACTACGATCTTGTGTCCCAGCGTGAAAGGATCGAACGATCCCGGAAACAGCGCGGTTCGGTTCATGACGTTCCTTTTGGTTTGCGTTTCGCTGAGGCGAAGGTATAAAAAACGCGGCAGATAAAAAACTCGGGCGTCCGAAAGACAGCTTCGTTCGCTGCGAAGAGCGTATATCGAGCCGGGTCCGGAGCTTGCACGGTATTCGTTCGGTCGGATCAGTCGCTGCGCTTTCTTTTTTTTCTGGAAAAGGATGTCGGCCTTTCGCAGGACGACGGATCGGAGCTCGGGTGTCCGCGTGAAGGATTGCGGCCGAGCGATTCTCTGCGATTTAGCATTTCCCTACCGTGGCGGATGATTTCCCCTCTGCTGTAACCTGTTTCCGCATGCGCTGTCTCCCGAATCCCCCGTATATGACGGTTCCGTTCGACATTCCGAATGCGCTTGCGGATGGGGCCGGTGGAACCGATCCGCATAACGGGGGCGTGTTCTGCGATTCGCTTTCGGAACGGAGGGTAACGATGGTTTGCCGAATTGGAATATTTGCCGGCATTCGGTTTATTGTCTGACGCATCGGACAGGTAGGGCGTACCGGTTGGCCAATAATTCCACGATCGTGGTTCGGTCACGGAAAAGGTGGCCTTTCATCGCATAGCATGGAGTACCGGACCGGATGTATCCTTCTCCTTTCCAGTAATAACGGGCCATGCCCGTTCCGTATGTGCCGTACAGTACGCCTCCACCCGGCATGATCAGTTTGCCTTCTGCATATTTGTAAACGAATACGCCGTTCATCTCGCCGTAATTGTAATCGTATGGCTGACTAAAATCCACGGTGCCGCTCAGCGATTCGATCTCGTCTTTGGTCGGCAAACGCCATGTCCCGGCTGGATCCGCCAAGCCGCAGGGATCGCTGTCGTCATCGTAAGGCATATCCTTCCATTGAATCGTTACCTGGTCCGGGTTATACGCTATGTTTTGATACATCCATGCTTTCGGATCGTCGGACGGTAGTCCGTAAATGCTGTTGAACCGGAAAAACAGCCCGAAGTCGGTCGGCGATCCGATCGCGAACCGGCTATCCTTGAGCACGATATTGTCGCGGGCCCACGTCGTCTCTCCTATCGTCACGTCGGTATACATCGATCGTTGGACAACGCTCTGGCGGCAGTCGGTTCCGGAGACGAATATTTTCCACTCGCGATCATCGGTGCTCGTATTGGCCGGAACGGTAAACGTGACGACCGGGTCGTATTTCGATCCGGTCAATGTCGGGGAATCCCCTTCGCTTTTGAGTTCTATGACGAAACGGTCCGGATCGCTCTCGCAAGCGACGACCAGATCGGACGTGTCGTAAGGAACGTTCCCTTCAGGGTGATGCCATTTGTACAGAGCGTATTCGCTCAGGTTCGTTTTGTCGTTGTGACAGCGGGAAAAAAACAGAGTTTCCACGAACAGAAAAAGACATGCTGCGGAAAGATTAGGTTTTTCATAATAGTTGGAATTAGTTGGGATCGAAGAATCGGAGTGATAGTGTTTGCGTATCCGTGTCCTATTATCGGATATATGTGAATTTTAGGAATTTCATTGACGAAACCGTTTTTCTGAATGGGGCTTTGATCGGCAATCCGAGAATCGTTCCGATTCCTTTCGTGATCCTTCGACGACCAACGCTCGGCAATGGAGTCGGGCGACGCCTTAATCGATCGGACTCGATCCCGGGGGCCCGGTCGTTGTAATCGTTCATAACGAGCGGACCGTTCGACCAGGCGGTCGAACGGTCCGCTCGGTTCATTTTTTCGTCTGCTTAGTCCAGCTTGGCGAACAGCTTGCGCAGGCTGACCTCCTCGCCGATCATTGCGGGCAGGTCGGCTATGGCCACGCGCTGCTGCTCCATCGAGTCGCGGTGGCGGACCGTGACGGTCCGGTCCTCGAGCGTCTGATGGTCGACCGTGATGCAGAACGGCGTGCCGATCGCGTCCTGACGGCGGTAGCGCTTGCCGATGCTGTCCTTTTCGTCGTACTGCACGTTGTGGTCGGCCTTCAGCGCGTGCATCAGCTCGCGGGCCACCTCGGGCAGTCCGTCCTTCTTGACCAGCGGCAGCACGGCGGCCTTGACGGGAGCCAAAGCCGGCGGAAAATGCATCACCAGCCGGGTGTCGCCGCCCTCGAGCGTCTGCTCCTCGTACGAGGCCGACAGTACCTGAAGCACCATGCGGTCGACGCCGATCGATGTCTCGACGACATAGGGCACATAGCTCTCGCCCGTTTCGGTGTCGAAGTACTGTATCTTTTTGCCGGAGAACTTCTGGTGGTTGCCCAGATCGAAGTCCGTCCGCGAGTGGATGCCCTCGACCTCCTTGAAGCCGAACGGGAACTCGTATTCGATGTCGGTCGCCGCATTGGCGTAATGGGCCAGCTTGTCGTGGTCGTGGAAGCGGTAGTGCTCGTCGCCGAATCCGAGCGCGCGATGCCACTTCATGCGGGTCTGGCGCCAATGGTCGAACCAGCGCAGCTCGTCGCCCGGACGGACGAAGAACTGCATCTCCATCTGCTCGAACTCGCGCATGCGGAAGATGAACTGCCGCGCGACGATCTCATTGCGGAACGCCTTGCCGATCTGCGCGATGCCGAACGGAATCTTCATCCGGCCGGTCTTCTGTACGTTCAGGAAGTTGACGAAAATGCCCTGAGCCGTTTCGGGGCGCAGGTAGATCGTGTTGGCTCCTTCGCTGACCGAGCCGATCTTCGTCTCGAACATCAGGTTGAACTGGCGCACTTCGGTCCAGTTGCGCGTGCCCGAGATCGGGCAGACGATGCCGCTGTCGACGATGATCTGCCGCAGCTCGTCGAGGTCGTTGTCGTTGAGGGCCTTCACCATCCGCTCGTGCGCCTCGTCGCGCTTGGCCTTATGCTCGGCCACGCGGGGATTGGTCGCCAGAAACTTGGCCTCGTCGAACGAATCGCCGAACTTCTTGCGAGCCTTTTCGACCTCCTTGGCGATCTTTTCGTCCTGCTTGGCGATGAAGTCTTCGATCAGCACGTCCGCACGGTAGCGCTTCTTCGAGTCGCGGTTGTCGATCAGCGGGTCGTTGAACGCGCCCACATGGCCCGACGCTTCCCAGATGCGCGGGTGCATGAAGATCGCCGAGTCGATACCCACGATGTTGTCGTTGAGCTTCGTCATCGCGTCCCACCAGTAGCGCTTGATATTGTTCTTGAGCTCGACGCCCAGCTGTCCGTAGTCGTATACGGCGCTCAGGCCGTCGTAGATTTCGCTCGACGGGAATATGAACCCGTATTCCTTGCTGTGAGCGACCAGTTTCTTGAAGAGTTCTTCCTGTGTCATATCGTTCGGTTTGCTTTCGTTTTTTGCTCGTTTTACGGGAGCGCGTCCCCCGCGATCTCCAGTCCTCCGTCGGCCGTTTCGCGCAGCGGGAACAGCTTCGTCCGCTCGTCGGGCGTCCGGTTGGGCTGGTGGATGCTCAGCAGCAGCCTGCCGTCGAACGTGCGCAGGATCATGCCGTGCCCTCCGTCGCGCCGAAAGATCGGCTGCGGAAATTGTTCCCACGGTCCGCCGATGTCGCCGCTCCGCGAGCGGGCCAGTCCGATGGCGTAGCCCTCGTCGGTGAACGACGACCAAAGCATCAGCAGCTCGCCCCGGCTGTTGCGCAGCAGGAACGGCCCGTCGGTGACGTACAGTTTTTCTCCGGGGACGTGCGAGCGGACCCATGGCGCCTCGGACGCCTTGAACAGCGTGACCGGCTTTCCCGCCGGGCCGCTCAGGTCTTTTTTGAGCCGGACGGCTTCGACCGTGCCGTTGCCGATCTGCGTCCACTCATGGCAGAAAACCATCCATGGCCGTCCTTGTCGGTCCACATGCAGCGTTCCGTCGAGCGAGTTCCAGTCTTCGGGCGTGACGCGCCCTTTGCTGTGTTCCCTGTAAGGTCCTCTCGGCGTGTCGGCCTCGAATATGGCCGTGCCGAGCAGGCTGTCGGCCTTGCCGCGTATCGTCGCGAACAGATAGTATTTGTCCCGATAGGCATGGCATTCGGCCGCCCAGAAATTGTTCCCGCCCCAGAAGCCTTCGTCCGGAACGAAAGCGGGGTAGGGGCCCGTCCACTCTTTCAGGTCGCGGCTCGCATAGCAGTAAAACCCTTTGGAACGGTACAAAACGTCGGCTTGGTTGGTCCCGAACAGGTAATACGTGCTGTCGCCTGCGACGGGCAGGATATACGGGTCGCGGATATGAATCCCGGCGAGCGGCACGGCCCGTTCCGCCGGCTGTTGGGCCGGTAGCTCTTGCACCGACAGAAAGGCGGCGGCAAAATACAGGGCGAGGCGATTCGATATTTTTTTGTTCGGACCGTTCATAAGCATATAAGGGTCGAAAATCGTTGCGGCGCCGGGAAGCGTTCGGCTCCGACGGCCATTGTCCGTCATAGCGTTCGCGCGACGCAGATGCAAAGATAGGTTTTTTTCTTAACTTTGCGTGCGAACGCCGGAAAGGCGGCGAGGAAATTATGGGGCGGATTCTGGCGATCGACTACGGGGCGAAGCGGACGGGACTGGCGGTGACCGACCCGTTGCGGATCATTGCCGGGGCGCTCGATACGGTGCCTACTGCTGCGCTGCTCGATTACGTGAAACGCTATGTGGTCGCCGAGGGCGTCGATCTGATCGTCGTGGGCATGCCCCGGCAGATGAGCGGGGCTCCGTCGGCGAGCTATTCGCAGATACGCCCGTTGGTCGAGCGTCTCCGGAAGGAGTTGCCCGGGATACGCGTTGAGCTGTTCGACGAGCGTTTCACCTCCGTGCTGGCCCAGCGGGCCATTATCGAGGGCGGCGTGCCCAAGAGCCGCCGTCGCCATGACAAGGGCTTGGTCGACCGCGTCAGCGCGACGATCATCCTGCAGGGGTACATGGAGTCGGCCGGAAGGTTCCGGGCGGACGGCCCGGTATCAGGAAAAGAGTAAAAAGAAGATACGCGACTATGTTTTTACCGATTTATATCTACGGGTCGCCGGTTCTGCGCAACGAGTCGGTCGACATTACGAAGGATTATCCCGATTTGGATCGCTTTCTGGCGGATTTGTGGGAGACGATGTACGAGGCCGACGGGGTGGGGCTCGCCGCTCCGCAGGTCGGCCGCAACATCCGCGTGTTCGTTGTCGACGCGTCGGTCAATGCCGACGAGGACCCGCGTCTGGCCGGGTTTCGCAAGACCTTCATCAATGCCCGGATTTACGAGCGTTCCGGCGAGGAGGTGCTCTACGGCGAGGGTTGCCTGAGCCTGCCCCGCTTGAACGAGGACGTGAGCCGGCCGGAAAGGATACGCATCCGCTATGTGGACGAGCATTTCGTCGAACACGACGAGGAGTACGACGGCTTCGCGGCCCGGGTGATTCAGCACGAGTACGATCACCTGGACGGCAAGCTGTTCGTCGATCGTCTCTCTCCGTTGCGCAAGACGCTGATCAAGGGCAAGCTGGCCGCCATGGCCAAAGGCAAGTACAAGGCTGCCTACAAGACGAAGCTGGTTCGCAAGTAGCTCGTTTCCGGTCGTTTTATGATCTCTCTTTCGTGATCGTGCGTTTCCGTCGGAGGCGCGCTTCTTTCCGTTTGGCCAGGTTGTCGCTCGAAAAGTGTATTCATGCCGGGGGAAGTCCGGCGGTTTTCATGCCGGTTTCGGCCATGAAGGGGGCCCGGTCCGGATAGTCTTTCCCGGGGAAGATATTCGGAACCTCCGTGTATCGCTTCCGGTTTGCATGGCCGCTTATGCGTTCGGCCGATTCTTTCGTCTGGATAACATGTTGCCGGTGAAGTCGGAGGTTCGGCCCGTCTTCTCCGCCCGGGCAGGTTACGGGCGGCACGATTTTCACGATCCGGTCACCTCTCCGATACCCGGGCGCGGGTTATGCTCCGCATTCCTTGTCCGCCCTCGATTTCATCGGCCGGCCGCATGGCGTGTGCGACGGAAACCCTGCATGTGGAGAAGTGTGGTATTCTGTGGAAATGTGTGGAGCGCGCAGTGTGGAAAACCAGCGGATGCTCAGCCTGTTTCTACAGCCTTCGTGTTTCGCGGACTCCCGAGCGGGCTGCGCGGGTTCGTCTTGCCCGAAAACAAAAAGGAGGGAGCCGTCGCGGCTGCCTCCTTCTGCGGGACTTGCATCCCTAAACTACTAACCCAAACTTAAATAAATGAAGAAACCTTGTTGCTTGTCCACTTTACTTTCTAAAGCGTATATTTCAAACTCTGTGCCAAATTTCGTGCGACTTGTTTCGCGTCGTCGCTTTCTGCTTTCGGAATACTTCAAATACCGTGCCGAAAATCCGATCTTCCGTTTTGCCGTTTCCGAAAACCGTGCATGGCGGAACGCCTTCCGATTGTGAGTACCGCAAAGTCCATGCCAAAAAACAAGCGGCGGAACGTCTTCCGTCCGCCGCTTATCGAATAAGACCGTCTTGTTTGTTATCTGGAACCCTCTTGCGAAACGGGAGGGTGAGCCGTATTATTGTTTTCGTGCCGTTTTATCTTTGTGCTCCAGCGAGCGGCAGATCGCTTGGTTGATCTCGCGTACCTTGGCTTCGTCGATCTTGATCTTTTTCCGGTCGTAGGTCATCAGTCCGTTCACTTCGATTTCCACGTCGCTCGTCTGCGTGTAGACGCCGGCCGAGAATCCGCGCGGGATCATGTTGAGCAGCATGCCCGTGTAGCGGAGATAGGCTTCCGTCACTTCCGCCGGTGTCTTGAACTGGACGTATCCCCAGTTGCGGTCCGGTTCCCACAGATGCCCCTCGGCCGCCATGCCGATTCCTCCGTATTCGCCGAGCACGGTCGCGCGCTTCGCGTCGTAAAGATACATTTCGGGGTCCGGGTAGTGGTGCAGGTCGAGCATGTCGCCGCAGGGGTAGTGATTGCCTCCGCTGGCCGGATTCACCAGACGGGTCGGATCGTGCGTCTTGGTCCATTGCGCGATCTCTGCTGTTTCGAACTGGCCCCACGCCTCGTTGAACGGAACCCAAACGCCGATGCACGGATTCGAGTAGAGATAGTCCATGATTTCCTGCCATTCCTTGCGGAAGTCGGCTTCCGATTCCGGCGACCGCTGCCATTCGGCTCCGTCGAAATATTGTTCCATCTGCCATTGCGGTCCGCCCGTGCTGCTGGGCATGTCCTGCCAGACGATGATTCCGTGCCGGTCGCAGTGCGTGTACCAGCGGGCCGGCTCGACTTTGACGTGCTTGCGGATCATGTTGAATCCCCATTGCTTGGTCTTGATTACGTCATATTCGAGCGCCTCGTCCGTCGGGGCCGTGTAAAGTCCGTCGGGCCACCAGCCCTGATCGAGGGGTCCGAACATGAACAGGTCGCGGTTATTGAGCTGCAGCCGGACGATGCCGTCCGCATCGCGGGCCGTCGAAAATTTGCGCATGGCCGCGTAGCTTTTCACCTCGTCGACCGTTTCCTTGCCGGATTTGAGCGTTACCCGCAGGTCGTACAGGAAAGGCGAGTCGGGACTCCACAGTTTCATATCGGCCGGCATGGCCGCTTCGGCCGCCACGCCCGGCAGGGCCACGGAGGTAGCGACCGTCCGCTCGCCGTCCATAACCGTCACTTCGATCCGGTCGTTCGGCTCCGCATCGGGCACGTCGGCTTCGATGTGCAGCGTGCGGCGGTCGATGTCGGGCGTCGTCCGCAGCCCGGCGATGTATCGTTGCGGAACCGGTTCGAGCCAGACCGTCTGCCAAATCCCGCTGACCGGCGTGTACCAGATTCCGCCGGGGGCGGACGTCTGCTTGCCGCGCGGCTGCTCGCCTCGCTCGGTCGGGTCCCAAACCCGGACTTTCAACGTGTTTTCTCCTTTCTTGTGCAGCGCTGCCGTCACGTCGAACGTGAACGGAGCATAGCCGCCCGTGTGGCTGCCTACCTGCACGTCGTTGACCCAGACGTCGGCTTTCCAGTCTACGGCGCCGAAGTGGAGCAGTATCCGGTCGCCGCTCCAGTCGGTCGGGACGACGAACGTGCGGGCGTACCACAGCTCGTTTTCGGCTCCGAGCCGCTTGCCTACGCCCGACAGGCTCGACTCGACGGCGAACGGTACGAGAATTTGGCCGTCGTAGGCTCCGGCAGGCGTTCCGGCCGGGACGATCGAGTAATTCCACAGTCCGTTCAGATTTTTCCATCGCGCTCTTTCCGCCAGAGGGCGCGGGTATTCGTTCAGCGGGCAGGCCGGGTCGACCTTTTCGGCCCATGGCGTTTTGATCTTGTCCCCGGCCGGCTGCCATTGGGCGGAGCCGGACGAGCCCAGCAGCAGTGCGGCTGCGGCAAGCAACGATTTTTTATTCATATCGGCAGAGTTTGTTAGGTTCCGGTCAAAAATAACGAATAAGGCTTGAAAAACCAAGTATTTCGGACGGACCGACCGGGCAAAAGCGCCCGCTGTCAGATCAGCAGCACGGTGGCCGCCGTGACGGCTACGCCTGCCGCCGCACCGGCCCCGACCTGAGCGAGACTGTGGCTGCCCAGTTGCAGGCGGGCGCTGCCGAGCGCGCCCGTCAGAACGGTCAGGACGATGAGCACAGTCCGAAACTGCGCCAGTCCCGTGTAATTCATCACGATCATCATACCCAGCAGGCCGCCTGCCGCTGTCATGTGGAGACTGATTTTCCAGTAGAGGTTGACGACGAACGCGATCACTACGCAGCAGAGCGCCGCGATCAGAAACCGGTCGACCAGAAAAGCGACCGTCATTTGCCGAAACGACAGAATGCACAGCATATAGCAGACGGCTACGATACCCATCGGCAGCATGCGCTGTCTCTGACTTTGCAGCCTGAGGTCGGACAGACCGCCGAACAGTTTCAGTACGGCCAGCGAGAAGGCCGGAAGTATCAGCGTGTTGAGCAGGATGACCGCTGCGATGAACCAGCGGGCCTCGGCCGGCAGATTGGACATGACGGTCGGGCCGAACAGCAGGAGCAGCGCGGCGATCGTCGGAACGATCAGAGGGTGCAGAGCGTAGGATATCGCCCGGCTGAGGCGGTCGTATGGATTTTTCATGGACAAGCGTGTTTCAGGCGGCCTAAGTTAAGGAAAAAATCCGGATTGTCGCTCGGGTCTTTTATTGCGTCGTAGAGGGCGGCCTTTGCGCCTTACGATCCCGCTTCGTTGCGGCATACCTGCAAGAACCGGCCCGAAAGGTTCCGTCCTTCAGGCGCGTCGGTACGCGCGTTTACCGTAGGGTACGCTCTCGAGTCTCGGCTCTGCCCGGATCGGGATTCCGTAAATCGGGACCGTGTGTTGCAAAACTGCGTATGGCGAAAAAGGAGTGCGGATCGCGCCGTTCTGGGCCATGGTGAATTTCCGAGGGCGGGCCCCAGCCGATACGGAGCCGAGCCTCGGTCTGCTTCCGCGTGCTGTTCGCCCGCATGGCTCGCCGCGCGGACGGCGACCGCTATAGCTGCTTGCGGAGCCGAGCGACCGGAATGCCGAGCATTTCGCGGTACTTGGCCACCGTGCGCCGGGCAATGTGGTAGCCTTTGGCGTTGAGGATATCCATCAGCACCTCGTCCGTCAGCGGCTTGCGCTTGTCCTCCTTGTCGATGCACTCCGAGAGGAGGTTCTTGATCTCGTACGACGACACTTCCTCGCCGCTGTCGGTCTGCATCGCCTCCGAGAACAGCCGCTTGAGCGGTATGATTCCGAATTGCGTCTGTACGTACTTGCTGTTCACTACGCGCGAGATCGTCGATACGTCGAGATTCGTCGCGTCGGCGATGTCCTTGAGGATCATCGGGCGCAACTTCGACTGGTCGCCGTCGATGAAGTACTCGCGCTGATAGTCCAGTATGGCCTGCATCGTATGCATCAGCGTGTCGTGGCGCTGCTTGATCGCCGAAATGAACCATTTGGCCGAGTCGATCTTGTTCTTGACGAACTGGATCGCCTCGCGGTCGGCCTCGGTACTCTGCCCGCCCCGGGTGGCCATCTCGCGGATCATCTCGACGTAGCGCCGGTTGACTTTGATGTCGGGGATGTTCGACGAGTTGAGGCTCAGCTCGAAGATGCCGTTCTGATAGTCGAGCGTAAAATCCGGTATGATATAGGGCTGGTTGTCGTTCTTCCCGTCGCTGTACAGGTTGCCGGGTTTGGGCGACAGGCGGACGATCTCCTCGATCGCGTCCCGGAACTCGTCCTCGCCGACGCTCAGCCGCGACATCAGCTTTTCGTAATGCTTCTTCGTGAACTCGTCGAAATAGTTGGTCAGTATTTTCATGGCCAGTTTCTGTGCCTCGCTGTGCTGGGGCATGGCATGCATCTGGAGCAGCAGGCATTCCTGCAGATTACGCGACCCGACGCCCGTGGGCTCTAGTTCGTGGATGACTTTCAGTACGCTTTCCAGCTCCTGCTCGGTCGTCTCGATTCCGAGGCTGAACGCGATATCGTCCGCGATCGAGCTCAGGCTGCGCCGCAGGTACCCGTCGTCGTCGATGCTGCCGATCAGGTATTGCCCGAGGGTCATCTCGCGCGGAGAGAGGTTCTTGAAGCCGAGCTGCTCGATCAGGTTCTCGTGGAACGACATTCCCTCGGTCAGGTAGACGGGGCGTTTCTGGTCGTCCTTCGAATAATTGTTGGCGTGATATTTGTACCGCGGCGTATCGTCCTCGGCGAAGTATTCCTCGACGGAAACCTCTTTGGTTTGCTGCTCGTCGTTTTCCTCGGTGGCTTCTTCCTCCAGTACGGGGTTTTCCTCGATCTCCTGCTTGACGCGCTGTTCGAGCTGAACGGCGGGCAACTCCAGCAGTTTGATCATCTGGATCTGCTGCGGCGATAGTTTCTGCAGCAGTTTCTGTACCTGGCGTTGGTTGATGTTAGACATATTTCATAGCGGTTAAATAAATTATGGTATGCTCGGTTCGTATAGGACAAAGATACGCATAATCTATTTGACAAAAGCCCCCGTGAAAGGGGACTTTGTGTCGTGATAAGTCGTAAGTGATAGCGATCTTTCGCCTGCGGATCGCACAATCGGACAACGCTTAGAATTCGGCGCTTTTCGGCGTGCGGGGGAACGGAATCACGTCGCGTATGTTGGCCATGCCCGTAACGAACAGCAGCAGCCGCTCGAATCCGAGCCCGAAGCCGCTGTGCGGCGCGCTGCCCCATCGTCTCGTGTCGAGGTACCACCAGATGTCCTTTTGCGGAATGCCCAGCTCGTCGACCCGGGCCCGCAGCTTGTCGAGATTCTCCTCGCGCTGCGAACCGCCGATGATCTCCCCGATCTTCGGGAACAGCACGTCCATGGCGCGTACCGTCTTGCCGTCTTCGTTCTGCTTCATGTAGAACGCCTTGATCTCTTTCGGGTAGTTGATCAGGATAACCGGCTTCTTGAAGTGGCGCTCGACCAGATAACGTTCGTGCTCGCTCTGCAGGTCGAGGCCCCAGCTGACCGGGAACTCGAACTTCTCGCCGCTTTTCTCGAGGATTTCGATCCCTTCGGTATAGTCCAGCCGCACGAAATCGTTCTCGACGACGAAACGAAGTCGCTCGAGCAATTCTCCGTCGTACATCTTGGCCAGAAACGCCAGATCGTCCGCGCAGTTTTCGAGCGCGTACCGGATTAGGTACTTGAGGAAGTCCTCGGCCAGCTCCATGTTGTCTTCCAGCTCATAGAACGCCATTTCGGGCTCGATCATCCAGAATTCGGCCAAATGTCGGGGCGTATTCGAGTTTTCGGCCCGGAACGTCGGCCCGAACGTGTAGATCTGCGACAGCGCCAGCGCGCCGAGCTCTCCCTCGAGCTGGCCCGACACGGTCAGGTTGCAGGGTTTGCCGAAGAAATCCTGCGCATAGTCTACCTCTCCTGCGTCGTTCCTCGGCACGTTGTTCAGGTCGAGCGTCGTGACCTGAAACATGGCGCCGGCGCCCTCGGCGTCGCTGCCCGTGATCAGCGGAGTGTGGAGATAGAAAAATCCCCTGTCGTTGAAATACTTGTGTATCGCGTAGGCCATGGCGTGGCGTATGCGCAGTATGGCTCCGAACGTGTTCGTGCGCGGGCGCAGGTAGGCGATCTCGCGCAGGAACTCGAGCGTATGTCCTTTTTTCTGCAACGGATAGGTTTCCGGGTCGGCGGTCCCGTACAGCTCGATGCGCTCGGCCTGTACCTCGACGGGCTGCCCCGAACCGAGCGACTCGACCAGACGGCCCTCGACCTTTATGCACGATCCGGTCGTAATCTTTTTGAGCAGGCTGTCGTCGAATCGGGCGACATCGGCCACGATCTGAATGTTGTGAATGATCGAACCGTCGTTGACGGCGATGAAGGCCACGTTCTTATTTCCCCGTTTGGTCCGTACCCATCCTTTGACGACCACGTCCGTTCCCGGCGCCGTCGATCGGAGCAACTCCGCGATTTTTGTTCTGCTGTCTGGCATATTTCGTCTTTTAGTAGTTTGCGCGTCATCCGTTTCCTGCATCGTGATAATGAGGCTTGCCTTTGTCACGGCACCGAAAGCGGTTCTGAACGCAAATATCGTAAATTTAATTCAAAAGTCGTCTTCCCGGGTTCCGAAAATGGCTGCCGACGGGCGGTCCGGCCGGGTATCGGTTTTCTTTTACTTGCCGGCGGTGCGACAACGAAAGCGCCCGAATCCGGTCGGTTCGGGCGCTTGGATGAAGCTGGATGAGAAGCGGCGAATCAGTTGCTGCCGCCGTATTCGTCCGAATATTCCCCGATAGTGACTTTGGTCTTGGGGTTGCACAGTTTCGGGTTGTTCTCTCCGAGAAGCTCGATATCGATCGGGTACTGTCCCGCTACGTCGCTCGCCAGATAGATCGTCAGCTTTCCTTGGGCGACGGGATTCCGGGTCGAGCATTCAGGATTATAATAGAACGGAACGGAGGTGCTTGCGTTGATGCGCAGCTCGTTCTTGTCGGAAGACGTGTACATTTCGTACATCGACTTGCCGTAGAGTATCTCTGTCGAAATCGTGTAGTGCGAGGCTTTGATCGCATCGTACGTCTGGTCGCCGGAGAGCTGTACGATCCGGTAGGTTCCGTTCCAGTCCGAGCTCAGGTTGCTGGCCGATTGCGTCGTGGCCATTCCGCTCATCGTGACGGCCCACTGGTTCGTGCTCGTCAGGCTGACTATATAGCTGGTGGAGGTCATGCTTACCGAGGCGCTTCCGTCGACTATTCTGTATTTCGTTTCGCTGGGGAACTCGATGTTCCAGCGGGCCCCCGGTTCGGTCAGCGTAGCGTATCCGTTCGTTTTGATTATCAGGTCGCCCATACGCGTATAGTCGTTTTTCATGTGAGGGGCCCGGCCGTTGTACTGAAGGGTATAGCGGCCGTCCGTCTCGTTGTAGCTGAGGATCGTTCCCGGAGCGAACAGCGTGTCCCTGACTCCCTGAGGGGCGGCCTCGTAGTCGCCGTTTCCCTCGACGATCAGCGTGTTGAGTCGGAATGCGACGTCGAAAGGATCGAGCGAGAACACGCTTTGGTTCATCGTGTTGATGTAAAGGGAATAGTAAGGAAGCGTCGACGGGGCGCTGGGTCCTTCGTTGCCTTTCAGACAAGAGGAAAACAGGGCGGCGCACCCGGCCATCAGAAGCAATAGCTTTTTCATGTTTTGCGGTTTATTGTTCATCGATTTTTGCGGTTTGTCATTCATTCGGTCGATAGCTTGCGCGCGTTTCGCGACGCAAAAGGATAACGTATTCCTTATAGATGTTATTGCGGTCCGAAACGTTGCATCCGTAAAACTTCCCGTCGGCGGGCTTCGCGGCGTCTTTGCCGGAAGTCTCGCTTCCGAGGCGGAAACCGAGAACAGACCTCTGCAAAGCTACGTACTAATTTGCTAATATTGAAATAATGGGGCATATTTGCCGGAAACGGCGCTTGCCGATCCGGAGAAAACGGGGCTTTCGGTTTCTGTTTTGCGGAGTCGTTGCGGCCATGTCATTATCATGCGGGTATGAAGAAAAAGTATAGCAAGCTTTCCGAGTCTCAGAGGGCGGCTTTGCAGGCTCAGGGGTGCACGTCCGACTCGTGGGACTCGATCGAGGTGGGGGACGGCTTCCGGACCGATTTCGTCCGGGACGCTCATTTCGGCGGAAAGGTCCGGCTCGGCGCCAACGGTACGCCGGTCGAGTTGCCGGGAGGCGTGGTCCGCCGCAGCGGCATATACCGTGCGGCGCTTCACGACTGTACGGTGGGCGACGGCGTGCTGATCGCCAACGTCGGACGCTATATGGCCCGGTATGACGTGGAAGACGGCGCGGTGATCGAGAACGTCGGGCAGATCATCTGCGACGGGCGTTCGTCGTTCGGGAACGGGGTCGAGGTCACGACGATCAACGAAGCCGGGGGGCGCGAGGTCCCGATATACGACGGCTTGACGGCCCAGATCGCTTACGTGCTGGCCATGTACCGCCACCGGACTCGGACCGTCGAGCGGCTGCGCGGCCTGATCGCCCGGTACGCTGAGAGCCGGACGGCATCGCGCGGCGCGATCGGCCGGGGCAGCTCGGTGGTCAACACGCTGTCGCTGCTGAACGTCTCAGTCGGAGAGGGCGCTTCGATCGACGGAGCCGCGTCGCTCTGCAACGGAACGTTGAACAGCACGTTCGAGTCCCCCTCGAGGATCGGATCGGGCGTGACGGCGAGCGACTTCGTCGTCGCTTGCTCGGCTACGGTCGATACCGGATCGATGCTGCGCCGCTGTTTCGTCGGCGAGGGCGTGGTGATCGAGAACGGATTCTCGGCCGAGAACTCGCTCTTTTTTGCGAACAGCCATCTCAATCACGGCGAGGCGTGCGCCGTTTTCGCCGGGCCGTATACCGTTTCGCATCATCGTTCGACGCTGCTGATCGCCGGATACTTCTCGTTTTTCAATGCCGGTAGCGGAGCCAACCAGAGCAATCACATGTACAAGTCGGGACCCGTACATCAGGGGGTTCACCTGCGGGGATGCAAGTTCGGCAGCGATGCCTATGTGCTGTTGCCCGCTTCGACCGGCGCGTTCACGATCGTGACCGGCCGTCACTACAATCATCACGATACCGAACGGATGCCATTTTCGTATCTGGTCGAGGAGGCCGGCGACTCGGTATTGCTGCCCGCCGTCAATATCCGCAGTTGCGGGACGGCCCGCGACATCGGCAAGTGGCCCCGGCGCGACCGCCGCCGGGGAGTCACGCACGACCTGATCCGCTACGATATGATGAATCCCTATACGGCCGGCCGGGTACTCGACGCCATAGGCGAGTGCGAGACGCTGCTCGAGCGCCATCCCACGGCCGAGGCCGTCACGTGGAACCGGGTGAAGATCAAGATGCCCTCGCTCCGCAAGGGACTCGTGCTCTACCGGCAGGCTCTGCGCTCTTATTTGGCCGGACTGCTGAGCGAAGGGATGGCCGATGTCCGACCGGACGCGTCGCTCCGGCAGTGGGTCGATCTGGCCGGCCTGATCGCGCCCCGCAGCCGTGTCGAGGCGCTGCTCGACCGCGTGGATCGAGGCGAAATCGATGATCTGGATCGTCTGGGAGAGGCTTTCCGCGAGATTGACCGGAGCTACGAGGCCGACGCGCGCCGTTGGGCGCTGTACGCCCTGTCCGTACTGCTCGGCAAGCCGGAAGAAAGCATCGGCTCGGACGATATCGAGGAGCTCGTCCGTCAGGGAGCCGACGACCGCCGTGCGCTGGAGGCGGCCGTCGGGCAGGATGCCTTGCGCGACCGGGCTCCCGTCATGGCTACCGGCTACGGCATCGATGCGCCCGAACAGCGCGAGGCCGATTTCCGTGCCGTCCGGGGCGAGCCGTAGTCGGTCGAGGACTTCCGTTCCGACGGGTACGGCGTCGGGTTGCAGGTTTCGTTCGGGGCGTTTCCGTGCCGTTTTACTTGGCCGGCTTGTACGCGGCTTTCCTTGCGGCAAACCGTATGGGGCAATCTGAAGTCAATATAAATAGTAGCTATCGTGGGGCGCCCGAACGTTGGCAAGAGCACGCTGTTCGACCGCTTGGTCGGCATGCACGCGTGGTTCCCATATGCGGTTCCCGGACGCGCCGCATGGAGCGTTCGCTGCTTTCGGAAAGCGTCGGGGGCGGCGGAGCGAGCCGGTTTTTTGGTAAAAATGCGTATCTTTGTATTGTGCGGAGAATCGCATGGGTTAATCTGAAGTCAGTATAAGATGAGTATAGTAGCTATCGTGGGCCGTCCGAACGTCGGCAAGAGCACGCTGTTCAACCGCTTGGTCGGCATGCGCAAGGCGATCGTGAACGATACGGCCGGTACGACGCGCGACCGCCATTACGGCAAGACCGACTGGAACGGCCGCGAGTTTTCGGTGATCGATACGGGCGGATACGCGCTGGGCGGAGAGGATATTTTCGAGGAGGAAATCCGCAAGCAGGTGGTGCTGGCCGTCGAGGAGGCCGACGTGATTCTGTTTTTGGTCGAAGTGTCGACCGGGATCACCGATCTGGACATGGCGGTGGCCGATCTGCTGCGCCGCACGTCGAAGAAAGTGATTCTCGTCGTCAACAAGGTGGACAACAATAACCTGGTGTACGGCTCGCACGAGTTCTATTCGCTCGGTCTGGGCGATCCCTACTGCATTTCGTCGATCAGCGGTAGCGGGACGGGGGATCTGATGGATGCCGTCGTAGCCGCGCTGCCGCCCGACACGGAGGCCGAGCAGACGGACGATCTGCCCAAGTTCGCGATCGTAGGCCGTCCGAACGTCGGCAAGTCCTCGCTGACGAACGCTTTGCTGGACCGCGAGCGCAACATCGTGACGCCGATCGCCGGGACGACGCGCGACTCGATCCTGACGCGCTACAACAAGTTCGGCATGGACTTCTATCTGATCGACACGGCCGGCTTGCGCAAGAAAACCAAAGTGACCGACGATCTGGAGTTCTATTCCGTGCTGCGCTCGATCCGTTCGATCGAGTCGTCCGACGTCTGCATCCTGATGTTCGACGCGTCGGCCGGAGTGGAGGCTCAGGACATGAACATCTTCCGCCTGATCGAGCGGAACAAGAAAGGTTGCGTGATCGTCATTAACAAGTGGGACTTGGTCGAAAAGAGCAGCAACACGATGAAGGAGTATGCCGAGAGCATCCGTCGTCGCATCGCTCCGTTCGACGACGTGCCGATCGTCTTCACGTCGGTGCTGAACAAGCAGCGTATTCTGGACGTGCTGCAGACGGCCATGAACGTCTATTACGCGCGCATCCGCCGGATTCCGACCTCGGCGCTGAACGAGTATCTGCTGCCGATCATCGAGCAGACGCCTCCGCCGTCGACCAAAGGCAAGTACATTCGTATCAAGTATGTCACTCAACTGGCCTCTCCGACTCCGGCTTTCGCTTTCTTCGTCAATTTGCCGCAGTATATCAAGGAGGGATACCGTCGCTTTCTGGAGAACAAGATCCGCGAGCGGTGGGACTTCAAGGGAGTGCCGATTCAGATTTTCTTCCGCCAGAAGTAGCGCTCGCTCCCGGGCTTGCGGCATTGCCGTTGTCGTGCTTTACGTCTCGGGAGCGGCGGACTGCGGAGAGCATAAATAGAAAAACAGAAACGCAAGGATTCCGATTCGCTATACCATGAAAAGAACTGTTTGCCTGTCCGTGCTGAGCCTGCTGGTGTTCGGCGCGCTCGGTGCCCAGAACGCACCGGGGGGCTTTTGGACCGATCCGTCGGTCGCCTCGGAGGGCAAGGCCGACTCCCGGCCCGAATTTGTCAGCTATTCGACCCGCGAGCAGGCCGAGACCGGCGATCCCTCCCGGTCCCCCCATTACGTGTCCCTCGAGGGCAAGTGGCGGGTGCGCCATTCGACGACGGCCTCGGGAGGGGAACGCGACTTCTATCTGCCCTCTTTCTCGGCCGCCCTGTGGCAGCAGACCGAGTTGCCGAACACGGCTCCGGTGCCGGGAGCCTCGCCGCTCGAAGGGCTCGTGCCGCCGCAGCTGCCTGCCGAGATTCCGCTGGTGCAGTACCGTGCCCAGATCGAGATTCCTTACCTGTGGCTCGACCGCGACCTGTTCCTGCATGTCGAGGGGGTGGGAGGGGGCTATTCGCTCTATGTGAACGGACGGCGGATCGGCTACGCGAACGACAGCCGTACGCCCGCCGAATTTCCGATTTCCCCGGCCGTGACCGACGGCGTGAATACGATTGCTATCGAGGTGTACGGCTTCTCGGCGGGCAACTGGATGGAAACGCTGATTCCGCAGACGGCCGCCGGGACGCTCGGCAAGATTTATCTTTACTCGCAGCCGAAGTTGCGGATCGAGGATTTCGTCGTCGAAACGAGTCCCGACTCGGCCCGCGTACACGGCAACGTCGACTTCGCCGTGGTGATGTCGAACTCTTACCGCAGCGCCGAGAAAGTCACGCTCGGTTACGACATCTATTCGCCGGCCGGCAAGCTGCTGACGTACAACCTCGTCGAGCGGGAGATTCCCGGCGAGAGCACCGACACGATCCGTTGTCACGAGCTGCTCTACCATGTGATGAAGTCGGCTTGGACGCCCGACGCTCCGACGCTGTACGAACTGATGCTCTATACGCGCCGCGACGGGCGTATCATCGAGTATATCCCCCTGCGGTTCGGGTTCAAGGACGTAGAGTTGCGCGACGGGGAGCTGTGGATCAACGGCAGCAGGGCATCGCTGACGGCGGCCGACTACGATGCGGCTCCGGACGCTGCTGCGACCGAGCGAGAGCTGAAGGCGCTAAAAAGAGGAGGATTCAACACGGTTTGCGTCAGCTATCCGCAGCCGGCCTGGTTCTACGACTTGTGCGACCGCGTGGGCTGTTATGTGATCGATCAGGCCAACGTCAACGCCGGATACCGGACGGACGATCCGAATGTCGGCGGCTCGGTGGCCAATGCGCCGGATTTCCTGCCTCAGTTCATCGATCGGGTGTGCGCCATGCAGGGACGGAGCAAGAATCACACGTCGGTCGTCGCGCTGTCGCTCGGCGGCCATTGCGGCAACGGGTACAACCTCTACAAGGCTTACCAGTGGCTCAAGGCAGCCGATTCGCTGCATCTGGTCACCTACCGCGACGCGCAGGGGCAGTGGAACTCCGATTTCGATTTCCCTGCCACCCGTGACGGGCGGACCTACCTGAACTCGGCCGCCGCTCAGAAACAGCCGGCCGCCAAACCCAAGGGCAAAGCCTCCGTGTGCCGCCGATGAAAGTCGATCTGATCGTCGTCGGCAAGACCGACCAGGCCGAAGTGCGCTCGCTCGTGGCGGCTTACCTGAAGCGATTGAATTTCTATGCGAAGGTGACGCTTACGGAACTGCCCGACCTGAAGAATACCCGGAGCCTGTCGGCCGAAAGCCAGAAACGGCAGGAGGGCGAGGCGCTGTTGCGGCAGTTCGGCGAGGGCGACTATGTCGTGCTGCTCGACGAAAAAGGAGCCCAGCTGCGCTCGGTCGATTTCGCGCTGTGGCTGCAAAAGCGGATGAACAGCGGATTGCGCAGGCTCTGTTTCGTGATAGGCGGTCCTTACGGTTTCTCGCCGAAAGTGTACGAGCGGGCCGACGGTCGGTTGTCGCTTTCGGCCATGACCTTTTCCCATCAGATCGTGCGCGCCCTTTTCGCCGAGCAGCTTTACCGGGCCTTTACGATTATCCGCAACGAGCCCTATCATCACGAATAGTTCGCTGTCGCTTTGCAGAACCGGCTTTGTGCCCGACTGGAGCGCGTGATTTGTTTCCTGCGGGCCAGAAAAGCGTGCCGCATTACGATTATTGCCGGGCAGCGGATGTCCGGTCGAGCCGTTGAGCCGGGTCGTCTCCGAAGAAAGACGCCGGCGGGACTGCTCCTCTCCCCCCCTTTAAACGTTGCTGGGACCGTCGCCTTCCCCTTCGGACAAGGCGTTCTTGCCGGTATCTTTCCGGATGAAGAGCCATTTGTAAGGATTCTATGATTTTCCTCCCCGGTTTTTGGACGTAAAGAATCCGGTGTCGTTCGCGATCCGTGTATCCCGAAGTTGCGGGCGGGAAGGCGGAATCGTCGCCGGGAAAGTTTTCGCTCCGGTTCTGCACGGAACGAGGAGAAGCCTAAGAAAGGCTTCTCCTCGTTCATGCTCTTGCCGCTTCAGCCGAGCTTTTACCGGTACGGCCGCCGGCCGTAGCCGTTCGATGGCTCGCGCTAGTGTCAACCGATCGCCTGTCGTCCCAGCTTGTCGAGCGCCGCGTCGATACGCCGGAGCGTTTCCTCCTTGCCGATGATCTCGCAGATGTCGAAGATGCTCGGACCGGAGCCGGCTCCGACGAGCGTCAGCCGCAGCGAGTTCATCACCTGTCCCATCGGATACTCTCGGGCCACGATCCAGTCGTGCACGATCCGCTCGGCGTTTTCCTTCGTGAAGTCGTCGATGCCGGCGATCACTTCCCTCAGTGCGGCGATCCGGGCCGGGTTCTCTCCTTTCCAGAATTTGGCAACGCCTTTTTCCTCGTACTCTTCGGGCGCTTTGAACAAGAACCACGACAGGTTCCACAGCTCCTGCGGGAACGTGGCGCGCTCCTTGATCAGCGCTACGGCCTTTTCGGCCCGATCCTTTCCCGCTTCGATTCCCTTTTCCTTCAGCACGGGCATCAGTATTCCGGCCAGTTCGGCATCGCTTTTCGCGTGCAGGTACTGTGCGTTGAACCAGCGGGCTTTTTCGGGGTTGAACCGGGCGCCGCTTTTGCTGACCCGTTCGAGCGAGAAAGCTCCGATCAGTTCGTCCATCGAGAAGATTTCCTGTTCCGTTCCGGGATTCCAGCCCAGCAGCGCCAGCATGTTGACGAACGCTTCGGGAAAATAGCCGTCCTCGCGGTATCCGTGCGCCGTTTCGCCGTCGGGCGACACCCAGCGCAGCGGGAAGACCGGGAAGCCCATCTTGTCGCCGTCGCGCTTGCTGAGCTTGCCGCCTCCGGTCGGCTTGAGCAGCAACGGCAGGTGGGCGAACTCGGGCTGCGAGTCGCTCCAGCCGAAAGCCCGGTAGAGCAGGTAGTGCAGCGGCAGCGACGGCAGCCACTCTTCGCCCCGGATCACATGCGATATCTCCATCAGGTGATCGTCGACGATATTGGCCAGATGATACGTCGGCAGCGCGTCGGCCGACTTGTAGAGCACTTTGTCGTCCAGCGTCGACGTGTTGACCGTCACGTCGCCCCGGATCAGGTCGTGCATATGCACCTGCTCGTTTTCGGGCATCATGAAGCGTACGACCCACGGTTCGCCGGCTTCCATTCTCCGGCGCACTTCCTCGGCCGGCAGCGCGAGCGACGTGGCCAGCCGGCCCCGTACCTCGTGGTTATAGGCGAACGTCTGGCCCCGCGATTCGGCCTCGGCCCGGATCGAGGCGAGCTCCTCCTGCGTGTCGAACGCATAGTAGGCGTGACCCGATTCGACGAGCTGCTGTGCGTATTTCAGATAGATTTCGCGGCGCTCGCTCTGCCGATACGGGGCGTGCGGTCCTCCTTCGGCGACTCCCTCGTCGATGCGTATCCCGCACCAGGCGAGCGAGTCGAGGATATATTTCTCCGCTCCCGGCACGAACCGCTGCGAATCGGTGTCTTCGATGCGGAGGATGAAGTCTCCGCCGTGCTGACGGGCGAACAGGTAGTTGTACAGCGCCGTACGGACGCCGCCCATGTGCAGCGGGCCCGTCGGACTGGGCGCGAATCGTACTCTGACTTTTCGTTCCATGTGAGTTCTTTTCCGTTTATTTCGTGATGTATTCCAGCCGCATCGTGATGCTGGCTTTTTTGTTCTTCGAGGCCGAATTATAGTTGCCGCCGGCCGACAGCGCCTCGTTCGAGTTGGCTCCGGTAATCTGGAATACGCCCATGCGGCCGTTCGCGAGCCGGCCGAGCGACGACGAGGCGTTGCGGGCGATGATCTCGGCTCGGGCACGCGCGTCGGCCGTCGCCTCTTCGATCAGCTCGAGCTTCAGGTCCGACAGCTTCGTGTAGAAATACTCCGGTTGTTCGGCGTCCATCCGGACCCCTTGGGCGATCAGCGACGAGATTTCGCGCGATACGCTTTCGACGGCCTCCACGTCGGTCGACTCGATGCGGAACTCCTGCCGCAGCTCATACCCCGTGAAGCGGTCGCCTACGTACCGGCCGTCCTGATAGACCGACTCGGTCTGTCGATTCACGTTGACGAACATGAACAGTACGGCACTGTCGGCGATTCCCCTGCTGCGAAGATATTCCTGCACCTTGCGCTTGTTGGCTTCCAATGCGGCATAACCGCTTTCGATCGCCGGAGCCTGCTCGACGATCCAGCCTTTCCATACGATCAAATCCGACGTGAACTGGCGCTCGCCCAGTCCGGTTACGACGATCCGGTTCTGCGAGCGGTATTTGTGCTTGTAGGCTCCGCCCAGGACGGCGGCCGTCAGAATAACGCACAGACCGATGACGGCTGCGCTCCAAATGTTCTGTTTCATTTCTCGATCTTCTCTTTTTCGTTTTCCGGATGCCGTAGCGGAACCGCTTCCTCTCGCTTCCGGAGTTTGCTCCGATGCGGTTTCGCTCGGTCCCCATACCGCCGGCGTTTCCGTTGGAGCTTCTCCTGCCGTCTCGGGTCCGGCGGACGTTGAAGTGCTTGGCTTTCAAAAAACGTTCGACGGACGTCCGTTCTGCCGACCGTACAACGGCCGCTGTCTTTATTCCAATCGCTTTTTCAGCGATTCGGGCAGGACGGGCATCGCTCCGTTCTGAGTGCAGACATAAGCCGACACGTCGACGGCCAGTCTGTGGGCCTCGCGCGTTGTCTTACCTCGCAGCAGAGCCGAGCAGAACCCGGCCGTGAACGAGTCGCCGGCGCCCACCGTGTCGGCGACCTCCACTTTCGGCGTCTCGCAGAACGAGGCTTCCCCGTGCTGCGGGAACACGTAGCTCCCGTTCGCTCCGAGCGTCAGGATCAGGTATCGGAGTCCGTACCGCGCGATCAGCGTCCGGCAGGTGTCCTGCAGATCGATGCCCGGATAGCCGAACAATCGGTTCACAATGACCAGCTCTTCGTCGTTTATCTTCAGTACGTTGCACTTCTCGAGCGATCGTTCGATCACTTCCTTCGTATAAAAGTCCTGCCGGAGGTTGATATCGAATATCCGGTAGCGGTTGCCGTCGTCGGGCATCCGGTCGAGAAACCGGGCGATCGTCTCTCGAGAAACGGGGCTTCGTTGGGCGAGCGATCCGAAACAAACGGCCCGCGTCCGTTCGGCCAAGGCATCGAGCGCGTCGGTGTAGGGGATGTTGTCCCATGCCACGCCGGTGCGGATATCGTAGCGCGGTACGCCTCGCGCATCGAGTTCGACTTGCACGGTGCCGGTAGGAAAGTCTACTCGTTGCAACAGGTGAGTTACCCGTTTGCCGTCGAGCGTGCCGGCCGCTTCCTGTCCGAGCGCGTCGCCGCCGATAGCGCTCGCCACGCAGCTTGCCAGACCCAGTTGCGATACGTGATAGGCAAAGTTGGACGGCGCTCCGCCCAGTTTTTTCCCTTCGGGCAGGACGTCCCACAGGATTTCGCCTATGCCTACGATGAGAGGATCGTTCATAAGCCCTTATCGGTTGGTTCTGATTTTCTTGGTAAAGAACAGCAGGTACAGCACGCCGATCATCATCACGGCCAGCGCTCCGGCTTGCGATCCCAGCGAGTCGGCAGCCATACCCATCGGCAGCGCGAACACGGCGCCGCCGAACAGGCCCATGATCATCAGGCCCGATACTTCGTTCTTCTTATCGGGCATGTGCAGCAGCGCCTGCGAGAAGACGACCGAGAAAACGTTCGAGTTGCCGAGGCCGAACAGCGCGATGCAGATCGAGATTACCGTTTTGTCGTGCGTGAAGAAAAGCCCGGCGAGGGCGACGATCATCATCAGCACGCTGACCAGAAAGAACGGCCGGGCCGCGAAACGAGCCAGCAGGAATGCGCCGGCGAAGCTCCCGATCGTACGGAACAGAAAATAGATGCTCGTCGCGTAGGCGGCCTGCTCGATGCCGATGCCCAGACGCTCCTGCAATATCTTCGGAGCCGTCAGGTTCATGCCGACGTCGATACCCACGTGGCAAACGATTCCCAAAAAGGCGAGCAGCACGAATCCGTTGCCCAGCAGCGCGAGGCACTGCCGGAACGTGGAGGCTTCTCCCTTCTCGTCCTCCTCCTCGATCTTCGTTACGCCGAGCGACAGCACGGCCAGAATCGAGATACCCGTGAAGATCGGGTAGAGCAGTTTCCAATTTCCGAACTCGAGGGCGGCCCACCCGGCGATGATCGGAGCGACGAACGAGCCGATCGCCTTGACGAACTGCCCCAGCGTCAGAGCGCTGGCCAGCCGGTCGCTGTGCACGATATTCGACAGCAGCGGGTTCAGCGAGACCTGCATGATCGCGTTGCCGATGCCCAGCAGGCAGAACGACACGAGCATGATCGTGAACGACGCCGTATTGTGCGGCATCGGGATGGTAAGTACGGGCAGCAGCAATGCGAGCGCCGTGACCACCAGACTGATCAGTACCGTTTTGCGCCGGCCGATACGGTTCATCAGCAGGCCCGTCGGCACGGAAAAGATCAGAAACCACAGGAATACCATCAGCGGGAACAGTCCGGCCATGGTGTCCGACAGCCCGAAGTCTTTTTTGATGAAGTTCGTTCCGGTTCCCACCAGATCGACGAAGCTCATCGCGAAGAACGAGAGCATGATCGGGACCAGTTTCAGGTAGAGGTTGCCTGATTTGTTTGCAGTTGCCATGAGTTTACGGTTTTATAGTATTTCAGGTTGTTCTTTCGCTATACGTTGAACAGGAAGTGCATGATGTCGCCGTCCTGCACGACGTACTCCTTGCCCTCGACCGCGATCTTGCCGGCCTCGCGGCAGGCTTTCTCGGAGCCGAGCGCGACGTAGTCGCCGTACTTGATCACTTCGGCGCGGATGAACCCCCGCTCGAAGTCGGTATGGATGATGCCGGCGGCCTGAGGGGCCTTGGTCCCCTTGCGGTATGTCCATGCGCGGGTCTCGTCCGGTCCCGTCGTGAAATAGGTCTCCAGATCGAGCAGCTTGTATGCCGAGCGGATCAGCCGGCTGACGCCCGACTCGCTGAGTCCCGCCTCCTCCAGAAACATCTGCCGTTCCTCGTAGGTCTCCAGTTCGGCGATGTCGGCCTCGGTCGCCGCCGCTACGATCAGCAGTTCGGCATTCTCGTCGCGGATCGCCTCGCGGACGGCATCCACATGGGAGTTGCCTTTCGCCGCGCTCTTTTCGTCCACGTTGCAGACGTACAGCACCGGCTTGTCGGTCAGCAGATGCAAGTCGTGTACCGCTTTGCGGTCCTCCTTGTCGAGTTCGACGGTCCGGGCGCTTTTGCCCTGTTCGAGCGTCGCTTTGTAGCGCGAGAGGATGTCGAACAGCCGTTTGGCCGTCTTGTCGCCCGTGGCGGCCTGCTTGCTCACCTTGCCGATGCGGCTCTCGACCGTTTCGAGGTCCTTGAGCTGGAGTTCCGTGTCGATGATCTCCTTGTCGCGCACCGGGTCGATCGTTCCGTCCACATGCGTGATGTTGTCGTTCTCGAAGCAGCGCAGCACGTGGATGATCGCGTCCGTCTCGCGGATGTTGGCCAGAAACTTGTTGCCCAGCCCCTCGCCTTTGGACGCGCCCTTGACCAGACCGGCTATATCGACGATCTCGATCGTCGTGGGGATGATTTTCTTCGGGTTGTCTATTTTCGCGAGGTTCACGATCCGCTCGTCGGGCACCGTGATGACCCCGACGTTGGGTTCTATCGTACAGAAAGGAAAATTCGCCGCCTGCGCCTTGGCGTTCGACAGACAGTTGAACAGCGTCGACTTGCCTACGTTGGGCAGGCCTACGATTCCGCATTGTAATGCCATTGTCCGGAGTGTTAGTGTCTTTTGGTAATGTGCGCAAATGTACGAAAAAATACCGACTAACACGGTCCGATTCCCCAAGATTTGTGACCTCGGGAAGACGACGGAGCGCCCTCCGGCCGGGCCGGCCGTTCCGCAAGAGCGGAAAATTGCTATATTTGTCGGATAAACGGCGACGTATGATACCGAAAATCATTCACTATTGCTGGTTCGGCCGGGGAAAGATGCCCGAACTGGCGGAGCATTGCCTGGCCTCGTGGCGGAAGTTTCTTCCCGACTACGAGCTCAAGCTCTGGAACGAGGACAGTTTCGACGTGAACCGGCTGCGGTTCACCCGTCAGGCATACGAGCGGCGCAAATTCGCGTTCGTCACCGACTATGTCCGGCTGTATGCCCTGAAAAGTTTCGGCGGAATCTATATGGATACCGACGTGGAAGTGCTGCGCAGTCTGGACGATCTGCTGGGCCTGCCCGGCTTTACGGGATTCGAATCCAACTGTCTGCTGCCGACGGGACTGCTCGCCTCCAGGAAAGGGGCGCCTTGGCTCGATATGCTGATGAGCTATTATGACGGCAAGCCTTTCGTCCGCTGGTACGGCCGCCTGAACGATACTCCCAATACGCTGATCATCTCGAAAATTTTCCGTCGTCGGGGGATTCGGCTCGACAACACGTATCAGGTGTACGACGGGGAGCTGCATTTTTTCCCGAAAGACTATTTCTGTCCGAAAACCTACGAGACGGGGCAGCTCGAACTGACGGAAAATTCCTATTGCATCCATCACTTCGCCGGGTCGTGGAAATAATCCGGCGTCATGACGCCGGTCGTCGTGCCCGTCGTCCGACGAGCGTCCGACGAGCATTCGTCCGATGATAACCTTTTGTCATATGCTCTGTCGATCCGGATCGGAGCCGGCGGGCCGAACTGAATATCCGCCGGAGCGCAGGGATCGATCCCGAAATTTTCATTCACGACAATCGGAAAGGGGGTTGGGGACGGTGCGAAACCTACAACCATTACGCCTCTCGGGCCAGGAACGACTGTTTGTGCTTTCTGCACGAGGATTCTCGTTCAGGACCGACTCGTGGGCCCGCACGATCGTCGATTTTTATCGGGCTACGCCGGGAGCGGGCGTGATCGGGTTCTTCGGGTATGCGCTCAAGACGCGGTCGCCTTCGCTAATGGGGGGATTGAGTCGCTATGAACGGGCCAGTCTCTACCAGCATATCGGCGAGCGTGTGGTCCGCTTGGAGAGCAGGGCCGGAGAGGTCGACTTCTCGCCGGTCGTTCAGGTGGACGGCCAGTGCCTGATCGTGCCCAAGGCGGTCTGGCGCGAACATCCTTTCGACGAGGAGCTCTTTCGGGACTTTCATTTGTACGATATCGATTTCTGCGTCCGCATAGCCCGCCGCTATACCAATTATGTCTGTCACAGCGTGTTCGGGGAACACGAATCGGTCGGGTCGTACGATGACAGCTGGTACCGGAATATCATGCTGTTCCAGCGCAAATGGGACGGCTGCCTGCCGCTGACCGCCGTGCCGATGAGTCCGCGCGAGGTGCGGGAGGCGGAAACTTTCGCGGCCTATAAGTTTTATAAAAGGGTTCTTTCCGAAGGGCGGAGCGCCTACGTGCCTTTCGCCCGGAGCATGTACCGGCGCTACCGGACGGGACGTACCGATTTGCGGCTGCTCCGACATGCCTTGCGCTATGCGCTGATCCTTTGCCGGCGGCGTTTGCGGCATGGGTAGGCTGCCTTCCGGCCTGCTTTTGTCGTTCCGACCGCTCCCGGAAGACTGGCGGGCTTTCCGGTCGTTTCCTGCGACGGCTGTACGGCACGTTGCGGGTCGGGGCGCTTCTTTCGATTCCTCCGGTTTTCGGCCGTTTTCTTTTTGGCATTCCGAGTCGCCCGCCGTTTTCTTAGCGCGGGCTGGTTTATGTTTTCCGGCTGGGAATGCCGCGCGTTTCCCGTATATGGTGCGACTTGTCCGGCAAGCGGCGGAAAATGCCGTAGTCTTCGGCGCTGTTTCGATGGATGTTGCCAGGGCGGAGGAACCCGACGAACTTCGGTTTTCTGTTATCGTATATCTTTTAGATCTTTCGTGAAGGAATACCTCGATAGCGGTCGAATCGGTCGTTTGAACTTCATGTGCCGAGGCGCCCTTTGTCGAAACGAAAAGCGCGGCAAGCCTTTCCTGAAAGCTTGCCGCGCTCGTATGGCAGGTGTCGTGCGCCGATTATTTTCATTCGCAGACTCGCCGTTTGTAATTTCCGGCGTCCCGGTTCGCGGTCGGAACATTTCCGGAATCCGTTCATCCCTGCATGGCCTCCGCCTGACGAATACGACCGGGCGGGTCCTATTGGACGGCGATCAGCCTGTACGATCCGCCCCGCACGTCGAAACTCAGGTGCTGGTCGCTGGGTTGCTTCGCGCTCAGACGGGCTACCTTGTTGCGGACGGCCCGTCCGTTTTTCCAGACGGTGACGCCGTTGATCTTGATCTCCCGGACGCCCTGTTTCGGAGCTCCGATCACGCCGCGCGACCCGGCGGGCAGTTCGGCGTCGAGCGCGAACAGATAGGGCGTGTACTCGAACGACGAGACTACGCGCCCGACCGGTGTCAGAACCGATGTCCGGGCCGAGTCGAGTCCGGCCGGTATAGGCAGGATGCCGATCTTGGCGTAGGCCGTTTCCAGCGGGCGTATACCGCAGATATATTGCGAGGCGATCGTCAGCCCGCCTCCGCTCCATGCATGGTTGACCGAGCCGCCTCCGAAGCCTTCCGCTCCGATGCCCCAGCCCTCGAACAGCGTCGTGAAGCGGTCGTCCTCGACCATTTTCGAGAACCGGCGGTTATGCCGCGCGAGCCCTTCGGCTCCGTGACCCATTTGCAGCATGGCCTCGAGTACATATTTTTCCATGTAGGGACTGGCGTGTTCCTGCGTGCGGAAGACCTCCAGAATGGCCGGATACTTGTCCCGGTCGGCCAGTCCCGATACGACGGCCAGCGCATGGATGCGGTCGTCCGTGGCATCCTCGTATTGCGGGTCGCGGTACTCGCTGCCAGTCCAGAAGTGGGCGTTGAAAGCCTGCTTGAGCGCGCTCATCTGTTCGGCGTAACGTTTGGCGTCTTCTTTCTTGCCCAATATTTGCGCCGTATTGCGCATGCCTTTGAGCATCAGGTAGTACCAGCAGTTCTGGAGCGGAACGATGTCGATGTCGGTGCCCCAGTCGCCCCAATTCCAGCCTCCCTCGCGCAGCAGCATGGTCCCTTTGTTCCCTTTTTTCCAAAGAGCTATGTAGCGTTGCACGGCCGGATAGACGTCGGCGAGCGTCTGCCGGTCACCGGTGTACCAGTAGTAGTTCCACAGTCCGTAGAATCCGAGCGAGGCCATGACCTGTCCGGGCAACTCCTTGTCCCAGTTCGACGAGGGAACGGGGGCGTAGATCACGCCGTCGGTCTTCTGCCATCCTGCCAGGTCGTGCAGCCATTTGCGCGTCAGCAGCGCGGCCGACTCGGACAGCACGTAAAACGCTTCGCCCGATTCGTTGACGGCGTCGCCCGTCCATTGCGAGCGTTCGCGGTCGGGGCAGTCCATATAGGTGTCGCGCATCGTGAGGTAGAGCGTGCGGAGCGCTTTTTTCCAGAATTTGTTGTACAGCGGGTCCGAGCACTCGAATTCGCCGGTAAACTCCGTGTCGTAGCCCGTCTCACGGAACTTCAGCTCGACGGCTTCGGCCCCTTTGGGCAGCACGTAATAGATCTTGTGCCCGTTCGTCCAACCCAGGTTCTCGTAGCTTTGGAGACCTTCGCGGGCGATGTATTCGCAGCGCAGGTAGTTGTCGCCGCCGTTGTAGACGAGGTAGTTGTCCGACATGATCTTCACCGTGTCGCCGGCATGCGCCTTCAGCTTGATGTACGGTGTGATCTGAGCGTTATAGGGCAGCGTGCAGATGATCGAGTCGCCGCTGCGTCTCTGCGAGGCGTAGTCGCGCAACTCGCCGATCTTCCACAGCGGGATCGGGCGCTTGACCAGCTTGTTCCAAGGCCGGCATCCGGCCGGTCCGTTGTCGACCGCCCGGGTCATGTCGCGGTCGTCGAACGAGGGCATGTACCATGCGTCGTCGCTTTTGCGCCCGTCGTAGCGGATGTTCGACTCGGCCAGGCGGAAGTTGGGGTCCGGCTTGTCGCAGGTTCCGTAGGCGGCGTTCGTCTCGCACTTCCAAGTCTCGTCGCTCAGAATGTCGAAATCGGCCGTCTGGCAGTCGAAGATCAGACCGGCCTTGCCGCTGTCGTTGTGCGAGAACGACGGCTTGCCGAAATACCACAGCAGCACGGCGATCGTGTTCTTCCCCTTGACCAGGTAAGGAGCCAGCTCCACCTCGTCGTAGTAGGTATCCTGCGGATTGGGGCCTCTTTTGAGACCTCCCTCGAATACGACCAGCCGGCCGTTCACCCAAAGCCAGTACTTGCTGTCCGCTCCGATGCGGGCGACGACCGAGGAGGGCAGGGCGGGCAGATCGGCCGTGTAGCGGTAGTTGAGCCATGTATTGGGTTGTTCGGGCGTCGTGCCCGAGCTGATCCAGCGGGCTTTCCATGGCCGCTCCGCGCGGTCGGGCAACGCTGCGACCGCACGGTCCGAGCTCCACAGCAGGGCGCTCAGGCAAAGGATCGTCAGAAAAGGTTTGAGTTTCATACGGCAATTAGGGTTTGGTAGTTCGTCGCTAATGAAAAATGATCCGGAAAGCGGTTCCCGGATCATTCTTCGTCGTATCGGTTAAAGGCCGGCTCCCTTTTTGGCTATCTTCTTGATCTCCGACGGGAGCAACTTGCGGACGTTCTTGGCGACGTCCTGCTTCTGTTGGTTCTGCTCGATCGTGAATTCGACCGGATCGCCTACGTTGAGGTCCGCGAACTCCCCGACGACGTCCTGATAGTGGAAAAACAGGTTGTTGTTCGGGTACTTGATGAAGCCGAAACCGTTCTTGAGGCTCAATATCTCGCTCGTTTCGAACGTCTGCTCGCGGGCTTGGCGCGACGGGTCGGGCGCGACGAACATTTCGCTGATCAGCGGGTTGTTCTGTTGTACGCCGTAGTTGATCACGTCGTGCATGGCGACCGGATAGGTGGCCAGCGAGAGCAATTCGTGCGAGGTCTTGGTGACCATCTTCACGCCGTCGTCGTTGACATACTCGAATTCCCAACTGAGCAGCATGATCCGCAGTCCCAACCCCGTGAGTTTCCGCATCAGCGGGGTGTAGTCGGTATCCGAGACGATCAGCACGACCGTGTCGATGCGGCCGGTCATCGCCAGTTCGTAGGCTTCCAGCGAAAGCCATACGTCGATTCCTCGCTCTTCCTTTTTCCCTTGCAGATTTCTCAGCGGCAGGTAGTGGGGCTGAATCCCTTCCGACATCAGGATATCGTCGAACACCCGGTCGTTGTACAGCTGGTTCCCCCGCTGGGCCGCCTCGGCCGCATTGAGCCGCCCTCTGAAATAGTGCGCTTGGGCGATCTGGCATTTCGAGGGCTCGATGCCTTCCTCCTCGGCCACGCGGTGGCGGATGAAATTATGCAGTCCGCCCAGACTCAGCCGCCTTTTTACCGGATGGATATAGTTGTAGTAGTTCGATGCGTGCAGCAGAAAATTTCCGTCGTAAAATACTCCGATTCTACATGATCCACAGGGTGAATTCATAGTATTGGATAAGTTGTTTTATTGTATAAGTTTACAAAAATTCCGGTCGTTCGCTGTGCGCCGGAACCGTCGATTTGTTTTCCAAAAGTATGCAATTCGGGTATAAAATGCAATTTTTTCTTGTGTTTTTTGTATCGAACGGTTGCTTTTTTGCTTTCCCGGGGCTTTTCGGCCGAAATTCGGGAACGGAGCGGGCCGAACGGGCCGTCTCCCGGAATTTGTATTAATCCCGTATAAATTCTAACTTTGAAAAAATTTTGTTCGTATATTTCGGCCGCTGGCGGATACGACGGGCGCGCGGCGAACGGGCGTCTCGCTTCGGCGGCGGTACGGAAACGGACTGATAAGAATTTGACGGAGTATCTATGGATGTACAGAAACTGATCGACGACGTGGAGCGCCTTCGCGCCCTGATAAAAAGCTGGAGCGCGGCCGGACCGGCCGGAGCTCTCGAACGGGACTTGGTGCTGGAAAAGCTCAGGGGACTGTATGAAACGGTTCTGTTTTCGGAGCCGCTTCCCGCTTGCGAGGTCTCCGAGCCGCATTCCGGCGCGCAAGGAGAGGCAGCCGTTCCGACGGCCGGACGGCCGGGTTCGGACGCGCCGTCGGAGAGTGCGCAGGAGAAGTCTTCCTGCGACGTAGGGTTCGCTGCCGCCGGGAAAAGGCATGCGGAGAAGGAAATCCCTGCGGCAACGGCCGGTGACGTGCCGGAAGCGGTCGCCGAGATACCGGCCGGCGCTTGTGCCGAAACTGCGGAGGCGCCGCAGGACGGTTGCGCGACCGCTGCGGCCGAAGCGCTGCCGGACGGGGAGGATTCCGTCGAGCAAAAGCTGTTCGACGACGAGCCTGTCACTCGTCACCGGGTTGACAAACGGGTCATTCTGTCTCTGTACGGGGATGTTCCCGCCGCTTCGCCTTATCCCGCTTCGGCTTCTTATCGCAAACACGAGGAAGCGGCCGGTCTGCCGACTGTCTCCGAGCCGGAAGGGATTTCGTCTCATACGGCCGTGCCGGATGGCGGTACGAGCAAGAAAGTGCTCGGCGAGGTGCTTGCCGGCAGCGGAGCGACGGCTATGAACGAAGTGCTCGGCAAGCAGACTCTCCATGCGGACGTCGCATCGAAAATTCAGCAGGGGATACGCGGGGAGCTGCGCCAGCATATCGGCGTCAACGACCGTTTCATGCTGATCCGCAATTTGTTCGGAGGCGATGCCGCCGCCTATTCGGCGACGATCGAACGGCTCGACAGCTTTACCGACTTGGACGACGCGCTGCTTTACATGCAGGAAAATTTCGAGTGGGACCCCGACAGCGAGGGAGTGCAGCTGTTGGTCGATCTGCTCGAGCGCAAACTTAGCTGAGAGGAACCATGTCGAAGCTCTATGTGGTGCCCACGCCGATCGGCAACTTGGACGATATCACGCTGCGCGCCGTGAGGGTGCTTTCGGACGTGGACCTGATTCTGGCCGAGGATACGCGGACCACGCAGGTGCTGCTCAGACATCTGGGGATCGAGAAGAGGATGTGGAGTCACCATAAGTTCAACGAGCATTCGGCCGTCGAGGCCGTTGCCCGTACCATCGAGTCGGGCGAGACGGTCGCGCTGGTGTCGGACGCCGGCACGCCGGGCATTTCCGATCCCGGCTTTCTGCTCGTGAGGACTTGCCTCGAGCACGGGATCGAAATCGAGACGCTGCCGGGCGCTACGGCTTTCGTGCCGGCGCTTGTGGACAGCGGCTTCCCGTGCGATCGTTTTTGTTTCGAGGGTTTTCTGCCAGCCAAGAAAGGACGGGCGAAGCGCTTGCGGCAACTCGCCGGCGAGGAGCGCACGATGATTTTCTACGAGTCGCCTTATCGCCTGACGAAGACGCTCGAGCAGTTCGCCGAGGTTTTCGGACCCGAACGCCCGGTTTCGGTGTCGCGCGAGCTGACCAAGAAGTTCGAGCAGACGGTGCGGGGTACGCTCGCCGAGGTGGCGGCCCATTTCGCCGCGCACGAGCCCAAAGGCGAAATCGTCGTCGTGCTTGGAGGGCGTTCCCGCCGCGAGGCGGATGCCGACGGGCCGTCGGAGCCGGGGAGGGATTCCGCCGACATTAATTCCATAGGATATGATGACCAGAAATAACGCTTCCGGCTCTCCGTTCGACTCGCTGAGGCGTTTTCTCAGGGACCGTTTCGATCTGGGGGAGGACAGCGCCCTGCAGGACGAGGTGGTGGACAATATCTGTCGCGGGGTCGATTTTCGCGGCACGAACCTGTGGGTGCTGATTTTCGCGACGTTCGTGGCCTCTTTGGGCCTGAATGTCAACTCGACGGCCGTCATTATCGGCGCGATGCTCATTTCGCCGCTGATGGGCCCGATCATGGGCATGGGACTGTCGGTCGGCATCAATGATTTCGACCTGCTGAAGCGTTCGGTGCGCAATTTCGGCCTCATGGTGCTCGTGAGCATCCTGACCTCGACGCTCTATTTCGTCGTTTCGCCGCTGAGCGGAGCGCAGAGCGAGCTGCTGGCGCGCACGGTCCCGACGACCTACGACGTGCTGATCGCTTTCTTCGGAGGCCTGGCGGGCATCGTCGCCCAGTCGCGGCGAGACCGGACTTCGACCGTGATTCCCGGCGTGGCGATCGCAACGGCGCTGATGCCGCCGTTGTGTACGGCCGGTTACGGACTGGCCACGCTCCAACTGAATTATTTTCTCGGCGCTTTCTATCTCTTTTTCATCAATACGGTCTTCATAGCGATCGCTACCTTCGTCGTCGTCCGCTTCCTGAAATATCGCAAGAAGGAGTTTCTCGACAAGGGCCGCGAGGCGCGTGTCCGCCGCTCGATGCTGCTGATCGTTCTGGTGACGATCGTGCCGAGCGTCGTGATCGGCTACCGTATCGTCAAACGCAGTTTTTTCGAAACGAATGCTCAGCGCTACGTGTCGAACGTGTTTCAGTTTCCGAAGGCCAAGGCGATCGATTTCCACACGCATTTCGATTCCGACAGCTCCTCGATCGAGGTGTTTATGATCGGCGAACCCGTCTCGAAGGAAGCGATCGAGAGCGCCCGACTGCAAATGGCCGGTTACGGCCTGTCGCAAGCGAAGCTGATCGTCCGGCAGAATGGCGAGGACGATCACGTCGATCTGGTCTCCCTGCAAAGCGGATACCGCGAGCTGATCGCCGAGAAGAACCGCCGCATCGGCGAGTTGGAGCGGAAGTTGTCCGCTTATGCGACCGATACGCTGCCCTCGGCCGACATCGCGCGCGAGATGCGCGCGCTGGTGCCTTCCCTGCGCGAGGTGTCGCTGTCGAAGACGATTCGTTACGGTTCTTCGGCCGATACGCTCGTATTGTGCGTGGTCCGTACCGACGGGCGGCTCCCGGCTGCCGAGCGCGCGAAGATCGAGACGTGGCTCCGTGCGAGGACCCGGACCGACAGTTTGAAACTTTATATCGAATAGAGCGATGGATTACAGAGCGGTTTGTCTGGATGTGTGCGAGCTGGCCCGCGAAGCGGGAGCCTATATCGCCCGGCAGCGCGAGCGTTTTACGTTTTCGGACGTGGAATTCAAAGGGGCCCAGAATCTGGTGTCGTATGTCGATAAGCAGACCGAACGGACGCTTGTCGAACGTCTGAAGGCCCTGGTTCCCGAGGCGGAGTTCGTAACCGAAGAGGGAACCGTCTCCGCCGCCGGTGGGGCGAGCCGTCTCAAATGGATCGTCGATCCGCTTGACGGGACGACCAATTTCGTGCACGGGCTTTCGCCCTATTGCGTCAGTATCGCGTTGACCGAAGAGGACGAGCCGGTCGTCGGAGTCGTATACGAGGTGACTCGCGACGAGATGTTCTATGCCTGGCGCGGCTCGTATGCCTATCTGAACGGTGAGCGGATCGTTGTCTCGCAGACCGACCGGCTGGAAAACTCGCTGATTGCCATAGGATTCGCCTACGGGGCGGTTTCAAAGACGGACGGCTTTATCGATAGTCTCATACGCTTTCAGAATACGACCAACGGCGTGCGCCGTCTGGGGTCGGCGGCTGCCGATTTGGCCTACGTGGCCTGCGGTCGCTTCGACGCTTTCTTCCATGAGGGCCTGTCGCCGTGGGATGTCGCGGCGGGGGCCTTGGTCGCTATGCAGGCCGGGGCGCGGGTGACCGACTACGGCGGAGGGAACGGCTATTTGTACGGCCGGCGGATCATCGCGGCTACGCCGGCCGTGTACGACGAATTTCAAAAGCAGGTCAAATGACGTCGAGCGAGCGGATACAGTATCGGCTGCTGTGGGGGGTCAGTCGGGTGGCCGGGTGGCTTCCCCGCGGGCTGCTTTATCGCGGGTTCGCGCCGATGGTCTGCTGGGTGCTCCACCGGGTCGTCCGCTACCGGGTGAGCGTCGTGCGGACCAATCTGGCGAACGCTTTCCCCGAAAAGAGCAGGGAAGAGCTGCGCGACATCGAGCGCAGATTCTACCGGCATCTGTCCGAGGTGTTTATCGACACGATTCTGCTGGGCTCGATTTCCCGGCGGGAGATACTCGAGCGCATGGTTTACCGCGATGTGGAAAAGCAGGAAGAGCTGATGCGCGGCCGCAGCTGGATTTCGGCCATGTCGCACTTCGGAAGCTGGGAGCTGACGATCAATTACGTCTGTCATACCGACCACCGCGTGTTCGCCGTATACCGGCCGCTGCACAATGCAGTGGTGGATCGTTTCTATCACTCGGCCCGATCGCGCTTCGGGACCCAGCCGGTACCGATGAACGACATCTTCAAGGAGACGATCGCCGCCCGGCTCTCGGGCGGGAAGCCCGTAATCGTCGCCCTGATCGCCGACCAGACTCCTCCTTGGCACGAGATCAAGCATTGGTACCGTTTCCTCGAGCAGGACACTCCTTTCTTCTCGGGCATCGAGAAGATGGCCCTGAAATTGAAAATGCCCGTTTATTTCATGCACGTGCGCAAGGTGGCTCCCCGGCATTACGAAGCCGAGTTCAAACTCGTTTACGACGGAGTAGAGCCGGTGGCCGAGCATCAGATAACCGAACGCTATATCGCGTTGCTCGAGGCGATGATCCGCGAGTCGCCCGAGTTGTGGATGTGGTCGCATCGTCGCTGGAAGCACAAAAAGCCCGCGGATTACGACATGCGCCATTCCCGCGATACGGAAACGCATAATATCCCGGAAGCATGACCCGAGTAAAAATCGTCATACTGAACTGGAACGGGCGCGATTATCTGGAGCGCTTTCTTCCCTCCCTCGTTTCGCGCACGCCGGGCGCGGGGATCGTCGTGGCCGACAACGGCTCGACCGACGATTCGGTCCGTTTCCTCGAGCGTAGTTATCCTCAGGTCGAATTGTTGCGGCTCGACCGCAACTACGGCTATGCGGAGGGATACAACCGGGCGCTCGCCGGGCTGAACGCCGAGTATTTCGTACTGCTCAATTCCGATGTCGAAGTGACCGAGGGGTGGCTCGATCCGTTGGTCCGCACGCTCGACGGCGACGGGTCGGTCGCCGCCGTGTCTCCGAAAATCCGCTCGTTCGGCGAGCCGGACAAGTTCGAGTATGCCGGTGCGGCCGGCGGGTTCATCGATTTTCTGGGCTATCCTTTCTGTCGCGGCCGCATACTCGATTCGATCGAGTCCGACAAGGGACAGTACGACGATCCGCGTGAGGTGTTCTGGGCATCGGGCGCCTGCATGGCCGTCCGAGCCGACGTGTTTCGCTCGCTGGGAGGGTTCGACGGCGATTTCTTCGCCCACATGGAGGAGATCGATTTCTGCTGGAGGGCCCAGCTGGCCGGCTATGCGGTACGGGTCGAGCCCCGTAGCTGCGTGCTGCATGTCGGGGGCGGCACGCTGCCGAACAACAGTCCGCAGAAGATCTATCTGAACTTCCGCAACAATCTGTGCATGCTGTTCAAGAACCTCTCCCCGCTGTCGTTTTGGCCGGTGCTGTTCGCGCGGATGGCGCTCGACGGCGCGGCCGCTCTCGTTTTTCTGGTTCAGGGGCGTCCCGATTTTTTCAGGCAGGTATTCCGCGCTCATATGGACTTCCACCGTCGCCGCGGCTCGCTTCATCGGAAGCGGCATGTGATTCAGCGCGGCCGCGTGGCCCGTTCGCGCTGGATATTTTTCGGTAGCATCGTGTTGCGGCATGCGCTGGGCCGTCGTCGTTTCGGTCGTATGATGTGACGGCCGGCGCACGGGGCGCCGTATCTCGCGGGCGTTCCTCTCCGTATTTCGTTTGCCCGGAGCTTTTGCCGGAAGCGGTCGCTCGCCGCTTTGCGAACGGACTTCGGCTCCGGAAACGATTACGTTACCTGCTCGCTCTCTTCGAAATGGAAGTTCTGAAACGGGGAATCCGTCGCGGAGCCGTCCGGAAGCGCGTCGGCGATTCTCCCGTTGCCGGACCGGATGCAGGCAGCCGGTCTGGCAACGCTTGGTCGGAAATGCAAGATAATCGGAATTTCGGATAAGACGATGTCGGGCCGTGGTCTCTGCCGGTTTTTCACAGCGTCCGGGTGCTTCTGGCCATGCGTCCGAAACGCAGCCACGAACCGGAACGTCTGATCGCGAGAAAAAGCCGAGCAGTCCTTCTGCGGATTGCCGTGCATTTCGGGCGTGAAGTTGAAACCGTTTTCCATCGGACGAGCAGAGTGAGCTAATGGAACGGCGTTCCGCACCGGTTGCACCGGAAATACCGGCGGATGTTGCCTGCCGAGCCGTTCCCCAATGCGCCGAGGCCGGCGAGCAGATAGGCGCCGAAACGTTTCAGACGGGTTTCTCCCACTTCCGAACGCACGTCCTGCGACCCGCATTCGGGACAGACTATCGGTCGCTCCGAGGCCGTTTCTTCGGCCAACAGGTCGCGGGCCCTCTCGTAGTCGTCGTCTGCTACGACGACCTGTACGGCCAGCGACGGAATAGCCCCGGCGAACGGCACGTAGTCGTTGGAGTTCTCGTTCAGGACGAAAGCTTGTATCCGTTCGCTTTCGAGTCTTTGCCTGACGACCTGAGCTTCGAACAGGTTGCCGCATTCCTTGACCGTTTTCATCGTGTAAGGTTTTTAAGGACGATTCGCGCGGCCCCGCGTTCCTTGATTCCGGCCGTTCCCGTTTCGTAAGGCATACGCCTGCCGTCCGTCCGTGACGGACCGGTTTTTCGGTTGTCGACCGCGCGTTTTTACTCTGTTTATCCGCAAGATAGTGAAAACAAGACAGACTTGCAAGCGGACTCGGCAGCATTTTCCGGTCGCGACGACGTTTTTCCGGAGGGAACTATGCTTTCGGATATTGAACGAACAGATTCCGGTCGAGTCGGTCGAAGCGGTCGATCACGACGTCCACGCCTTCGATCCGGCCTACCGTCCCGCGGTCCATCGTCGAGGCGACGGCGACGATCATGCCGGCGCCGGCTCTCCGTGCCGCTTCGATACCCGAACGGGCGTCCTCGGCCACGATGCACCGGGAAGGGGACAACCCGATCCGTTCGGCGGCCCGGAGGTAGATATCCGGCGCCGGCTTGCCTGAAAACGTGCCGTCGTCGTAGACGATTCGCCTCGGATCGAACCAGCGGTCCAACCCGAAATGCTCCCTGAAGAACCGTACATTGCGTATTTCCGAAGCCGTTGCGATCGTATGCGGGATGCCGTGCTCGCAGAGCCAGTCCAGCAGTTCGGCGGCTCCGGGAGCCAGACGGAAGCGCTCCTCGTCCTGCAGGCAGAGTTCGCGGTAGATCGTTTCCTTGCGTTCGATCAGTTCCCAGACCTGTTCTTGGGTCAGCGATTTCCGGAGCAGGTATTCGAAGATCGAGCGCGACGAGCGTCCGTGTACCCGCTCGTACATTTCTTCGGAGGTAAACCCTTTTCCGCGTAGTTGTCGCGATACGGTATGCCATGCCTGCTCTTGCTTGTCGGAGTCGAAGAACAGCGTTCCGTTGAAGTCGAAAATGATTCCGTCGTATGCCATGACCTTTCGGTTTTTTATCGGTTTTCTCGGTCGGGATTCCTGTCGGCGGAAAGATTTCGCCTGTTTCCTGAAAGCGTAAGATCGTTTCCGTACCGCCGGCGTCGCGAAAGGCGGCGAACCCGATCCGTCGTCACGACCGGACCGTCGCGGAATATGGCCCGGAAGTTTCCCGGCGTTCGTTCCGGTCCGTATCCGGACCGCTTGGCAAGCGGCTTGACCGGATATTAGCCTGCCGGGCCGGTTCCGACTTCCCGTCCGCCGAGCCGGACGGCCTCGCCTCCGGCTCGGCGGAACCGGGAGTCGCCGCTGTTTCTTTTCGTCCGTTGCGACGAGGCGGACGTTTCCGCGGCGTTTGCCTGCCGTCGCGCGGCTACCGCCTGTAGCTCTTTTTGTAGACGGCCCGGTTTCCCTTGTTGTCCGTCACGGTCAGCACCAGTTCGTGGGTCTTGCCCTTCTCCCAGCGCTTGTCGTCGAAATAGTGCGTCAACGTCCCTGTTTTGGCGTCGAGCTCGAACAGGGCCCACTGGCCGTCGATCGTGGCCGAGTAGGAGCCGATGCCCGAGAAGTCGTCGCTTATTTTCACAGCGATCGTTTCCCGCGACCCGAAGTCGGCGTCGGCCTTGAAGGCGGGAGCTATGCGGGGCGGAACGGTGTCGACGGCTATGTAGAACGTTCCGAAAGAGCGGGTGTCGGTGCTCACCTTGCCCTCTTTCCACGAGCCGCCGGCCGAGCTGCGCCGTCCGTCGGCGCCTATCGAGCCGATCAGGGCCTTGCTTTGCAGATGCTCGGGCAGCTCCGATGCGTCGATGCTGACCCGGATGCTCTTGTGCAGCGGCACGTCCGGCGTGTGGACCGTATACAGCGGAGAGTATCCGTAGGCGGGTCGGGGTTTGGTTTGCATGCGCAGCAGAATCGATTCGTAGAGCGCTCCCCGGGGAATGGCGAACCAAAGACCCTCGCCTCCGTAGCGGTAGTCGCTGTTCCAGCGCACCGGGATGCCCGAGGGCCTGTCTTGTTCCTCGTCCGTTCCGTCCGCCGACGCGAGGCGGACGTCGAACGCGAGCGTCGAGCGGTTTTTGCAGTCGTCGCCGAGCGTGATTTCCATTCTGTGCGTGCGTCCCTCCTCGAATGAGAGCATGCCCCTGCGAGCGTCCTTGCCGTAGATCGGCAGCGGATTGTTGGGCAGGGCGCAAAGGCGGTACACTCCGTTGCGCGTGCCGCGCGATTCGGGGTAAAGCGCGACGGCGTACGAGTAGCGGCCCAACTCGAAGCCGATCCGGTCGACCGTCATCGAGAAGCAAGGTTCCCCGTCTTTCGACACTTCGGCCTCGTAAATGCCCATCGGGTTGCTCGTGCCGTTCTTTTTCTCCTCGGCCTCGACGGCGAAGTATCCGTTCGCCGTGACGGGCAGGGGGACCGTATCGGGCAGCGCGTATCCGCCCGAGGCCGTCCGGCCGACGGGAAGGCTCAGCCGTACGGTGTGCAGGGGAATGCCCTGGACCGTATCGACGGATACGTAGTAAAGCTTCTTGACGACGGGCGGGATCGTGTCGGGCACTTTCAGGAATCCGCGCGCCAGTACGTTCAGCGGTCTCTGCGCCGCTCCTTCGCGCACTTCCAGATGCAGGTGCGGTCCTCCCGACGAACCCCGGTTGCCCGACAGCCCGATGCGCTCGCCGCGTTTGACCGGGAAACGCGTCTCGGGCGGGGCGAAGTCGAGGGCGAACGTTTTGCGGGCGTATTGCAGCTCATGGACATAGGCTTCGATCGGTTCGGTGAAGCGCTCCAAGTGGCCGTATACCGTCATCCGTCCGTCGGGGTGCGTGATGTAGAGCGCCTTGCCGAATCCGCCCGGCGAGACGTTGATGCGCGAGACGTAGCCGTCGGCCATGGCGAAGACGGGCTTGCCGATCACGCCCTGCGTCTTGATGTCGATCCCCGCGTGGAAATGACCTCCGCGCAGTTCGCCGTAGTTGGCCGACAGCCGCAGCGGAATATTCAGCGGCGAAGCGTAGCCGATCGCCTGTCCGCTTGGCGCCGTCGCTTGTCCTGAAACGGCGGCCGGCTCGACTCTGCTCGCTTCGTTTGCCGCGCTTGCGGACGGGGCGGGCGAGGACCCGGAAAATTCGCTCGGTTTGTCTTCTCCGGTCCGTGCTTCCGAGCTCGTCCGTACCGTCCGCTCCGACGGAAGCGGTTCGTCCGTACCGCTCGAGGCGATCCATGCCGTGCAGAGAGCAGCGGCCGCAGCCAATGGCAGCAGAACAACAATTTTCCTTTTCATATGGCGTTTTTCCTTGTTGATCGTCATTTTTCCCTTTCGCGCATCAATCTGTCGATCGCGTCGCTCACTTCGTCGTAGTCGAATCCGAGGCCCGCGCCGTAGCGCAGCAGTTTGCCGCGCATCTGATAGTCGGAGACGGCACGGGTACCCTGCATCTTGCGCCGCAGCGACTCCTCGAGCTTCGTGCCCAGTTTTTGCGGGTCGGCTTGGGCGAGCGCCTCGTCGATCGTCTGCTCCGGAATCCGCTTGGCTTTCAGCGCGGCTCTGATCTTGCGGACGCCCCAGCGGCTCAGGTTCAGTTTTTCCCGGACGTATGCCTCGGCATAGCGTGCCTCGTCGATGAACCGTTCCCTGACGAGCCGGTCGATAATCGGCTGATGCTGCTCGGGGGCTACTCCCCACCGTGTCAGCGATCGCCGGACGTCCGAGATCGCCCGCTCGCTCTTGGCGCAGACGTTCATCAGGGCCCGCAGAGCCTGTTCGGGCGTTTTGGTCCGTTTCACTTCCATCGCGCGCTGACCGTTCTGGGCTTTCCGAAAAAGTCCTTCGACAGGACGATTTCGCGGTAGCCCTCGTTTTCGAGCAATTCGACGGTTTGAGTGCCGAACCGCTCGTTGATCTCGAAATAAACCGTCCCTCCGGGTGCGAACAGCCGCCGGCCGAGACCGGCGATCGCCCGGTAGAACAACAGCGGATCGTCGTCGGGCACGAACAGCGCCCGGTGCGGCTCGTATCGCAGCACGTTCGGGCTCATCTGCCTCTTCTCGGACTCCGTCACATAAGGTGGATTGCTGACGATCAGATCGAACTCTTCCTCGGGCGGGCCGGTCAGGATGTCGCGCCGCTCGAAGCGGACCGTCTGCCGGAGGCGTTCCGCATTCCGTCGGGCGATGCGCAGCGCCGTATCGGATATGTCGACGGCCGTCACCCGCGCATCCGGCAGCTCGGCCGCCAGCGTCACGGCTATGCAGCCGCTCCCCGTTCCGATGTCGAGAATACGCAGGCCGCTGTCGCTCCTGTGCCGCTCGACGATCGTCCGGACGAGCTCCTCGGTTTCGGGACGGGGGATCAGCACGCCCTCCTCGAGGGAAAACTTCCTGCCGCAAAAGCGGCAGAATCCGGCTATGTATTGGGCCGGGCGGTACGACCCGATCTCGAAAGCGAGGCGTTGCAGATCGTCGCGCAGCGGACAGGGCGCGTCGGGCTCGACGATCACGTCCGTGAATCGCAGCCCGAGCCGGTCCTCGCACACGAGCGCCGCGACGGCCCGCGCCTCCCTCGGCTCGTAAGCCGCCGCGGCCGCGCCGTACACCGTATCCCATATTTCGCGCCGGGTCATTTCGAATGGCTCTTTGACGACAAATATAAGCAAAGGCGGGAGCAATTGAGGAGAAAAAATTCGTTTTTCCGGAAAATTTCCGGGCCGAATCCTACGAATTATCCTCAATATGTAGCGAATGAAACCGGAAGCCGAAACTCCTTTTTCTTGCCGGTTTGCGCTGTGCCCGTCACCTCCGTGCCCGAGACCGGCCCGATTTCGCATGGAATTTTTTCGTGCCCGCCTTACTGCATTTGAAACGGTATTGCGCGATTTTTTGCCTGATTGTGCCGGATAATGGTTAACTTTGTCGAATTACGGATTGCATCCCTGTGGTCCGAAGTCAATAATTTTCAATGTATGAAGTCAATAACCGATAGAATCTATGAAAAAGCTTTCTTTGTTTCCGTTTCTCACCCTAACCGTTTTCGGCATGAGTAGTTGTGCGAGCGGAACAGACGACCGCGCTTCTCTCGAGTACGAGAAGTACCGGCTGCCCAACGGTCTCGAGGTCGTATTGCACCAGGATACCTCCGATCCGGTCGTTTCCGTGGCTATCCAGTACCATGTGGGCAGCAACCGCGAGAAACCGGGCAAGACGGGTTTCGCGCACTTTTTCGAGCATATGCTTTTCCAGCGTTCCGAGAACCTGCCGCGCAACGCCTTTTTCCAGAAAATAGACGCGCTCGGCGGCACTTTCAACGGCGGCACGAGCAACGACGGTACCGTCTATTTCGAGACTGTGCCGCGCGATGCGCTGGAGAAGGTGCTGTGGATGGAGTCCGACCGTATGGGCTATTTCATCAATACGGTGACCGAGGGCGGGCTCAAACGCGAGATCGACGTCGTGTCGAACGAAAAACGTCAGGGCGAGAACGTGCCTTACGGTCTGGCGTGGGATCTGACATTCAAGAACCTGTTTCCGCAGGGACATCCGTATAGCTGGACCGTGATCGGGGAAATTCCCGATCTGCGCAGCGCGACGGTCGATGACGTCAAGGAGTTTTACGACAAATATTACACGACCAGCAATGCTACCCTCGTCGTAGCGGGCGATTTCGACAAGGCAGAGGCCAAAAAACTGATCGAAAAGTATTTCGGCGAAATACCCGACCGAGGCAAGCCCGAGGCTCCGCAGGTGCAGAACGTGACGCTCGACTCGACGAAGAAGATTTCGTACGAGGATGTCTTCTGCAACGCGCCGATGCTGTTGCTTGCCTATCCCGGGGTCGAAACCTATAACGAAGACGGCTATGCGCTCGATTTTCTCACGAACCTGCTGGCCGGCGATAAGAAGTCGCCGCTGTACAAGGTGCTCGTCGAGGAGCGCAAGCTCGCGCCCGAGGTCGAGATGTTCAGCTATCAGCTGGAAGTGGCGGGACTGATCGTTTTCGATGCCAAAACCTTCCCCGGCGTGAAGCTCGACGACGTGCAGGCTGCGTTCGACGAGGCGCTCGCCCGCTTCGAAAAGGAGGGGATCGATCCGAAAGACCTCGAGCGTTACAAGAATCAGGAGGAAACGCGTACGTATAACCGGCTGACTTCTACCAACGGCAAGGCGATTTCCATGGCGCGCGACAACGTGTTCGGCGGCGCGCCCGACCGTTCGCTGCGGGAGTTGGACAAGTACCGCGAAGTGACTGTCGACGATGTGATGCGCGTGTACGAGAAGTACGTCAAGGGGCGTCCGTTCCTGTCGGTCGGCATCTATCCCGAGGGACAGTCCGCTTTGGCCGTGACCGGTTCCGTGCCGGCTCAGATCGAGCAGGAGTCGATCGACGACCAGCAGATGAGCTCCGAGGGCGGACAGATCGTCGACGACCCGTACGAGAAGACTCCCTCGCAGATCGACCGCAGCGTCGAGCCCGCCCTGATGGCCAATACGCCCGAACTCAGCGTACCTGCTATCTGGAGCTCGACTCTGCCCAACGGAATGCAGATCAAGGGAATCGAGTACGGCGAGCTGCCGCTGGTGAACTTCTCGATCGAGTTGAATCAGGGCATGCTACTCGATGCTCCCGGCAAGGTGGGCGTCGCTTATCTGACCGCGCAGATGCTGAACGAGGGAACGGCCTCGAAGACGCCCGAGCAGCTCGAGGAGGCGATCGGACAGCTCGGCGCCTCGATCCGGGTCGCATGCAGCCGCGAGTCGATGACGCTCAGCGGCCTTTGCCTGAAAAAGAATTTCGCCCGGGCGATGGAGCTGGTCGAGGAGATGCTGCTCCATCCGCGTTGGGACGAGCAGTCGTTCGCCGTGGTCAAGGAGCGGGCGATCGATAACGTCCGCCAGCGCGCGACCGAACCGGAGGCGATTGCTCAGAGCGTTTTCGACAAGGCGCTTTACGGCACGGGCAGCGTCTTGTCTGAGAATCCGAGCGGCACGGAAGCGTCGCTTCAGTCGATCACGCTCGACGATCTGAAGGCTTTCTATGACGAGTGCTTCAGCCCGAAAGTCGCGCGCATGAGCTTCGTGGGAGGTTTCACTCAGTCCGAGGTGGAGAAGTCGCTCGCGTCGCTGACCGGGAACTGGCCGGCCAAGGACGTCCGTCAGCCCGAGATCGGCGAAGACGGCACGGAGCCTGCGGGCAAGGTTCTCTTCGTCGATTATCCCGGAGCGCGCCAGTCCTATGTGCTGATCGGTTCCAAGGCCATGCCGATGCGCAGTCCCGAGGCCTATCCGGCCGTAATCGTCAACGATAAGCTGGGTGCCTCCTCGGGCAGCCTGCTGTTCGAGATCCTGCGCTTGCAGCACGGCTATACCTACGGGGCGTATTCCCATTTCGTGCAGGGCAATTACTACAACAATTTCCAAGCTCTTTCGAGCGTTCAGGCGATCGTGACCGAAGAGTCGGTCGCTCTGTTCCGCGATATTCTTTCCTCGTACGGCGCGGATTACTCGCAGGAGTTTTTGGACCGGACCCGTCAGGCGCTGTTGCGCACGATGAACGGATCGTTCGAGACGCCGGCGGCCCAACTGGCTATGTTGCGCAAGATCGCCCTTTACGGCTTGGCCGACGATTACGTCAAGCGCAACGAGCAGACGCTTAAGGATATGACTCTCGACGAGGCCAAACAGGTGATCGGGCAGTATATCGATTTCGACCGGATGACGATCGTCATCGTGGGCGACGCCAAGACGCAGTTGGCCGGCGTGCGCTCGCTCGGTCTGGGCGATCTGGTCGTGGTAGACAGCCAAGGGAAGCCTGTGAAATAAGTGCCGGCCGATCCGGCGCGTTCGTCGGAGAGCCGAGGAACGTCAATATACGAAAGGGGAGGCGCGAGCCTCCCCTTTCGTATATCCGTCTCCGCCGTCTTTCATGTATGGCGGAGCTTTTGGGCGTGCAAGGCAACGCATGGTCCGGTACTCCGTTGCCCCGCGTTTTCGCTTCGGAAATTCGCCATGGCGCTGGAACGAACCGCCGGTCATTGCGGATGCCGTCGGATCGGCGGCTCGGCCGCGATTGCCGGACAGCGTCGGTTGCGACGGGTTTTCGGTGCGGCGTGCGTTGCCTGTCCGCTGCTTGTCCGCCGTTATTCGACTTGCCGTGCTGGGTAAGGTAGGTCCCCGGCTTGCCGGTAACATGCCGGGACGGATGTCGGTATGCTGTCACGAGAAGCTGTTGCCTGTCTTGACTTGTTGCCGGGCGATCGGTTGCGACGAACTTTCGGCACGGCTGTATTTCCTGATTTTCTTGTTTGTCGTGTGACACGCGGTGATAAGGCCGGTCTCCGGCTTGCCGATGACACGCCGGAACGGACGATGGTACGCCTTAGCGAAATAGGGCTGTTACTTGTCTTGGACTTATTGCCTCTTGCCGTCGGTCGTGTCGGCCGATACTTGGAGAATTACGGCCGTATCCCGCACGGCCGTCGTATCGGAAGGAGACGGGGCGGGGGCCAGTCCCCGTGCGACCAGCAGCGGCCGGATGTCGGGATCGCTTCCCCGGAAATTCCGGTACAGCGAGGCTCCCGGCTCGGCGGCGCCCCGCTCGAGAATGTTTCTCCGGTAGGAACGGGCCAGCTCGCGGCTGAATACGTCGCCGCTCTGCCGGAAAGCTTCGTAGGCGTCTTCATCGTACATCTGCGACCACAGATAGCTGTAGTAGCCCGCCGCATATCCGTCGCCGTTGAATATGTGGGCGAAGTAGGGATACCGGTAGCGCGGGGCGATCTGCGGCAGCAATCCCCGCTGTTCGTAGAGCGAGCGGCGCTCGAGTTCCGTCGGATCGAGCGTGTCCGACGCTCCGAGCGTATGAATGTCCATATCGAGCTGCGCTGCGGCGAGCAGTTCGGCGGTCATGAATCCCTGATTGAACAGCTTGCTGCGGACGATGCGCGCGATCATATTGGCAGGGAGCGTCTCGCCGGTAGCGTAGTGTTTGGCATAGGCGCGGAGCATTTCGGGCTCGGTGGCCCAGTTCTCCATGATCTGCGACGGCATTTCGACGAAGTCGAGCTCCATCGAGTTCATGCCCGTTCCTTTGTACCGGGTCTGGGCGAACAGGTTGTTCAGCGCATGTCCGAACTCGTGGAACAGCGTTTCGGTTTCGTCCAGGCTGAGCAGAGCCGGAGCGTTGCCTCGGGGAGGCGTGAAGTTGGCTACGACCGTCACGACCGGCGCGACGCGCTGTCCGTCGGCCGTGTACCGCTCGGGCCGGAATGCGTCGCACCATGCTCCGGCCTGCTTGCCCTCACGCGGGTACAGGTCGAAGTAGAGGATGCCCAGATGCGCGTTGTCCTTGTCGAGAACCTCGTATGTCAGGCACTCCTTATGATAGACCGGGATCGACACGGGGCGGAAAGTCAGTCCCCAGAGCCGGTTGCTGAGCATGAAAACGCCTTGCTTGACATTGTCGAGCGACAGGTACGGCTTGAGGGCCTCTTCGTCGAGATCGTATTTCGATTGGCGAAGCCGTTCGGCGTAGTACCACCAGTCCCACGAGGCGAACGTGCTGTCGCCGGTTTCGGCCGCCTTGATCGCCTTCATTTCGGCGAGCTCCTCGCCGGCCAGTTTCAGCGTCGGTTCCCAGAGCCGGTCGAACATCTCGTATACTCGCTCGGGCGTCGCGGCCAGCGTACCGTCGAGCTTGAGCGCCGCGTAAGACGGATAGCCGAGCAGGGCGGCCTTCTCGGAGCGCAGCCTGACGATCCGCTCGACGATCCGCGTGTTGTCGTGGTCGCCGCCGTTGGCTCCCCGGTTCAAATAGCCCCGGTAGAGCCGCTCGCGCAGGTTGCGGTCTTTGGCGTAGGTCAGGAACGGAATCAGGCTGGGTTTGCCGAGCGTGAAGACGTATTTCCCCTTCATACCCCGGGCCTCGGCCTCGGCCGCCGCCGCATTGATCACGTCGTCGGGCAGGCCGGTCGTCTGCTTGAGGCTGTCGAGCACGAGCGCGAAGTTCTTGTTCTCTGCCAGCAGGTTATTGCCGAAGCGGATGCCGAGTGTCGTCAGTTCCGAGTTGATCTCGCGCAACCGTTTCTTGCTGCGGGGCGTAAGACCGGCTCCGGCGCGCACGAAGTTTTTGTACGTGAGTTCCGTCAGACGTTTCTGCTCGGGCGTGAGCGGCAGCGAGTCGAGCTTCTCGTAGACAGCCTCCACCCGTTCGAAAAGCTTTTCGTTCAGGTATATGTCGTCCCGATGGGCCGCTACCGCCGGCGATATTTCCAGATCGGCCTGCTGCATCGCCTCGTTGTTGTCGGCTGCGGCGACCAGCGAGAAGGTCGTGTAGACCCGGTCGAGCGTTTCCCCGCTCCGGTCGAGCGCCGCGATCGTATTTTCGAAATCCGGGGCCGCCGGGTTCGATGCGATCGAGTCGATTTCCTTTTGGTGACGGACAATGGCCTGCTCGACGGCCGGCTTGTAATGGCGTATTTCGATCTTGTCGAAAGGAGGAACCTCGTAGGGCGTGTCCCACGGGGCGAGCAGCGGATTGACCTCCGCCTGTTTGTTGCGGCAGCTTGACATGGCGGTTATCGATAAGAGAACGATGAGCGGAAACGAAAATTTTTTCATCGATGGCAAACGTTGTGAGTTCGTCGGTTGTTTTGTACTTTTGCCCGGAGAGTTCGGGACGCTATTGCAAAAGTAGCGATACCGATCCACAAAACGCCTATTTCTATGCAATTATTTTATGCCCCCGATCTGGACCCTGCTTCCGGAAGCTATCTGCTCGGCGAAGAGGAGTCGAGGCATGCCGTCCGCGTGTTGCGTCTGGGCCGGGGCGACAGCCTGTGGGTGACCGACGGCCGGGGCGCGATGTGCCGGGCCGAGATCGCCGACGATTCGCCGCGCGGCTGCCGGCTCGAGATACTCGGCTGCGAGCAGGGCTTCGGGCAACGCCCTTACTCGCTGCATCTGGCCGTCGCGCCGACGAAAAACGTCGACCGTTACGAGTGGTTCGCCGAGAAGGCGACCGAAATCGGCGTCGACCGGATCACGCCCGTGCTGACCGACCGCTGCGAGCGGCGGACGCTCCGGATAGACCGGATACTCCGTGTGGTGACCGGTGCGATGAAGCAGTCGCTGAAGGCTTATCTGCCCCGGGTCGATTCTCCGATGCCTTTGCGTGAGCTGCTGGAGCTCCCTTGCGCGGGTAGCCGGCTGATCGCCCATTGCGAGGAGAGCGGGAACCGGACTCCGCTCGGGGAGGCTTTCGGCCCCCGGGAGCAGGTGCTGATCCTTATAGGGCCCGAGGGCGATTTTTCTTCCGATGAAATCCGCTCGGCGCTCGACAGCGGTTTCCGGGCCGTTTCGCTCGGCCGCAGCCGTCTTCGGACCGAAACGGCCGGCGTCGTGGCTGCGCACTCGGTCGCGTTCGTAAACGGCTGGTAGGAACTTTGCGGGACGCTCTTTAGCGGTGCGCGCCGTGCCGCAGGTGCCCGCAGTATCCGGTTGCGCAAGACCGGTGTTTCCGGACTCCTTCGGGGACTGGTGCAAGGCGGCGGACGCAATCGGAGGAAGAAGTCGCTCGCGGTTTCTGTTTCCGAATGCGTACGTATCCGTCATAGAGGAAACGGCGAAGCCGCGGATTTGGCGGAAGGGGCCCGACCGGCGCTTCCGTCCGTTTCCGGGAGAAAAGTCCGTGCGGAAACGGACGAAAGCGAGCGAGCGGGCGAATTACAGGAGAAAAAGACTTTATGCAGAAATCGTTGAATCTTTTCTGGTCGTTCTTCAAGGTCGGGGTATTTACCTTCGGCGGGGGATACGCCATGGTTCCGCTGATCGAAAAGGAAGTGGTCGATCGCCGGGCGTGGATCGATCGCGAGGAATTCCTCGACCTGTTGACGCTCGCCCAAACTTCGCCGGGACCCTTGGCTCTCAATACGGCGGTTTTCGTCGGCTACAAGATCGATCGTTACCGGGGGGCGTTCAGCTCGGTGCTCGGTGTCGTCGTACCTTCGTTCGTCATCATATTGCTCGTGGCGCTGTTTTTCGTTTCGTTCGAGCACGAGCCGGTCGTCGAGGCCGTGTTCAAGGGCATGCGTCCGGCCGTGGTGGCGCTGATTTTGGCCCCGATCATTCATCTGTCCAAGGGGCTCGGGGCATGGCGTTTCGTACTGGCCTCTCTGGCGCTGGGCGCGACGTGGTATTTCGGATTCTCGCCCGTCTATCTGATTTTGGTCGGGGCCGTCGGAGGGCTGGGCTGGACGTTCTGTCTGAAAAGAAAGGGGCTGAAGCCATGATCTATCTGCAACTGTTCCTATCCTATCTGAAAATCGGCTTTTTCGGCTTCGGCGGGGGGTATGCGATGCTGTCGCTGATTCAGCACGAGGTGGTGATCGCCCACGGCTGGATCACGAACGAGGAGCTGACCGACATCATCGCCGTTTCGCAGATGACGCCCGGGCCGATCTCGATCAACAGCGCGACCTATATCGGCTACGTCGTGACCGGCAGCGTCTGGGGAGCGGTCGTAGCGACGGCGGCCGTCTGCCTGCCCGCCATGACGCTGATGATCGTACTGACGCGCTTTTATCTGGCCCTGCGGAACAATGCCTACATCCGCGGAGTCATGTACGGCATGAGGCCGATGATTCTGGCCATGATCGCACTGGCAGGCGCCGTGCTGTTCACTCCGGTCACCTTTATCGACTACAAGAGCTGGCTGATTTTCGGCGCGGTCTTTCTGGCTTCGCTGCGCAAGATCGATCCGATCCTGCTGATCGTGCTTTCGGGCGTAGCCGGTTATCTGATATACGGTTGAGAGATATCGACGGCCGAACGCTCGGAGAAGGTATTTCAAGCCCCTGATAGCATATTTCGGTGCGCCGGCATTGATTCTCCCATATAACCCGGAAACAATCGGACGGTGGTCCGAACGAAAGGAAAGGATCGGACGGCGACTTACGCGACAGCATAGTCATGTAAGCGTCTTGAAATAAATGTGCATGAGGCTACGCACACCGTCCCGGTTTTTCGCGATCGCGTGCTTGCAGGAGCTCTCCCGACTTTTCGCCGTCTTAGCGACAAGGCATCGTTCCGGTCGGAAACGGTCCGTTTGTCCGGGTCGTCCGGGCGAGTCGATTGTAATGTCGAGGATACTTGCAATAAAAGTATGTCGGGTGTGACGTAAGCATGCGACGTCGCGTTGTTTCCCGCTGCGCTAAAGCGACGGCTCGGTCCGCGCGACCGTGTCCCGGACATGGAGCTCGTTGTCCGGCCGGGGAGCCGACAGCACCTCGAGCGCCTGTTTTACCACGTTGTCGATGCTTTGGATGTTGTGGTAAAAAGCATTGTCCTCCAGCGGCGTGTTGCGGCCTACGTAAGCTTTGATTTGGGCCAGCATGACCTCTTTCGAGCGTTCGATTTCGGCCGGTTTCGGTGCCACGCCCTGCCGGGCCGCATAGCGGACGAATTCGCCGAGCAGGTCCGGCTGCGAGCCGAAGAAGCGGTCCAGTTCCTCGAGCGTCCGGATTCCGTTCAGTTGCGCGCGGTGGCGATCCGTATAGTCGAGCGTGAAACGGTAGAGAATGTTGCGCCCGGCCACCTCTCTGAAATAAGGGGTCATGTCCGAAGTGTCGGCCGGTACGAAAATGTCCGGCATGATGCCTCCTCCGCCGTAGACGACCTTGCCGCCTTCGGTCACGTATTTGAGGCTGTCGGCGAAATGGATGCTGTCGGCCGAAAAAAGCTCGTTATGCTCGTAGCGCGACAACAGCTCGCGGTTGTAGCTTTCCGTTCCGTCGCTGTACGGTTTCTGGATCGACCGTCCCGTCGGCGTGTAGTAGCGCGCGACGGTCAGACGGACCGCCGAGCCGTCCGGGAACGGGATCTGACTTTGGACCAGTCCCTTGCCGTAGGAGCGGCGGCCGATGATCGTGCCCCGGTCGTTGTCCTGAAGCGCTCCGGCCAGAATCTCGCTCGACGAGGCGCTGTATTCGTCGATCAGCACGACCAGCTGTTCGTCGGTGAACTCTCCTTGCCCGTCGCTGTATTGGGTCTCCCTGTTTCCCGCGCGGTCCTGCGTGTAGACGATCATCTTGTCGGCGGGCAGGAACTCGTTCGAGATCGCGATGGCCTGTTCGAGCAGGCCGCCCGAGTTGCCCCGGATGTCGAGGATGAGCTTCTGCATGCCTTGTCCCTTGAGCTGTCCGATCGCTTCGCTCAGTTCTTTGTAGGCGTTGACCGAGAATTGATCGAACTTGATATAGCCGATATCCGGGCGGATCAGGTACGAAGCCGTGATGCTCTTGATCGGAATGGCGTCGCGCCGGACGGTGACCGGGATCGGCCCGTCGATTCCGGAGCGTTGGATTCCGAGCCGGACTTCGCTGCCTCGAGGACCCCTGAGTCTTTTCACTACTTCGTTCTGGTCCATTCCGATTCCGGCGATCGTGCTGTCCTCGACCGTCACGATCCGGTCTCCTCCCTGTATGCCTGCCTTGGCGCTCGGTCCGCCGGCGATGACGTTCAGCACGATGACCGTGTCGGTCGCCATGTTGAACACGACGCCGATGCCGTCGAACTCTCCTTCGATCGTCTCGTTGGCCTGAGCGAGGTCCTTCGCGCTGAAATACATCGAATGCGGGTCGAGATTTTCGAGAATCAGCGGGATGATTTCTTCCGTGAGCGAGTCCATCCGTACCGTGTCGACATATTGCGCGTCGATCAGGCGGAGCAGCATGTTGAGCTTATCGGTCCCGGCTACGGAAAGCGCGGCCCTGCGTGCAGGTCGGTCCGCGCCGCTGCGCAGCAGAAAACTGCCGAGTAACATCCCTGCTGCCAGCGAGCAGGCGATCACGGTCGGCAGCAGAATCGTGAATTTACTGTTTTTGTACATGTCGTTTTAGCGAAAGTTTCTTGTCGGGGCCATGGGCAATTCCCGTACCCGAAGCTACTTGTTTTTGAACGTATAGGACAATCCGACCCCGATTTTGTAGGTCCATTGAAGCGAGCGGTTCCGAGGCGTCGCCTGAGGCTCGTTGTAGACCATGCGGCAGAAAAGCCCGATGTTGAATATCTTGGCTGCGATGATGTTGAACGTATTTTGCCATTCGACGTAGTTGTTTTGCTCGTAGTTTGTCGAGACATAAAAGTAAGTGATGTAGTTCATCTTTCCTCCCGCGATCGGCTGGCTCAGGTCGATGCGCAGCGTCGATCCGAGCGAGCTTTTCTGGTGCTTGCCGGCCGGCACGCCGTGGGCGCCCTGCCGCGAGAGCGAGTCGTCCAGAACGAATTGCATGTTGCCGCTCAGGGGGTTGACCGTCACGATCAGCGGCACTTTCTTCAGCGCCCGGTACGTGAAGCCGACGCCGAGCGTCAGCGTGCCGGGCGACATGAAGTTGCTGACCAGTATTTTCTCGGTGACCGACTTGTATCCTTTCGACCATTGGCTTCGCAGGTTGGCGCTGGCGCTGTACGACCAGTTCTTCGAGATGGCCCATCCCGTGTTGAGGTTGAAAATGAAGTAGTCGAGATTCTTGAACGTCGTTCCCGAAATGACGTTCATGCCGTATTTCGAGTCGAACGAGTAGGTCATGTTCAGTTTGTCGCGGGTGTAGACGTGCGTATAGAGCAGCGAGGCGGTCGCGTCGAACGTGTTGTTTCCGCCCGGGGCCCAGTTGTCGAAGCCGGTTTGGTTCAACGATAGCCCGACCGTGCAGGTGATCGTGTTCCGTTCCTTGCGCAAACGTTTTTTCTCGGCCCGGTAGCGCGCTTCGCTGAAGAACTGGTTGTTGACGGCCGACAGCTGCTTGATCGTGTCCCGAAAGTTTTTGACGTCCGCCTCTTTCGGCGTGACTTTTGAAATGGAGAACTGGGCTTCGGCTCGGCTCGAAGCCAGCAGAAGTCCTGCAAGCAACAGAAAAATTCTCAGGGGTTTCATAGTCTGCGCAGGGTTGAGTCTTGCGCAAAGATAGCAATTTTGACCCGGATTGAGCGGACCCTCTTTTTTTTGCTTCGGAAATCCGTATTTTTGCTCCGGTGCGTCCGCCTTTCCGGCGCGACGAGGAGACGGACGCGACAATAACATGGTACGATGAAATATTTTGGAGCGCATGTCAGTGCGGCAGGAGGGGTCGAAAACGCTCCGCTGAACGCCGAAAAGATCGGGGCGACGGCTTTCGCCCTGTTTACGAAGAATCAGCGGCAATGGTCGGCCGCGCCGCTCAAGCCGTCCTCGATCGGCGCGTTCGAGGCCAATTGCAGGGCGGGAGGATACGCTCCGGGCGTCGTCCTGCCTCACGACAGCTACCTGATCAACCTGGGCCATCCCAAGGACGAGGAGCTGAAGAAGTCGCGCGCTGCCTTCCTCGACGAGATGCAGCGTTGCGAGCAGCTGGGGCTCGACCGGCTGAACTTTCATCCGGGCAGCGATCTGGGCCTGATCGGCGCCGACCGATGTCTGCGGCTCGTGGCCGAGTCGATCGACTGGGCGCTCGAGCGGACCCGGGGCGTGACGGCCGTCGTGGAGAACACGGCCGGGCAGGGCTCCAATGTCGGATATTCGTTCGAGCAGCTGGCGACGATCCTCTCGCTCGTGAAAGATCAGAGCCGCGTGGGCGTCTGCATCGACACCTGCCATGCCTTTGCCGCCGGCTACGACCTGACGAGCGACGAGGCGTGCGAGAGGACCTTCGACGAGTTCGACCGCACGGTCGGATTCCGTTACCTGCGCGGTATGCACCTGAACGATTCGATGAAGCCGCTGGGCAGCCGGGTCGACCGTCACCGGAATCTGGGCGACGGTTTTCTGGGTATGACCGTTTTCCGCTTTATCGCCCGAGACAAGCGTTTCGACGACATTCCGCTGATTCTCGAGACGCCCGACGAAAGCCGTTGGCCGGCCGAGATCGAGCTTCTGAAAAGTTTTGAAAAGGAGGGGTAGGATCGGCGTATGCCGGCCTTTTCGGCTGTTGCGACGTGTTTCGGTTGCTCGGCATACCGTTTCCGGCGATTCGGGAAGGACAAGGCGTTCGGTCCTGTTTTCGGGGGGCGGTGTGTTTTCGGATTATGTCTGCGACGAAGCCGTTTCCCGTGGGCCGGGAGGCGAAAATTCCGGTTTTGCCGTGCCTCTGCCGGTGAAGACCGTTTGAAAAAGGCTGGCCGCGGTCCGTTTTTTCTCCGGCGGACCGGCCGTTTCCGGCACAGGCGCGGTGCGTGAGGCGGGAAGCTGCGGGCAAGCGCGATTCGTTGCGGCTTTTTTCGTATCTTTGCAAGATAGATTCCGACCGAAACCTCCCCGCGCGGAAAGTCCGGGGTAACTCGACCGAAATGAGAAAACTGTTGCAATCGCGAAATCCCGACGTACGGCTGTGGCTGCTGCTGGGCCTGTGGTGGATCGCCAACCTGATTCAGGCCGGCTGCACCGAGCTGGCCAACGACGAGGCTTATTACCATATGTTCTCCCGGTCGCTGGCGTGGGGCTATTTCGATCATCCGCCGATGACGGCGCTGCTCGTACGCTTGGGAAGTTTTTGGGGCGGAGAGTTCGGCGTGCGGTTTTTCTTCACGCTGTTGCAGCCGCTCTACCTCTATCTGCTGTGGCGGATCGTCCGTCCCGATTCCGCGACGGTGCGCGACGCGGGGCTGTTCGTCCTGATCGCCGCTGCGATGCCGATCCTGCAGCTTTACGGCTTTCTGGCCGTGCCCGACGGTCCGCTGATGCTTTTTACCGCGCTGTTCCTGTGGTGCTACAAGCGCCTGACCGAGGACGACCGCTGGAGCCATGCCCTGTGGCTCGGCGTCGCTATGGCAGCGCTCGCGTACAGTAAGTATCACGGCGCGCTGGTCGTGCTGCTGACCGTGCTGTCGAACCTGCGCCTGCTGCGCAATCCGAAATTCTACGCCGCCTGCGTCGTGACGCTGCTGCTGATCCTTCCGCATCTGGGATGGCAGTCCGGGCACGACTGGGTTTCGTTCCGCTATCATCTGGCCGGACGCAACAAGGATTTTCAGTTTTCGTTCGTGACCGAGTACCTGCTCAATCTGCTGGCGATCTTCAATCCGCTGCTGTTTCCCGTTTTTGTCGCCGTCTGGTGGAAGACCCGAGCCGAAACGCCCGTGTTGCGGGCTCTCAACTTCATGTCGGCCGGGTTCGTCCTCTTTTTCCTGTCGACGACTCTGCGCGGGTACGTGCAGCCTCAATGGGAGATTCCCGTTGCGTTCGGCGTGATCGCGCTGCTGTTCCTCCATGCCCGTCGGGGCGGTCGTCCGCGCCGCTACGTCGTGCGGGTAGGGTGGGTGACCGTCGCGCTCGTCGCGCTGGTTCGCATCGAGATGATATTCAACCCGCTCGGCCTGCGTTTCGAGGTGTTCGACAACCGGACGTCCTACGGACGGATCGCGCAGGAGGCTGCGGGAGCTCCCGTGATATTCGACGGCCAGTATACGGCGGCGGCCAAATATGCCTTCTATACGGGCGGACAGGCGTATGCCCAGCCGTCGATCTATTACCGGACGAGCCAGTACGAGCTGCGCGACGACGACGACCGGATGGCCGGAGGCCCCGTGCTGATTCAGGTGTGGGACAGCGTGCCGGGCTCGCGCGACGTTCAGTTGCCGAACGGCCGGACGTTCCGCTATCTGCGCTGCGGACGGTTCGTTCCGGTGCGCCGCATCGCGGTCGAGACCGGTCCGCTACCCTCCGAGGTCCGGCCGGGCGACACGCTTCGTCTGAGTCTGACGCTGCGCAATCCCTATCCTTACGACTACCGTTTCGACGGCGACTCGGTGAAGGTCGGCATCGTGTGGCGCAACCTGAGCGAGACGACCCGTCGCTACGATTTGCCCGAAGTGCAGGGCCTGCTTCCTGCCGGCGGGACGCTCCGCCGCGAGGCGCGTTTCGTCGTGCCCGAATTGCCGGAGCGCACGTGGCAGGTAGGCTTCACCGTGTCCAACCTTCCGGTGACGACTTGGTTCAACGGGCCGACGGAACGGATAAGAACGATTGCAAAATAACGAGATATGCTTATTCAATTCATCAAATTTTGCGTTGTCGGCGCTTCCGGCATGGCGGTCGATTTCGGCATTACCTTCCTCGGCAAGGAGAAGCTCCGCTTGAACAAGTATGTCGCCAACTCGCTGGGATTCATTTCGGCGGCCTCGACCAACTACGTGCTTAACCGGCTGTGGACTTTCCATAGCCGCGATCCGCAGGTGGCCCAGCAATACATGCAGTTTATCGGCATATCGGCTATCGGGCTGCTGATCAATAACCTGATTATCTATCTGCTCAACGACCGGGCCCGTGTCGGGTTCTATTTGTCGAAGCTGATCGCAATCGGCGTCGTGACGCTGTGGAACTTCTTTATGAACTATTTCTTTACATTTACTTCTTGAGCGGACCGATGACCGAAAGGGAAAAGATGCTCCGGGGCGAGCAGTTCGAGACGCTCGACCCGCAACTGAGCGAGGATCGCCGCCGGGCGGCCGCGCTGCTGAGCCGGCTCAACGCGCTGTCGATGGATGCGCCCGGGTACCGCGAGGCGCTCGGCGAGCTGCTGCCTCATGCTTCGGACGAATGCCTGATTCGTCCGCCTTTTTACTGCGACTATGGTTACAGCCTGTTCATCGGACGTGGCGTTTTCATTAACTTCAACTGCGTGATGCTCGACGGTGCGCCGATCCGCATCGGCGACCATGTGCTGATCGGGCCTGCCGTGCAGATTTACACCTTCACCCACCCGATGGATTTCGAGCAGCGCCGCCGCCCGGTCGAAAGCTGTCGTCCGGTCGCGATCGGCGACGACTGCTGGATCGGCGGCGGGGCGATTCTCTGTCCGGGCGTCCGGATCGGGCCTCGCTCGGTCGTCGGCGCAGGCAGCGTCGTGGTGCGCGACGTCGAGCCGGACGTCGTCGTGGCCGGCAATCCGGCCCGTGTCGTCCGCCGGCTGAAATAACGGCTGGGAATGAATTTATATAATAACCGGCCCTCGGGTTTTCGACGATTCCGGTTTCTCGATATGAAGTCCCCTGCGCCGGAGGGGAATTTGTGACAGAAGGCTGATCGAATGTGTGTCCTGTGTTCGCTAACACGGGGCGCTTGCATAGCAGGCGCCCCGTGTCTCGTGTCGTCCGTAAGGGACTTATTTCTCGCTCATGTCGGGCATGGGCTTTTTGTATTCGCCGGCGAGCAGCTTCTTGTGACATTTCTCGAAGCAGTCGAGCGTGTAGTTCACGTCGTCGAGCGTGTGCACGGCCGTCGGGATGATGCGGAGGATGATTTCTCCCTTGGGAATCACTGGGTAAACGACCACCGAGCAGAACAGGTTGTAAGTCTCGCGTAGGTCGACGACGATATTGCAGGCTTCGTCCACGCCGCCCTTCATATAGACGGGCGTGACGGGCGACAGCGTGCCTCCGATGTCGAATCCGCGCTCGCGGAAGCCGCTTTGCAGCGCACGGACGATTTTCCACAGGTTTTCCTTGAACTCCGGATGCGTGCGGATCAGGTCGAGCCTCTTGAGCGCTCCTTTGACCATAGGCATCGGCAGCGCTTTGGCATAGGTCTGCGAGCGCATGTTGTAGCGAAGATAGTCGACGATGAACTTCTCGGACGATACGAACGCTCCGATGCCGGCCATCGACTTGGCGAACGTGTTGAACAGCACGTCCACGCCGTCGGTCACGCCGAAGTGTTCGGGCGTACCCGAGCCGCGTTTGCCCATCGTGCCGAAGCCGTGCGCGTCGTCGACCAGCAGGCGGAAGTTGAAGTCCTTTTTCATCGCGACGATCTCGTCGAGCTTGCCCAGATCGCCTTTCATGCCGAATACGCCCTCGGTGATGACGAGCACGCCGCCGCCGTTCTCCTCGGCCAGTTTCGTCGCATGGGCGAGCTGCTTGCGGCAGGCTTCCATGTCGTTGTGCGGATATACGAAGCGCTTGCCCGTGTGCAGCCGCAGCCCGTCGATGATGCAGGCATGCGCCTCCGAGTCGTAGACCACCACGTCGCGGCGCGTGAGCAGCGAGTCGATGATCGAGATCATTCCCTGATAGCCGTAGTTGAGCAGGAAGGCGTCGGGCTTGCCCACGAAAGCGGCCAGCTCGCGCTCGAGCTGCTCGTGCCACTTGGTCTGTCCGCTCATCATGCGGGCCCCCATCGGATAGGCCATGCCGAACTCGGCGGCCGCCTCGGCGTCGGCCTTGCGCACCTCCGGATGGTTGGCCAGGCCCAGGTAGTTGTTCAGGCTCCAGTTCAGCACCTCGCGGCCGCGGAAGATCATGTGCGGGCCGATTTCGCCCTCGAGCTTCGGGAAAGAGTAGTAGCCGTGGCTCAGCTTTTGGTATTGGCCGATCGGACCCCCGGCATTCTGTTTGAGTCGTTCGAAAATATCCACAATCGTATCCGTTTTAAATTGTATTTAAATTGAGTAATCGTTTCGGAAACAAACGTACAAAGCTAACTATTTTTTTCCGTATGCGCGTACAAAAACGGCTTTTTTTATCATGGTCTCTGCGGAGGGGAGAGCCTTCGTGCGGATTGGCCGTCCGTTGCGGGCGGGCGGCGGAACGGGTGCGCGGCTCGCTCTCCGTGCCGGCTATGCCGGGGCGTCCGGGGCTGCGGATAATATCCGCCCGAAAACGCAATATATATTTTTTCAACTCGTTAAAAATACATAACTTTGCCGAAATTAGGCGACGAACCGTTCTCGGGACGGTTCGGAGTCGGTGTAGGCGCCTAATCCTTAATGAATTGAAGATGAGAATCGACGTAAACAAAGCTTTGGTCGTGCTGGCGGGCGTGACGGCCGCCTCGTGCAGCGGATACAGCAAGGTCCTCAAGAGCAACGACAGCAACCTGAAGTATCAGACGGCCATCGAATACACCGATAAGGGGAAGTACAACAAGGCGCTGACGCTTTTTCAGGACGTCGCTCACGTGTACGCTCAGTCGGCCCGCGCCGATACTTTGGCTTATTATACGGGACTCTGTTATTACAAAAGCGGGGACTTCGTTTCGAGCGCCGAGCTGTTCGACGGCTTCCGCCGCCGTTTCGGGCGCAGCCCGTTTCTGGAGGACGCGGAGTATATGTATGCCAAGGGTTTTTACTTTTCCTCGCCTAAGCCCGAGTACGACCAGACGGCCACGCATCAGGCTCTTCAGGCCATAACGGAATATCTGGACCGCTATCCGAACAGCGTGAAGAAGGACCAGCTGATCGAGAACATGATCGAGCTGAGGCAGAAACTCTACGACAAGGCTTTCATGAACGCCAAGGTGTACTACGATATAGGATACTACAATTCGGCCGTTACGGCGCTTCAGAATGCCATCGATATGTATCCCGAGAGCGGTCACCGCGAAGAGCTGGCCTATCTGATCGTCAGCGCCCACTGTCTCTATGCGCGCAACAGCGTCGCTTCGCTGCAGCGCCAGCGGTATCTCGATACGCAGAACGCCTATTACAATTTCGTCGACCAATATCCCGACAGCAAGTACAAGAAGGAGGTCGACAAGATGCTCGAGGAGGCCAAGAAGCACTTGGCCAAGTACGGCGACCTGCAGAACGGCTCGAACAGCGACAATACGAATCAATCAGATAATTCCGAAACGAAAGATGGAAATCAAGAAAAGTAGCATTCCGACGAACACAGTCACCCGGACGCTCACCGACATCGACGCGCCGACGGGCAACATTTACGAGTCCGTGGTCGTGATCGCCCGCCGCGCGAATCAGATCGCCAGCGAGATCAAGCAGGAATTGAACCGGAAGCTGGCCGATTTCTCGAGCGTCACCGATTCGCTCGAGGAGACGTTCGAAAACCGGGAGCAGATCGAGATATCGAAATACTACGAGCGGCTGCCGAAGCCTACGCTCGTGGCGACCGAGGAATTTCTGGAGGGAAAGGTCTATTTCCGCGAGAACAGACCGGAGCCTCAGCCCGAGACGATCGCCGAATAGTTTTTAACGGTCGCAGACATGCTCGGAGGTAAGAAAATAATCGTCGGCGTAACAGGCAGTATCGCAGCTTACAAGGCTGCGATACTCGTCAGGGAACTGATCCGCGAGGGCGCGGAAGTGCGCGTACTGATGACTCCGCTGGCCAAGCAGTTCATCACGCCGCTGACGCTCGCGACGTTGAGCCGCCACCCGATTCTCGTCGAGTTTTTCGATCCGGAGAGCGGACAGTGGAACAGCCATGTCTCGCTCGGCGAGTGGGCCGACGCGCTGGTCGTCGCTCCGGCTACGGCCAATACGATTGCGAAGATGGCTACCGGCGTGGCCGACAACCTGCTGCTGACCACTTATCTGTCGGCGCGTTGTCCCGTGTTCGTCGCCCCGGCGATGGACCTCGATATGTACGCTCATCCGACGACCCGCTATAACCTCGACAGCCTCAAGAGTTACGGATGCCGGATCATCGAACCGGCTTCGGGAGAATTGGCCAGCGGCCTTTCGGGCAAAGGACGGATGGAGGAACCCGCCGCGATCGCGCGTGCGGTGTCGGACTATTTTGCCCGCCGGCGCTCGCTGCAGGGGCGGACCCTGCTCGTGACGGCCGGCCCGACGATCGAGCCGATCGACCCCGTTCGCTACATATCGAACCATTCGTCTGGCAAGATGGGCTATGCCTTGGCCGAGGAACTGCGCGACCGGGGAGCCGACGTGATTCTGGTGACCGGCCGCACGGCATTGCCGATTCCCGACGGGATGCAGGCGCTGGAGGTTACGACGGCCGACGAGATGTACGCGGCCGCCCTGCATGCTTTCGAGCGTTGCGACGGAGCCGTAATGTGTGCGGCGGTGGCCGATTATGCTCCGGTTTCGGTCGCCGACCGGAAGATCAAGAAGGAGAGCGAGGTGCGGAGCATCGAGCTGCGTCCTACTCGGGACATTGCCGCGGCGATCGGAGAGATCAAGGGGCCCCGTCTGCTGGTGGGCTTCGCGCTCGAGACCGATCACGGGCTCGAGCATGCCGAGGATAAGCTCGAGCGCAAGAATATGGATATGATCGTGCTCAACTCGCTGGACGATCCGGGCGCGGGCTTCGGCGTCGATACGAACCGCGTTACGATTCTGCACCGCGACGGGCGGCGGAACGCTTTCGGGCTCAAGAACAAGCGAGAGGTCGCTTCGGATATCGCGGACGAGATCGAGGCGTTCTGGAAAAAGGAGGAATAACCGAAAATTCGTAACTTTCGCTTTGTAGTTCGGACTTTTCCGGCGAGGAAGGGTCCGTTTAATTCATACGGGATATGCTGTGTCGTTTGACGGTCGAGAATTATGCGCTGATTGACCGGCTGGACATCGAGTTCGCCGCCGGGCTGAATATCATTACCGGCGAGACCGGAGCCGGCAAGTCGATCCTGCTCGGCGCGCTGGGGCTGGTGCTGGGAGCTCGCGCCGACGCGGCCGCGATCAAGGACTCGGGGCGCAACTGCGTCGTCGAGGCCGAGTTCGACGTCCGGGGTTACGGCTTGGAGCCGCTGTTCGGGTCGCTCGATGTGGACTATGACGAGCGGACCGTCGTGCGGCGGGTGATTACGCCCGCCGGCAAGAGCCGCGCTTATGTCAACGATCTTCCCGTCCAGCTGACGGCCTTGCGCGAGATCGGCGTCCGACTGATCGATATTCATTCGCAGCACCAGACGCTGCTGTTGGGCGACAGCCGTTTCCGGACCGGTTTGCTCGACAGCGTGGGAGAGGCCGGCGACAGGCCGGGGGAGTATCGCCGGATATACGGCGAGCTCCGCCGTTGCGAGAGCGAGTTGGAGACACTTCGGGCCCGGGCCGAGCAGAGCGGCCGCGACCGGGAGTACGTTTCCTTTCAGTTGAACGAGCTGCGTGAGGCGAAATTGTCGGAGAACGAGCAGCAGGAGCTGGAGGCTGGTCTGTCCGAGCTGTCGCATGCCTCGGAGATCCGCGATACGTTGCTTTTCGCCGCTTCCGAGCTGGAAGGGGCCGAGGATAGCCTGCTTTCCCGGCTCAAGAGCGTCGAAACGTCGGTCGGCCGCATAGCCGAAGTCTATCCCCGGGCCGAGGAATTTTATGCCCGCCTGCACGCGGCGGCGCTCGATCTGAAGGATCTGGCTTCCGAGGCCGCTTCCGGCGCCGACCGGATCGATGCCGATCCCCGGCGACTCGAACAGGTAACTGCTCGTCTGGACCGCATCTATTCGCTCCAGCAGAAGCATCGCGTCGCTTCCGTTTCCGAACTGCTCGCATTGCAGGCCCGATACGAAGCGCAACTGGCGGATATCGAAGGCGGTGCCGAGGCGATTGCCCAAATGCGGCAGCAGGTCGAGCGGCTGCGTGCCGAGGCCGTCCGGATCGCGGGCGAGCTGACGGCGGTTCGTACGGCGGCCGCTCCGCGGATCGAAGAGCAGATAGCGGGGATGCTCGCCGAGCTCGGCATGGAGTCGGCCGTTCTGCGGATCGAGATCGCGCCGGCCGCGGAGTTGCGGCCCGACGGCGCGGATACGATACGCTTCCTGTTCACGGCCAACCGGCGGATGCCGCTCCAGCCGGTCGAGAAGGTAGCTTCCGGAGGAGAGATGTCTCGGCTGATGCTGAGTCTCAAGTCGCTCGTCGCCCGTTCGGGGCAGCTTCCTACGGTGATCTTCGACGAGATCGATACGGGCGTTTCCGGGTCGGTGGCCGACCGCATGGGCGAGATCATCGTTCGCCTTTCGTCCGGCTTGCAGGTAATCAACATCACGCATTTGCCTCAGGTGGCCGCCAAGGGGAGCGACCACTTTTTCGTATATAAGGAGGAGTCCGCCTCCGGCACGGCGACTCGTATCAGGAAGCTGGCGCCTTCCGAGCGCGTCGAGCAGATCGCCCGCATGCTCAGCGGGACCGACGTGACCGAGGCGGCGCGCGAGCAGGCCCGCCTGCTGCTCGGCGACCGGGCCTGCTGACGGAGGTCCGGACGTTCCGGTATTTCGTCCCGGCTTCCGAGACGGGATTTCCTCGCATCGCGTGACGGAATGCCGGGGCGTCGGGTGACCTTCTGCAATGCTGGAAGATCGGCCGTGCGTTTTTTTCGCTTTTTGCGGTCGGATTTTTCCGATGGCGAACCGGGGTTTCCGCGCGGCCGGGAAGCGGTTCGGCGATTCATTTTGATTTTAGGTGTCGTATTTATATATTTGCAATTCGAGATAAAATTTAACAATCGGGCTAATTTTGTAACAATGCGATTTTGGAACGTTGTTAAATAGGGAGGAGAAGTCATGAGCGAGAAATTGTACATTTTCGACACGACGCTGCGCGACGGGGAACAGGTTCCCGGCTGTCAGCTCAATACGATCGAAAAAATGGAGGTGGCCCGGGCGCTCGAAGCGCTGGGCGTGGATATCATCGAGGCCGGCTTTCCCGTGTCGAGTCCCGGCGATTTCAATTCGGTCCGGGAAATATCGAAGGCCGTTTCCCGGCCGACGATCTGCGCGCTGACGCGGGCCGTGCAGAACGACATCGACGTGGCGGCCGACGCGCTGGCCCTGGCCAAGCACAAACGGATACATACGGGCATCGGCGTATCGCACTCGCACATCTACTATAAGCTCAATTCCACTCCGGAGCAGATCATCGAGCGGGCCGTAGCGGCCGTCAAGCATGCGAAGAAGTATGTCGAGGACGTCGAGTTCTATGCCGAAGACGCCGGGCGTGCCGACAACGAGTACCTCGCGCGCGTGATCGAGGCCGTGATCGGGGCCGGGGCGACGGTCGTCAACATCCCCGATACGACGGGCTATTGCCTGCCGCAGGAGTACGCCCGCAAGATCAGGTATCTTGTCGAGCATGTGCCCAACATCCACCGCGCGATCATTTCGACCCATTGCCATAACGATCTGGGCATGGCGACGGCCAACACGCTCGAAGGCGTGATCAGCGGAGCCCGTCAGGTCGAGGTGACGATCAACGGCATCGGCGAGCGGGCCGGCAACACGGCGCTCGAGGAGGTCGTGATGGCGTTGCGCTGTCACAAGCACTTGGGCATCGATACGAGCATCGACTCGAAATTGCTGACTTCGACGAGCCGCATGGTCGCCAGCATGATGAACATGCCCGTTCAGGCCAACAAGGCGATCGTCGGCCGCAATGCGTTCGCCCATTCGTCGGGCATTCATCAGGACGGCGTGCTCAAGAACCGCGAGAGCTACGAGATCATCGATCCGGTCGATGTGGGACTCGACGAGTCGGTCATCGCGCTTACGGCCCGCAGCGGTCGCGCGGCGCTGAGCCATCGTCTCGATCTGCTCGGTTTCAAGCTCGAGCAGACCGAGCTGGACGAGGTGTACGCCAAGTTTCTCGATCTGGCCGATAAGAAGAAGGATATCCGCGACGACGACCTGCTCTATCTGGTCGGCGCGACGACGGGCGAGAAGATAACCAAGCGGATCAAGCTGAAATACCTGCAGATACTGACCGGTACGCTGATTCCGACCGCGACGGTCATTCTGAAGATCGGCGGCAACGAGCGCACGGCGACCTGCACCGGGAACGGACCGGTCGATGCGGCCGTCAAGGCGATCAAGACGCTGATCAACGAGACGGTGCAGATCACCGAGTTCCTGATTCAGGCGATGAACAAGGGCAGCGACGACGTGGGGCGCGTACACGTGCAGGTGCGTTGCGGACAGATGCTCGTCCACGGCTTTTCGGCCAATACCGATGTCGTGAAGGCGGCCGTCGAGGCGTTCGTCGATGCGCTGAATCTGCTCAATGCGACGGAGAAGGCAGAATAAGAACACTTAAATACCGAACAGATGGGAAAGACTCTTTTTGACAAGGTATGGGACGCTCATACGGTCCGTCAGCTGGACGGGGGCCGAAGCGTGCTGTATATCGACCGCCACTATATCCACGAGGTGACCTCGCCCGTGGCCTTTCTGGGTTTGCGTAACCGGGGAATCAAGGTAGCCCGTCCCGACCGGACGACCGGTACGCCCGACCATAACGTGCCGACCGTCGATCAGGACAAACCGGTTGCCGAAGAGCAGAGCCGGATGCAGCTCGAATCGTTCGGTCGCAACTGCGAGGCGAACGGAGTCGAGTATTTCAAACTCGGCAGTCCGCGTCACGGGGTCGTGCATATCGTGGGCCCCGAGCTGGGCATTACGCAGCCGGGTATGACGATCGTCTGCGGCGACAGCCATACGTCGACGCACGGGGCTTTCGGCGCCGTCGCATTCGGCATCGGTACGTCGGAGGTAGAGATGGTTTTCGCCTCGCAGTGTATCCTGCAGCCCAAACCCAAGACGATGCGCATTACCGTCGACGGACGGCGCGGCCCGGGCGTGACGGCCAAGGACATCATCCTGTACGTCATATCCCGGATTTCCGCTTCGGGCGGCACGGGCCATTTCATCGAGTTCGCCGGCGAGGCGATCCGGGCCTTGTCGATGGAGGAGCGGATGACCGTCTGCAACATGAGCATCGAGTGCGGAGCCCGCGGCGGCATCATCGCTCCGGACCAGACTACGTTCGACTACGTTCGGGGGCGCGAGCGCGCGCCGAAGGGCGCCGATTTCGACCGGGCCGTCGAACGCTGGAAGGAGCTTTATTCCGATCCCGACGCCCGTTTCGATACGGAGTACCGCTTCGATGCCGCCGATATAGAGCCGATGATTACCTACGGCACGAATCCGGGCATGGGCGTCGGCATCACCGGAACGATTCCCTCCGACGAGGGTCTGAGCGGCAGCGACCGCGTGAGCTTCTCCAAAGCACTCGCCTACATGGATTTCCGTAGCGGCGAGCCGATGCTCGGCAAGCGGGTCGACTATGTTTTCTTGGGCAGCTGCACGAACGGACGCATCGAGGATTTCCGCCAGTTCGCCCATGCCGTCAAGGGTCGCCGCAAAGCGCCCCATGTGACCGCATGGCTCGTTCCCGGCTCGAAAGGGGTCGAGGCGCAGGCCCGTGCCGAGGGGTTGGACAAGATACTGGCCGAGGCGGGTTTCGAACTCCGTCAGCCCGGTTGCTCGGCCTGTCTGGCAATGAACGCCGACAAGATTCCCGCCGGGATGTACAGCGTTTCGACGTCGAATCGCAACTTCGAGGGGCGTCAGGGGCCCGGCGCGCGTACGATGCTGGCCGGACCGCTGGTAGCTGCCGCCGCCGCCGTGACCGGATGCGTTTCCGATCCGCGTGAGGTGTTCGGTCTCTAACCGATTCGTTGAACTTAAAGCGATATTTGTCATGTCTATTCCGAAATTTACCCGTCTGACGACGACGGCCTGCCCGTTGAACATAGAGAACATCGATACCGACCAGATCATTCCCGCCCGCTTCCTGAAAGCCGTCGAGCGGAAGGGATTCGGCGACAACCTGTTCCGCGACTGGCGCTTCGACAAGGCCGGCGCGCGCGTGGACGGTTTTCCGCTGAACGATTCGCGCTACGGGGGCGAGATTTTGGTCGCCGCGAAGAACTTCGGTTGCGGCTCGTCGCGCGAGCACGCGGCCTGGGCCATTTTCGACTACGGCTTCCGCGTGGTCGTGTCGAGCTTTTTCGCCGACATATTCAAGAACAATGCGCTGAACAACGGCCTGCTGCCGGTTCAGGTCAGCGAGCCTTTCTTGGAAAAGATCTTCGCTGCGATCGCGGCCGATCCGCAGGCTCGTTTCGAGGTCGATCTGCCGAATCAGACGTTCACGATTCTCTCCACCGGCGAGCAGGCGTCTTTCGACATCGACGGCTATAAGAAGGAGTGTCTGCTGAACGGCTACGACGACGTGGACTATCTGCTCAGCATCCGCGACGACATCGCCCGCTACGAGCAGGCGCATGCGTAGTTTGTCCTTCGGCCGTCCGTCGTTCTGCGAAAGTCCGCAGAACGGCAGGCGGTGAAAAATGGTCTTCGGGACCTACTGCTCCGTGCGTGATCGGGCGGGCGGTCCGGGGACGGAGTGAAAGGCCTGCCGGGACGAGTGCCGACGATTCGGAACGCGCGGCCGAGGACCCTACCCCCTTGTCGTCCGGTGGGACGGGGACTCGGAACGGATTTCCGGACGGATTTTGAAAAAGAGATTGATTGTCTATGGTGGATCGCATCGAAATACTGGATACGACCTTGCGCGACGGCGAGCAGACTTCGGGAGTGTCGTTTACCGTGCGCGAGAAGCTGAGCATCGCGCGTCTGTTGCTCGACGAACTGCATGTCGACCGGATCGAGGTAGCCTCGGCCCGGGTTTCCGACGGAGAGTTCGAGTCGGTGCGGCGTATCGCCCGCTGGGCCGAGGAACGCGGTTTTCTCGACCGGGTGGAGGTTTTGGGTTTCGTCGACGGCGGAGTTTCGCTGCGGTGGATCGCCGATGCCGGATGCCGCGTGATGAATCTGCTTGCCAAAGGTTCGTTGCGCCATTGCGAGTTGCAGTTGCGCAAGACGCCCGAACAGCACGTAGCCGATATTTGCGAGGCGATCGAGGCTGCCTCGGCCGAGGGTATCGCGGTCAATCTCTATTTGGAGGACTGGTCGAACGGCATGCGCTTTTCCAAGGATTACGTTTACGGGATGATCGACGCGCTGCGCGATCGGCCGATCGCGCGTTTCATGATCCCCGATACGCTCGGCGTGCTCGCTCCCGACGAGTGCTATGTGTTCTGCCGCGAGATGGTCGAGCGTTATCCGGAACTGCATTTCGACTTCCATGCCCACAACGATTACGATTTGGCCGTGGCGAATGTCATGGCCGCTGTCAAGGCGGGCGTACGGGGAATCCATACGACCGTCAACGGGCTGGGGGAGCGGGCCGGCAACGCGCCCCTGTCGAGCGTTGCGGCTGTGCTGAACGACCATCTGAAGGTGCGTAACGCGATCGTCGAGAAGAACATCAACCATGTGAGCCGGTTGGTCGAGACCTATACCGGTATCCATATCCCGGCCAACGAGCCGGTCGTCGGCGAAAATGTCTTCACGCAGTGCGCGGGCATTCATGCCGACGGCGACAACAAAAGCCACCTCTATTACAACGATCTGCTGCCCGAACGTTTCGGCCGTGTCCGCGAGTATGCGCTGGGGAAAACCTCGGGCAAGGCCAATATCAAGAAGAATCTGGAAACGCTCGGCATCGATCTCGACGACGAGGCGATGCGCAAGGTGACCGAGCGAATCATCGAGCTGGGCGACAAGAAGCAGGCCGTCACGTCGGAGGACCTGCCCTACATCATCGCCGACGTACTGAAACAGGACGTTTACGAGACGCAAGTACACATTCTCAATTACAACCTGTCGCTGTCGCAGGGCCTCCGGCCCGTGGCCACGCTCAAGATCCGGATCAACGACGAGGAGTACGAGCAGACCTCGTCGGGCGACGGCCAGTACGACGCCTTTATGCGCGCGCTTCGCAAGATATACAAGGAGCAGCTCCGGCGCGAGTTCCCGATGCTGGTCAACTATACGGTCTCGATTCCTCCCGGCGGCCGGACCGACGCTTTCGTCCAGACCTACATTACCTGGGAATACCGGGGCGATACGTTCAAGACGCGCGGGCTGGATGCCGACCAGACCGAGGCGGCGATCAAGGCCACGCTCAAGATGCTCAACAAACTGGAAAATATGCAGGCGTAAATACCTGCTTCCCCGACATGCGCGTGTATTCCCGTTTGCGACTCCGGAAGGTGCCGGCGCGTCCGTTCGTACCTACTGCGGGGAGAGGGGCCGTTCCCTGAATTCGTTTCTGTTCGGCGGCGTTCCCGTATCGTTACGCTGAAGTCAACGGGCAATGCGGTTCGGCTTCGTGTCGCTTGTAGCCGATGGTGACAGCCGGCTCGTACTCAATGAAACTCGCGTGTAGCGGATCGTAACAAACGGTCTGCGGCCGGGCGGCTCCGAGGACGGGCCGAAGTAGGCGAAAGTCGCCGCTTGCGCTCCGAAACGGACTTCGTCCGGTTCTCGTAAATTTTATTTCGAACGGGAACGGCGCGATTTCCGGGGAATGAAAAGCGGGGAAAAGTTACTCGTTGCGGAACGTTTCCTGCTATTGCGCGACCAGTTCTCTCGGGTCGAACATACCGATTTCCGAGCGGTCGATCAGCCGCGTTTTCAACTCCTTCATGTCCGGGAGACCTTCGGCCGCCGAGCGGATTCTGTCGCCGAACCGGGCCGCGCTTTCCGCCGAGTCGCGCTCGCGGTTGTAGACGATCAGCAGCACGGGCGCGGCCTGTCTGCCCGTAAGGCCCCGGTAGCGGCAGAGGCACGTATTCATTTGTCGAACGATGTCGAATACGTATTTCCCGTTCAGCCCGTTTCTGAAATACTTGATCTCGATTATTTTGTCGCTCCGGAGCCCGTTGTCGCGGGAAAGCAGCAGCATATCCAAGTGCAGCCGGTCGCCTATCTCCGTATGCGGTTTTATCTCGTATTCTTTCCTGTCCGACAGCCGTTTCTCGAACGATTCGATGACCGCCCGCTCGACGTCGTAGTATTCGCTGATGTATCTTGCCCGCTCTCCGGCTTGTACCGGGCCGGAAGGCTTGTCCGGTTTTTTCGCTCCCGAGGGTTCCTGCCGGGTGATTTCGTCCACCTCGCGGGCGATCTTCTCTTTCGTTTCCTCAGGCGAAAGCGCCCGTATCTGCAAGTCGAGCCGTTTGACTTCCAGATCGAACTTGGCGTCTGCCTGCCGTTGCCGCCGGCTCCATTTGTACAGTCCCGCAGCGACCGACAGGATCCCGGTCGCGAACATGGCGAGTGAACAGGTACGGAACGTAGTTCTGCACGCGGAGCAGCAGCTGTTGTTTCGTGCGTATGATCTGCCGTACTTCCGGCTCGAAGCGGGCCATGTCGGACTGCGGGACGCAGAGCCCGAAATCCTCTTTCAGGTAAAAGTACGGAATCAGTACGGCGAACCCGATCAGAATGACTCCGACCGAGACGAGGAATTTGTACAGATCGCCGTATTCGATTTTTTGCATCGTTTCGTCCTTGGAGACGTTTTCTGCCGCGCGGCTATTTCCAGCCCGGCGCCTTCAGCGCGATTTCCGAGCCGTCGGGCGTGACGAGCATGGCGCCGGTTCCTGCGGCCGTGACGTGCCCGATCACGTCGACGCCCAGCGCGAAGATTTCCTGCTGTTTCGATAGCGGCACCGTGAACAGCAGCTCGTAGTCCTGACCTCCGTTGAGCGCCGCGACGACCGGATCGGCGTGCAGTTCTTCGGCCATATCGTGCGTCTGTCGGGCGATCGGCAGGCGGTCGAGGTAGATGCGCGCTCCGCAACCCGAACTTTTGCACAGGTGCAGCGTTTCGGACGCCAGGCCGTCCGTGATGTCGATCATCGAGGTCGGCACGATGCCCGCTTCGGCCAGCCGTTCGATTATGTCGGTACGGGCTTCGGGCTTCAGTTGCCGCTCGAGAATGTACTCGTGTCCCTCGAACTTCGGTTTCGGGTCGGGTTGTCCGCCGCATGCCCTCTTTTCCCGCTCGAGCAGATGGAGTCCCATGTAGGCGGCGCCCAGATCTCCGCTCAGGCAGATCAGGTCGTTCGGCTTCGCTCCGCTGCGATAGGCGATCCGGTCCTTGGCGACGTCGCCCGCTGCCGTCACGCCGATTGCGAGTCCGTTGACCGAGGCTGTCGTGTCTCCGCCTGCCAGATCGGTCCGGTAACGGTCGCAGGCCGCTCGTATCCCGTCATACAGCCGATCGATCATTTCGACCGAGAAGCGGGCCGGGATGCCGAGCGCCAGTTCGATCTGCCGCGGCGTTCCGTTCATGGCGAGGATGTCGGAAATTCCCGCGACGACCGCCTTGTAGCCCAGATGCTGCAGCGGATAGTATGTCAGGTCGAAATGTACGCCCTCGAGCAGCAGTTCGGTCGAGAGCAGCACGTAGCGGTCGCCTGCGTCGATTACGGCCGTATCGTCGCCGCAGCCTTTGACCGTCGAGGCGTTTTGCGGCTCGACGCGCGAGCAGATTCGTTCGATGAGTCCGAATTTTCCGATTTCGGCGATTTCGGTTCGTTTTTTTCCTTCCATAAGTTATTCGGGTTGCTGTCGCAGATTTACAAAGATAGTTTATCTTTTGCGCAGGTGAAAAATTATATTAATTTTGTCGACGTTTGTTCCATATCAAGCTAAATTTCGATTCCGATGCTGAATATCGTGCTGTTCGGTCCTCCGGGGGCCGGCAAAGGAACGCAGGCTGCCCGACTGATCGAGAAATACGGGTTTCACCACATATCGACCGGCGAGGTGATCCGCGAGGAAATTCGTCAGGGGTCGCCTCTCGGCCTCAGCGTGAAGGGCTTTATCGACAAGGGGCAGCTGGCTCCCGACGCTTTGGTGATCGACCTGATTGCCGACTATGTGTCGAAGCATAAGGAGAGCAAAGGAAACATTTTCGACGGTTTTCCTCGCACGACGCCGCAGGCCGAGGCTTTCGACAAGATTATGGAACAGCACGGCACGCCGGTCAATCTGATGCTGGCGCTCGAGGTTTCCGACGACGAGCTGATCGATCGTCTGCTCAAGCGGGGCAAGGAGAGCGGACGTGCCGACGACAGTTGCGAATCGGTGATCCGGAACCGGATCGATGTTTATAAGGCTCAGACGGCCATCGTCGCCGATCATTATCGCCGGCAGGGCAAATTCCGTGCGATTCGGGGAACCGGCAGCATAGAGGAGATATTCCGTTCCATCTGCTGCCAGATCGATCCGCTGCTTGAAAAGCCGGATGCGGCGTCTGTCCGTGTCGGGTAGTTGTCTTTTGATTTTTGATGCGGTTATTCACAACCGTGTTCGGGCGTGTTCCTTGAAAATATGCGAACGACGGTTATGATGTAACCGTGATTTGCGTATTGTCTGCAAAAACTGTCGGTCGACAGCCCGTTTATATTATCCGTGCTTAATATTTCGTGGTATTTTCTCGTGGGAATTTCATACTTTAGCGCATCGAATGCCGGAGCGAATTGTTCGGCAGTTAAAACTATTGGTTCGACTATGAAAAAGCATTTACTGTTCTTTTGGGCCCTGACGGTCCTTTTGATGCCGGGCGTTCAGTCCTGCGACGATTCGTCGGAAGGAGGGAGTGCTCCCGCCGAGTTGACGGTGACTCCTAATCCTTTGACGGTCGGTGCGGACGGCGGCCCCCAGGAGCTATCCTGCCTCGTTGAAAACCCGAACGGCGGGAGCGTCCGAGCTTCGTCGAGCGGGGCGACATGGATTCATTCGTTCGATTGTTCGACAGAGGGCAAAATTTTTTTCTATGTCGATGCCAATCCCGATTACGATCTTCGCACGGGAGAAGTGATCGTGACCTATGAGGATGCCGAGAGCGTCCGACTCGTCGTGGAGCAGCAGGGAGCCGAGCCCCCGATCGGCATTCGCATCGAGGAACTGACCACGACTTCGGCTCGGGTAACCTGGGAGCCCGACGATGCTTCGATGACGTACATTTTGGGTGTTGCCGAAAGGAGCGTGATCGATTCTTATGCGAGCGGTCGCGAGATGATGGAGCACGATCTCGAAGGATTCAAAGCCGATGCCGACTCATGGGGCATGAGCCTGAGCGAATATCTCGAGTTCGGTGTCTTATATACCGGCAAGCAGGTATTTCCGAAAGACGGATTCAAACCCGGAACCGAGTATTGCGCCTATGCGTACGGTATGGATGCGAACGGCGAGTTTACGACGGGGCTGGTCAAGGAAATTTTCGAGACGGTGGCTATGACCGACTGTTCCTTTACGATTGAACCGCGGGATGTGACCAAGAACAGCGTGTTGTTGGAGGTGACGCCCGAGCGCAACGATGTTTCCTATTACGTCGCCTATGTCGAGCGAAAAGCCTTTGAAAACGATTTCCATGGCAGCGACAGCGAACTGATGCAGGCGACCGTCGCCCAGATCAGGTCCAACATGGCATTGACGGGCGCCACATGGTCCGACTTCGTTCATTTGGGGGCCAAGTCGTTCCCTGTGGCCTCGCTTCTTTCCGGTACCGACTATTACGCGTTCGCTTTCGGCCTCGACCGTGGGGCGATCACGACCGACATTTCCAAGAAGCCCTTCCGAACAGCGGCAGCCGAGCTGACCGACGACTGCACGTTCGATATCCGCTTCGTCGAGATCGGAGCCTCGACCGTCGATGTGGAGATCGTGCCGTCGAATTCCTCGACGCGCTATTATGCGACTTTCATGGAGTCCTCTATCCTCGAAACGCACACGCCGGACGAAGTGGCTGCTATGAAAATCAGTGAGGAGGAAGGCTGGCAGACCGATTGGGTCAACGATCCCCGGATTCATTCGGGGACGCAGACGCTCAACTCGAATTCCGATCTGGGCATCGCTCCGTTCAAACCTCAGCACGACTATACGGTGTTCGTGTTCGGTGTGAGTGCCGAGGGCGAACGCACGACGCAGGTCGCAACGAAGAACGTAACCACCGCGGAATTCCAGAAGTCCGACATGACCATCCAAATTCAGGTGGGCGAACGGACCGACAGATCGTGCGTGTTGAGTTTCACGCCTTCGGTCGACGACGAATTGTATTATATCGGAGTGGTGCCTTATGAGTTGCGCGGCTACTATACGACCGACGAGGAGTTCATGCAGGCCGTCGTCTATACGTTGGGCGACTATATCGAGATGTATTGCGTTCGAGGCAAGATGGACGGGCTTTACTGCCAGAGCGACCTGCTGGGCGATGAGCTGAAGCCCGGAACCCGGTATTTGGCCATCGCTTTCGGCTATATGAGCGGCGTTACGACGGGATTGTTCTCGGAGGAGTTCACGACGATGGACGCCGTTCAGCAATAACCGGTATAGTTCGGTGTAAAATAAGCAGGGGACGGTCGAAAGACCGTCCCCTCATTTTTGAGTGTTCATACTTTGGACGAAATATCGGAACACGGAAGAACTTCTTGGATATGTGCCGGAAATCAGTCGTTCATGGCTATCGGCGTTGCCTGCTTCGTGCGGAAAGCCGGTAGAGTGAGTCTGTTCGCTTCGTGCGGAACGGACGGTCGGGCCCGGCTGTCCCGCTTGTGCGCATCGCTTCGGTGCGGCGGAGGGGATCGGGTCGGCTTCCCGTTTTTCGGCCGGATCGGTTCATAGCATGTCGATGCATTGTTCAAAAGCGGCCCGAATTGTTCATATATTCCGTCTTTTCGTTGAATATTCCGGCCTCGTTTGTCTATTATGTGTTCATAACTTTCCCTCCCGATAGTTTGTCGGAAAGAGAAAAGCCTGTCCGCGGGACAGGCTTTCGAGAATATGGATCGCAAATATGGTATCAGGTGTTCATCGCGCCGCACACGTGGATTACTTGGCCGCTGACATAGGACGACAGATCCGAAGCGAGGAACAGGGCGACCTTGGCGACGTCGTCGGGCGTACCTCCGCGCCGCAGCGGAATCTGCTTGGCCCATTGTTCCTTGATCTCGTCCGACAACGCGTTGGTCATGTCGGTGATAATGAAGCCCGGGGCGATCGCGTTGGCGCGGATTCCTCGCGGGCCGAGCTCCTTGGCGATCGACTTGGCCAGACCGATCAGTCCGGCTTTCGATGCCGAGTAGTTGCACTGTCCCGCATTGCCCGATACGCCGACGACCGAAGCCATGTTGATGATGCTTCCGCTTTTCTGCTTCATCATCACGGGCGTGACGGCATGGATGAAGTTGAACGCCGACTTCAGGTTTACGTTGATGACCATGTCCCACTGCTGCTCGCTCATGCGCATCATCAGTCCGTCGCGCGTGATGCCGGCATTGTTGACCAGCACGTCGATCCGGCTGAAATCCTTGACGATCTGGGCTACCACGGCGGCCGTGTCCTCGAAATCGGCCGCGTTCGACGCGTATCCCTTAGCCTGAACGCCGAGGGCCTGCAGCTCCTTTTCGGTGTTCTGAAAGTTCTCGTCGACTTTCAGATCGGTGAAAACGACCGAGGCGCCTTCCTCCGCGAAACGCAGCGCGATCGCCTTGCCGATGCCGCGGGCGGCTCCGGTTACGACGGCGACTTTTCCTTCAAGTAGTTTCATCTGCTTGTATTTAAGTTAATGTATGGCTCTTTGTTTTCCGCTCCGAAGCGGGGCGCCATCGCTCCGTCTCCGGGCTGTCGTTGCGCTCCGCGTTTCCGGGACCGTCGCCGGCTTCGGAAATCTGGAGGCGAAGAGCTTCGCAAAGGTAACAATTTATTTCGGCATCGGGAACCGCCCGCTGTGTTTTGTCGCTCTTTTTTACTACCTTTGAGCGTCCGTTTTACCGATCGGCACAACGTTTAAAACCCGTAAGATAATGACAAAGGATACCAAACTATTCGATCTGATCGAAAGCGAAAAGCGGCGGCAGATGCAAGGCATCGAGCTGATCGCCTCCGAGAATTTTGTAAGCGAACAGGTCATGCAGGCCATGGGCTCGGTGCTGACCAACAAATATGCGGAAGGATATCCCGGAGCGCGTTATTACGGCGGCTGCGAGGTCGTCGATCGGGTCGAGCAGCTGGCTATCGACCGCCTGTGCGAGCTCTACGGAGCCAAGTATGCCAACGTGCAGCCTCATTCGGGCGCTCAGGCCAATATGGCCGTATTTTTCACGGTGCTCAAGCCCGGCGATACGTTCATGGGGCTCGATTTGTCGCACGGCGGCCATCTGTCGCACGGCTCGCCGGTCAATACGTCCGGCATTCTCTATCATGCCGTGGGTTATAAGCTCGACGAGCGTACCGGTCGGATCGACTACGATGCGATGGAAAAGCTCGCATTGGAACACAAACCCAAGATGATTATCGGCGGAGCTTCGGCTTACAGCCGCGAGTGGGACTACAGGCGCATGCGCGAGATCGCCGACCGCGTCGGCGCGCTGCTGATGGTCGATATGGCCCATACGGCCGGCCTGATCGCCGCCGGGCTGCTCGACAATCCGGTCAAGTATGCGCATATCGTCACCTCGACCACGCACAAGACGTTGCGCGGGCCGCGCGGAGGCGTGATCCTGATGGGCGAGGATTTCGACAATCCGTGGGGCGTCAAGACGCCGAAGGGTGAGATCAAGAAAATGTCCGCCATGCTCAACTCGGCGGTTTTCCCCGGCATTCAGGGCGGGCCGCTGGAGCATGTGATCGCGGCCAAGGCCGTCGCGTTCGGCGAGGCGCTCGATCCTTCGTACAAGGAGTACCAAAAGCAGGTGCGCAAGAACGCTCAGGCGATGGCCGAGGCGTTTGCCGCGCGCGGCTACAAGATCGTTTCGGGCGGTACCGACAATCACCTGATGCTGATCGATCTGCGGACGAAGTTCCCCGATCTGACGGGCAAGCAGGCCGAGAAAGCCCTCGTGCAGGCCGACATCACGACGAACAAGAACATGGTTCCGTTCGACAGCCGCTCGCCGTTCCAGACGTCGGGTATCCGCGTCGGTACGCCGGCTATTACGACCCGGGGACTGAAGGAGGATCGGATGGAGACGATCGTGTCGCTGATCGACCGCGTGCTCTCGAATATCGATAACGAAGCGGAAATCGCTGCCGTCCGCAAGGAGGTGAACGAGCTGATGGCGAATTATCCGCTGTTCGCTTGGTAAGAGCTTCCGAAAAACGTATAAGTCGTCGCCGTGTCTCGTTGAGGGGCACGGCGACGATGTTTGAGAGCGTAGGTTTTTTTGCGGCGGACTGTCGGATTGTGTGTCCGGCAGGCAAACGCTTCCGACTTGTCGACCGTTGCACCGCTTACGCTCCCTACATGGTCGGCTTTCGGCAGCATGTCACGGCTCACGAGATTGACGGAAAGTCTTTTTGCCTTCTTTATGCCTTGATTGGTGTGATGACTCTTGCTCAGGCTGACCGGTATCCGGTCATGGCCGATAACTCCCGTGTGTTCCACTGCGAGTTGGTTCGCTTTTCTTTCGATCTCCGCCCCGGCAACCGTCGTCGGTTCGGGATAGAGCGCCAACGGATTCCCGAGATTTTTCTTGTTCGTTTCCATTATATCGGGTTGAACGGTGTTTTCCTTGACAGTCGCGCGTGTTCAGACATATCGGTGGCGTGGGGCAGGCAGGTCTTGCATGGGACTGGCCATGATTTGCCCGTCTATGATCGTGGGGTGATTCGCCGATGTCGCCGGTCGCATGACGACCGCCCGATAACTTTCGGTTATGGCGTATAAGAATTTGGTCGTTCGGAGTTTGCTCCGAATGTCGTTTCTTTGTCCCCGGTTCATTGACGTAAAAACGTTCCGGATGATGAAAATGAGTGAAGAAAGGGGCAATATGCTGCACGGCGTTCTGTTGATCGCTCTGTTCTCCTGCGCAGCGTTCTATATCGGCGATTTCCCTTGGGTCAAAAGCCTTTCGTTCAGCCCGATGATCGTGGGCATCATGCTGGGCATGCTCTATGCGAACAGTCTGCGCAACCGGTTGCCGGCTACGTGGGTTCCCGGCATTCTGTTCTGCTCGAAGCGCGTTTTGCGGCTGGGTATCGTTCTGTACGGTTTCCGGCTGACTTTTCAGGACGTGCTGGCCGTGGGCGCTCCGGCCCTGCTGATCGATGCGGTCGTCGTGACCGTCACGATTTGCGGAGGGGTCCTGTTGGGACGGCTGCTGAAGATGGATCGGGGCATTGCGCTGCTCACGTCGGTCGGTAGCGGTATCTGCGGAGCCGCCGCCGTGCTCGGCGCCGAGTCGACGATCCGCGCCAGACCCTATAAAACGGCCGTAGCCGTTTCGACGGTCGTGATCTTCGGGACGATCTCGATGTTTCTCTATCCGGTTCTCTATCGTCACGGTATCGTTTCGCTGACTCCGGAGCAGATGGGCATTTACACCGGAGCCACGCTGCACGAGGTCGCTCATGTGGTGGGGGCGGGAAACGCGATGAACGGGGAGATATCCGATGCGGCGATCATCGTCAAAATGATCCGCGTGATGATGCTGGTGCCCGTGCTGCTGACGATAAGCTATTCTATTTCGGTTGCGAGAGCCCGGCGGCGTCGGCTTGCGGACAGGCGGTCCTGCGGCGGCGTGACTCGGCGGATCGCCGTGCCGTGGTTCGCGCTCGGGTTTCTGGCGGTGATAGGCTTCAATTCGTTCGGCCTGTTAGGGGAGGCGACCGTGTCGTTCATCCATTCGCTGGACACTTTTCTGCTGACGATGGCCATGACCGCTTTGGGAGCCGAGACCAGTATCGAAAAGTTCAAAAAGGCGGGCGCCAAGCCTTTCGTGCTCTCGTTGCTTCTGTTCGTGTGGCTTGTGGGGGGAGGGTGGCTGCTGGTCAAATACATGGCTCCCGCATTGATGTAGGGGCGAGCGATTCTCGTGTTAGCCGGGCGTAAATCGGGAGATTCGGCAATTCTTCTGGCATTCCGTCGCCGTCCGTAACAGGTTTTTTCGGAGACCTCGACCGACGGCGAGTCGCTTCGATCCGGCATGGCGCTTCCCCCGGAACGTCCGGTTTTGCTCCGGCGGGCCGGTTCTTGTGCGACTGTTCTCGCTCTCTCCGTTCTTTCTGCTGTCCTCACTCTATCCCGCTGTCCTTGCTCTTTGCGTTTTCCTCCGTTCACCTTCATTCCCCTTATTCTCGCATTGTCTCGAGAGGAGTTGTACTGCCCGACTTATTTATAACAGCTTGGATCGCTACCATATCGGGATATGCCCTGTATCGGCTCTCGCAGTGTTCCGGTGCATGTTGTTTTGCCGTATCGGCATATGGCCGGGCTCCGTCGGGCTGTGATGTTTCTCCCGGACAGGCATTTCCTCCGAAGGAATCCGTCCGACCTTTGTCGGGCTTCGGTGTAAGAGGCATGCCTGACCCGAATCGATGGACGGTCCGTAGAACCCCGTTCAAAGACGACGAAGACCGCGGAAAATCAGCGGTCTTCGTCGGATTCGTATGCGTACGGTTTTATCGAACGGTCAATTGCTGGAATCCTCCGTGAAGCGGCCTGCGTTTCCCGTTCCATATCAATTCTCCCTCGACTCCCTCGGGCAGCGTGATTTCGGCCGACAGAGAACCTTTTTTCCCGACTCGGTATTTTACCGCGATGTCGCCGCGAGGGTGGGGCATCGTGCCCGAAACCTCCTTCAGCTTGCCGAGCGAGGGCTCGATGAGGATGCGCGAGAATCCCGGTCCGTCGCTGTCGATACCGAGGATCGTGCGGAAAAATTCGATGTTCGGGCTCGAGCCCCAAGCATGGCAATCCGAACGCGACGGTTCGGGCTGTTCGGCCCAGGTCGAGAGGCCCAGTGCCATCTGGTCTTCCCACACCTGCATGTTGTCTAACAGTCGGTCGCCCAGCCCGGCTTTTTTCAGCGCTTGGTTCAGATAGTAGCGGAAATAGATCGTCGTCTGCGTCAGCGTGGTGTCCGCCAGCGTGCGTTCCATGACGGCGCGCGCCTCGTCGCCTTCGACCGATTCGTTCAGGATAGCCAGCACGTTGACATGCTGCGAATAGTTGCGCCGGTCGCGCGTGTCGGAGAACAGGCCGCGTTCGGCATCCCAATATTTCTCCTTGATCGTCCGCTTGATCGACGAGGCCGTTTCGCGGTAGCGTTTCCCGTACGAGGGTATGCCGAAAGCCTCCTCCATGTCGGCGGCCGCTTCGAGTCCCATGACAAACAGCAGGTCTTGGAACGCGGAATTGCCGTCCTTCTCGCGGAAAGGCTCTCCCGCCTCGAAATTCGATGCCCAGTCGCCGAAAAACCAGTGCGGCACGAATGCGAGCGAGAAATCCTCTTTCAGAAAGCCTTCGTACCACGACAACACTCCCCGGTATGCCGGCAGAAGCGTTTTCAGGTATTCCTCCTCGCCCCGGTAGCGCCAATAGTCGTGTCCCATGCATATCCAATAGAGCGAGAACGACGAGATGAACTGGTGAATGCCCGACGGGTAGCGGCTCATCGTGATGCCGTCCGATACGATCGACTGGCGGCCCTGTTCGATGGCATTGCGCGCCATGTACCGGTCGCGCGTATTGTAGAGCGTAATGAGCGCCTGAATCCGCGTGTCGCCGAAATATTGCAACTGTTCGTAGTAGGGACAGTCCATGTAGGTCTCGTTCGCGCACAGGCGCGCCGTCCGCCAGCCGATGTCGAGCATGCGGTTCAGCTGCGGATGTCCCGGTGCGTCGAACGTTGATGCGCGCTCGAACGGATAGGCCGTGAACGTGCCGTACACGTCGCCGATTTCGAGCGGCTCGTCTTTCGTCTCGATCGTCAGCTGCACGTAACGCCACGTCCGCCACCAAAGCGACGTGAACAGCCGGTCGCTGCCGCCGTCGGGCAGAATGATGTCCTCGTATCCGACGAATTTCTTGCCTTCGATCTCGTCCCGGTTTCCTTTCGACAGCGGGGCGGTGTCCATATAGAGCGCTTCGGCGTATGCGACGGTGATCTGCGAGCCCCGTCCGCCGCTGAACAGCAGCGACAGATAGGCCGTAGTGAGCGAGTCGTTGTCGAGCAGGATGCGGGCTTTCGTGCGGGCCGGAACGGTGATCGAAGCGGCCGAGCGCGGAAAGGCGTCGGGAATCCGAGCGTTTTCCGATTGGCGCACGCGCGAGAAACGGTCCTCGGCGTACTCCATAGGCGGAATCGGAGTCGGGACGAGCAGCCGGCCCGGATAGTCTCGGGCGCCCTTGGCCGCGCCTTCCATACCGACGCGGGCCGCCGCCCAGGCGGAGTCGTCGTAGTCCGGTTGCTGCCAGCCCCATGGGTAGCGCGACGCGTCGACCCGCTCGCCGGGTCCGGCGGCGAAGTATCCGTAGACTCCGGTCGTGTGGGGGGCATAGGCGTCGTTACGCAGGCATTTCCAGCTGCCGTCCGTATTGGCGCCCTGCTCGTCGGGGCCGTTGCCCTGAACGATCAGTCCGGTCTGATTGAAGCTGATCTGCGCGATCGGCTTCCATTCGACGAAGTTCCACACTTCGGCGGCCAGCGTATTGTCGCCTTGCCGTAGCCAGGGCGACAGGTCGACCGTCTCGTAGTTCCAGTTGTAGATGTCGCCTCGGGCGGGACCCAGACTGACCAGATGTCCGTTGACGTAGAGCTTGTAGCGGTTGTCGGCCGATACGTGCACGACGTATCGTTCCGGTTTCGACGGCAGATTCAGCGTCTTGCGGAAGACATAGACGCCATAGGCGTTCAGCGGTTCTCCGGGGACGGAGATCCACCGCGCGTCCCATCGTCCTTCGGTCCAGCGGGGGGCGATGTCGCTTTGGCGGTAGCCTTCGAGGTGGATCTGGGCGCCGGCTGTCGCGGCCGCCAGCAGAGCGAGCGTAAGCAGAAACAGTTTTTTCATCGGTTCGGGTTCATTGGTTTCTCGGGTTCGTTTTCCTCGGCGCATGCGTCCAGCGCTTCGAGTAGCGGTCCGCGCACGGTTTTGGGCAGGCTTCCGGCCACCAGACGATACGAATCGACGACCCATTCGCGGATCAGTTTTTCCGGCAGGTCGCCGTCGATGCGTACCGTATTCCAGTGGCGTTTGTTCATGTGCCAGCCCGGCGTCACCTCGGCGTACCGCTCCCGGAGCGCGATCGCATGATCGGGATCGCACTTGACGTTGACGGCGCGACCGTCGGTCATGTCGGCGAGCAGGAACATTTTGCCCGCTACCTTGTAGACCAGCGTCGTCTCGTCGAAAGGGGTCGTTTCCTCGCTCTGAGGCAGAGACAGGCAGAGTTCGCGTACGTCGAGTATATCCATATGGACGCATTTATCGGACGTTCGGATAGTTCCCGCCCCTCGCTTTGCCGTTCGCGGTAAACCGTATGGGCCGGGCCGGATAGGTCCGAAAACAAAAATAGAAATAAAAACGGGATTTTGAAACGCGGCTTTGCTTCATTTCATTCGCTCCGTAATCGGTTCGGTCCTCTGCCGTATCGTTTCGGGGCCGGTTGCGCGGGTTGTCCGCGACACGACCGCTTGCGGAGACCGTGTGCGGTTTTTGCAGGCTTTCCCTCCGTAAATTCGCGAGCGAGAAAGAAATACGCAATTACCCGTAGAGTTTAATAACCTAATTCAAAAAGCAATGAAAAAAATTATCTTAGCTCTGTCAGCCATCGCGCTGGTTGTTTCTTGTTCCCAGTCACGGAAGTGGACCGACAAGGAGAGGGACGAGGTCCGCAAAGTCGTGCGCGACCGCCATGACCGTTCGGCTATCCGCCACATGGAGGCGAAAAATTACACGAATCTCGAGGAATGCGTCGTGACGACGATCGAGGAGACGTATCCCGACTACAATCGCTTCGACAAACTGACCGGCAAGACCGATACGGTGGACGCCGTGATCGTCGACTGCCTCGGATTCACGATCGGTCCCAACTACGAGAATCTTCCGCTGCTGTTCCCCTACGACCAGTTGCAGCAGGCCGGTATTCTTCCCGCCGGTTTGTCGAACGATCAGGTCAAATCGTTCTACGGTTGTCTGACCGGCAAGATCAAGGAGTTGTACCGTACGCCCGATCTGTTCACCATCGCGCTGTTCGACGAGCCCGGAGTTCCGACCGAGGTGGCCGATGCGATGCAACAGTGCGCGTCGATGGTCGTCTCGCCGGCCGATCAGGCTAAGGCCGATGCCAAAGCCAAGGCCAATAGCGCGCCTGCTCAGAACGGCAAGTAGTTGGAACGGTATCGAAAGATCGGAAACGAGGCTGCAGGTTCTGCCTGCAGCTTTTTTCTGTTTGGCGATCCGGATAGAAACGGTCCGGAGCAGACGATCGGAGAGCGTTCAGGCGCTTTCCCGAGACTCGTGGGGGAGGGCGCAAGTAAAGGCACGGACTCCGATCTTACATTCTGAGGCGACGCCAATCGACCGTGCAGGGTAAGTCGAAGCCCGTGCTGTGTACAAGCTTCAACTGTCTATTTTCCTGCTCTATCGGGTGAATGGCGTCTTTCAGAATTGGAATAAACAGTTCGAGCTTAAATTTCGCGTATGTCTATATTCGGTTATCTCATCCGTTCATATCGTGCAAAGGTAATCCTCTTTGAATTTATACAAATAGCGTTTACCGCTTCAATGAAGCGACTTTGAGTGACATAACCACGTTTGTCACGGAAAGGTAGGGCGATATCTCATTTTTATCGTATCTTTATCAAATGTGTAGATCGGACTTTTTTATATGAGTTTGGTTACTCGCATATACAATGATTAATTCAATTTGTACGCATATTGATACGTATTTAAGAATCCACATAAGCTTAGTCGCTTCGCTGCAAGCGTTAAAATATAGTAACTCTAGACAAAAACCTTGTGAAATTATGGCAATATCCCGTTTTTGGAATCAACTGTATTCCGCCATCGTATTTCTTTTGGTCTGTGGGATGGTTTCCACTCTTTCTGCCAAACCCAATCAAAAAAAACTTCCGCAAACAGGAAAAGCTATTTTGCACTTTCGCCCGGAAGGAATGAAAGCCGGAGACGTAATTCCCTTTTTCTGGAAAGGGTCTTATCACCTTTTCTATTTAGAAGGCCCAGATTGGGGGCATATCGTTAGCCAAGATCTTTTGCATTGGCAAGAACTTCCCAAGGCTTTAGTGAAAGGGGCCGATCCCCAAGGGCCGGACTGGGAAAGTATCTGGACCGGAAGTATTGTCGAACATAACGGCACATTCTTTCTTTTCTACACCGGTAAGAACAGCAATGATCCGCTCGGAGACCAAAAGGTCATGCAGGCCAGAAGTACTGATCTGATTCATTGGGAAAAACATCCGGAGTATACTTTTTACGCCGATGGGAAGATCTACTGGAACAAAACCATAAACGGAGCGATCGACAACAAACAGATTTATCATCATCAAGCATTCAGGGATCCGCATGTGGTGTGGAATCCCAAAGAGAAGATTTGGTGGCTTGCCTTGCACTCTGTTTCGACAGACGGCTCTTCTCCGAACGTCGGACTTTACACCTCTACCGACCTGACCCGCTGGACACCCCATACTCCTCTTATTATCTATCCAAACTCTGTTTCAGGAGATTGTCCGGACGTATTCGCGTTGGACGATCTATGGAACGTCAATTGTGCCGACTATCACTATATGCAGGTCGATAAGACAGGAACACTCAACCCGAAAATACGCCCATACGATTGTGGCGATCTTCGCGTTGCCAAAACCATGTACGATGGGAAACGCCGCATTCTGATCGGATGGATCGGCGATTATAAGGACTCTTCTGATAATGGGAGCTATGAATGGGGCGGCAGCCTCAGTATGCCTCGCGAACTATATGCTGACGAAAACAATCAATTATGCCAGCGTCCTGTTAAAGAGGTATTACGCCTATTCTCCGAAACGAAATTTCAGGCAAAGAATGTAGATTTGAACACTGCTATATCTACTCCCCAAAATTATCTGCTTACAGCCACATTGGACCCCGACACAACACGACCTGTGGCTACTATAAATTTTCGAGAATCTGCCGACGGTGACGAGGCCTATCGATTAACTATCGATTTTAACACCCAAGAAATCAGTATCGGTAGCAAATACAAAACATATAAACGAAGTTGCGATTTCGATCCTCTGAAACCGTTGCGTGTACAACTCTTTATCGACGGAACGATTGCCGAGTGCTTTATTGACGATGCCTATTGTTTCACTATGCGCATCTACGATTTGACCGAAGGCAATCTCTCTTTTTTATCTACATCTCCGGAACTAACCGTCGAAAAAGTTTCTGTTAAAACAATACGATAATCTATATACAACCCAAGAGAGAGCCGGAAGAATAATCTAATCATTTATGGATTTCCTTTAAGTTAATGTAACAGTCCGATTTAACGGGCTGTTACATTTTTTGTTGGAGGATTAGGTAACGAAAAGGCAACGGTTCTATCTTCCGTCTTTTGCGTTTGGATTCACAGCCTCAAATAACTGAGTCTAAAGTAATAAAATAGTTTGACAGAAACAAATTTCAGATTTTTTATTCGGTCTTTTTCTATCAACATAATTCTAAAAATCCAAAGAGAAAATCCTTAGGCCCTCCTATGAGAAGTGGCCTCGTACTTCCTCCTTTCCTATAATGTTGAGTGTTGTACATCCAAGATGAAGTATGTATCTATTCTTGGGGCGAGGTGATTCCATTGTACCATTCCGGTTTCAACGACAGAAAGTGCTTCTTGCCATAACTCTAAAAACTTTTTGCAATGATACATGACTTAGAGTTATCCGAGGTTATGAAATCAGGCGCAAGAAACGGAAAACCAATACATTAAAAGCAAAATCCGGAAAGAGATTGTGGTAACGATTTAGTAACGCAACTCCTTCCGAACCTTGCCTTTTCGTGCGTTTTTAACGCTTGACTACTTTTTAATAAATAGCGATAAATCGCAGCAGTAGTGTTGTTTACACTATTTTACTCTCATCCCATTTTTTTAAAGGAGGCCCTATCCGGTTCTCTTTTTATTGTCTGTTAATCAATTATTCTCCAGAAACCATATTGTCGTAATCGTCCTTTGCGCCAACAATGATCGAATTAAATTCGCGTTGTCCGGTATCTGCAGGTATCAAGTGACTGCAAATCTCATTTTCTTTCAGGTCTTCCAACGGATCGACTTTTCCGAAGATTGCAGCTGCATTCAGTACTTCCGTTATCTTCAGGTGCGATGCCCGACATAAAGCTGCTTGTCTGCCATGCTGCCCGCGTAATACTATGAAGTACTTGATTCGAAGAAGATGGAATAATTCGCGCATTTGCATGAGTTTCAAATCTTCCCGTTTAAGCATCGAATTCTCATTGCGCAACTTACGCAATATAACGATTATACCCGGTTTCATTACTTCGAATCTCCCGTATCCGTTATAATAGCCTTGTCGTAAAGTTCATCGTTGAAATTCAGACCCCTGCTTGTCGACGATCTATTCCTCCATCAAACGCGTATCTCCAGGATCTCCGATTTTCACATTGTTCTTCATCTGAATGTTTGCAGGGAAAGTCTTTGCCTTTTTCGCGCAAGGCCTTCCGCCTCGCTGCGAGACGCCGAGGCGGATATCAGAATATGGATTCAGTGAACACCTACGTACAAAGCAAAAACGGCTCGGATCGTCGTCGGCTTTTTGCTCTTCGCGGTCGCGGCGGTCGTTTCCTTTTGGAATGCGCTCCGAGCTTGGGCCGGATCGGATTATTGGCCGGTATGCTTTGCGGGGAGTGCTCCCATGAGCTTGGCCCGTTTGTATTTTCTCCGTTCGGGGGGCCTCTCGCGGGTCCGGCGCCCTCAGACGCCCTGTCGCTTGTATATCGTTCCGTCTTTGACGATCAGCAGAAAGTTTTTCTCCGGCTCGGTCAGCAGTTCGATATTCTCCAGCGGGTTGCCGTCGACGAGCAACAGATCGGCCAAGGCGTCCGTCTCGATCGTTCCGAGCGGGCCCGGATAGGGATTCCTGCGGCCCGACAGGGCGAGCAGCTCCGCGTTGTCGCGGGTTACCATTTTCAGTATTTCGTAGTTCGAGAACCAGCGGGCCAACTTGGCGATTCCTCGGTTCTGGTCCTTGGCTTTGGCCGGGTTGAACAGCAGGTCGGTTCCCCACGCGAGCCTGACGCCGTACTTTTTTGCGAGCTTGTACGTGTTGTCCGTGCCGGCGACGATCGTCTCGTGCTTGCGCTGTTGTTCTTCGTTCGGGTAGGTGTTGTCGTCGGCCGTGAACGGCTGCATGCTGAGCCATACGCCGTTGTCGGCGATCATTTTCATCGTCTCCTCGTCGATCAAGTGTCCGTGCTCGATGCTTTTCACTCCGGCTCGGATCGCCTGCCTGATTCCCTCGGGGACGTAAACGTGCACCATGACGTATGTGCCGGCGTTTTCGGCCGCATGGACCGCCGTCCGGACCTCCTCCTCGAAGAACTGGACGTCCTCGAGCCGGTCGTACAGCGAGGCGGCGCCGCCTCCTACCATCAGCTTGATCTGGCTGGCGCCCAGTCTCAGGTTGTTTCTTGCGGCGACGGCGACGGCGTCCGGACCGTCGGCGATCGTCGCCGCTCCGATCATTTCGGTGTGGGTCGGATCGCAGCACTCGAACGGCCGGGGAATGTCATAGACGGCCCGGAAGTCGCCGTGACCGCCCGTCTGCGAAATCATCGAGCCGCTGGGGAATATCCGGGGGCCGGCGACGATTCCCTCGTCGATCGCGCGCTTCAGGCCGAAGACCGGTCCTCCGGCGTCCCGGATCGTGGTGAATCCCCGCAGCAGTGTTCGTTCGGCTTCGCGTCCGGCCTTCAGTTGCGTGTAGGACTCGTCGGCCGTCATCAGGTCCATCGTCGTGTTCGGGGCGAGAAAGGCATGCCAATGTGCGTCGATCAGTCCCGGCATCAGGAACTTTCCTTGACCGTCGATCACCTCGACCGGCCGGTCCCGATCAGAACCGATCGGTTCTGTCGAGACCGTTCGAATCCGGTTGCCGTTGATCCGGACGCTTCCCCGGACGGTGCTTTCTTCTTTGCTGTTGAATATGACGACGTTGTTCAGTATGATGCTCTTCGTTTCCCGAGCGGTTCGTTGCGGAGTCATGGCTGTCGGTCGTTTTACGCTATTCCTTACAGCATATCGTGTGCCATGTGTCGGACGAAAAGAGGGGAAAGGCGTCTTGCCGCATATCGCTCGGACGCTGACCGCAAGAGGTCTGGGCGATAAAAAAAGCCGCAGAGGGAATCTGCGGCTTTTTTCGGATGAAAAATAGAAAAAATCAGTATCTTTTTATAAATACAGAATCTTATCCTATTACGGAAACGTTCACGGCCTGCTCGCCCTTCTTGCCTTCGCTCACTTCGAACTCGACGTTCTGGCCTTCTTCCAAACCGCGGAACCCTTCCTTGTTAATACCCGTGTAGTGTACGAAAATGTCACTACCTGCCTCGGTCGTGATAAAGCCATAACCTTTGGCCGAATCAAACCACTTTACTGTACCTTTCATAAAAGTTGAATTAGAATAACATTGCAAAGAAAATCAAAAAGTCCGGAAATCCAATAGAAAAAGAGTTTTTATTTTCATAAAACCGTCGGTCTCCGCCCCCTTGTCCTCACGGACGGATGCGGTCTTTCCCGCCGGCTGTTCCATATGGGAAATATGGGAGTCCGAATCCTTCGGCGATTTCCGCTCGGATCGTCCTGCCCGGCTTTATTCCGCTTGGGATTTCCTGTTATCTTTCCGCTTCGGAGACGGGCGGCTGCAGGCTTCCCGATGCCGGCCCGGACAACTCGTTCGCTCTCCTTTTGAGCGCGGCTTCCGTTTCCGGCTCCGGTTCCAGCCGAAGCGCCGTGCCGTAATAGTTTTCAAAAAATCCGGTCAGTCTGCCGAGGAAGTGTTCCGTCGTTTCCTGCTCTCCGGTCAGCGTGGCCAGATTCATGACCGGACTCGGAACCGACGCGACTTTCCGACCGCGCTTCGAGACGTCTCCGCGAAGCGCTCTGTCCAGCGCGCCGAGGTCCGTTCGGTGCAGCAGCGTGCCGTGGAAAAGTATCCGCGTACGTGCGACATGCGAGGCGGTCCCCGAGATTTTGTAGCCGCCGACAAGCAGCTCCTTGCGTTCTCCCGAGACGGCCTCGACGCCGAGCGGTCGCAGCGCGTCGATGATCGGCGTGGCGAAATCGCGGTCCAGAACGGGCCTTTCGTCCTTGTCTACGATAAAAGCGTAATTGATGTTTCCGTAGTCATGGTAGACGGTTCCGCCTCCCGAAAGGCGCCGGACTATCTCGATGCCGTGCCGCAGACAGTAATCGGTGTCTACCTCCGCTTCGATCCGCTGGTTGCGTCCGACGATGACCGACGGCCGGTTGATATAGAAGAGCAGAACGTCCCCTAAGGGACGTTCTGTCAACAGATGCTCCTCCAACAGTCCGTTCAGGACAGGGGAGTCCGATATGCTTCTTACGAGCCGCACGGCCACTATTTGACGTGGAATGCGACGCGAAGGTCTTCGACTTCCTTGTCGTTGATCGGTTTCAGCTCGCCGATCGGAGCCGCCATGATCAGCGACTTGGCGCTGAACTCGGCTACCTCCAGACGGTCGAAGGTCTGCAACAGCCCGTCGCCGGTGATCAGCACCGAGTCGTTGGCCAGCAGTACGGCCGGAACGCTCTTCAGCGTGTCGGAAATCTTCTTGTTATCCTCGTACTGCACGCCGAACGGAATGATCGGGGTGTCTTTGAGGAAAATCCAGCTTTCGGGGATCGTGCGCACGTTGAACTTGACGCCCGACGTGCAGAAGCCCATCAGGTGCGGAGGCTGCGTGATGATGATCGAGTTGATCTCAGGATGGCTTTGGTAGATCTCCTGATGCAGGGCGACCGAGCGGCTCGGAATCTTGCCGGCCTCGACCATGCCGTTCTTAACCTGCACGATGTTGCCCGGCTCGATATCCCAGCGCGGAACGCCCGGAGGCGTAATCAGGAAGTCGTTGCCCCGCCAGCGCACCGAAACCGTACCGTAAGAACTGATCATCAGGCCCTGATCGCAGGCGCGACGCACCATTTTCACGATCAGGCTGCGGATCGCCCGCTCGTCCGACGGATAGGTGACGCCCATGAAGTGCGGATAATCCGTAGGAAGCGACTTTTCGTGCTGCTCGATCTGGTCGTCGGTCAGATACGTGGGCTCGCCCAGCGTCTTGGCGTTGATGACCGTGCGGGCGCAGAACTCGAGCGTCTCGAAGCGCTGGTACGCGTCCATCAGGTCCTCGCCGCACAGCACGACGCCGTGATTCTCCATGATGACGGCTTTGTAGTCGGGGTGATTCTTGAACTCGGCGGCGATTTTCTGACCGAGGCCCTGACTGCCCGGAACATCGTACGGCGCGAAACCGATCTTACCGCAAACGCGCTTGGCCTGCGGAATGATGTTCGTATTGGGTATCTGGTGCGTGATGCTGAACGATACGAGTGCGGGCGGATGCGCGTGGATGACGGCGGTCATTTTCGGACGCATCTCGTAGATGGCCTTGTGGAAAGGAAATTCCGAAGACGGCTTGTGCGGACCGATGATCGTTCCGTCCGGCTTCACGCAGATGATGTCTTTCGGGGTCAGCGATCCCTTGTCGATACCGCCCGGCGTGATCCAGATGTCACCGTTCTCGTCTTTGATCGAGATGTTGCCTCCCGAAGTGGTAGTCAATCCGCTCCGGTAGATGCGACTGATGACGACCGTGATCTGGTCGGCAGGATGCATCAGCTTGGTGTCTAACTGTTTCATAACCTAATTCATTGTTCTTTCGGCCCCTCGGCCGAAAAGTTGTTTATTTTAACTAACCTAATCGTGTATCCTTTCTCTTGGGGTTCCGCTCCGGCGGCGCGCGCCGCCGGAGCGTTGCCTTATTTCCGAACTACAGCTTGTCGGCATGGGCCAGCAGATAGGCTTCCGCCTCGGTGTTCCACAGCCCCTTGTGCTGCTGGCAGAGCTTGTGCAGCTCGGCGTAGACCGGATTTTCCTTGCCTTTGGCCTCGAACTCGGCGATCGGGGTCAGCGGCATGTCGATATGCGTGTATATCAGTTTCTTGCCTCCCGGTATGCTCGGCAAATTCAGCGTCGTGTCGATTACGGCGTTGATACCGCCTACGTGCGTGACCAGACCGGCCGGATCGAGCCCCTCATTCATCATGGCGAGGGCCTCCTTCATGTCGTCCGTGTTGCCGCCGCTGGTTCCTACGACGTGGGTGTAAGCATAGTGCACGTTATAGAAATTGAACGGAGCCTTGAAGTCGGTCTTGGCCGGACCGGCGAAGAAGTTCAGACAGCCGTCGAACGACAGAATCGCGTCGGCCTGCTCGACGACTGCGGCTACCGGCGCGAATACGAACACGTCGTTGTAGCCCTTCCCGTCGGTCAGCGCTTTCAGGCCCTCGACCGGATCGGCCATGCTGCCCGTGTTCACGTATTTCAGCTCGATGCCGTTCTTGGCCGCTTCCTCGGGCGAGTAAAGCGAGGCGGCGCGGTCCAGCCGCGTCTGGTCGATGTCGGTCACGACCATCAGCTTCGGCTTGCGGTCGGTGCGGTGAATCGCATAGTTGATCGCGGCGAGACCCATCGGGCCGACGCCGGCCAGAATGGCCATGTTACCGCCCTGCTTGATCTCCATGTCGTGCTTGTACGATCCGGGCGTGATATGATAGTTGGCGTGCATCGCGCCGATCACGCACGACAAGGGCTCCGACAGCGAGGCGGGGTAGTAACCCTCGCCGGTGAACGGCAGCAGGCATCCCTGCTCCATCACTTCGTTCGGAATCACGACGTAGGTCGCGTCGCCGCCGATGAATCGGTACGAGTAACCCGGCGCGCTCAGCACGCCGACGGGGCCTTTCTCGTAGTTGAGCGCGGGTTGGATCGAGAATTTGTCGCCCGCCTTGAAACGGCCGCTCCACTTGCTGCCCACCTCGACCAGCTCGCCCGCGAACTCGTGTCCGATGATAACGGGATTCTGGGCGATGTCGCGCGGAACCCGCTTGTGGATATCTGCCTCGTGCGAGGCTTTGTACGACGACATGCAGATGCTGTCGCAAACCACCTTGGCCAGTATCTCGTCGTCCTTTATTTTCGGCAGCTCGAACTCCTCCAGCCGGAGGTCGTTCTTACCGTAGAGTCTTACAGCTTTCGTTTTCATGTGTTTTTGGTTTTAAGAGTTTTGCAGCAAGGCTTCACATGAAACATCCGAATTTTCCCGCAAAGATATGCATTATATTCGTTCCGTGCGAATTTTTGCTGCGATATGTGTCGGAATCGCATTATCGAATCGTTAAGCATTCGCCCCGGCTTCTCTCCGTGCCGGAAAGCCGGGGCGGATACCCGGTTTAGCTCAGCATCACCTGCCCGCCGGTCACCGGCACGGCCTGACCCGTTTCGCAGGTCTGCTCGATCAGGTACAGCACGGCCTTGGTGACGTCTTCCGGGCCGGTTCCCTTGCGCATCGGCACTTGATCCATGTAGTACTTTCGGACATCTTCGACCGTTTTGGCTCCCGGGACCTTTCCTGCGTGCAGATATTGCAGGAACAAGCCGTTCTCGGGGTTCGACCACAGCGGCCCCTCGTAGAAATTGCCCGGGCAGACCGCGTTGACCTTGATGCGGAACGGCGCCAATTCCAGCGCGAACGACTGCGTGAGACCCACGCCGCCGAACTTGCCACCGGCGTAGGCGAAGTTGGCTTTCGAGCCGCGCAAGCCCGATTTGGAGTTGATCTGAATGATATCGCCGTAGTTGTCCTCGGCATACTTGTTCTGGAGCTTCATCACGCGCGATGCGGCCTGAGCGCAGTAGAAGTAGGCGTTGTAGTTGATTTTCGTGACGAACTCGAAGTTTTCCGGAGTCATTTCCTCCAACCCGCCTGCGCGCAGCACGCCCGCGTTGCTGACGAACACGTCCAGTCCGCCGAAGCGGCAAACCGTCTCGTGGATCAGGTTGCGCAGGCTCTCCGTGTCGGCTACGTTCGTCTTAACGAAGATGGCGCGGTTGCTCCGGGCCATGCCGTTGAGTCGCTCGGCCGTCGCCGCTCCGACCGTCTCGTTCAGGTCTGCCACGACGATATTGGCTCCCTGCTGGATCAGGCAGCGGGCGATGCCCTCGCCGAAGCCCTGAGCGGCTCCGGTCACGATGATCGTCTTGTTCTCGACGCGTCCCGATGCGCCGCCCGCGCTGACCTTGCGGCGATAATTTTCCACTTCCCAGTTGTCGATGAAGTCGATCTGGCGCTGGGTCATCGGGTGCTCGCCTCCGAACGACTGGGCGATCGCGGCGATCTTCATCATGTCCTCGTACACGTCCAGAATAATGTCGCAGCCTGCGGCGTTGTCGCCGACCGCCACCAAGCCGATACCCTTGATGAGCAGCACCTTCGGCGTATAGCCGTTCGCTGCGACGTATTGCTCGATCTGCGTTTGGGCCTGCTCGAGCAGCGCTTGCTTATCGGCGGCGGCGAGATAGATGTATTTCGACTTGCAGTAGACGATCGCGTCGGGCGAGAAGGGCGCCGCAACTTTCGCATATTCGCTTTCGGACGAAGCATAACGCTCGATCAGCGCGTTGTTGCGGACGCGGAGCGTCTTGATTCCTTGCTTGCTGAGCATCATGCGGATAGCCGGGAGCACTTCCTGCACGCAGTCGCATACCGGCTTGTCGCCTTCGGGCAGCGATACGCCGGCCGCCTTCTCGATCGTCGAGAGCACGCGGTCGTAAATGGCCTCGACCTCGGCCGTCGTGTCGGCGCCGACGAAGATGCCGTGATTCTGCAGCAGCAGAATGGCGGGTTCCTTGCCGAATTTGGCCTTGTAGGCTTTGATCCGGTCGTCCACTTCCTTGAACAGCACGTATCCCGGATCGGTATACGGGATATATACGGCCTCGTCGCCGAACAGGCGGGCCGTTTCGGCCTCGGCGTTCTGTCCGCACATCAGGCCGTTGACCATCGTCGGATGCAGATGGACGATGAACGCGGCGCTCAGTGCGTTGTGCATCGAGGTCTCGACCGACGGGCGGCGGTCCTTCGTGATGCATGCGGCCGCCAGGTCGTTCTTGACTTCCTCCTCGCGCGCGGCCGTATCCGCCGGGTAGGTTTTTTCCGGGATGACGTTCAGTTTCTTGCGGTCCAGCACGGCGAAGCCGTCTTCGGTGATCGTCGCCAGCGCGCATCCGCTGGCCTTGACCCACAGCTTGTCGGCATTCTTGTACGAGGTGTTGCCGCCTCCCGCGATCACGTAGCGGCTGTCGCGGCCGTACTTGCGCGATATTTCGATCAGTTGTTCTATCTCTTTCATTTTCTTTTCGGTTGTTAATGATTGCGTTTCGCTTCGGCAGGATGACCCTGCCGGGCTTCGTTCACGCGACGGCCGGTCTTACCGGATGGCCGCCTTGATTACGCTGTCGCCGTGCTTGATGTATTCGTCGCGCTTGTCGATGTCGGCCTTGCCCCGGCTGTCGACGTAGCCCTGCATGCCGCTGGCTACGATGTCCTGATGGGCCGCCACGACGCATGCGCCGCAGTAGTTGATGTACTTGAGCCGCTCGGTCAGGGGAACTCCGCCCCGGGCGAAAAGCTCGATCGGCTCCATCGCGGGCGTATTGTGCTCCGAGCCGAACGTGACGACGAACCCGTTGTCGTGCAGGTAGCCTGCGTATTTTTCGAGCACCTCCACGCTGTTGCGCGTCGTGATGAACTCGACCGAGAAAATGCCACGCTCGCGGAGCGTCTCGGCCGTTTTCACGACGTCCTGCTCGAAGTCGGTGAAGCCGCCCTTCGCGTCGTCGGCCAGAAACGGATAGGTCGGGATACCTCCCGCCGCCAGAATGATCTTGCGGACGGTCTCCATAGGCAGGAACGCCTTGGGGTCCTCGGGCACGAAGGCCGCGCCTCCCGCCTTGAGCAGGTTGCCCCGGATCTCGTTCTCGACGGCCGCGTGGTCGGCTACGTCCGATTTGAGCGGCTTGCCGCCGAAAATCTTCTCGAAGAAGGCGGCGATCGCTTTCGGCTCGTTTTTGAGGTGCTCGTATGCGGCCAGACGCAACGCCTTGGCCAAGTGACGCTCGCGGATCGATCCTTTGGTCAGCGTCCGCTCGATTTCCTTGAAGTCGAGCTCGAATCCTGCATCGTACGAATGAAGTACGTCGTTCAGCTTGCCGCACATCGTTTCGACCTGAGCGTTCGACTCGGCACGCACCGCGGCCAGCTGCGAGGCGTACGGCTCGGCCAGTTCGACCGGATAGGCGAGGCCCTTGCCGCTGAGGTAGGTGCGGCCCGGATTGTTCGGGTCGTTGACCCGTACGCCGGCGGCCTGATCCTGTTGCTGGAGGCTGATGAACTCGATGTTGAACAACGGGAACAGCTTCCGGCTGCGGCATCCGTCGTTCCACTCCTTGTAGCCGTCCATCGAATAGAAGTCGTTGACGCCGACGACGCGGACGTTTTCGGCCACGGCCCTGTCGAGCGCGTCGGTCAGCTTGTCGAACGCGCTGAACGAGTAGGGCGTATGCAGATGGGCGTTGACATTGACCGCCTCGATCTTGTTTCTTTTCGTTGAATCCATAGGTTCGTTTTTCGGTTGAATGGTAGCAAGTGACAAAAGGCCACACGGACATTTGTTGAATATCTATGCGACCTTTTGTCTGAAGATGAAACCCGTTGCAGGTCCTTAGATACCCTCCTTGGCGCGTCGGATCTGTTCGGCCTCGGTAAAGTTGCGCGTCGGAACGTGCCCGGGCAGCGGAACGATCTTCTCGTGGATGATGTCGATGAAGCTGTCCACCTGCGGGAAGAAAGCGTATTCCAGCTCATAGGCCGGCGTGATCCAGTCGCGTGAACCGAGTACGACGGCCGGTGCGTCCAAGTAGTCGAACGCCAGCTCGTTGACGTTGCGTGCCAGATCGTTCAGGAACGATCCGCGGGCCGTCGCGTCGCCGGCGATCACGATGCGGCCGGTCTTCTTGACCGAAGCGAGCACCTTCTCGTAGTTGAACGGAACGAGCGAACGGGCGTCGATCACTTCGGCGCTCATGCCGTATTTCTCCTCGAGCACTTTGGCCGCCTCGAGCGCGCGGTAGAGCGTGGCGCCGATCGTCAGGATCGTGATGTCCTTGCCCTCGCGCTTGATGTCGGGCTCGCCGAGCGGAATCTCGTAGTAGCCTTCCGGCACGCCGCCTTCGTGGAACTGCTCTCCCACGTCGTAGATACGCTGGCTCTCGAAGAAGATCACCGGGTCGGTTCCTTGCAGCGCGGCGTTCATCAGACCCTTCGCGTCATACGGAGTAACCGGGAACACGACTTTCAGGCCGGGAATGTGAGCCGCGAGCGAGGTCCAGTCCTGCGAGTGCTGAGCGCCGTATTTCGATCCGACCGAAACGCGGACTACGACCGGCATTTTCAGAATGTTGCCGCTCATGGCCTGCCACTTGGGCAGCTGGTTGAACACCTCGTCGCCGCAGCAGCCGAGGAAGTCGCAGTACATGATCTCGGGAATCACGCGACCGCCGCACATGGCGTATCCGATCGCCGTGCCGATGATGGCCGCTTCGGCGATCGGGGCGTTAAACAGGCGGTGGTACGGCAGCGCCTCGGTCAGGCCGCGGTAGACGGCGAACGCGCCGCCCCAGTCGCGGTTCTCCTCGCCGTAGGCAATCAGCGAGGCATCCTTGTAGAAGCGGTCGATGATCGCCTCGAAGATGCCGTCGCGCAGTTGGAACTGCTTCATCTTCGAGAACGGCTTGCCGTCCTTGTCGAACGCGAAGCGCTCTTTCTTGGCGATCTGCTGCACGCGGGGATTCTCGCTCATCGGATGGTTCACGTCGGGCTTGGCGTCCGACAGCGAGTCGATCGACTGGTTCGAGAACATCATCGTGCCCAGCAGTTCGGGTTCCTTGTGCAGGTCCATGCGCGGCGACAGTTCGTCGTCGATGGCCAGCTTGAAGGTCTCGAACATGATATCCTTGATTTCCTTGGTCATGGCGTCCAGATCGGCCTGCGTAGCCACGCCGGCGGCGATCAGCTCCTTGCCGAATGCTACGATGCAGTCCTGAGCCTCCCATGCCTCGATTTCCTCTTTCGTGCGGTACGACGAGGCGTCGGAGGGCGAGTGGCCGCTATAACGGTAGGTCAGCACGTCGATCAGCACGGGGCCGTCCTTTTCCTTCTCGAGGATCGCTTTCTTGCGGCGGTAGCAGTCGATTACGGCCAGCGGATTGTAGCCGTCGACGCGCTCGGCGTGCATCTGGGCCGGGTTGACGCCGGCACCGATACGGGCCGCGAAGTCGAAGCCCATCGTCTCGCCGCGAGTCTGTCCGCCCATGCCGTACTGGTTGTCCATGATGTTGATGATCACCGGCAGGCCGCCTTTCATCTCGTCCGACCACAGCTGCTTGAACTGGTCCATCGCGGCGAAGGTCATGCCTTCCCACACCGGACCGCGGGCCATCGACGCGTCGCCCAGGTTGGCTACGACGATGCCCGGCTTGCGGTTCACTTTCTTATAGAGGGCTGCGCCCACGGCGATGCTGCCGCTGCCGCCCACGATCGCGTTGTTCGGATAGATGCCGAACGGCGTGAAGAACGTGTGCATACTGCCGCCCAGACCCTTGTTGAATCCGGTCGTGCGGGCGAATACCTCGGCCAGCGCCCCGTAAAGCAGGAAGCGGATACCCAGCTCTTTGGTCGTGCCGCCCTTGAACGCCTTCTTGGCGACGTTTACGGTGGCGCCGTCCCAGAACTCGTTCATGATCTTCTCGAGGCTCTTGTCGTCCAGCAGCTCGATCGCGCGCAGACCCTTGGCGAGAATTTCGCCGTGGCTGCGGTGCGATCCGAAAATGAAGTCGTTGATGTCGAGCATATAGGCCATGCCGACGGCTGCGGCTTCCTGACCGGCCGACAGGTGGGCGGGGCCCGGGTTGTTGTACTCGACGCCGTTGTATCCTCCGGTCGTCTTGACGAGCTGCAGCATCGTCTCGAACTCGCGGATCACGACCATGTCGCGGTAGATCCGCTTCAGGTCGTCCTTGGTGAAATGCTTGGCCTTGAGCTCGTCCTTGACCGTCTTGTTGTACTGGTTGACGGGAATCGGCGTGAACGTGATCTCGCCCGGTTTCCGCATTTGCGTAGGATCGATATATTGCGACTTAGGCATAATACGTAAGTTTTAAAGGTTATTTTTCTGGTTACTCGTTGAATGAAAAGACGGTTTCTTTGAAAATCTCGGAAACGGTCGGGTGGGGGAACACCACCTCCTGCATCTCCTTGAGCGTCATTTCCTGCTCGATGGCCATGCAGGCGCCGTAAATGATCTCGCTGCACGGATTGCCGAGCATGTGCACGCCCAGCACCTCGCCGTACTTCGCGCCGACGATCACCTTGCACAGGCCCGCGCCGCCTTCGTTCTCGGCGACGAAGCGACCCGCGTAGGCCATCGGCAGCTTGGCGATCTTGTATTCGATTCCCTCGGCCTTGGCCTGCTCTTCGGTCAGGCCGACGCCGGCCACTTCGGGATTCGTGTAGACTACGCCCGGAATCGCGTTGTAGCGCATCCGGTCCGCGCGGCCCGTCAGGTTGTTGACGACGACCTCGCCCTCGCGGCTGGCCGTATGGGCCAGCATCGAGAACCCGGTGATGTCTCCCGCGGCGAAGACGTTCGGAGCGTTCGTGCGCATCTTGTCGTCGACCTTGACGGCTCCCCGGTTCATCTCGATGCCGAGGTTTTCCAGACCGAGTCCTGCCGTTACGGCGCGTCGACCGACGCTCATCAGGATCTTGTCGCCTTTGGCCGACAGCGTCTGCCCGTCCTTGTCGACATAGACTACCTCGTTGCCGCGGATTTCGGTCACCTTGCAGTTGAGGTTGAACTTGATACCCTTCTTGGCATAGATGTCCTGCAGCATGGCGCTGATTTCGCCGTCCAGTCCGCCGAGAATCTTCGGCAGCATCTCGACGACGGTCACTTCGGTGCCGAGACTGTTGAAGAAGCTGGCGAACTCCATGCCGATCACACCTCCGCCTATGATTACCAGTGATTTGGGTTGCTCCTTCAGGTCGAGGATTTCGCGGTTCGTCACGATGATATCGCCGGCCTCCTTAACGCCCGGAATGGGCGGCACGAATGCCTCCGATCCCGTGCAGAGCAGCAGGTTCACCGCATAGAACGTTTCGCCCGCGCATTCGATCTCGATGCCGTTCTGCGAACGACCTTTGACTTTCGCCTCGCCCCGCACGACGCGTACCTTGTTGGCTTTCATGGCCGAGCCGACGCCTCCGACGAGCTTCTTGACTACTTTATTCTTGCGCTCGACGATCTTGCCGAAATCGAACGTCGCTCCCGGTGCGCTCACTCCGTACTTGTCGCCGTGCTTGGCGTAGTCGTAGACTTTCGCGCTGTAAAGCAGCGTCTTGGTCGGGATGCAACCTTCGTTGAGGCATACGCCGCCCAGTTCGCGTTTCTCGAACAGCACGACGTTCAGCCCTTTGGCTCCGGCGCGTTCCGCAGCCACGTAGCCTCCGGGACCTCCGCCGATAATTGCTAAATCGATCATTTTTATTTCAGATTAGAAGTTTTTCGCTTTATATGCCCGTCCGCCGGGGGATTCCCGCGATGCGGGTTCCGCGGAGCGTGGCATGGAATTCAAAATCCGCGAAGCGTCGCACCGTTTCGACTCAAAGCTCGAAGTCGAGGTTTTCGATCTCCGTGGCGATCTGCTTTACGAAACGGGTCGCCTCGCCGCCGTCCAGCGCGCGGTGGTCGTACGTGAGACTCAGACCCATATAAGGAACGAAACCGTAGACGCCTCCGCCCAAATTCTTAGGCCGCGGCACGATCGTGTTGACACCCAGAATGGCTACCTGAGGCAGGTTGATCACCGGCGTGAAGACCTCGACCCCGTAGTTGCCCAGATTCGATACGGTGAACGAGGCGGCTTCCGACGACAGCAGGTCCGGATCGATCGATCCTTTCTTGCAGGCGTTGGCCACTTCCTTGAGCTGGTTCGAGAGGCCCTGAATCGACAGGTCGTCGGCGTTCTTGACCACCGGAACCATCAGGCCGCGTTCGGTATCGACGGCCAGTCCGAGGTGCACTTTCGAGAAGTTGCGGGTGCTGTCGCCCAAGAAGTGAGCGTTGACCTGCGGGAATTTCTTCAGCGCCTTGATGACGGCCAGGCAGACCATGTCGTTCAGCGTGATATTGGTCGGGTAACCGTTTTCCATCGCTTTCTTGACCTTCTCGCGCAGCGCCAGCACGCGGCGAGCGTCGGCGCCGAGGTGGTGCGTCAGCTGGGCCGAGTTCTGCAGCGAAGCGTGCATTGCCTTGGCGATCAGCTTGCGCATGTTCGAGAGCGGCTTGATCTCGCTGTCCGACGAATAGACGTGGTTCTTCAGCGCACCTACGTCGGCACCCTTGGCCATGCCGGCCAGACCGCTTCCGGCCTCGGGCAGCGGAGCGCCCGTTTCCTTCATGATAGCTTTGGCCAGCGGGGTCGTTTTCGGCGCGGCTTCCAGCGCGGCCTTCACGTCCCGCTCGATCACGCGGCCGTGAGGACCCGATCCGGCCAAAGCCGATGCGTTGACGGCTTCCTTGGCCGCGAGCATCTTGGCGCGGGGCGAAACGGGCGACGAAGCGCCGGTCGGAGCGGATGCCGGAGCGGCGGTCGTCTCGGCATGAGCCGCAGGCGCTGCTGCCGGAGCCGCTGCAGGTGCTGCCGCCGGAGCGGGCGCGGGTGTCTCGGCCGGCGCAGCCGTCTCGCCGCCCGGGCGGAACTCGGCCGTCGACTCGCCTTCGTTGCCGATTACCATGACGTTCGTCAGTACGGGAATTTCGTCCCCGTTGTCGAAAAATACGTCCAGTACCGTGCCGGCCACTTGGGCGGCTTCTTCGAACGAGGCTTTGTCCGTCTCGTAGGAGAACAGAATGTCGCCTACCGCGACGGAGTCGCCTTTTTTCTTCTTGAATTCGGTCAGGATGCAGCTCTCTACGGACTGACCCTGTTTCGGCATGATGACTACTGTTGCCATAAGTTGTTCGATTAGTATTTTGTAAAGTTAGTTTTGTGCTTTTACCCTGCAAAGATACAACAATAAGTCATATATACAAGTGATTTCATTATTTTTTTCTAAATGCTGTCGGTTAGCGTGTTAGCTCCGGTGGTGTTGTGTTACAAGTTGGCAGCTTGTATGTACAAATTTCTTTCTGCGAAATTTGCACGGACGGAATTATTTTCCTAATTTTGAACGAGGGAAACGCATTAAGATATTTAGTGGTAATCCTTTTCGCGCGGCGGGAAAGACGTCGCCCGCGGAACAAAACGGCAATTTTATGGGCAATTTGCCTCAATATAAACAGGTATACGAAGCGCTGCGCCGGGAAATTTCGTCCGGCGAGTTTTCGGCGGGCGATCTGTTGCCTTCCGAGCACGAGTTGTGCGCCCGGTTCTCCGTCGCGCGGCCGACCGTCCGAAAGGCGCTCGACCAGCTCGTTTCGGACGGGTTCATATTCAAACATCAGGGGAAAGGCAGCATTGTCAAAGGCGCTCCCAAGGGAATCGGCATCTTGTCGATTTCCGGTACGAGCGCGGCCGTCGGCAGCCCGAACTTCTCGACGCACATCATTCTGAAACCCGAACTGCGGACGTGGACCGAGGCTTTCTCGTTTCCTGTGGAAGAGTGGGAGCGGCGTGCGGGATGCATCTATTTCGAGCGGCTGCGGCTGCTCGACGGAGTGCCGGTGTTTTTCGACATCACGATGCTGCCCAATGTCGGGCTGCCGCGTTTTCTGAACTACGATCTCGAGAACCGCTCGCTGTTCGACTCGCTTCGCTCCCAATATCAGATCACCGTGACCGGAGGCACGCAGCAGCTGTTCGCCATACGGGCCGACAAGCGCCTGCAGGAATATTTGGACGTACGTGCGGGGCATCCGATTCTGCAGCTCAACCGCAAGATCGAGACATCCCGGCCCGGGTTTCACATATACAGTCAGGTCTTTTGCGCGACGCAGGGCTACGGGCTGATCGGTACCTTCTAAATTATTTTCGTAGCTTTGCGCTTTCCGTTTCCGAACTTAAAAACGAAGAAGATATGAGTCAGATTAGACAATGCGCCGTCGATACGATTCACGCCGAGGCGGATGCGGTCAGCCGGCTGGCTACCCTGCTGACGGACGATTTCGAGGGCGCTGTCCGCGCGATTCTGGCCTGTACGGGCAAGGTTGTGGTGACCGGCATGGGCAAATCGGGCCTGATCGGTAAGAAGATAGCCGCTACGCTGGCCAGTACCGGAACGCCTGCCTTTTTTCTGCATCCGGGCGAAGCCTATCACGGCGATCTGGGTATGATCTCCCGCAACGACATCGTGCTGGCGATGGCCAACTCGGGTCAGACCGACGAGATTCTGCGGCTGATTCCGTTCATGCAGCGCAACGGCAACCGGATCATCGCGATGACGGGCAATCCCGAGTCGACGCTGGCCAAGAACGCGCACTATCATTTGAACGTCAACGTCACGCGAGAGGCCTGCCCGATGAATCTGGCTCCTACCTCTTCGACGACGGCTATGCTCGTGATGGGCGACGCGCTGGCCATCGCGCTGATCCGCGAGCGGAACTTCCGGCCCGAGGACTATGCCGTATTCCATCCGGGCGGCAGCCTGGGACGCCGCTTGCTGACCCGGGTACGAGACGTGATGCGCAAGGACATTCCGTGCGTGGAGCCGACCGCAACGCTCGGCGATGTGATTATCCGCATCAGCGACGCGCGGCTCGGGATTGCCGCGATCGTCGAACAGGGGCGTCTGACGGGCGTTATCACCGATGGCGATGTGCGTCGCGCGATGACCAAGTACAAGGAAAATTTTTTCAATATCGAAGCCCGGCAGATCATGTCGCGCAGTCCGAAGACCGTTTCGCCCGACGCCCGGATCACGGAGGCCGAGGAGATGATGCGCACCCACAAGATTCATTCGATCGTCGTGACCGAAGAGAGCGGAGGGCCGGTCGGCGTCGTGGAGTTCTTCAACGTGTCGGTGCTCGGTTGACTCCTGCCGGCGCGGCCGAGCGGGGGGACTTTTCGGGAGGGCGGCAAAAGTTGCGGTCCTTCGTCGCATGAGGATTTGGATTTGTGGATATTGGCGTTGCCGGCGTTGTGCTCGCAGGACGAAGGCCGGTGGCAAATCCGTCGACATGCCGTTTTGCGGATGACCTTGGATCGGGCCGTCCCCCTTTGTCGTAGTCCTTCCGAACTTTCCTGAAGTTCGTCTGTCTGTCGTCCGTATCGAATCGTCGGCAGAAAACGACGGAGAGTTCCTCTCGCCGTTTTTGTCGGAACGGACGTTTCTTCGTTATGGCGGTCGGTTTTGCAGGGCACGGATCGTCCGCGTTCCATGTCGGAATTTACGCCGGACGGGCGCATGTCGCCCCACTCGCCGATGAGGAAGAGCTCGGGGCGGAAATATGCGGAAAAATACCTATCTTTGGTCATCGGAGCACAGCGCCGAGGCGGGCCTGCGCGGACGTGCCCCGGCACGGGAAGCCGGTCCGGCTATCGGGCGAGTCGGTAGGACCGCCGGGGGTTTATGGGGCGAGGGCTCACTTTCTTACGATCATGGACAAATCGGACCATAGCGAGTTCAAATACCTGGTGGCTAACGAGAGCGATCACCGATGGGGCATTACCGCCACGTCGGTGGGCTTTCAGCGGGTGGACCCCGACGAGGCCTATCCGTCTCCGATTCATCCGCGCGGCTACTATTTCGACGTTGTTTCCGGGCGCGTGCTCGACGAGTACCAGTTGATCTATGTCGTCGACGGCGAGGGGACGCTCCGCACGGAAAGCGGCAGCTACCGGCTGACGGCCGGTACGATGTTCCTGATCTTTCCCGGCGGCTGGCATACTTACCGTCCCAGTCCCGAAACGGGATGGAGCGCCTACTGGATCGGATTCCGGGGACGGGTGATCGACGACCGCGTGGGCGGCGGCTTTTTCAGCGGAAAGTCGCCGGTGTTCCGGATCGGACTTTCTCCGCTGGCCGTCGATGTCTACCGCGAGGCGCTGGCCGTAGCCGGCAGGGAAGACTCCTGCTACCAGCAGGTGCTTTGCGGGGCGGTGTCTCTGCTGATGGGGCTGGCGCTGAACCGCAGCCGCAGGGAGAAGCCTTCCGACGGGGTCGTGCGCGACAAGATCGCCCGGGCCAAACTGATGATGATCGACAATTTGTCCGAGCCGCTTTCCGCTCAGCAGATCGCCCGGCGCCTGAATGTCAGTTATTCGTGGTTCCGTTCGGCTTTCAAGCGCCTGACGGGCATGGCTCCGGCCCAGTATCTGATCGAACTGAAGCTTTACCGGGCCATGGAGTTGCTTTCGGAAAACCGGATGACGGTCAAGGAGATCGCCTATGCGCTCGATTTCAATTCGTCCCGCTATTTTTCCAGCTTTTTCAAAAAAAGGACCGGCCGCAGCCCGCTCGAATACCGCGCTTGGATTCGCCGCAATGTGCCCGAAATGGACGGGCCGAAGCGCGTATGAGGCAAAATTCGTAACCTGCCGGTCAATTTTAGTACGTGCCGGAAGTTTCCCATTGTTTATCTTTGTAAATAAGAGACGCCCGTTCCCGGAAAGCGTAGACCTTTTGCGGCGGCTTGCGGCAGACGGACAAGGGTGCTCCGGAATTAAAAAATGACGAAACGATGAAGATAGGACTTTTCGGAATAGGACTGAACACTTATTGGACCCAGTTCGAGGGCCTGCTGGCTCGTTTGGAGGGGTACCGCCGCCGGATAGCCGATCGGCTCGCCGAAACGGGAGCCGAGGTTGTCGACGCCGGGATGGTCGACGAGCCGACCAAAGCCGAGGCGGCGGCGAAGCTGCTGCGCGAGAACGGTGCGGAACTGGTCTTCCTCTACATATCGACGTATGCGCTTTCGTCGACCGTACTGCCCGTCGTACAGCGGTTGGGCGTTCCGGTCGTCGTGCTGAATCTGCAGCCCGAGCCGGCTATCGACTACGACCGGCTCAACGCGATGGGCGACCGGGGACGGATGACCGGCGAGTGGCTCGCCCACTGCCAGGCCTGCTCGGTGCCTGAGGTGGCCTGCGTGTTCAACCGGCTCGGACTGCGTTACGATATCGTCACGGGCTATTTGGCGGAGGATGCGGTTTGGAAACGGATCGGGGCGTGGGTCGATGCCGCCCGGGCGGCATCGGAGCTGCGGCGCAACCGCATGGGCGTGCTCGGCCACTATTACTGCGGCATGCTCGACGTGTACACCGACTTGACGCGTCTCTCGGGCGTGTTCGGCACTCATTTCGAGCTGCTCGAAATGTGCGAGCTGAAGACATTGCGCGACGAGGCGACGCCGCAGCAGGTCGCCGCGAAGATCGACGAGTTCTATGAAACGTTCGACGTGGCTTCCGACTGCGAACGTTCCGAGATCGAGCGGGCCGCGCGGACCTCGGTGGCGCTCGACGGGCTGGTCGCCCGACACGCTCTCGGGTCGATGGCTTATTATTACGAAGGGACGGGCGATTACGAGAACATCGTCACATCGGTGATCGCCGGCAATACGCTGCTTACCGGGCGGGGAGTTCCCGTAGCCGGCGAGTGCGAGGTCAAGAACGCTCATGCGATGAAGATCATGGCGCTGCTCGGCGGAGGCGGCTCTTTCTCCGAACCCTATGCGATGGATTTCGACGACGACGTCGTGCTGTGGGGACATGACGGGCCTGCTCATTTCGCGATGGCCGAGGGCCGCGTGGGTCTGGTTCCGCTGCCGGTCTATCACGGCAAGCCGGGCAAGGGACTGTCGATCCAGATGAGCGTCCGGCGTGGGCCCGTGACGCTGTTGTCGGTCGTCGAGGGCCGCGACGGCGTGTTCTTGCTTGCGGCCGAGGGCGAGTCGGTCGAAGGCAAGACGCTTCAGATCGGTAATACGAACAGCCGCTATCGCTTCCCGATCGGCGCGCGCGCCTTTATGGACGGTTGGGCCAAGGCCGGTCCGTCGCATCATTGCGCGATCGGCACGGGACATCTTTCGGACCGGATCGAAAAACTGGCCTTTCTGCTCGGCATACCGTTCGTAAAGGTCTGTTGACGCGGCGGGCCCGCCGGGCTCCATGCGGCATGGCGGCGATTCCGGTCGCTCTTTGGGCGGTCTTGCCGGCGAATGCGCCCGTGCGGCCGATCCGGAGGGACCGTCCGGGCGAGGCTGGCGGACTCGGAGCGATGACGTTTCGGGCCGGGAAGGCATACGGTGCGGCTCACGCTCCGGCGTGCGCGTTTTCCGGTCGCAGGGGTTCGGAAAGCTTTGCGCCCGATGACCGGACTATATGGCGGCCGCGTGGCCGATTCGCCGATCCGCTTCCGTCCTTCGGGGTGGCGGGCGAGCCGGTTGCAGACGCTTCGAGATAGTTTGCGAAACTACTAACGTGATACTGCTATGACTTTTCTTAACATGATCCGTCGGGCCGGGGTGTGGGCCTTTCTGTTGTTTGTGGGGACTGCCGGGCCGGTTCGGGCCGGTATTCATGACCGGCTGATGTGGACCGATTCGGCCGTTGCCGCCCCTGACCGGCATGTCGCTTTCCGGGGAACTTTCTCGCTCGATGCCGACACGACGGTCGATCTGCAATTGAGCGGGGCTTCGTGGTATGTCGTGTGGCTCGACGGCGCGTACTATACCGAGGGCCCCGACCGCTATGCGGCGAAGTATCCCGAGTACCAGACGCGTCGTGTCCGCTTGGCGGCCGGCGAGCATACGCTGGCCGTGCAGGTGCAGCACGAGGGCGTGGCGACCCGCATCCTGCGCGAGATTCAGCCGTTTTTGTACGTGCGCGCTTCGGTCGGCGACCGTGAGGTGCCCGTGTGCTGGCGCTGCCTTCCGCTCGAGGGCTACGCTTCGCAGGTCCGCAGGGTCAATCCTCAGCTGGGCTGGGTCGAGTGGGTCGATACGCGCCGGTTGCCGGAAGGTTGGCAGCAGGCGTCTTTCGACGATTCGTCGTGGGCGGAGCCTGTCTCCGTCCGTCGTCCGCTCGGGGAGTTCGCTCCGTCGCGGATCGCGCCCGTGCGCAGTCTCGACGTGACGCCCCGCCTGATCGGGAAGGGCGTTCTCGCCGAAGTGTTCGGCTACCCGGGCGACAATCCCGGGGCGAGTTTCTTCCTGCGCGATCTGGATGACAGCCGCTATCCGGCTCAGGGCGTTTGGCGGCGTTACGATTTGGGGCGCGTCCGGCTCTCGAGACCCTGCTTGCGGATGGACTTGCCCGAGGGAGCGGTCGTCGAGATCGCGTTTTCGGAGTTTCTCAGCGGCGGACGGGTGACCCCGTGGATCACGCTGTCGGCGGGCGACTCGTACAACCTGTGCCGTTTCGTGGCGCGAGGCGGCGAGCAGGCATTTTTCCCGCTCGTGCCTAAGGGCGGCCGTTTCGTCGAGGTGCATGTGATCGCGCCGCCCGACAGCGTGCGCTTTTTGGAGGAACGCTTCGTCGAGCGGAGCTATTACGATCGCCCGGAGGGCCGCTTCGCTTGCGGGGACACGTTGCTCGAGCGGATATGGAATACGGGAATCGAGACATACAAGGCTTGCAGCGAGGACGCTTTGATCGACAATCCGACGCGCGAGCGGGGCCAGTGGCTCGGCGATGTGGGCATCGTCGGCATGGAGATCGGGGCCGCTGGCTTTTCGGACATCGCGATCGTGAGACGCGGGCTCGTCCAGTCGGCCCAGTGCGCCGACAGCGCGGGGCTCGTGGCTGGGTTGTGTCCCGGCGGCGAGTCGTACATGGCCTCCTATGCGCTGCAATGGGTTCCGGCTTGCCTCAGTTACGTGCGGTTGACGGGCGATCGTACGCTGCTCGGCGAGTTGTACGAGGCTGCCGAGCGTAACGTGGCGGCGTTCGACCGCTACATGACCGACGAAGGTATCTCGGGCGAATGTCCGTACTGGAACTTCATCGACTGGGGCTACGTTCCGAACGACGGACCGTGCGACATGGCGCTGAATCTGCACTATATGATCGCCGTACAGTCTATGACACGCTGGTCGTCCGAGTTGCGGCTCGACGACCGGGAAGCCTACTATCGCGAGAAGGCGGACCGCTTCCGCCGGATTCTCGACCGCTACTACGCCGCCTGCGGCTTCGACTGGGACAAGGTGGGGTATCACCGGACCGTGCTCGGGTTACGCGCCGGACTGGTTCCCGACGACCGCCGGGAGGAAGCCGTCGCGTTCATTAAGCGGCATATTCTGCGCTGCTTTCCGAACGATCCGACCGCTCCCCGGCTGAGCGATCCGGCTGCCAACAATCCCCGGCTGATCACGCCCTATTTCGCCCATTACGCGTTTCCCGTGCTTTTCGAGAGCGGCGAGGCCGATTTCGTACTCGACCAGTATCGCGCGTGCTGGGGCTGGGCGCTGGGCGAGGGCCGCACGACTTGGGTCGAGGTGTTCGATACGCGCTGGACGCACTGTCATCAATGGGCGGGCGCGCCGACTTGGCAGCTGACCCGCTACGTGCTGGGACTTCATCCCCGGTTCGACAGACGGACGAACTCTTTTGACCTGAAGCTGCTGCCCGGCTCGCTCGGACAGGCCGAAGGCGATGTTCCGCTCCCATCGGGAGAACGGATCGCCGTTCGCTGGCAGGCGGAGGGCGACCGCATCCGCTATACGGTGAGCGCTCCTTCCGAGGCGATCGAGATCGTGACGGACCGGGGCGAGCGGATTCGCGTGAAGCCGTTCGCCACGCGTACGGTCTATTTGAAGGATAAAATGTAACATTCCTGTTTCATGTCCGTTCCACTAAGACGGACAGGCTCGGTTTTTGCCGGTTTTTCCGGTTTTCGGGTGAAACCGACTACAAAAAGCGTGTTACGAACCAACGGAGAAATTCCTTTTCACTGCTTTCGTTGGTAACTTTGTCCGGTTTAAAACGTGTAATTCATGAAACAGTTGAATGTCGTTTGGGCGGTGATCTTGGCGTTGGCTTTGTCGGCGTCCGTTCGCTGCGAGGCGGCCGGTCCGGCTAAAAAGAAAGTCTCCGCCGTCAAGATTTACGACGCCAGCAACGAGCCGGCCGAAATGCCGTATTTCGGCAAGAAGCACCTGCTGATCTTTTACGTCGATCCCGATCATGCCAATCAGAACAAAGAGTTCCGCGAGAATCTGGAGAAAAATCAGATCGACAGTCCGAACATCTACGGTTTCGGCATCGTGAACCTGAAGGACGCCCCGATGCTTCCGAACTCGATCGTACGCGCGATGATCCGCAAGAAAGTGAAACAGACCGGCGCAGCGATCTATACCGATCCCGACCGGATTCTGAGCAAGGCATGGGATCTGGGCGATTGCAACGACCAGTTCGTGCTGCTGTTCGTGACCAAGGACGGCGAGGTCGAGTTCATGAGCAAGGGCGAAATGGCCCAGCAGCAGATCAACGAGTTCTATCGGGTGATCGACAAATACCGGTAGTTTGGTCGGGGAGCGATATTTCGCTACTTTTGCATCTGTTCTCCTTCGGAGGCGAAGCCGCCGAGGCAAGGTGCCCGGCATTAATCTGCCGCATGTATGATAAACGCAAGAAACCTTCTGTCCGCTATCCTGTTCTTGGCCGTGACCGGTTTGCCGGTTTACGGCCGGTCTTCGTCTTCGGTATCGGCGGCCGCTGCCGACACGACGATCGGCTATTCGTCCGATACCGTATTTAAGGCGTCCGGCGATACGGTCGTCAAACACCGCTATCTGACCCGGATCAAGAAGACGGGCGATACGGTCGTTCGCAGGAACAATTTCTTCCGTCGCTTCTACCATTATTTTGAAAGCGCGAACGAGGACAAGACGCTGACCAAGAAGTTCGATTTCAGCATTATCGGCGGACCGCACTACTCGTCCGACACGAAGCTGGGACTCGGTCTGGTGGCAGCCGGACTGTACCGGACCGGCAAGGGGGATACGCTGACCCCGCCGTCGAACGTGTCGCTGTTCGGCGACATTACGACGACCGGGTTCTATCTGCTCGGCGTGCGAGGCAATACGTTGTTCGAACAATCGAAGTACCGGCTGGACTTCACCGCCTATTTTTTCTCGTTCCCGGGAGCTTTTTGGGGAATCGGGTACCGGGACGCCACCTATAATCAGGCCGAGTCGTACAAGCGGCTTCAGAACCAGATAAAGGTCGATTTCATGTTCCGCGTGTCGAAGAATTTCTATCTCGGGGTCAGTCCGAGCTTCAACTACATCGAGGGAAGAGATTTTTCCAACATAGACTATCTGCGGGGACAAAAGACGCGCTATATCAATACCGGGCTGGCCGCTTTTTTGCTGTACGACTCGCGCGATTTCATTCCTAACGCGTGGCGCGGCATATACGTCAAGCTCGAGCAGCGGATATTCCCGGGTTTCTTCGGCAACGACGGAGCTTTCTCGCGGACCGAGTTTCAGGGCAACGCATACCACCGGGTATGGAAGGGCGGCGTGCTGGCATACGATCTGCACGCGATGTTCAATTACGGTAACACGCCCTGGACCATGCTCTCGCTACTCGGAGGCTCGTACCGGATGCGAGGGTATTACGAGGGACGCTACCGCGACAAGAAGATGATCGAGGCGCAGGTGGAACTGCGGCAAAAAGTGTACGGACGCAGCGGTATCGCCGTTTGGATCGGAGCGGGCAATGTCTTTCCATCCATTCAGCGGTTCAACTGGAAGCATACGCTGCCGAACTACGGTATCGGCTACCGCTGGGAGTTCAAGAAGCGGATGAACGTCCGATTGGACTACGGGTTCGGCAAGAAGGACCAGAACGGATTTTTGTTCAGTATCAACGAGGCGTTCTGAGGCGGTCTGCTGCCCGAGGGCAGCAGACCGCCGGATGTCTCGACTCAAAACGGAATTGAACCATGTCATTCGATAAATTGCACAAATGGTGGAACAGGCAGAGCGCGATCGTCGTCGTGTATGTCGTCGTGATGCTGCTGCCCAACGTGCTGCTCGCTATTACGGAGCCTTATTCGTTCACGACCGTGACCGCCTCGCTACTGATGCCGGGAGCTGTCTATCTGCTGCTCGCCGTGGCGCTGAAGCGGCCCGGGCTGCTGATGCTTTGTTCGTTTCCGCTGATGGTTCTCGGCGCGTTCCAGATCGTGCTGCTGTATCTGTTCGGCGGGTCGATCATCGCGGTGGACATGTTCACGAATCTTTTTACGACGAACGCCTCCGAGGCCGGCGAGCTGCTGGGCAACATCTGGCCCTCGATCGTATTCGTCATCGTTCTCTACGTCCCGCTGATCGTACTGGCTGTCCGCTCGCTGCTGCTTAGGGACCGGCTTTCGGCCCCGTTCCGCCGTCGGGCGGCGCTCGGGGCTCTTGCCGCATTGATTCTCGGCGGGGGAATGGCCGGCGTCTCGTATGCCCGCCATCCGGGGTTCGGCATCCGCTATCATATTTTCCCCGTCAACGTGATCTATAATATCCGTCTTTCGCTCGACCGTTGGGCGCAAAGCAACGCATATCCCGAGACTTCCCGCGATTTTCGTTTCGGCGTGACGCGCGACAGCGTGCCGGACGGCCGCGAAATCTACGTGATGGTGGTCGGCGAGGCTTCTCGGGCTCCGTCGTGGAGCCTGCTCGGCTACCCGAGACAGACTACGCCCATGCTCGAGCGCCGCGACGGGGTCGTCCCGTTCGGCGATATGCTGACCCAGTGCAACGCGACGCATAAGAGCGTGCCCGTGATTCTTTCGTCCGTTTCGGCTGAAAATTACAACGATATATTCGAACAAAAGAGCATCATCACCGCGTTCAAGGAGGCGGGGTTCGCTACGCTGTATATTTCGAATCAGGTTCCGAACCGCTCGCTGATCGACTATTTCTCCGCCGAGGCCGACCGGCGGGTCGATATATCTCCGCGCGAAGGACAGCTCTATACCGACAACCGGCCCGACGGCGACATGTTGCCGATTCTGCGGCAGGCCGTCGCTTCGACCGACAGCAGTCTGTTCGTCGTGCTGCACATGTACGGCTCGCATATGGATTACACCAAGCGCTATCCGAAGGATTTCGCCTTCTTCACGCCCGACGATGCGTCGGCCGTCAACCGCGAGACCAAGGACAAGGTGCGCAACGCTTATGACAACAGCATCCGCTATACCGACTATGTGCTCGATCAGGTCATTTCCGTACTCGACAGCACGGATGCCGTTACGGCCCTTTTCTTCTGCTCCGATCATGGCGAGGACCTGATGGACGACGACCGGAACCGCTTTTTGCACGCCTCTCCCACACCGACTTACTATCAGCTTCATGTGGCCAGCTTCGCATGGTTTTCCGACCGTTACCGCGAGCTGTTCCCCGAAAAGTACCGGGCTGCGCGGGAGAACTGCGGCAAGCCTGCCACGTCGGCCTCCGTGTTCCATAATCTGGCCGACATCGCTTCCTTGCGGAGCCCCTATGTCGATTCGACGCAGGCGTTTACGAGCGCGGGCTTCGTCCCCGTGCTGCGACGGATGTATTTGAACGATTACAACGAGGCGGTCGAGTTTTACAACTCGGGGCTCGAGCCGGAAGATTTCGAAATGCTCGACAAACATCGTATCGAGTATGACCGGAATCATGTCCGGACTATTCGGTACTGATAGGAAACTATTTTCCGGCGGAGATGCGGAGTCCGTTTGCACGTCGCGCAGGAGCTCTTGCCGGGAAGCCCGTTAGGAGTTGAACAATAGCGGAGAGGATGTCCGGCCGGACATCCTCTCCGCTATTGTTTTTTCGGAAACGTTTCCCGCGGTCTGGTTCTCGGATTGCGGTCAGAAAGACCCGACGGACGGGTTTTCGGACGTGGCTTTGCGAGGCGAGGGGCGGAAATCCTCGTTCCGTTTTGTCCGCGAATCGTCGTTTATCTTTTTTTGCGTACACCTTTCCGTTGGTCATGCCGTCTATTTTTCGTATCTTGTAACGGATTTCGCGCTTCCTTTTTCGGCTTTGGGTCGGGATGGTCGTGTCGGGGCGCGGTCGTACCCGATATTCGGGGGGGCGATCGTGTCTGCCGCGGAAATGCGTTTGTACAAGGATACGGGAATGGCTGCAGTTATATGGCTGGTAGCCGGTCTTTTGGCCGGTTCGGGACTTATCGTCGGGAGAAACCCGCGCATGTCTTCGCGCTGCGTTTCGTCGTCGGATGCCGGGCGTGCGGGGCGGAAAGCGCGACGGGTCGTGTTGCGGACTTTTCTGGGCGCCGCCTTCGTGACGGCTGCCGGGGGAACGTTGACGCTTGCGCAGGGATGGCGCGAGGCATCGTGGCTGTTTCTGATCGCTCCCGCCCTGGTCGCTCTGATCGCGGCGGTAAGAATTTCGGCCGGCGAATCGCAGCGGAGTTCCGCCACGGCGGTCGTGCCGGCTCTTTGGGCTTTGCTGTTCGGCCTGCCGGTTCTCGTGGCAGGGTATGCCGTTTTTTCCCTGCGGGACCCTTCGCTGAGTCTGTCGTCGGACCGGTTGCGGATCGGCGGGGCCTATGGGGAACGGATTCCGTGGAACGAACTTTTTTCCGTCCGTCTGGCCGACACGCTGCCTTTCGTCGAGGAACGGACGGACGGGCTCGGTACGGGAACGATCCGCAAGGGCTATTTCCGGCTGAGAGGTATCGGTACGGCGAAGCTGATGCTGACCTCGGACAAGGGCCCGTACATTTATATGCGAAAACGATCGGGACAGTATGTCGTTTTGAATTTCGGCGAGGCGGAACGAACGGTCCGCTCGTACGAACGGATAAGCGAGATGCTCGATAAGACAACTTCAAACGATTCGGTCTGCTTATGCGAATGATGAAACCATGGTGGCTGGCGTCCGCGCTTCTGCTCGCGAACGTCTCGGCCGCGCAGGGCCCGAAAGCCTTGCGCGAGGAGTTCCGGAACCCTTCCTTGCGTTACCGGATGAATGTGAACCGACACAGCGTGCCGCGCGAGGAGCGCGCGCAAGATTCGATGATCCGATGGATTCTGGATAACGGCTATCGGGGCATGGCCACGAATGTCAATCCGGACGGTTATCTGCGCAGCGACGACGAACTGGCCGTTTTCAACCGCTTCGTGCATGCCGCCAAGAAGCAAGGGCTCGATCTGTGGCTCTACGACGAGCGTTCCTATCCGTCGGGCATGGCCCATACCTATGTGCTCGAAGGACATCCCGAGTGGGAAGCCGAGGGCCTGCTGTTCCGCGATACGACCGTTCGGGGCGGAACGACGCTCGACCTCGCGGCCTTGCCGGGCGAGAGAGTGCTCGTACGGGCGTTGCCTGTGACCGAGTGCGGTCTCGACTACGACCGCTCGCTCGATCTGTCTGCTTTTGTCCGCGACGGCCGCCTGCGCTGGCTTGCGCCCGAGGGCCGCTGGACGGTGGCCGAGATCAACCGCTCGGCGCTGTACGAGGGCTATCAGGCCGGGACCGACCGGGGCGGAGGATACGCCCCGCGCTATCCGAGTCTGCTGCTCGAGGACGTGACGCGGCGTTTTATCGAGACGACGCACCGCCGCTATGCCTCCGCGTTCGACGAGCCTTTGGGCGAACTGTTCACCTCGACCTTCACCGACGAGCCGTCGCTGATGGCTCAGCCGTATCAGAATCCCGGCTATGGCGTCTATCCTTGGAAGGAGAATGTCTCGGCGGAGTTCCGCAGCCGGTACGGCCTCTCGCTGGAGGACGGACTGCTGAGGCTGATGCTGGACGAAGGACCGGAAGGGCAGAAGCTCCGCTATCGCTATTTCCGGGTTGTTACCGATCTGCTGACCCGCAACTATTTCGGACAGATACGCGACTATTGCCATACGCAGAAGCTTCTCTCGGGCGGACATCTGTTGCTCGAGGAGTGCATGATGGCCCACGTGCCGCTTTACGGTGACATCATGGCGTGCTACCGGGCTATGGATATTCCGGGAATCGACAACCTGACCGGAATGCCCGCCTTTACGCGCCGTTACCTGTACTCGTCGCGGCTGGCTTCGTCGGCGGCCGAGCTGGAGGGCCGCTCGCGCATGATGGTCGAGTCGTGTCCGATCTCCGACTATCCTTTCCACGGCGGCAAGGAGGCTCCCACGCAGCAGGTCAAGGGTACGCTGAATCGGATGATTCTCGGCGGCGCGACCGATTTCAACAACTATCTGCAGCTTCAGCACGAGGATGCCGCCGGGCGCACGGCTGTCAACGAGTATGTGGCCCGGGTCGTCGGGATGCTGTCGGGCGGCGTTCGCGCATCGCGCATCGCGGTGTATTATCCGATCGAGACGCTGTGGACGAAATTCCGCCCGCTCCCGTCCGGATTGCTGAGCTGGGACGATATTGCCGGAGGCGCGCCCGAGGCGCAGCAGCTGTCGCGGCTGTTCGACCGCGTGAGCGACTGTCTGATGGACAACGGCTGGGAATTTTCTTATCTCGATTCCCGGGGAGTCGAGGAGTCCGAGGTCGAAGGCGGCTGGCTCGTGCACGGCGATCTGCGCTGGGACGTGCTGATTCTGCCCGGGGTCGAAACGTTGTCGCAGCAGGCTATGGACCGGATCGCCGAATTCGTCCTCGACGGCGGACGCCTCGTCGTACTGAACGCCCTGCCCAAGAATTCGCCGGACGAATTTCCGTCCGCAGGGACCGTTCGTCGCTTCAACGAGCTCGCCGGCGGCGCGGGACCTGTTCGTCCGGCCGTCTATTACGAACCGCAGTTCGAGCCCGGACGGCTGAATACGCTGCTCGAAGGCATTCTTACGCGCGACATCGTCTTTGCGCCTCACAGGGATATTCTCTATGCTCATAAGCGGATCGGGGGCCGCGATGTCTATTTCGTCACGAACGACACGGACCGGGCCCAAAGCGTGAAGCTGAGTTTTCCCGGGGCGCGGAAACTCGAGTTGTGGAACCCTCAGAACGGCGAGGTCGGGCCTCTCGCGGCTTCCTCGGAGCTCACGCTGGGGCCATACGAAGGTATGATCGTCCGCCGGATAAAATAAGTGCAATTCTAACCTAAACCGATAAATGCTATGAAAATCAACCGTATTGTGAGCGGGCTGCTGCTTACGGTCGCTCTTGCCGTCGTTTCTTGCGGTACGGAGCGGTCCGACGGCGGTAAGCTCGCGAAAGAGACCGAGGCGGTCGGCTTGCGTTGCCGCAACCTGATCGATCCCGAGGGAGTGGATAAGGCGTCGCTCAGCTGGCGTATCGCCTCCGATGCGCGGAATGTCGTGCAGACGGCTTGGCAAATCGAGATCGCGTCGAGCAAAAAGTCGCTCGAAAAAGGCCGAGCCGACGTATGGAATTCCGAGAAACAGTTGTCCGATCGTCAGCTGAACATCGTGCCCGAAGGGGTCGTTTTCGAGCCGGGCAAGCTCTACTGGTGGCGCGTCCGTGTTTGGAACGCGGCCGACGAGGTGACTCCGTGGAGCGAGCCGGCCCGTTTTTCGGTCGGTCCCGATACGGCCTACCGCTGGCAGGCCGAGTGGATCACCTCCGAGTGGGGCGAAAATTCCCCCATGCCGTATCTGCGCAAGGAGTTCGATGCGTCGAATTCCGGAACCAAGCCCGAGCGGGCCGTTGTCTATATGTCGGGACTCGGGTGCGGCGATCTCTATCTGAACGGTCGGCTCGTCGACGAGACCCGCGTGTTGGACCCTGCTCAGACCAATTACGAGCAGTACGCGTTTTACAGCACGTTCGACGTGACGGATCTGCTCGAAAAAGGGGATAACTGCATCGGCGTGATGCTCGGCGACGGCTGGTACAATCAGGACAAAGTGTGGAGCGCAGGCATGAGTTACGGCAAGCCGATGCTGCTGTTGCAGATGGAGATTACCTACAAGGACGGCTCGAAGCGGATCGTGGCGACCGACAGTACGTGGACGTGGGCTCCGGGACCGGTGCTGAGCGCGAACCTCTACGCCGGCGAGTCTTACGATGCGAACCGCGAGATCGCCGGCTGGGCTTCGCCGGGAACGCCTTCCGGAGATTGGAAGAGCGTTCGTCCGGCCGAGGGCGTGATTCCCGCGCGCTTGGTTCCGCAGGTCATGGAGCCGATCCGGCTCAAGCAGGAAATCGCTCCGGTAGCCATGTGGCAGGATTCCGCCGGCAACTGGATTTTCGATTTCGGCGTCAACGTGGCCGCCGTACCCCGGCTGGCCGTCGAGCAGCCGCAGGGCACCCGCCTTCGGATGCGCATGGGCGAGCGGCTCGACGACAACCGCCGCGCGATCGATTATCGGACGACCGGCGTCGGCGCTACCGGTGTGGTACAGACCGACGAATACGTTTGCAAGGGGACCGGGCGCGAGACATGGACTCCGCGTTTCACGTATCACGGCTTCCGCTACTTGGAGCTTTCCGGCGCGGCGACGCAGCCGGATACCTCGTGGCTCAGGGCGGTCGTCGTGCATACCGACGTGTCCCGGCGCGGCAGCTTCGAGTGTTCCGATCAGCAGATCAACCGTCTGCACGAGATGGCCGTACGCACGATGCTGAGCAATACGCACGGTTTGCCGACCGACTGTCCCCACCGCGAGCGTTGCGGCTGGCTCGGCGACGCGCATGCCGTGTTCCCGTTCGAGAGCTTCAATTACGACATGGGTAATTTCTGGGCCAAGTACATGGCCGACATCAGCTCGACGTCCTCCGTCTTTTTGGAGAATACGCTGCATCAGAAACTCTACAACACGCAGTTCTATTTTGCCGATAAGCAGCCCGGCATTCCGTTCATGATCTCGCCGGGCCGCCGCCTGTGCGGCGTTGCGTCGCCCGACTGGGGTACGGCCGTCGTGCAGCTTCCGTGGTATATGTACCTCTATTACGATGACGAGGATGCGCTTCGGAAATATTACGGCGAGATGAAGCAATGGGTCGATCATGTCGAGGCTCTGACCGAGAACCATATCGTGCCTTACGGCCTGGGCGACTGGTGTCCGCCGGGTAAGATCGATTGTCCGATCCCGCTCAGCTCGACGGCTTTCCACTACCTCGACGCCTCGATCGTGGCCAAGGCTGCCGCGGTGCTCGGAAACACCGAGGATTCGGCCCGTTACGCCGATTTGCGGGATCGGATCGGCCGCGCTTTCGTTGCGGAATTCTATGACGGGAAGAACAAGACATTCGGCAGCCAAACGGCCGATGCGATGGCGCTCGATCTGGGACTTGTGCCTGCCGGCGACGAGCATGCCGTGTCCGATGCGATCGTGCGCAATATCGACGAAAAGTACGACGGATTCATCCATACGGGTATTTTCGGTCTCGGGCGGATCGGACAGGCTCTGTCGCGATACGGTAATCCGGAGGCGGCCTGGCGCGTATTCACGAAAAAGGGCGAGAACAGCTTCGAGTGGATGTGGATCGCTGGCGACGCTACGACGCTGTGGGAAGTTCTTCCCATTGACAGCGCACATTCCGACATGGTTTACGGTTCGATGAGTCATCCGATGCAGGGCGGATACGACGCTTGGTTCTACGAGGACATCGCCGGCATCCGTCCCGACGCTTCGGGGCCCGGATTCAAGGTGATTCGCTTCGAGCCGACGATGACCGGCCAGCTTCGCTGGGCCGAGGCTACGCTCGATACGCCCTACGGCCTCGTCGAAAGCGGCTGGCGCAACGAAGACGGCTTGCTGCGGTGGAAAATCGTTATTCCTGCCAATGCTTCCGGCCTCGTGGCGCTTCCCGAGGGCAAGAACATCACGGTCGACGGCCGCACTTTCGATCCGACGGACTATCCGGTTGCCAGACAAGGACTCGGTTCGCCGCTGTACCGCTTCCCGTCCGGCAGCTATACGTTCGAGATCCGGTAGTCGTTCGGGCATGAACGGCGAGGAAGACTCGCGGAACCGGGAAGGTTCCGCGAGCTTCTTTTTCATGGATTGCGGTCTGTCCTGCCGGGGCCCGGTGCGGGTTTCGGACGGTACGGGCTTCGGGCCGACCGCTTTGTCGTCCGATGCCGTCCGCGCGTGTCCGGGCTACAGGAAGGCCGGACATGTTCCGGATAGCGAGTACCGTGTTTGCGTCTTGTCCGTTTCCGGTTTCGCTTCCCGGACCGGGAGGGGAGAAATGGGACCGATTCGCTCTCGGGCTTGTTTCGCCGACGGTTTCGCTCCGTTCGGCCGGGACAGGGAGCGGCGGGTCTCCGACGGAAGTTTCCGGAGCGTTCGCGGGATGGATCGGGTCACGGTATCCAGCCTTTTCGGATCGGACAGGGTTCCGGCAGGCCCGGTTGCGGCCTTGCGGTCGCTCCGGCGGCACCTAAATTCGCTTTCGGGTCGAAAGACTTGAAAAAAATCTTCCGATTGGCGAATATATGTGTTATTTTTGTGCGCGGAAAAATATCTAAAACATCAACTAAACTAAATATAATCGTTATGGCTTACAGAATGATTCTCAACGAGACCTCCTATTTCGGAGCCGGCTCGAGAAAGGTAATCGCGGAAGAGGTCGCCAAGCGCGGTTACAAGAAAGCGCTGATCGTAACCGACAAGGATCTGATCAAGTTCGGCGTGGCCGATCAGGTGATCGCCGTGTTGAAGGACGCGAACATTCCCTACGAGATTTTCGACGAAGTGAAGCCGAACCCCACCGTGAAGAACGTGAAGGCCGGCATCGCCGCGTTCCAAGCGGCCGGAGCCGATTTCATGATCGCGATCGGCGGCGGATCGTCGATGGATACCTCGAAGGCGATCGGGATCATCATCAACAATCCCGAGTTCTCCGACGTGGTGTCGCTCGAGGGCGTAGCCAATACGAAGAAAAAGTCGGTTCCCGTCATCGCGCTGCCGACGACGGCCGGCACGGCTGCCGAGGTGACGATCAACTACGTGATTACGGACGAGGAGAACGTCAAGAAAATGGTATGCGTCGATCCGAACGACATCCCGACGCTCGCGATCATCGATCCCGAGCTGATGCTTTCGATGCCGCGCGGCCTGACCGCATCGACCGGCATGGATGCGCTGACGCACGCGATCGAGGGCCTGATTACGCTGGGCGCATGGGAAATGAGCGATATGTTCGAGACCAAAGCCATCGAGATGATTGCCAAGTGGCTGCCCAAGGCCGTCGAGAATCCCTCCGATATCGAGGCCCGCGACGGCATGGCGACGGCTCAGTACATCGCCGGCATGGCATTCTCGAACGTCGGGCTGGGACTGGTGCACGGCATGGCTCACCCGCTGGGCGCCTACTACGACATTCCGCACGGCGTGGCCAACGCGCTGCTGTTGCCGTTCGTGATGGAGTATAACAAGGAGGCCGCCAAGGCCAAGTACCGCACGATTGCCGAAGCGATGGGCGTCGATACGTCGTCCATGAGTGACGACGAGGCTGCCGATGCCGCAGTCAAGGCCGTGAAGGATTTGGCTATCCGTGTTCGCATCCCGCAGCACCTGAGCGAGATCGGCGTTCCCGAAAGCGGTCTGCCGACGCTGGCGCAGGCGGCTTTCAACGATGTCTGCACGCCGGGCAATCCCCGTCAGACGAACGTAGAGGAGATTCTCGCCATTTATAAGAAAGCGTTCTAAGGACGAGGCGGAAGTCTTCAGTCGGATGATAGCGGCCGGCCGGTTCTTTGAACCGGCCGGCTTCGTTTTCCTGCATGGACGCTTGTTCCGGCAGAAGGGGAATGGCCTCGTGCGGGTCCGGTGTGGCGTACGGGAGGCTCGTTGTTTCGTGTCGGGGACGGGGAAGCCGGCGGATGAAGTTACGATAAGTTTACTTCGGGAAGCGTGGCGATTATTCCGAAATTCTTACCTTTGTGTAAGGTTATCGGAGAATTTTTCCCGATCGCTACGGTCCTTTCGAGTAACGCTTCGCGACGATGCCCTGCTCGGCGGGTTGCCGGTCCGGATCGTTTCTTCCGAAGGAATACCGCTTGTCTGACGCGAGGAGGAAGAGATATGTTCCGAAATTTAACGCATTGTTGATTATGAAAAGTCTATGGTTGATTCTGGCGGTCGGATTCGCGGCCTTTTCTTGTTCCGGCGCTCCTCAGGCGCATGAGCCGACACGGGTCGACAGCATTCTGCGGAAACTGTACGATCCGAATACCTCCTCGGTTGTGGTGGTCGCTCATCGGGGAGACTGGAAGCATAGCGTCGAGAATTCGTTGCCCGCCATGCGGCATGCGATCGAGATGGGGGTCGATGTCGTCGAGATCGACATCCGCCGGACCGCCGACGGACGTCTGGTGCTGATGCACGACGCGACGATCGACCGGACGACGAACGGCCGGGGCGAGGTGGCCTCGCTGACGCTCGACTCGATCCGCCGATGCCGGCTGAAAGCTCCCGACGGTACGCTGACCGACTTGCTCGTGCCGACGCTGGACGAAGTGTTCGAGCTCGGACGCGACCGGATACTGTTCAATATCGACAAGGGCTTCGATATTTTCGACGATGTGTTTTTTCTGGCCGATTCGCTGGGAGTCGCCCGCCAGGTGCTGATGAAGGGAACGCAGTCGGCCGACCATGTGCTGGAAGCGCTCGGGAAGTATCTCGACCGGATCGTCTACATGCCGATCGTCCATCTCGACAAGGAGGGGGCGTTGGAGGCGATTGCCGATTTTCAGGAAAAGATACGTCCGGCGGCTTACGAGCTGCTTTATGGAAACGATACGACGCGTGTGCCGCTCGAAGCCGAGAAGATGCTCGCCGGTCGGGCGCTGATCTGGTACAACACGATGTGGAAGGGCATGGCCGGCAGCCGCTACGACGACCGGGCCGAGACGGAACCCGACAGCGTATACGGGGTGCTGATCGACTCGCTGGGCGCACGGATTATCCAGACCGACCGGCCCGGGCCTCTGATTCGCTACCTCGAAGCGCGCGGACAACATTGACGGGTAGCCGATTCGGACGAGCGTTCCGCGGAGAGATGCCGGGCAGGCTTTGCGTCGGCCGGCGGCTTTGTGAATCGGAGCGGTAGTTGCTTCGGTTTTCGGCTTGTGCCGTGGTATTTCTTCGTAGGAATATAAGCCGTTTCCATGAATCCGTTGCCGGCTTCCGCTCGGAGCCGGTTCCGGAACGGAAAGACTGTACGGTGCCGAAAGATGCGCAGAGTTCGGCCGGGCGTGAACGGGCTTTCCGTGCGGGTATCTTCCGCGATAGGGAGATGCGACAGGCGCGCAAAATTGCTATATTTGCGTGAGAAATATTTCCGTACAGGCTTATGACACGACGACCGTCCGATCCTTCCGTCCGATCCGTGCAGGAAGACGATATGCCCGTGCGTCCGCCGAGACGGGTCGGCCGCCGGGTCGCTAAGATTTCATTGGTCGCTTTGGCTTCGCTGATCCTTTTGGCCGGGCTGGTTTTGGGCGGCGTGGCTCTGGTGCTTACCCCCGCCCGCCTGACGCCGCTCGTCAACGAGTATGCCAGCCGGGTGCTGAATGCTCGGATCGGGTTCGATACCGTATCGCTTTCGCTGGTACGGCATTTCCCTAACGTGGGCGTTCGTCTCAAAGGCGGCCAGATCGTTTCCCGGGCTTTCGAAGACCTGCCCGATTCGTTGCGCACGGAAATACCCGCCGCAGCCGATACGCTGTTGCGTTTCGACGAGTTTACGCTGGCGCTCGATCTGCCCCAGCTGCTCGCTTCGCGCTTGGTCGTACGCCGGATCGATCTGCGCCGTCCCCGCGTTTATGCCTATGTGGCCCCATCGGGGCGGGCGAACTGGAAAATCTATGCGGCCGATACGGTTTCCTCCGAAAGCGATACGGTTTCCGCTTCCGACTTTTATCTGCACGTCGCCCGCCTGACGGTGCGCGACACGGCTCATATCGTCTACGACAGCCGTCCCGACCGCACGAAAGCCGAGCTCGATCTGAACATGCTGAGCTTGAAAGGGACTTCCGGCCAGACCTACCGGATCGACTGGGAGAGCCGGGGCAGTGTCCGGGTCGATACGCTCGACTTTTGTCGAGATTTGCCCGTCTCGTTGCACGGGGGATTCGCGTTCGATACCCGCCGGCGCGGAGGAATCCTGTTCGATGGGCTGACGCTCGAAGCGGGCAGCATTCCGGTGCGTCTCGACGGACGGGTCGACCTGTCTGCCGACAGTATCGATTCGCGTCTGAACTGTCGTATTCGGCCGCTTTCTGTCGCCCGGCTGATCGGTTTGGTACCCGAAGGTCTTTCCCCTTCTCTGAAAGGAATCGAAACGGACATCGCCCTCGATATGAATGTGAATGTCAGGGGCAGCTACCGTATGTCCGACGGCCGTTTGCCCGATTTCTCGGTCGAGTTGAAGACCGACGGGGGCTATCTCGGGTATAGGAATGCCAAGACCCGTCTCGACCGTCTGGCTCTCGACGCCTCGCTGTTCTACCGTTCGGCCCGGCCCGATTCGATAGGGTTCGTACTGAGACGTCTGTTCATGCAGGGAGCCGGCATGACGCTGGATGCCGATGCGACGGTCTGGAATGCGTTGGGCGATCCGTCCGTAGCGGCGAAGGTGGCCGGGGCGGTCGATCTCGATACGTTGTCCGTCTTGTTCCCGTCGCAGCGAGGAATCGGGGTTCGGGGCCGTCTGGGTATCGATGCCGGCGCCCGTTTCCGGCTCAGTCAGCTGAATATGGCTCATATCGGTCAGGTCCGTTTGGGCGGTCGGGTGACCATGGACGACATCGGGATCGATATGCCGGAGGATACCGTTTCTCTGATGGTCCGCGGAGGCGTGCTGACTTTCGGTTCGGAAGAAGGAAGGAACGATTCTACGAGCTTCGACGGCTTGCAGACGCTCCGCATGGTCGTAACGGCCGATACGATGCATGTCGATTGGAAGAACCAGCTGCGGCTGATCGCTTCGAAAGTCGGCGCCGGGGTCCGAAGCGACGCGGCATCGCTCGGAGGAGACACGACGGTCGTCCACCCGCTGGCCGGAGGGGTAGGGGCGCGTTATTTCGAAGTTTCCTTGTCCGACTCTTCCTCGCTGAGGCTGCATTCGGTCCAAAGCACTTTCCGCATCGAACCTTCTGCCGGGAATACCGCCGTACCTTTGCTCGGTCTTTCCTACGATGCCCGGATGATGAATGTACGAAACGGAGTGGAGCGTTACGATCTGTTCGGCAGCCATGTCGATATGAGCGCTACGCTGGCGGCCCGTCGGTTCGATTCGGCGCGCCGTCGTCTGCTGCTCGATTCGTTGCAGGGGGTCTATCCCGCCGTTGCGCGGGATTCTTTGTTCGCTCACTGGAGAGCGCAGAGACGTCGCGGTACGATGGCCCGTCAGGACGATTTCGCCGGGTCGGATATCGATATGCGGATCGACCGGTCGCTCGGCGAGATGTTGCGCCGTTGGGATGCGAACGGTTCGGTGAAGGCTGCGGGCGGGCGCGTCGTTACGCCCTATTTCCCGCTTCCGAACCGGTTGCGTCGAGTGGATATGCGCTTTACGACGAATGAGATCGAACTGAAAAATACCCAGATACGTTCCGGAGTCTCGTCGCTTGAACTGACCGGACGCATCGGGAATCTCAGGCGGGCGCTCTCCGGGCGCGGCGTGCTCGAGGTGGATATGGAAATCGAATCCGATACGCTGAACTTCAACGAGCTGGCTCGTGCGGCAATGGCCGGTGCGGCTTACGGCGAAAAGTCCGAACAATACCGGCAATCGCTGGCCGAGGCCGAGAGCAGCGAGCGCTTGCAGCAGCTCATCGAGGAAGGCAGCGGGATGGCTGATGCCGATTCGGCCGGTAGTCCGCTGATCGTCATCCCGTCCAATATCGATCTGCATGTCGGTCTCTGCGTTCGCTACGGTCGTTACTCTACGCTGGTGCTACATTCGCTTTCGGGCGATCTGATTGCCCGCGACCGTTGCGTCCAGCTAAAGGATTTGCAGGCGAAAACCAATGCGGGCGATATGAGCCTGACGGCTCTTTATGCCACTCGCAGCCGCGACGACATTGTCACGGGTTTCGATCTGGAGCTCCGCCGCGTGCAGGTCGAACGGCTGATCTCCCTGATGCCTTCGGTCGATTCGCTGCTGCCGATGCTGCGTTCGTTCGAAGGTATGGTCGATTGTACGATCGCCGCGACGGCTGCGGTCGATACGATGATGAACATCGAGCTGCCGACGCTCAATGCCGCCTGCAGCATCCGGGGCGAGAACCTCGTGCTGCTCGACGGTGAGACGTTTACCGAAATATCTAAGATGCTCCGGTTCAAGAACCGCGAGCGGAATCTCATCGACCGCATATCGGTCGATCTGCTCGTGCACGACAACCGGATCGAGCTATTCCCGTTCATCGTCGAGATGGATCGTTACAAGGCGGCTGTCAGCGGAGTCCAACGACTCGACATGAGTTTCGACTATCATATTTCCGTTCTGAAGTCTCCTATTCCGTTCCGTCTGGGCGTCAATATTTTCGGTACGCTCGACAAGTTCAAGTTCCGGATAGGGCGCGCGCGCTACAAGAGCGAGAATCTCCCGTCGTTCGTCGGTCTGATCAATACTACCCGCGTGAACTTGCGTCGTACGATTACCGATATTTTCCGCAGGGGTGTCGATGCCGCTTCGCTCGGAGAGATGCGGATCGCTCCGACCGTCGATTCTTCGGCCTATCTGCCTCCCGACGAGCGACTGTCCCGTGCCGACAGCCTGATGTTGCAGCAGGAAGGAATTTTGCCCGATTCGGTCGTGATCGACTCTTCGGCGAGAGTGCCTGCCTCGGAGCCCGATTCGCTTGCCGGACGGTCCCGGGAGCCCGCCGACGAGGCGATGTCGCGGGCGGAGCGCCGCAGGGAGCGCAAGGCGTTGAAACGGGAGCGGAGAACCGGACAGAAGACGCTTCCTTCGATAACCGGATAGATTCGCCATGCGTTTACCGATGAAAAGAGTGCTTGCCGTTTTATTACTTCTCGGCCTGACCGCTTGCCGCGAGACGTTCCGCAAGGCCGAAACCGTCGCAAGGCCCGGCTCCGAACCCAAGATGTTCCGAACGGTCGACGTGCCTATGCTGCTCGATACGCCCGAGCAGCGTGCCGAGTACGTGGCGAAGAATTACTGGAATCATTTCGACTTCTCCGACACCTCCTACGTCGATTTGCCCGAGGTGACCGAGCAGGCGTTCGCCGACTACGTCAATCTGCTCGGGCAGATGCACGGCGAACTCGCTTCGCAGTCCGTCCGGATCACTTTGTCGAAAGCCGAGGCCGATTCGGCGATGTACGGCTATTTTGTCGAGCTGTTCGAGAAATACCTGTACGATCCCAATTCGCCGATGCGTAATGAGGAGCTCTATATTCCCGCGCTCGAGGCGATGATCGCTTCCGAGAGGCTCGGCGAGGCGGACAAGGTCCGGGCCCGTTACCGACTGGAGCTGGCCCGGCGCAATCGTCCCGGGACGCCGGCAACCGATTTCCGCTACCGGCTCGCCTCGGGAGCGTGGGGTACGCTGTACGGCGTGAAAGCCGACTATACGATTCTTTTCTTGAACAATCCGGGCTGTACCGCTTGTAAGGAGACGATCGGGCAGATCGTTGCGTCCGAGCCCGTCGGCAGGATGATTGCCCGAGGAAAGGTCAAGGTGCTGGCCGTTTATCCCGACGAGGATATGAAGGCGTGGCGCGACTATTTGCCGCATTTTCCCTCGGCGTGGATCAATGCCTACGATGCCAACCTGAAAATAAAGAGTGCCGAGCTGTACGATCTGAAAGCCATTCCGACGCTCTATCTGCTGGACGGGCGCAAGACGGTTCTGCTTCGGGACGCCCCGTTCCCTCGTATCGAACGCTATCTGATCGATGCCGAGGCCGGCAGATCGTGAGGGATCCGGCGGGCTCCGTTCTCACGATCTGTTGGCCGCGTCGTCCGTAGCGGCAGTCCGGCTTTCCCCTGCGGGACAATACATGAAAGAGCAGGGCAGCCTGCCGGCTGTCCCGCTCTTCATCGCGAAGCGCTTCTCTGCGCTTTCTTGCTTATTTGATAGCGATCTCCTTCATCCTCTTTTCCTCGGGCTCGACGACCTTCTTGGGAATGTCGATCGTCAGCACGCCGTTCTCGACTTTCGCGTCGATCTTGTCTTTTTCGACGTTTTCCGGCAGCACCATGATCTGCTGGAAACGGCTGTACGAGAACTCGCGGCGCAGGTACTTGCCTTTCTTGTCTTTCTCGTCGTTCTCCGTTTTCTTTTCCATCGACACGATCAACTGGTTCTCCGGATCGATCTTGATCGAAAAGTCGTCCTTGGTCATTCCCGGGGCGGCCACCTCGACTTTGTAGTCGTTGTCCGACTCGATGATATTGATCGCCGGTGAGGCGGTGTTGGTTTTCTCTACCCATTCGTTGCCGAAGAAATCGTTGAAGATTCCCGGCAGCCAGTTCTGTGATCTTCTTGCAGGCATCATAGTTTTGTCCTCCTTATTTGTTTTAGTTCGACTTTCTTTTTCGTCCCGGGCCCCTTTCGGTTTTCCGGGTTCGATATAAGGAAGATCAAAATGTATGCCAGCGGGATCGGGAGGACGGATTTCCGGCTTTGCGGTCCCGTTCCGGGGCGAAATATCGCCGTGATGGCCGCCTTGGCGATCCGGTCGCGCCATTCTGTCCTGACAAACCGGCGGATCGATGACAAAATATCACTGACAACCGTCTGGTTGTCAGTGATATGTGTCTTTTGGTCGAATGGATCAGATACCGGCTATTTTCTTGATTTCGCTCAGCTTGTTCAGTGCTTCGAGCGGCGTAAGCGAGTTGATGTCGAGTCCCTTGATCTCGTCGCGGATCTGCTTGAGGACCGGGTCGTCGAGTTGGAACATGCTGAGCTGGATGCCGCTGCCGCCGTATTGGGCGACCGTCGGGGCCTTCTTGCGGCTGTCCTTCAGCTTTCCCCGGTGTGCCGATTCCATATCCCGGAGAATCTGTCCGGCCCGGTCGGTGATTGCGGCCGGCATGCCGGCCATTTTAGCCACATGGATACCGAACGAGTGTTCCGTTCCTCCGCGCACGAGCTTGCGCAGGAAGATCACTTGCCGGTCGACCTCCTTGACCGCCACGTTGTAGTTCTTGACCCGCTCGTAGAGCTCCTCCATTTCGTTCAGTTCGTGATAGTGCGTGGCGAACAGCGTCTTGGCCTTGGCCGTCGGATGCTGGTGGATGTACTCGACCATCGCCCATGCGATCGATATGCCGTCGTAGGTGCTCGTGCCGCGTCCGATCTCGTCCAAGAGCACCAGGCTCCGCTGCGAGATATTATTCAGAATGCTGGCCGATTCGAGCATTTCGACCATGAAGGTCGACTCGCCTTGCGAAATGTTGTCCGAGGCCCCGACGCGCGTGAATATCTTGTCGACGATGCCGATGTGCGCCTCGGTCGCAGGAACGTAGCTGCCGATCTGGGCCATCAGCACGATCAGCGCCGTCTGTCGCAACAGGGCCGATTTACCCGACATGTTCGGTCCGGTGATGACGATCACTTGCTGCGACGAGTCGTCGAGGCGGATGTCGTTGGGCACGTACTGCTCGCCGACTTTCATCAGCGTCTCGATCACCGGATGCCTTCCCTCGCGGATGTCGATCGTCTGCGAGTCGTTCACATCGGGCCGGCAGTAGTTCTTTTCGACGGCCTGCGTGGCGAACGAGAGCAGGCAGTCGAGCCGGGCGACGACCGAAGCGTCGGCCTGTATCGGCGCGGCGTAGCGGGCCAGCTCGGCGAGCAGCGCCGCGAAGAGTTCCTGTTCCAGCACGAGCATCCGGCTCTCGGCGCCGAGTATCTTTTCCTCGTATTCCTTCAACTCGGCGGTGATATACCGCTCGGCTCCGGTCAGCGTCTGCTTGCGGATCCAGTCGGAGGGGACCTTGTCCTTGTGCGTGTTGCGTACCTCGATATAGTAACCGAACACGTTGTTGAAGCTGATCTTGAGCGACGGGATGCCTGTGGCCTCGCTTTCGCGTTGCTGGATGCTCGCGAGGATTTCCTTGCCGTGCGAGGCGATGTTCCGCAGGTCGTCCAGTTCGATGCTCACTCCCTGCGCGATCACTCCGCCTTTCTGAATCTGGTTCGACGGGTCGGGATAGATTTCCTTGTCTATGCGGTCCCTTACTTTCAGGCAGAGGTCGAGCTTCGCGGCCATTTCCCTCAGGGGCTCCTGCCCGGACTGCTCCATGGCGGTCTTGATCTTTTCGACGGCGTACAGCGCGTTTTTCAGTTGTACGACTTCCCTCGGGGTTACCCGTCCGACCGCAACGCGCGAGATGATCCGTTCCAGATCGCCCGTCGAGGCGACCGCCTCGGCGAGCATCTCGCGCAATGAGGCGTCGTCGCGGAGCAGCGATACGACGTCGAGCCGGCGATTGATCTGTCCGGGGTCTTTCAGCGGGAGCGAGATCCAGCGCCGGAGCATCCGCGCGCCCATCGGCGATCCGGTCCGGTCCAGCACGTCGAACAGCGAGCAGCCTTCCTGCCCGCCGTTGGCCGTGAAAAGCTCCAGGTTGCGGATCGAGAACTTGTCGATCCACACGTACCGGTCTTCGTCGATGCGCGAGATGGACGAGATATGGCCCGTCTGACGATGCTCGGTGAACTCGAGGTAATAGAGGATCGCTCCGGCCGCCGTGATCGCCGCCGGCATCTGCTCGATGCCGAATCCCTTGAGCGACGTAGTGCCGAACTGGGCGAGCAGCTTGTCGCGGGCCGAGTTCTCGGCGAACATCCACGGGTCGAGCCGGTAGGTGTAGTGCTTCGTTCCGAAAGCCTCGGAAAACTCGCTCTCGTATCCTTTCTGATAGATCACTTCCTTAGGGGACAGGTTGGCCAGCAGCTTGTCGACGTAGGGGCTGTCGCCCTCGGCCGCGAAAAACTCGCCGGTCGACAGGTCGAGGAATGCGACGCCGGTGCGCTTGTCCGCGAAGTGCACGGCGGCGAGGAAAGTGTTTTCCTTGCACGACAGGATGTTGTCGCTCAGCGAAATGCCCGGCGTGACGAGTTCGATGACGCCCCGCTTGACGATTTTCTTCGTCGTTTTGGGGTCCTCGAGCTGTTCGCAGATTGCCACGCGCTCCCCGGCGCGGACCAGTTTCGGAAGATAGGTGTCGACGGCATGGTACGGGAAGCCGGCCAGTTCGACGTACGAGGCCGCGCCGTTGGCCCGGCGCGTCAGCGTGATGCCGAGTATCTTGCTGGCCTTGATCGCGTCCTCGCCGAACGTCTCGTAGAAGTCGCCCACGCGGAACAGCAGGATCGCGTCGCCGTGCACCGCCTTGATGCCGTAGTATTGCTTCATCAGCGGCGTCTCGACGTATTTGGTTTCTTTTGCCAAGTTTTTAAAATAATCGGTTCAGAGCGTAAAAATAGTCATTTATCTTCGAAAAAGCGTTCGTCGAAGTTGATAAAATACAACTTTTCGGTCGCCCGGGTGAGAGCCGTATAGAGCCATCGCAGCAGGTCGCGGCTGATCGTCTCGTCGCCGAAAAGCATCCGGTCGACGAACACGCAGCGCCATTGTCCGCCTTGCGCCTTGTGGCAGGTGACGGCATAGGCGAACTTGACCTGCATCGCGTTGAAGTAGGGATTTTCGCGCACCTCTTTATAGCGTTTCGCCTTGGAGGGAATGTCGGCGTAGTCCTCCGCGACGGCGAAGAACAGCCGGCTGCTCTGCTCGCGCGTCAGTGCGGGCGACTCGCTCGAGAGCGTGTCGAGGAGCACTTGGCACTCGAGCTCCATGTCGTCGTAGTCGGGAAATACGAGGCTCGCCTGCGCGAAGCGGAATCCGTAGAAATCCTCGAACCGGCGTATGCGGCGCAGGCGGGCCGTGTCGCCGTTGGCGATGAAGTCCGTGCCGCCGGGCTGCTGCTCCGGATTTTCCTGTCGGTCCTGCTGTTGTTGCTTGCCCGTGTAATGGTAGTTGTTCTTGACGATCATCAGCAGGTCGCCCGAGCCGATCTCCTCCTCTGCGAACAGCACGTGGCGCCGTACGGCCTCGTTGAAGCGGTTGGCCCGCTTGTTCGAGCGCGTGATGATGATCGTCTCGTCCATGCCGTACCGGTCGTAGGCGCTTTGGATCGCTTCGAGTATCTCGCCTCCTTCGAGCGCTTCCACGTCGTCGAACGAGGTGTCGAACATCGGAATGTCGATGATGTCGGCCTCCAGCATGCAGCGCACGAGCGTCGCGTTGAACAGTATGCCCGACTGGCTGTCCTGCCGTACCACGTCGTCGAGCAGCACGGCCTCGGCTTCGCCGTACCCCTGCATATGCTGCATGTCGAGCGCCGGGCTGTGCTCCAGCCCTACGGGCGGAAGCTGGGCCGTATCGCCGACCAGAATCAGTCGGCAGCCCGCGCCCCGGCGGACATAGGTGACCAGATCGTCGAGCAGCTGTCCCGACCCGAACAGCGATCCGTCGGGGGAGTAGTTCGACAGCATCGATGCCTCGTCCACGATGAACACGGCGTTTTTCTGTTTGTTATAGTCGAGCGAAAAGTGCGACTCGGCCGAGGCCAGCGTCTTCTGCCGGTAGATCTTTTTATGGATCGTATAGGCTTTGCGGCCGGCGTAGCGGCTCATTACTTTGGCGGCCCGTCCGGTCGGTGCCAGCAGCACGGCCGGCACGCCCATCTCTTCGAGCGTCCGTACCAGAGCGGCGACAAGCGTCGTTTTGCCCGTTCCGGCATAGCCGTTCAGGATGAAAGTGCGGTCCGTCGGCGCTTCGGCGATGAACCGCGACAGCCGCTCGACGACCGTTTTTTGTCCCGGAGTTGGGTCGAATCCGAAATTCTTGTAAATTTGGGAGGCGATATGCGACGATAGCATGGTCGGAAAATGTTCGTTGTTGTCGGTGAGGGACGGATGTCCGCCCGAGGCAAAATTAGTTCAAAAACGGGGGATCGGAAAGGCCGTGGCCGGAAAAGACGCTCGTTTTTCACCGAGCGCGCGCATCGCCCGAAACGGGAAACGATGACTGATAGCAAACCGAAATATCGCGCGGGCCGGCTGCTCGCGCTGCAACTCTCCCGCCGGGGAATGACCGGTTGCCTGCTATGCGACGGAGCGGTCGAGCGATTGCTTTCCGTCCGGTTCGCTGCCGGAAAGGGTCTTGCGGAGGCCCTGAGGGAAGCCTCCGACATGAGTCGGCTACCCGAGCCCGTGGGCGACCGGACGGAAATATCGCTCGATACCGACCGGGTCTGTCTGGTTCCCGCCGAGCTTTTCGATCCGAGCGATGCCGGAGGCTATCTGGACGTTCACGGCGTGTCGCTCGACGATGCGGATGAGGTCCTGGTTTCGTCGGAAGTCGCCGGCGCGATCGCTCTGATGGCCTGCGAGGGCGAAGTATGCGCCTTTTTGCGCCGGCGCTACGGCGAGGTGGGGTTCACGCATCCGCTGCTCGACGTGCTTCGCGTCGGGCCCGGCGACGAGGTGATCGAGGCCGTCCTTTCGCGCGATACGGTTCATTTGGCGGCCTATGCGTCGGGATTGCTCTATGCCGCGACGCTGCCGTGCCGGACCGAAGCCGATCTGCTTTATCTGCTGGAGAGCGTCCGACGGATGTTTCCCGACCGGATGTTCCGCGTAGCGCTGTCGGGCGAGCTGCCCGACGGGCTGGTCCGCTCCCTCGGGCGGCGTTTCCGCCGCGTCGGGGCCGTCAGGCCCGCGCTTCCCGGCTCGGTCGGACATAAGGAAGATTCGTACCGGTATGCGTCCGTAATCCGAATGTGTTATGAGAATCGTTAGCGGCATCCTTCGCGGCCGGATCATACAGCCGCCGAAAAATTTGCGGGCCCGTCCTACGACCGACTTCGCCAAGGAAAATCTGTTCAATGTGATCGAGAGTCATCGCGACGTCGAGGGTGCCGACGTGCTCGACCTGTTTGCCGGGACCGGCTCGATCAGCTACGAGTTTGCCTCGCGGGGGGCCGCTTCGGTCGTTTCGGTCGAAATCAATGCGGTGCATTACGACTTCATCCGGCGTACTGCCCGGAATTTCGGTCTCGACCGGATTCACCCTGTCAAGGCCAATGCCTTTCTCTATCTGAAAAGCTGTTCCAAGCAGTTCGACCTGATCTTTGCCGACCCTCCTTATGATATCGCGGGCAGCGACACGATTCCCGGGACCGTTTTCGGCCGCCGGCTTCTGAGGCCCGGCGGATGGCTGATTCTGGAGCATTCGAAGAACCTCGACGTGAGCGGGTTCGAACATTTCGTCGAGCGGCGGAGCTACGGCAGCGTCCAGTTCTCGATATTCGTACAACCGTAGAAGCGGGAAATTTTTTCAACGAAACGCTCCGAAATTTTGGAGATTCGAAAAATAGCCTTATCTTTGCACTGCAATTGAGAAAAAACGGTTGCGGTGTACTTAAACGGTGTGGTAGTTCAGCTGGTTAGAATGCCTGCCTGTCACGCAGGAGGTCGCGAGTTCGAGTCTCGTCCATACCGCCAAAGTCATCCGGAGGAAGCCTGAAAGGCTTCCTCTTTTTATTTCCGATACGTGTTTCGCTTGTCCGTGCAGGTTTTCTGTTCGTGCGGGAGCTGTCCGTTTTCGCCGCAGTTGCCTGTGCCCGGCTTCATTTGCTGCCGCATGAGACTTTACTCTGATGCTACATATGCCGATCCTACGATGCAGGACGGCATTCCGCTTCCCCGGCGGTACGGGGCCATCGCTGCCATTGCGCTGGGCGTATCGTTGTCGGTGCTGGACGGAACGATCGCCAATGTCGCGTTGCCTACGATCGCGGGCGACTTGCGGATTTCACCGGCTTCTTCGATTTGGGTCGTCAATGCCTACCAGCTGGCGATCGTCGTCTCTTTGCTGGCGCTTTCGTCTTTGGGCGATTTGATCGGTTATCGGAAGATTTATCTCGGCGGCCTGATCGTTTTCACGCTTGCCTCGCTGGGATGCGTGCTGTCGCGGTCGCTCGCGGAGCTTACGGTGGCGCGCACGGTGCAGGGATTCGGCGCTGCGGCCGTGTCGAGCGTCAATACGGCGCTGATCCGGGTCATTTATCCCCGTCGTTACCTCGGCCGGGGCATGGGTATCAACGCGCTGGTCGTCGCCGTTTCGGCGGCTGCCGGGCCCACCGTGGCCGCCGGCGTGCTGTCGGTCGCTCCGTGGCCATGGCTTTTCGCCGTCAATCTGCCGCTCGGCCTGCTGGCCATCTTGCTGGGCCGGCGCTTTCTTCCGCGCAATCCGGTAGAGGCGCGCGGACGTAAGTTCGACTGGACGAGCGCCGTGATGAACGCATGGACGTTCGGATTGCTGATCGCCTCGATCGAAGGATATGCGCACGGGCTGGATGCGAGGCATATCGTGCCCGGAGCCGTTGCGGCGCTCGTTCTCGGATACTTTTTCGTTCGTCGCCAACTGCATCGGCCCTATCCGCTTCTTCCGGTCGATTTGTTTCGGATTCCCATATTCTCCATGTCGATCGCCACGTCGGTCTGCTCGTTCACCGCACAGATGCTGGCTATGGTGTCTTTGCCTTTTTTCCTGCAGTCGGTTTGCGGGCGCAGCGAGGTCGATACCGGTTTGCTGCTCACGGCATGGCCGGTGGCGATCATCTTCGTCGCTCCGCTGGCCGGTCTGCTGGTCGAGCGCGTGCATGCCGGCGTGCTGGGCGGCATCGGCCTGTTCGTCTTTTCGGTCGGGTTGTTTTCGCTCGCTTTTTTGCCGGAAGAGATTTCCGACGGAGGCATCTTGTGGAGAATGGCCCTGTGCGGCGCCGGATTCGGCCTGTTTCAGTCGCCCAATAACAGCCTGATCATTTCGTCGGCCCCGCCGGGCCGGAGCGGCGGGGCGAGCGGAATGCTGGCTACGGCCAGACTGGTCGGCCAGACGACCGGGGCGGCACTCGTCGCGCTGTTGTTTCATCTGTTCGCCGATAACGGGGCTACCGTCTGCCTGACGATCGCCGGATCGGTAGCCGCTACGGGAGCCGTCGTCAGCAGCATCCGCATTTCTCAGCCACTGCCCGAGGCGCTCTCGCGCAAAGGAAGCGGCGCATAGACCTCGTGTATGCCGGTCCGCATGCTGATCCTTGTTTCCGAACGCCCGCTCTCGGGCGTGTGTGGAGCAAAACTCTCTTTCCGTTTCACATTTCCGATCCGGTTGTTGCGGGGCGGGCAAGGTTCGCTGCGCCGGCACGGCGGGATATGCCGTGCGGACGGTCGAGGCGAATCGACTGTCTTGAGGATAAAAAATATCCCGGTCTTCGCAGGCCGGGATATTTTATTGAAAAGGTTCTTGCGCCTATTCCGAGATAACCTCTACGTCGTCTATCGTCAGCACGCTGCCGGGGGCGCCTTGATACAGGGCGCCGTACTTGCTCGATGAGAAAATCACGGCGAACTTGTACATGGCCTCCGGATTATAGGTTTTTACATATTTGAGCTTCAGCTCGAACGGCGTGAATTCGGCCACTTCCTCCCCGCTCGACAGCATGGCGCTGGCAACGACCTTATCCGACGTGTAGATATTGTCTCCATAAAGCGTTTCGGTCTCGCTCTCCACTTCGTAGAGAACGGCCGAAATCGCCATCGAATCCTTGCCGTCGGGCATCGGTTCCTTGTTGTCATAATATTCCGGCCCGGCCTTGTACTTGTAGTATCCGGTCACGCTCAGCGGTTTCTGATCGTACAGTATTCCGAATTCAGTCGTCTCCATCGGCGCGCTCATTCCCTTGCCGGCATTGAATTTGCCGAGAAACATACTGCCCGAGGTCACTTTCGGAACGATTGAATTACCTTTCGTGTCGAGCGTCGTGAGTTGGGCGGCGTATTGACCCGAATGGCCGGCAACCGGCACGACGGGGAAGTCGCCCGAGTAGAGACCCGGGAACAGTTGTATCAGCCCGACGGCCGAATTGCATGTAGCCCATCCGTCGGGTTCCTTGTATGTGTCCCCGGTCCACTGCTCGAAATCGTACTTGCCCTTGCGCTGCCAGCCGACCGTATAAATGGTGTAATGGATGCCGTCTTCGGCCGTTACCGTGAACCGCACCGAGCCGTTGGAGAAGTCCACTTCCGTGTCCGACGCGGGCGAAACGGTCGCGCCCGCGGAGATGCCGATCGTCGGGACCAGCGCGGTCAGATGCTCGGCTTTCGCCGTGTCGGCCACATAGAACAGAACGTTCGTACCGTCGATTACCGGCTGGCCGACTACGATCTCGTCATCGAAGGTCATGGTCGTCATCAGGGCCTCGGTGCTCTCGTTGTCCGAGGCCATCTTGTCGCCGCTGAAAGTGACGTTCACCCGGTCTACGGCCAGCGCCTCGGATACGTTGATCGTCAGCGACAGCTTCTCTGCGACGACCGTTCCGTTGATAGCCACCTGGGCGCTCCCGATTTCGGGACTCAGCGTGACGGTTACGGTTTTGGGCTCGAGCGTGATCGTCGCGTTCTCGGCGTCGCCCGTCGCTTTCAGGTCGATATCCTCGACCACGATATCGCCGACCGGAATCTCCTCGCCCGGCAGTCCGAACGAAAAATCGCGGAGTTCCAGCTTGGCCAGATTCTCACCGGAGCTGGTCAGGTAGATTTTCTGAAGCGAAGTCCGGTCGTAGCTCAGCAACGGAACTTCGACGCGCATGTCGCCTTTGTACACCCCGACGATCTGCTGGCTCAGGTCGGTCGGGCCGCCGCCGTTCCCGCCTTCGTCCTTGCAGGACGAGAACATGCCCAGCGAGGCGACGCTTAACAGTAAACAAAGAATCTTTCTGCTCATACAATACGTTTTAATAAATAATTTCGATGATTTCGGGTCGTTCTCCGATTGTTTCGGACAACAATTACCCAGGACGCTAAGATAAAGAAAAAAGTCGGGATGCAAAAATTAGGATGTTCGGAGCGCGTAATTCGTCCGTTTTCAACCAAATATTCGGATAGAATGGCGACTCCGGAACCGACCGTGCTTTTCAGGCGGGAATTCTTGTCTTCAGCGGTTGTCCGGACTCGGTTCCGAATATCCTTGCATCAATGGTGCGGAGAATGGGCGCAAAAAATATTCCGTCGTTCGTCGACTGACTGTCAGCAGACAACGGAGAGCTTAGTCCCGGTAAGGCTTACGGACTATTGCGCGGGCCGTCGGAATGCGCTACTTTTACGCCGAATTACTAATACCGAACTATCGAATGAAGGCATTTTTATCGTATGTCCTGCTCGCGGCGGCCGTTTTGTCCGTAGGCAGCTGCGGGCGCGATTCGTCGAAGCGGAGCGCCGGGGCAGGGGAACCGGATACCGTGGCCTCCTACTGGACCGACTCGACGGCGCGCAAGGGACTCTACGTGTCGTCCGACAGCACGCAGACCGCGTCGATCTATCTGAACGGAGCGAAATATTATGCGACCGGTACGAACTGTTATGAACTGTTGCTTGTCTCGCTGCATAAAAAGAGGGATGCTCAGGGCCGGATCGATTTGAGCGATTCGTTCGCCGCGCTGGACGTCCTTCGCCGGAACGGGGTGGGTATCGTGCGTTTCAATTGCGGCGTATATTTCGCATCCGAGCTGACGGCGTATATGCAGAACCGGGAGGAGTATCTCTCGGCTCTCGCCCGGTTGGCGGCCTATGCCGAGAAGTTGGAGATCGGCTTGATTCCGAGCTTTTTCTGGATTTATACGACCGTTCCGGATTACGTGAGGGAACCTTATCGCAGCTGGGGAATCGAGGGAAGCCGGACGACCGAGTTCCTGAAGGCGTACACGACCGATGTCGTCGAGGCCCTCAAGCCATACAAGAGCATTTTCGCATGGGAGTTCGGCAACGAGTTCAATTTGCAGGCCGACCTGCCCAATTGGCAGAAGGAGTTCGGGAAAACCGACGCCCGTTATTGGATTCAGGGCCGCGACGTGCGCTACGCCATCCGTTTGTTCGCCGAGACGGTCCGGTCGCTCGATCCCGACGGGCGGATGATCGTGTCGGGCCATTCGGCCATGCGACCCTCGCAGTATCATCTGAATACCGAGTACGCGTTTTCCGTGGACGATACGCAGCAGTATCGCGCCGCTACGGAACTGTTCACTCCCGATCCTGCGGAGGGTATGAGCGAGCATGTCTACGAGGCCGGGCGCGAGTTCGCCGACCGGGGCAAGGTGACGTTGTCCGAGCAGATTGCCGTGGCTATGGGCACGGCCCGCTCGCTGAACAAAGTGTACATCGTCGGCGAATTCGGCGGACTTCTTCCGCTCAAGCAGGCCTATCGGACCTATTACGACGCTTTTCTCGACGGCGGCGTCCAGTTGTCGCTGATATGGAACTTCTCGCCCGGCCGCAGGACCGAGTACAGTTTCTCGGCCGATGACGAGACGGGCAAGTACGTTTTCTATCTGATCCGGGAATACAACGCCATGCTGAAGGAAAGGTACGGCAGCCGGTAGCGTTTCCTGCCGGTATGAGGGTCCGATGCAACGAGGTTGTTGCATCGGTGCCCCTGGTAGCGGGAAATTCGTGCGCCGTTACGACGCCCGCACGGAACGCGTTTTTCGTTGCGTCGGGCTGCCGGTCCTTTTCGGCCGGGAGCATGCCGTCCGCCGGAGGTCTCCAGTCGCTCATCCATCCGCGAAAACGCTCGAACGACTCGTGCTGCGATTCGTCGGGAATCAATTGGCCGCTATGACTGATGACGGAAGATGACCTACGGTTCCGTTTGCAGATCGGCCTGTTCGTATACGCTAATACATGCTTCTTTTTTCTGTTTTTCCGCTTGGCCGAGCAGTTTGTCCACGTCCGTTTTCATATAGCGTAAGAAAGTATTGTAATTAATTCCGAATCTCGGAAAGACGTATTTTTTCCATACTTGTTTGACGCATTTGTCGTGTCTTCCCTTTTCGTAATAGCGCAAGGCGAATTGCTGTACTTCGCGGATTCTGATTAGATAGCTTCTTCTGATAGCCATGATGCCCTTTATTCTTGTTGCATTGATTTGGTGGGTGAACGAATGGATTCTAAAGTTCACGATGAATCCGCTTTTTAGAAAACGAAATCTTGATAAACGTGAATATTTTTGCACATTTCGTTCATATTCGTATATTAAACGGTCCGTTTCGGCGTCGGAAAAGTTGCATGGGCGGCCTGTGGCACATAAAGGAGGAGCTGCGGCGGAGAGGTCCGGTCCGCTTGTTTCGTTCGCTGGAAAGCCGTACTTTTACTCACTTTTATAATTCGTTTCTATGGATTCCGTTTTCAGGGATATTCGTCGTAAGGACCGTGTGCTGTCCTGCGATGCGGCGTGGAAATTGCTGGAGAGGGGCGAGTACGGCTTTCTGGCGATGCAGGGCATGAACGGTTACGGCTACGGCATCCCGCTCAGCTACGCGATGTGCGACCGCAGCCTCTATTTCCATTGCGCTCCGTCGGGTTTCAAACTCGACAGCCTCGATGTCTGCGACCGGGTCTCTTTCTGCGTCGTTGGCCGGACCGAAGTGATGCCGGCTCGGTTCACCACCGCTTATGAGAGCGCGTTGGCTTTCGGAAGAATTCGTCGCTCGCTGCCCGAGGCCGAGCGGCTCGAGGCGCTCCGGCTGCTGGCGGCCAAGTACAGTCCCGACTACCGGAAGACGGCCGAGAAGTACATAGCGGGCTCGTTCGGCAGGACCGAGGTCTTGCGGCTGGACATAGAGCATGTGACGGGTAAGGGCAAGCGAATTGAAACCAAATAAGCTGAAGCATATGGAAAGGATCGATCCGGCCCGTCTGGCCGAGAATTTCATCGAGCTGATCGGAAGGGAGTGGATGCTCGTGACGGCGGGCAGCCCGGAAAAGTTCAATACGATGACCGCGTCGTGGGGCGGAGCCGGCTTTTTGTGGAACAGGCCCGTCGCGTTCGTTTTCGTGCGCCCCGAGCGTTATACCTACGAGTTTATGGAGCGGGAAACGTGCTTTACGCTCTCCTTTTTGGGACATGGCGACAGGGAGGCCTATCGTATCTGCGGCTCGAAATCGGGTCGTCGGATCGATAAGGCAGCCGAGGCGGGGCTGACTCCCCGCCCGACGGAACTGGGCAACGTGGCTTTCGAGCAGTCGCGGCTGACGCTGGAGTGCCGCAAGCTGTACGCCTCCATGATCAACGAGGGCCTGTTCGTTGATGAAAGCATATATCCGCAATGGTACGGGGAAACGCACGGCGGCGACCATAAAATGTATATCGCCGAGATACTGAATTGCTGGGTGCGCTGACCGTCCCGAGAAGCACGCGGAAAGCCGTTTCCTTTTCATGAACGAGTGTATGGCAATTCACGAAGTGGGGACCGCGTCTTGGGTTATCCGAATCGTTTCCGGTATTTGGACGGCGACATGCCCATGGCGTTCGTGAACACCCGTATGAAATGGGGCAGGTCGTTGAACCCGACCATATAGCATATTTCCGATACCTGTTTCTGCGAGTGTTTCAGCAGTTCGCAAGCGGTGTTCAGGCGGTATTGCGTGACGAACTGCGAGAAGGTCATCCCCTTGCATCGCTTGAAATAAGTGCAGAACGCCGAGCGGCTCATGCCCGCTTCCGCAGCGATGTCGTTCAGCGAGATAGTATGGACGTAGTGCGCCATGACGTATGCCGAGATTTGCTGTATCCGCCTCACATCCCGCTCGATGCGGATCGGGTGGCCGGCGAGCGTATGATCCGACGACGTAAAAACGATAGGCAACAGGCGAAGCATTTCGCATAGGCGGCCCAATTCGTCCATGCCGTTCATTCCGGCTAATATCTTGCGAAGGACGCGGGAGCTTTCCGGCCCGAACTTCAGCGCGTCGGTCGGGAAGACGATGTTTGTCAGCCGATTCCGCAATTCGGGAAACGCTTCCATGCATCGCTCCACCAACAAGTGGCTGAAAGCCATCATCAGATAGCGGACGCACCCGTCGCTGTCCGCCGAGTCCGGTGCGTACTCCCAGCGGTGAAGCATGGACGGTGGGATCAGCGCTACGTCACCTGCCGCAAAGGGCTGAAGCGTGTCGCCCGCCGTTCGATTTCCTTGTCCGTGAACCACGTAATACAGTTCCCACGCGTCGTGCCGGTGCAGCTTCGCCTCGATTCCTGTTTCGATCCGTTGGTCTATGAAGAAGAACGAGTGATTTTCCGCTTCGGGCAATTCATAAGGGATGGCGGTGTCTTCCATACATATAGAGATTCGGATTCGCTCGAATGCGAATATACGACAAATCTATGAAACGATATCGCAAATATGTGACAATAAGCGGGGCTAATTTTGCGATCGGGAACAAAAAGCATAACTTAAAAACATAACGTTATGGATTTCTACGAAGTATTGGAGAAACGCCGTACATGCCGCGATTTCTCCGATCGCGAAGTAAGCGACGAAATTCTTAAAAAAGTGATCGATGCGGCGTTCAAGGCCCCGACCAACGACCATCTGCGCCAGTTGGAGTTCATCGTGGTGCGTGGCCGTGAAAGCATTACGAAAGTGATCGCTCCGCTCGCCAAGAACATGGCGGCATTCAGAAAGCTTGTATTCGAGGTGGACGAATCCGGCGACAAGGACAAGATGGCGATGTTTGCCGATGCGCTGCCCAAACAGCAAAAAATGCTGATGGAGAGCGGACTGCTGATTATTCCGTTTTTCCGTCAGAAAACACACCCCTTGCTCAGGCCGGCAGAGCAAAGCTCGCTCAACTACTTCGCTTCGGCTTGGTGTGCGCTGGAGAACATGCTGCTCGCCGCCGCCAACGAAGGTCTGGGAGCGGCGTTTCATATCCCCGTAAGCGACGAGGCGGGCAAGATAAAGGAAATCGTGAATGCTCCCGAGGGGTATGAATTCATCTGCCTGCTCACGATAGGCTATCCTGCTGAGAACGCCCATATCTGCAAGCAGAAAGAGATTCGGACAGAGGATCGAATTCATAAGAATGTTTGGTAGCGGCTGCTGCGTATTCTCGGCAGGATGCGCAGAGGAGCCGGTCCGCACATGTCGTGCCGTTTGACGAAGGCATAGCAGGTTCCGGCTTGGCGGTCCGGTCGCCGAGTCCTTTCCTGCGCGCCCTTTCTGTCGGCGCTGTCGTTCGGACAAGTGCGGAAAAGTATCTTATCCTATCCAAAGATTCTCCGTAATTTTTTTGTTTTCGGGAAAATCGCTATCTTTGCAAGCCCGTTGAAGCGGGCATGGATCACATAAACAAACAAGTATTAATATCTTAAACCTTAAAAAAGTGGAGTCACTGAGCTACAAGACGATCTCCGCCAACGCCGCCAACGTCGACAAGCAATGGGTGCTGATCGACGCGACGGACGCGGTACTGGGCCGTCTCGCATCGCAGGTCGCGAAGATTCTGCGCGGCAAGAACAAGCCGAGTTTCACTCCTCACGTCGATTGTGGCGACAACGTCGTCATTATCAACGCCGAGAAGGTGAAGCTGACCGGCAACAAGCTTTCGGACAAGCAGTATGTCCGCCATTCGGGCTATCCCGGGGGCGTGCGGGTAACCACTCCTGCGGAGTACCTCAAGAAAAAGCCCGAATTCATCATCGAAAAAGCTGTCAAGGGCATGCTTCCCCGCACGCGTCTGGGCGCCGCTCAGCTGCGTAACCTGAAGGTGTATGCCGGGGCGGAGCATCCTCATGCTGCACAGGCCCCTAAGACCGTCAAATTAAACGAGATCAAGTAATGAGTATGGAAGTTGTAAATACCGTAGGACGCAGGAAAGCCGCTGTGGCTCGCGTTTACGTGAAACCCGGCAAGGGGAACATTACGATCAACCGGAGGCCTTTGGCCGCTTATTTTCCGCTGGAGATTTTCCAGTACGTCGTAAAGCAGCCGCTGCTGGTTACGAACACCGCTGAGAATTTCGACATCACCATCAATCTCGATGGCGGCGGAATCAAAGGTCAGGCCGAGGCTGCCCGTCTCGGAATCGCGCGCGCGCTGTGCGAAATCGACGCCGAAATGCGTCCGGTTCTGAAGAAGAGCGGCTTCATGACGCGCGACCCGCGCGAGGTGGAGCGTAAGAAACCCGGTCAGCCCGGCGCACGTCGCAAGTTCCAGTTCAGCAAGCGTTAGTTTCCTGTCTTGCGTTCGCGGAAAGCACAGCGAGGGATCAAATGGCGGAGACTGCGCCCGAGGCGTGCTACTCCGGTGTTGCCCTGCTGCGGAAAATCGCGGGGATTGTCCCGTACACTACCGCCGCGATTGATGTAAAGAGAATTTTAATCAGAAGATTTAACGATCAGAAAAAATGTCAAGAACTGATTTTAATCAATTACTGGAGGCCGGCGCCCATTTCGGTCACCTGAAAAGAAAGTGGAATCCCAAAATGGCTCCCTATATCTTCATGGAGAAGAACGGGATCCACATCATCGATCTGCACAAGACCGTCGCCAAGATCGACGAGGCTGCCGCAGCCCTCAAGCAGATCGCCAAGAGCGGCCGTCGCGTACTTTTCGTAGCGACGAAGAAGCAGGCCAAGGATGTCGTGGCGGAGACGGTTGCCGCCGTGAATATGCCTTATGTGACCGAACGCTGGCCGGGCGGTATGCTTACGAACTTCCCTACCATACGCAAAGCCGTCAAGAAAATGGCTACCATCGACAAATATACGGCCGACGGTACCTACGATAACTTTTCCAAGAGAGAAAAACTCCAGATCGCCCGTCAGCGCGCCAAGCTGGAGAAGAACCTCGGATCGATCGCCGATCTGACCCGTCTTCCCGCCGCCTTGTTCGTCGTCGACGTGCAGAAGGAAGCCAATGCGGTGAAAGAGGCCAAGCGCCTGAACATCCCTGTGTTTGCCATGGTTGATACTTGTTGTGATCCGACGGATATCGATTATGTGATTCCGGCAAACGACGATGCCGCCAAGTCCATCGCAGTGGTTCTCGAAGCCGTAACGGCCGCTATCGGCGAAGGTTTGGCCGAGCGCAAGCTGGAGAAAGAGAAAGAGGCTGCCGAGGCTCCCAAGAAGGAGGAGAAGGAGGCCAAGCCCCGCATCCGCAAGGCCGTCAAGGCCGAGTCCGCCAAGGCGGAGGCCCCTGTCGGGGAAGCCAAGGCGGAAGCTCCCGCCTCGGAGGCCAAGGCCGAGCCCGAAACCGCTGAAGCGCCTGCAGTCGAAGCCGCTGCCGAGTAATTGTTGATTGTCGATTAAAAATTCGAAGACCTATGGAAATAAAAGCTGCTGATGTGGCCAAGCTCCGCAAGATGACCGGAGCGGGCATGATGGACTGCAAGAAAGCGCTGATCGAGGCCGAGGGCGACTATGCCAAGGCTCAGGATATCATCCGCGAGAAGGGCAAGCTGGTCGCTGCCAAGCGCGCCGACCGTTCGGCTACCGAAGGGGTCGTCGTGTCGAAGATCGTCGGCGGGAAGGGTTATATGCTTTGCCTCGCCTGCGAGACCGATTTCGTTGCGAAGAATTCCGAATTCTCGGCTACGGCTAACGAGATTCTCGAAATCGCCGTCAAGGCCGATGCCGCCGATCTCGAAGCGCTGAAAGCCGTGAGCGTGGAGGCGGGCCGGACCGTGGCCGACAAGGTGACCGAGAAGTCGGGACAGACCGGCGAGAAGGTCGAACTGGTATACTATGCCAAGATCGAGGCGCCGATGTGCGTGACCTACATTCATACGAACCATAAGCTGGGCGTGCTGGTCGGCTTCAACAAGGAGATCGCCATGGAAACGGCCAAGGATGTGGCCATGCAGGCTGCCGCTATGGCTCCCATTGCGATCGACCGGGGCGACTGCGATCCGGCTGTCGTCGAAAAGGAGCGCGAAATCGGCCGCGAGCAAGCCCGTTTGGACGGTAAGCCCGAGGCCATGCTCGACAAGATTGCCGAGGGCAAGGTGAACAAGTTCCTGACCGAGAATACGCTGCTCAACCAGCCTCTCGTGAAGAACAACAAGATTTCGGTCGGCGCCTACATCAAGCAGGCCGACGCCGAAGCCACCGTGGTCGCCTACAAGCGTTTCTCGCTGAACGATTAAGGCTTGTTTGTAGCGGAAAACCGCTTCGGAACGTAAAGGAGGACGGAACATGAACATGTCCCGTCCTCCTTCGCTTTTCGCCTGTCTTCGCCGGGAACGCACCATCGAATTGCCATGTCGATGGGAGCGCGCGGGACTTCGATGGCGTACGTTCGCGGCAGATATCCTTGAGTTGAAACCGTGCAGAAATAAAAAAACGCGGCTGACACATGGCTCAATCGCCGCAAAAGCGATTAGCTACATCCCGGTCCGAGCGCGGAGCCTCGGTATTCTCGTTTTTTTCGCCGACCCGGGGTGGAACCGTCTGCCGGAATTCCCGTCGGCGGGAAAACCGGTCGAATTTCCGGAGAAGACTAAGAAACGGGCTTCTTATTTGATTTCGTAGAGTCCGATATGTCCGGAAAAAGTTTTAATTTTGAACCGAGTTCCGTACGTCCGGTGGTTTCCGGCAAGGAACGTTGAACGAGATGAAAATGACGCTGAAACGCGCGAATTGGGCATGTTTGCTGGCATTCGTCCTGATATTCGCCGCCTGTAAGAAGGAAAAGGAGGAGGAGGTCGTACCCGAGCCGATCGTCGGCGTGACGGTCGAAAACGGCGATGCGGACGTGACGATCGACCAGCAGGAGAAAAGGATCGATGTGACGTTCTATGCCTACTGCGATCTGAGCGAGGTGCTGGTGTCTTTCGACCTGATCGAGGGAGCGCAGATGTTCATCCCTTATCTGAAAGATACCGTCTACATGGACCTGTCGAAGGAGAAGGGGGCTACCGTAGCGGCCCGTGTTGACGGGCAAACGGTCGTGTATACGATGTTCGCGACGATAGAATATGCTCTCGCGGGAGTTCAGGTCAAGGCGGGGGATGTCGACGGAGAGGTCACGCTCTATCGGGAGGATCGGGTGGTACGCGTTGTTTTTGACCGGCCCGTCGATCTGAGCCGTGTCGACGTGACTTTCCTGCTCGGTGCATCCGGCACGTTGGTCGATCCGCAGTCCAATCCGGTCACGATGGACCTGACTGAGCCGGCGCGGTTCACGGTCGCTTCCGAGCGTGCCGGGGAGACCGTCTATACGATCGAGGCCGAAATCGATATGGGGTTCGTCGTTCCCGACGGGTGGACGGAGGTCAAGGATTACGAATTGCCGTATTACATGCGTCTTTATCGTGCCGACGATCTGGCGGGGGCCGAGGCTTATGCTCTGGTGGCCGATACGAATGCCGTGTTTACGGTGACCGGAGGAGGCGTCATGCAGCAGGCTACGATGCCCGAGTATTACGAGCGGAACTCTTCCTCCGTCGCTTTGATCAACGGCGGTACGGGGGACGACCTGCTGGTTGTCGACGGAATGCTCGTTCAGGGAAAAACCGACACGACGTATGCCGCGGCGGGAGCGGCGGCCGGAGACACCTGTCTGATCGGCGATGCGGAGGTTCGGGACGGGAAAGCATATATCGGCGGAAGCGAGGCTCGCTATGCCATGGCGGCCCGGAGCGTTCTGATCCGTGACGGCGTGGAGATTTCCGTCGAGACGGAGGAGGAGCTTGCAGCCCGTTCGGCGATGGGTGTGACGTCCCGGGGCGATATCGTGCTGATGATATGTTCCGCATCCGCTCTTCAGGGCGGAGTGGGAGCGGAGACCGTTCGCGACGCGATGGCCGGTTTCGATTGTACCGATGCCGTCGAGCTGGAGGGCGGAGCCGCTGCCTGCCTTTTCTTAGACGGAGAGCGGTTGCTTCCCTCGGTCGGAGAGTATGTGCCGCTCAGTTGCGTCGGCCTGCTGAGATAGCTTGCCGTCGGGGACGGGGCGGGCTCGAATCCTTGGCATACATGCTCGAAAACTGGGCGTAGACATCGATAAGTTACTTATTTCGCAGCCCGACAACGGCAGGTGGGCGTTCGAGATCGCCGACTGTTTGATCCGCTCGGGCCATGACCGGTATCATCGTGATCGACTCCGTGACCGCGCTGACGCCCAAGGCCGAGATCGAGGGCGAGACGGGCGAGTCGAAAATGGGGCTCCAGGCCCGGCTGATATCTCAGGCGCTGCGCAAACTGACTGCCGGTATCGGTAAAAACCGCACGATCCGCATTTTCATCGACTGACTGCCGTTAGGCCGAATATCGAGGGCGTTGCGATGGCTCGGCGGCTCGTCTTGCCGTTCGATGACCGGCAGACGTTTTACCGTGCCGGCTGAGGGCGGTACGCTGTTTCCTGCGGTCCGGCAGGCTGGGAATATCCGTTTCCGGCAGTCCGAAACATGCTATCGTCCCGAAATATTTTCAGAAAAGCGGAATGCTTCGGACGCTTTGCGTCCGGTTGGGCATTTCCGTTCGCGTTCCGGTTTGCGATCTGGTGAAACGGGGAGCCATGCCGGCCTGCGCGGGCGTTATTCTTATCCGACGTTTTCCACTTGTTTCAGTTCGACATACCACAGATAGCCTCTGACCGTCCGGTAGCCCATTCGCCCGAGCAGTCGCATGTACTCCTCGACTTGACGGGTATGCCGGTTGTGTTTTTTGAGACCGAATTTGTAGTCGATGACAACGGCTTCCGCTCCTTTGGTCAGCACGCGGTCGGGCCGGCGGGTCGATCGCTCGCCCGGGACGACGATGTCGTGTTCGTTGCGCACGACGCTCCAGCTGCCGTCGAACCACGATGCGACGATCGGATCGGAAAAGGCCTCGGACAGCAGTTCCCGGATTTTTCCCGCTTCGTTTCGCGATACGGCTCCTTCGGCCAGCATGGCTTCGAGCTGCCGGTCGATCTGCGGCTTGTCGGCCGCGTTCTCGAGCAGTTTGTGCATCAGAATGCCGTAGTTACGCGGAGAGAGTGGCGCGTGAGCGTCTCCGTCCTCGAAATAGCGTTGCGAGTCGAGCCGGAATCTCAGCCGCGCACCGATTCGCCGGGTAGGATAGGAGGCGACGGGTTCCGGCTCCCGATGCTCCGTATGCAACGGCCGTTCCGGAGTTCCGAAGCGAAAAAAGCGTCCCGCATCGTCTTGGACGACGCTTCCCCTCGTTTCGCCGATTGCGGCGCTTCCGTCGTCCGCGCATTGGATCGCGCTCATGACCAGGCTGCCGATCCGCTGCGTCTCTTTGCCGCCTCGGGGAATCTGGATGTGCAGTTCCTGCTCGGCCCTCGTCGCGGCCACGTAGAATAGGTTGATGTTGTCGATGTGCGAGAAGACCGTTTCGGTATAGAATTCCTCGGCGAAGGCGGACTCTCCGATCAGTTTGCTCCAGCCCAGCGGCATGTGTTTCAGCGAGTCGAACGGCTTTTCGTCGGTCCTGCCCCAGATCAGGCTGCCTGTTTTGGGTTGCAGGCTCCAGTCGCAGTCGGGGAGGACGACCGCTTTGTACTGCAATCCCTTGGCCTTGTGGATCGTGATGACCGTAATGGCGTTGCGGTTGCGGGGAAGGCTGATCGACTGGGCGGCTCCCGTCTCGTCCCACCATTTGAGGAACAGCGGCAAGTCGGCGATTCTCGACGTGCTGAAGGCGTGTACCTGCTCTTGCATGGCCTGAATGTAGGCGATGTCCCGGACTTTCTCGTTCAGACGGTAGTGCAGGACCGTTTCTTCGAATGCCTCCTCGATCGACATCAGGCCGAGCGATTCGATGAATGCCTGCTCGCTTTCGGTCAGCGGCTGCTCGACCGGATTTCCCAGGTAGAGATTGTATACGGCGCGCTTGACCGGCTCGTCGCTGCCTGCGGCGAGCCGGAATACGGAGGCGATGAATCCGGCCGTGTCGCTGTGGCCGATCTGAAGCGCTTCCTGCGTTACGACGTCATAGCAGTAGGGAGATTCCAGATGAGTCGATTTGTAGTCGAGCAGCTGTTGCGCTACGGCCGCGCCCTGCGGATTGGTCCGCACGAGTACGGCGATGTCTCCGGCTGCGAAGCCCCGGCTTTGCAAATCTTCGACCGTGCGGATCAACAGCGGCGGATCCGGCTGCTCGCCCTTCTCGTATTCTCGTACGGTCACGTATCCCGCTTCGCGCGTTTTGCTGCACCGTTGCCTTTGGTCTCGGTATGCTTCCGAGAGCATGTCGCTCAGTTCGTCGCGCCGCCCGGGTGAAAGACGGCCGTTTTCGGCCGCTTCTTGTATCATCCGGTTCAGGCGGTCGTTGTCGAGCTGCACGCATGCTTCGATCAGGCTGTTGTTGAACTCGACGACCGTCTTTTCGCTTCGGTAGTTCGTGTTGAGCGACGTGGTCCGCGTGTCTTTGAACCGCGAGGCGACCTGACGGCCCAGAATCCGCCAGTCTCCGCCCCGCCAGCGGTAGATCGACTGCTTGACGTCGCCCACCAGCAGCACCGGTTCGTCCTCGGATTGCGCGACCGCGTTTTCGAGCAGCGGGACGAAATTGCTCCACTGACCCTGCGAAGTGTCTTGAAACTCGTCGATCATGAAACGGGAGAACGTATTGCCGACCTTCTCGTAGATAAACGGCGCGTCGTTGTCTCCCATCAGCTTGCCGAGGATCGCGTTGGTTTCCGAAATCGGTACCAGGTTCTGCTCCGTGCAGATTTCGGCTACTTTCTCCGACAGGTCGTCGAGCAGCGCGAAGCTGCGGTAGTTGGCCGAGAGCAGCCGGGCCGTATTCAGGAAGCGGATGTTGTCGTCGTAGATCGAGCAGAGCTTGGCCAGCAGTCGTCTGAGGGTCGGCACGACGCTCCGTGCCGCTTCTTTCCGGGAGCTTCGGGCCGTAACCCATTTTTCCTCCGATTCGAGGGCGTCGAGCACTCGCTTGCCGTAGGGGGCGATCGTTCCGTCGGCCGTCTTGACGAAATAGCCGACGCATCCGCCTCGGCCATAGGCGAAGTTTTCGGCGGCCAGTCCGGCCGAATCGATGACGGCCAGAGCCTCGGCCGCCGTTTTTTTCATTTCGTTTTCGATCCGGCGGCTCCGGGCGACTGCCGCCGAAACGATGCGCGACAACTCTTCGCGCGATGCCTTCTCGCCGGATACCGCGCGGTATCGTTCTCCGAACAGCTCGCGGCCCAGTTGCGAAATTTCGCCGCGGATGTCCCAGCGACCGTCCGTGTCGATCTTTTCCTCCACGAAGTGCAACACCCAGTCGCGCAGCGCGCGGTCGACGGCGATGCGGTCGATCAGCCGGTCCGTCGCGCTGTCGAGGATCGAATCCGTCTGGAGCTCCAGATTGAAGTTCAGATCGATCCCGAGTTCCTTGATGAACGAGCGGATGATCCGCTGGAAAAACTTGTCGATCGTCAGGACCGTAAAACGGCTGTAGTCGTGCAGTATCTTCGTGCGCGCGTCCGCCGCGCGCCGGCGGATCGTCTGTCCGTCGAGCCCCAGATCGCGTTCCAGATCGCCCATGTAGCCGCTCGGGCTGCCGTTGGCCAGCGCGTTGAGTTCTCCGACGATACGCTGCTTCATTTCTTCGGTGGCCTTGTTCGTAAACGTGACGGCCAGAATGTGGCGGTACAGCTGCGGCGAGTCGATCACGCTGCGTATGTATTCGTAAGCCAGCCGGTAGGTTTTTCCCGATCCGGCCGAGGCTTTCAGTATTTTCACTTTTCCCATGTAACAAAAGGAAACTAATCGACGTTAAAGATAAAGAAAAGATTGCCAAGCCCGCATAAAATAGTATATTTGTCATCAGGAATGCGGCCGGTTATCCGGGCCCGTTTCGGCCGGGGGCGGCGCGGAACGGGCATAAACGGTTGACATGCCGCTTTTCGCTCAAAACGGAAAAATCGACAGCCATGAAAAAGATGTTCGTAACGGTCGCCTGCGCCTTGCTGTCGCTCGCGGCTTTCGCTCAGCAAAGCGTCAAAAGCGACGAGGGCAAGCCTTTGGTATTCAGCAAGGCCGAGTTTGTCGGCAATCTGACCGTGCGGATGATTCGTTCCGATACGGCGCGGATCGAGATCAAGCAGAGCCAGTCCGAGAGCAACCGGCTGGACTGGGGGGTCAAGGACGGTAATCTGTTTGTCAAACTGAAGCCCGGCATGAACGGTAAGGCCAGCAGTGCCGAGGTCGTGCTTTATTACGACAGCCTGCAGGCGTTGAAAGCGTCCGCCGCGAACGTGGCCGTCGAAGGTCCGGTCTGCTGCGAAGTGCTGAGCGTCGATCTGGCGGCAGGCGCCACGCTCGGCATGGATGTGGCTACGACCGACCTGTACATGAAGGTGGCAGGGAATTCGGCCGCCGACATAACCGGCACGACGAAGTACTATACGCTTTTCGCGACGAGTAAGGCCAAGGTCGACAGCCGGACGCTCGAGGCGATGGATGTTCGCGTCGAGGCGGCCTCGGGGGCCGAAGCTTACGTCTGCGCGACCGAGCGCCTGCAAATGACCAGCGACACGGGAGCCGCGATTTTCTACCGGGGAGAGCCTTCGATCGTCCGTTCCTCCGCGAAAATGATGGGCACGATCAACAGCATCGGCCAATAGGCTCCCATGCGATTTGACTTGGACCGTACCCGTATGTGCCGTTTCCTGAACCGAAACGGCACATACGGTTTATGCGACCGCACCCGATGAAAGGCTTTATATCCGAACTGGCAGAAAGACTGTACGACCGCTACGGCGACGAGGTTTCGTCGCTGCGCATGGTGTTTCCGAGCCGCCGGGCCCGGCTTTTTTTCAGCGATGCGCTCGCCTCGGTGGCTCGGCGTCCGTTGTGGCAGCCCCGTTTCGAGAGTTTGGGGGAAATCATGGAGCGGGTGGCCGGGATGTGCTTGAGCGATGAGATCAAGCTCGTTACCGAGCTTTACAAAGTCTACTCCCGCTATCACGACGAAAGTTTCGACGCGTTTTATTTTTGGGGCGGCATGCTGCTGGCCGATTTCGATCAGATCGACAAGTACCTGATCGATGCCGGCATGCTTTTCTCCAATATGGGCGACCTGAAAGCACTCGAGAGCGACCGCTCCTATCTGACTGCCGAACAGATCGAGGTGATCGCCCGTTTCTGGCGAAGCTTCGGGCTCGAAAGCGAGTTTTCCGAGGAAAAAGAGCGTTTTATGACGATTTGGAGAAGCATGGCCGACGTCTATCACGGTTTCCGCGATCGTCTGCGCGAGCAGGGGCTCGCTTACGAGGGCATGATTCACCGCGAGGCCGCCGAGCGCCTTTCGGGAGAGGAGGCCGTCGAATGGTCCGACGATCCGCAGGCGCGCTATGTCGTGGCGGGATTCAACGCGCTGTCGGAGTGCGAGAAACGGCTTTTCCGCCGGATGTACGGCAGCGGCAGGGTCGAGTTTTACTGGGACTACGACGATTATTACGTCGGTAATCCCGATTACGAGGCGGGCCTGTTTCTGCGCGAGAATATCCGGAATTTCCCTTCTCCTTCCGGCGAGCGTCTCTCCTGCGACCGCTTCCGCCGGCCGAAGCGGATCGAAATCGTGTCGGCCCCGTCCGACAGCATGCAGTGCAAGTACGTGCACGAGTTTCTGAGCGGACTGATCGAGCGCGGCATACGGCCCGGCAAGCAGACCGCCATTGTGCTGACCGACGAGTCGCTGTTGCTGCCCGTACTCTATTCGATTCCCGAGCAGATCGAGCAGGTCAATGTGACGATGGGCTATCCGTTGCGCCAGACGATGGCCTATTCGTTCGTCGAGCGGCTCGTCGAGCTTCAGAGTCGCAGAAAGCCGGGCCGCGACGGCGAGCCGATGTACTATCACAGCGATGTGACCGGATTGCTTCTGCATCCCTATGTCCGGGCCTGCGACCCGGCGGCAGCCGGGCTTGCGGCCGAGATACTGCGCCGGCAGTCGATCTACGTGCGCCGGAGCATGCTCGTTCCGGGCTCGGTGATCGATCCGCTGTTCGCGCCGGCAGGCTCATGGCAGGAGCTTTCCGCATATATCCGCGACTCGCTGTCGCTGGTGATCCTGCATGCCGCGTCGGCAGACGATGTCCGGCAGCGGAGGGAGTTTTTCTCGGTGATCGTCGACCGGATCTGCCGGCTCGAGAACTCGCTCGCCGGGAGCGGTCTGGAGGTCACGACACCTGTCTTCGCCTCACTGCTGCGCAAAATGCTGCAGGATGTGCGCATCCCTTACGAGGGCGAGCCGCTTTCCGGCGTGCAGATCATGGGGATACTCGAGACGCGCAACCTCGATTTCGAGCATGTGCTCGTGCTGTCGGTCAACGACGACACCTTTCCCGGCAACCGGGCGGTTTCGTCTTCGTTCATTCCCTACAATCTGCGGTATGCCTACGGCTTACCGACTCCGCAGCACCACGAGGGCGTCTATGCCTACTATTTCTACCGGTTGCTACAACGGGCGGAGACCGTCCACCTGGCCTACTGCTCGCGCAGCGACGACAAGCGTACGGGCGAGCCCAGCCGCTATGTCTATCAGTTGGAGTACGAGTCGCCGCACCGGCCGCTGAGGCGCGCGATCCGGCTCGGCGTGAATTTGACGAAGACGGAACCCGTCTCGGCCTCGAAAACCGGACGTACCGCGCGTATTCTGGAGGAGTATCTCGACGGGGGAGGGCGCTCCCTGTCGCCGACGGCCTTTTATCAGTATGTCGAATGTCCTTTGAGATTCTATTTCCGTCATGTGGCGGGATTGAAGCCGGTCGAGGAGATCGCTGAGGAGGTCGACCTGCCGATGTTCGGCACGATACTGCATCGGGCCATGGAGTTGCTCTACATGCCGTTGCTCGGCGATCCAAGCCCGCAGCGGACCATCGCTTCCCTGCCGGGTACGCCGGCCGTAAAGGAGGCGGTCGTGCGGGCCGTGAACGAGGAGTACTTGCAGGACCCGAAAGCTACCGAGGAGGAGTACGGCGGGAGCGTGCTGCTGGTGCGAGACGTCGTCCGCAAGTATATCGATTCCTGCATATTGCCTTACGACGCTTCGCAACGGGGGTATGCCGTCGAGCGTCTCGAGGCGCCGGTCGAGTATCGCGTCCCGCTCGAGCGGGACGGCCGTGTCCGGTCGGTGGGTTTCGCCGGCAAGGCCGACCGGATCGACCGGCTTTCGGACGGAGCGCTGCGCGTGGTGGACTACAAGACGGGTAAGCCTCACAACTGTTTCCGCGACGTCGCCGCGCTGTTTTCTTCTGTTGCTGCCGAGCGGAGCCCGGCTGTTTTGCAGACTTTGCTCTATGCGATGATGCTGTCGCAGTCCGAAAACTGCGACGTGCAGCCGGCGCTTTATTACGTCCGCTCGATGCAGGACGAGCGCTTTTCGCCTCTGCTCGTCGAGGGCGACCGTCCGGTACTTCGTTTCTCGGACTATCGTGAGTCGTTGAACGGGCATCTGCAGAAAACGCTCTCGGAACTGTTCGACTTTTCCAAGCCGTTCGAGCAGTGCGAGGACCGTTCGGTATGCGCCTACTGCGATTTCCGCGAGATATGCCGCAGATGAGTAAAAGAGCGGTTATTATGGTATTTGAATGATGGAAAATATCGTTTTCAAACCGAAAAAGCCCTGTACAAAGACTATCGTAACGGCGGTGATCGCGTTGCCGGCTTTCGTCGCGGCGATTTGGATCGCGACGCGTTGAACGGAAGGCGGTAGAGGTTTTACCCGTTGGTACGGAAATCCGAGTGATCGCATAACAAGCACCCGGACCCTCTGAGGCCCGGGCGCTTCCTAATTATTTACGCAGCGCAGGTATCGGCCCGGCTTCGTTCAACGGGCGGATATCTGGCCGTGCGGACCGAATTTGTCCGTCAGGAAATCGACCGCCGGTTCGGATTCCGTACGTTGAGCATGGCCGCTGCCGCGTTGACGGCCTGTCATTTCGGACAGGTTGCGATCCCCGTTCCCGTCGATCGCCCGCTCGGTCTTCTCGCTATCCGATCGTGCGTAGCCAAACGAAATTCGTCACGCGCTGAAAGAGCCGGAAAGCCGACGTGGACCTCTCAAATGACCGTTTCATTAGCGGAAGCATTCCGGTGCAAGCGCCGACTCGTATCGATCGGCGTCGGGCACGGCGTGTCCGCGTCACGACCTCGGGCTACAGCACTCCCTCCGATCGTGTCGGCAGCCGGTTTCGTTCCCGAACCGGCTGCCGTCTGCTGCATAGCGTTTTCCCGTTCTTGTCCGGACTCCGGATTCCTGATTCAGTTGATGCTCATCATCTCCCGGTACTTGGGCAGAGGCCACAGCTCGTCGTCGACGATCAGTTCCAACTTGTCGATATCGTGGCGTATCTTGTCCAGATAGGGCTGCACCTCCTCGGAGTAACCGGTGGCCCGGGCGACGATGTCGTCCATGGCATTGTACTTCTTGCGGGCATCGACCATATGGTAGGTGTTCTCGCGGATCGCCTTGACGTACCGGGCGATTTTGCGGATCGTCCGGATTTCCTCGGCGGCCATGTCGGCATACTCGTCGGGAAGAATGTCCTTAAGTCCCTTGACGTTCTGGATCAATATGTTTTGGTAGCGGATCGCCGTCGGAACGATATGGTTCGCCGCCAGGTCGGCCAGTACGCGCGATTCGATCTGGATTTTCTTGACCAGATTTTCCATGTTGATCTCGTAACGGGCGTGCAGTTCGGCCTCGTTGAAGATACCGTGCTTCTCGAACAGCGCGATCGCATCCTTGCGGACCGAGACCTTGAACGCGTCGGGCACGCTGCCGATGCTCTCGATCCCGCGCTCGGCCGCCTCGCGCAGCCATTCGGCGCTGTATCCGTTTCCCTCGAAACGGATGTTTTTCGATTCGATGATGTATTTGCGGATGATTTGCAGAATGGCCTCGTCCTTTTTGATACCCTTGGCGATCAGCTTGTCGACCTCTTCCTTGAATTGCGTCAGCTGCTCGGCGATCGCGGTGTTGATGACGATCAGCGGGGCGGCGCAGTTGTTCGACGAGCCTGTCGCGCGGAACTCGAACCGGTTACCCGTGAACGCGAAAGGCGAGGTGCGGTTGCGGTCCGTGTTGTCGAGCAGGATATTGGGTATCTTGCCGATGTCGAGTTTGATCTCGGTTTTTTCGTCGGGCGTCATCTTCTTCTCGCTTACGCGCTGTTCGAGCGAGTCGAGCACGGCCGACAGCGTCGAGCCCGTGAAAACCGACATCACGGCCGGAGGGGCCTCGTGGGCTCCCAGCCGGTGCGAATTCGACTGCGTGGCGATCGAGGCCATGAACAGGACGCCGAACTTGTGCGCGGCCATGATCGTATTGACGAAGAAGGCCAGAAACTGAATGTTGTTCTTCGGAGTCTTGCCCGGGGCCAGCAGATTGACGCCCGTATTCGTGCACAGCGACCAGTTGCAGTGCTTGCCCGATCCGTTGACGCCCAGAAACGGCTTTTCGTGGAACAGCACTCTCAGTTTGTGCCTGAGTGCGACGCGTCGCATGATGGTCATCAGCAGCGTGTTGTGGTCGACGGCGATGTTCGCTTCCTCGAACATCGGAGCGCATTCGAACTGGTTGGGCGCCACTTCGTTGTGCCGGGTCTTGAGCGGAATGCCGAGCCGGTAGGCTTGCTGCTCGAAGTCCTTCATGAATTCGAGTACCCGGTCGGGGATCGCTCCGAAATAGTGGTCGTCGAGCTGCTGGTCCTTGGCCGCGATATGGCCCATCAGCGTCCGTCCGGTCTGCATCAGGTCGGGACGGGCCAGAAACAGCGCCTCGTCCACCAAAAAATACTCCTGTTCCCAGCCCAGCGTCACGTTCACCTTGTCGACGTCCTTGTCGAAATACTGGCATACCTCGACGGCAGCCTTGTCGACCGCCGTCAGCGATTTCAGCAGCGGGGTTTTGAAGTCGAGCGCTTCGCCCGTATAGGCGATGAATATGCTGGGAATACAGAGCGTCTTGTCGAGTATGAATGCCGGCGAGGAGGGGTCCCATGCCGAGTAGCCCCGGGCCTCGAACGTATTGCGCAGCCCTCCGTTCGGGAAGCTCGATGCGTCGGGCTCCTGCTGTACGAGCAGCTCGCCCTTGAACGTTTCGAACGAGCCTCCGCCCCACATGGGCTCGAAAAAGGCGTCGTGCTTTTCGGCCGTCGAGTCGTTCAGCGGCTGGAACCAGTGCGAGTAGTGGGTCGCGCCTTTCTCCATGGCCCACGTCTTCATGCCTTGCGCGACTTGGTTGGCGATCTTGCGGTCGATCCGACGTCCTTCGTCGATCGCGTCGCATAGGCTTTCGTAAGCCTCCTTGGAAATATACTGCCGCATTTTCTCGCGGTCGAAGACGTCGGCTCCGAAATAGTCGGAGATTTTCTTGTCCGAAAGCTCGGGCTCGATCGGTTCCCTGCGCGATATTTCGCCGAGGGCTTTGAAACGTAGTGTGGCCATGTGAGTCGTTTGGTTAGAAAATGAACTACTGACGGCAAAATTAGTAAATATTTCGATTGTGCCCTACGGAAATACGGGGCGTGAGAGAAAAGTTCCTGTTTTTGTGCGAAGACCCCCTGTCAATCGAATGACTGCATGCCCGTTTGGGCTATTTTGACGATTTTCTGATACTCCTCGTAGTCGAGCTCCATGAAGAAATAGTGGATCGGGTCGACTCGCATGCCGTTGTGCCGGATTTCATAGTGCAGGTGCGGAGCGAGCGACAGGCCCGTGTTGCCCGACTGGGCGATGATGTCGCCCCGACGGACGCGGTCGCCCCGGCGCGCGTAGATTTTGCCTAAGTGGCTGTATACGGTTTCGTATCCGTTTCCGTGGTCTATGACCACCGTGTTGCCCGAAGAGGTGCGCTTGGTGATAATCTCCTTGATGCGTCCGTCGGCGGTGGCGAATACGCGCGAACCTTCGCTGACCGTGTAGTCGACTCCCTGATGGGCCGCGAGACTTTTGTAAAACGGGTGGATGCGCATGCCGTAGGAGGCGGTGAGCAGCGTGAGCTCCTTGTTGATGACGGGCTGTATGGCCGGGATGTTGTCGAACCGGTCCTTGAGCGAGTCGGCGGCCTGTTCGAGCGTTGCGAGGGTGAAAAGCTGCTCGCTGCCGCGTTTCTCGAACGAGCGGAGTTTTTCGAGGAAAAGCTTGCCGAGCTCCTTGTTCGACTTGGTCAGCAGCTTTTCCTGAGCCTCCCACTTCTTTTTTTCGAAATCGGTATCGAAATTATAGGGGTCCGACTCGAACAGGGTCCGGAACACGCCCCGGTCCCGGTCGATGACGTTCATCAGCACTTTCTCTACCGTGTCGTAGCGTCGGCTGAGCGAGTCGTACTGTTGCCTGAGCATTCGGGTCGAATGCTTCATTTCGTATTCCAGCGGCGTGTCGAAAAAGATCGAGAACGCAAGGTAGTAGAGTACGGCCATTCCGGTCCACGCGAATGCGTGAACCACACCGCGCAGAAATTTTTTCTTGAAATTCTCGCGTTGCTCCTGCCAGCGGGGCACGAGGTCCTTGAAGCGGGTCGGTCGGCTATTCTCGCTCATGGTCTTATTCCGTTTCATAGGTGGTCGCCCGTGCCGACTCGATGATCTTTTCGAATTCGGCCTCGGTCATATCGCGGCTGAAGTAGTTGATCGGGTCGACGTGCTGGCCCCGGTAGATTACCTCGTAGTGCAGGTGCGGTCCGGTCGAGCGTCCGGTGCTGCCGACCTCTCCGATCAGCTCGCCGCGCTTGACTTTCTGTCCCGGAGAGACGAGTATCTTGCTCAGGTGCGCGTAACGGGTCTTATAACCGAAGCCGTGGTCGATCAGCACCTGCAGCCCGTATCCGCGCACGCCCTCGTTATTGAATGCGACCGTGCCGTCTCCGGTCGCGTAGACCGGATTGCCTGTCCGTCCGCCCAGATCGATGCCCTGATGTCCCGAGATGCGTCCCGATATCGGATGCACGCGCGAGCCGAACGCGCCGATGTGTCCGCGCAGGTTCCTCCGGTCGATCGGCCAGATCGCGGGGATCGCGTCGGCCATCAGCTCCTTGCTTTTGGCCATGACCTCAAGCTGGTCGAGCGATTTCGACTCCTGATACAGCAGCCTCGTCATCCGGTCCAGCTCGAGCCACGTACCGATCATCTGCGGGGCGTACGGATCGTCCTTCATGCTGCCGTATTTCGCGGCGGGGTAGGGCGTGTAGACGCCGTGCACACTCAGCGAGTCGACGCCGAACAGCGAGCGGTAGACCCGGTTGTCCCGGTGGCGCAGCTCGTCGAGTTTGGCGGTCGCCGCTCGGATTTTGTCGCCGAGCATTTCGTACTGGAGCATCAGTTCGTTGTTTCGCTCGCTGATACGATACATTTTCGGAGTATAGAAAAAGAACGAGAACAGCAGGTTGGCGATCGAGGCCAGAATGAATCCGACCAGTATTTTCCTCAGGATGCGGTAGAACCGGATGCGCAACGGGATGGCGATCACCTCGTAGGTCAGCGTCTGCGGATTGAATTTGTATCGTTTTTTCGCCATTTCGTTAATTCTGCCCCCGGAAGTACGCAAAATTAGACCAAATTGCTTAATTTTGCAACCTCTATGGATTAACGAACAAGGGTATTCAGTTAGTATAACTCGATTATGGATTCCAATCAGATTCGGGAGACGTTTCTCGATTTTTTCCGCAGCAAGGGCCATCGGATCGTTCCCTCGGCACCGATGGTCGTCAAGAACGACCCTACGCTGATGTTCACCAATGCCGGCATGAACCAGTTCAAGGATCTGTTTCTGGGCAACAGCCCGATCCGGGACCGCCGGGTGGCCGATTCTCAGAAATGCCTGCGCGTTTCGGGCAAGCATAACGATTTGGAGGAGGTCGGCCTCGACACCTATCACCATACGATGTTCGAGATGCTCGGCAACTGGTCGTTCGGCGACTATTTCAAAAAGGAAGCGATCTCTTGGGCATGGGAACTGCTCGTTGACGTGTACGGACTGCCCAAGGAGCGGCTGTACGCGACGATTTTCGAAGGCAGTCCCGAGGAGGGTATCGAGCGGGACGACGAGGCTTACGGATATTGGAAACGGTTCTTGCCCGAAGATCACATCATTCTGGGCAATAAGCACGACAATTTCTGGGAGATGGGCGATACCGGTCCCTGCGGCCCTTGCAGCGAGATACACTACGACCTGCGGAGCGACGAGGAGCGTCGCGGGCTGGACGGGCGCGAGCTGGTCAATAAGGGACACCATCTGGTTATCGAGATATGGAATCTGGTGTTCATGCAGTTCAACCGCAAGGCCGACGGACGGCTCGAACCGCTGCCGGCCCGCCATGTCGATACGGGCATGGGCTTCGAGCGGCTGTGCATGGTATTGCAAGGCAAACAGAGCAACTACGACACGGATGTCTTCCAGCCGACGATCGGCCGGCTGGGCGAGATGTGCGGCCGTCGCTACGGCGACGATCCGAAGACCGATGTCGCCATGCGGGTGGTCGCCGACCATCTGCGCGCGATCGCGTTCTCGATCGCCGACGGTCAGCTTCCGTCGAATGTCAAGGCCGGGTACGTGATCCGTCGCATCTTGCGTCGCGCCGTCCGGTACGGTTATACCTACCTCGGTTTCGACGAGCCGTTTATCTGCCGGCTGGTCGACGGGCTGGTCGCTCAGATGGGCGGGCAGTTCCCCGAACTGGTCGCCCAGCGGGAACTCATCGTAAAAGTGATCGAGGAGGAGGAAAACGCGTTCCTGAGGACGCTTTCGACGGGCATCAGCCTGCTCGAGGGCGTCATGAGCAAGGCTCGCTCGGCCGGCAGCGACACGATCGGCGGCAGCGATGCGTTTCTGCTGTACGATACCTACGGTTTCCCGATCGATCTGACCGAACTGATCGCCTCGGAAGGCGGCATGAAGGTCGATACGGACGCTTTCGCCGTCGAACTGCAACGCCAGAAAGAACGCTCGCGCAATGCGGCGGCCGTCGATACGGACGATTGGGTCGAACTGCTGCCGATCGTCGAGAGCCGGTTCGTCGGCTACGATACGCTCGAAAGCGACGTGCGCATTTCGCGCTATCGCCGCGTGAAAGCCAAAAACAAGACTTATTTCCAGCTCGTTTTCGATCATACGCCTTTCTACGGCAATTCGGGAGGGCAGACCGGCGACAAGGGATATATCGAGGCCGGAGGCGAGCGTATCGCCGTGACCGATACGCTTAAGGAGAACAATCTGACGATCCATCTGGTCGACCGTCTGCCGGCGGATCTGGCCGCCGATTTCCATGCCGTCGTCGATGCCGGAGCCAGAGCGGCGACGGCCGCCAACCATACGGCCACTCACCTGTTGCACAAAGCGCTGCGCCGGGTGCTCGGCACGCATGTCGAGCAGAAAGGCTCGCTCGTGTGTCCCGATTATCTGCGTTTCGATTTCTCGCATTTCCAAAAGGTGACCGACGAGCAGGTCCGGGAGGTCGAGCGGCTCGTCAATGCCGACATCCGGAGCGACTACGCGCTGGAGGAGCGGCGGGATTGTCCGATCGACGAGGCCCGCTCGATGGGGGCGATGATGCTTTTCGGCGAGAAGTACGGCGAGCGGGTGCGCGTGATTCGGTACGGCGAATCGGTCGAGTTGTGCGGCGGAACGCATGTTGCCCGGACGGGGAACATAGGCTTCTTCAAGATTCTCTCCGAGAGCGCGACCTCGGCCGGCGTGCGCCGTATCGAGGCCGTGACGGCGCAGCGGGCGGCGGAGTTCGTCTACGGTCTGGAGGACACGCTGAGAGGCATTCAGCAATACGTGAACAATCCTTCCGTCACGCAGGCCATCAAGAAGCTCGTTGAGGAAAATGCGGAGCTGAACAAGCAGATCGAGGAGGGAAAGCGCGAGCGCATCCGTTCGATCGTCGAGTCGATCGAGCCGACTCTGACCGAAGAAGACGGCATCGTGCTGATTGCCCGACAGGCCGATTTCCTGCCCGATATCGTCAAGGGGATCGCGTTCGGACTGAAGCCGAAGTTTCCGAACCTGGTATTCGTGATCGGGTCGGCTGTCGGAGGCAAGCCCGCGTTGACGGTCATGCTCGGCGACGAGATCGTCTCCCGGGGCGTCGATGCTTCGAAAGTGGTGCGCGAGGCGGCCAAGGAGATAAGCGGCGGCGGCGGCGGACAGCCTTTCTATGCGACGGCCGGAGGCAAGGATGCCGCCGGAATCGAGAAAGCGATCTTCCGGGCGGTCGAATTGATAAAGACTCAATTGAAACGATAAAAACAACTCGAGGGGCGTGCGCTGGGCGCGTCCCGAAATTAAAACGGCAAAGGCTATGGCAAACAAAGTGTTACTGATGATTCTGGACGGCTGGGGCAAAGGCGATCACGGTCACGACGATGTCGTGTTCTCGGCTCATCCCGAGTATATCGACTCGCTGGAAGCGACGTATCCTTCCGCACAGCTGCGCACCGACGGCGAAAACGTCGGCTTGCCCGAGGGACAGATGGGCAATTCCGAAGTGGGTCACCTCAATATCGGTGCCGGGCGCGTCGTCTATCAGGACCTCGTGAAAATCAACCGCGCCTGCCGCGACGACTCGATTCTGAAGAATCCCGAAATCGTCAAGGCATTTTCTTATGCGAAAGAGAACGGCAAGCAGGTGCACTTCATGGGCCTCGTCTCGGACGGCGGGGTTCACAGTTCGCTGGACCATCTCTTTAAGCTTTGCGACATATCGAAGCATTACGGCGTGGATAAGACTTTCGTGCATTGCTTCATGGACGGACGCGATACCGATCCGCGCAGCGGCAAAGGTTTTATCGAAGCGTTGCAGAGTCATCTGAAAGGGTCGGCCGGCCGGATCGCGTCGATCGTCGGCCGCTACTATGCGATGGACCGCGACAAGCGTTGGGAGCGCGTCAAGCTGGCATACGACCTGCTCGTAAAGGGCGAGGGCGAGAAAGCGTCCGATCCGGTCGCCGCCGTGCAGAAGTCTTACGACGAGGGCGTGACCGACGAGTTCATCAAGCCGATCGTCTGCGTCGACGGCGAGGGCCGTCCGCTCGGCACGATCCGCGAAGGCGACGTCGTGATCTTCTTCAATTTCCGCAACGACCGTGCGAAGGAACTGACGATCGCACTGACGCAGCAGGATATGCCCGAGTTCGGCATGAAGCGGCTGCCGCTCTATTATTGCTGCATGACGCCTTACGATGCGAAGTTCGAGGGATTGCACATCCTGTTCGACAAGGAGAACGTCGTCAATACGATCGGCGAGTATGTGTCGAAGCAGGGACTCAAGCAGTTGCGCATCGCCGAGACGGAAAAATACGCCCATGTGACGTTCTTTCTCAATGGCGGTCGCGAGGAGACTTTCGAAGGAGAGGAGCGGATTCTGGTTCCGTCTCCCAAAGTGGCCACTTACGACCTGCAGCCCGAAATGAGCGCTTACGAGGTGAAGGACAAACTGGTGGCCGAACTGAACAAGAAGAAGTTCGATTTCATCTGCCTGAACTTCGCCAACGGCGACATGGTGGGGCACACGGGAGTTTACGATGCGATTTTCAAGGCGGTTAAGGCCGTCGACGCTTGCGTGCACGACGTGGTCGAGACCGCCAAGGTCAACGGGTACGAGGTCGTGCTGATTGCCGATCACGGCAATGCCGACCATGCCGAGAACGCGGACGGAACGCCCAATACGGCCCATTCGTTGAATCCGGTTCCTATTATCGTCGTTTCGGACCGGGTCAAGAGCGTGCGTAACGGGGTATTGGCCGACGTGGCTCCGACCGTGCTGAAGCTGATGGGGCTGCCTCAGCCTGAGGAAATGACCGGAAAAGCGCTGATCGAAATGTAGACTGTTGTTTGGGAAGCCTGAAAATGTTTACGCGGGAGGCCCATAAATGGCTTTCCCCTAAACTTATGTAACAGTTCGATAAATCGGGCTGTTACATTTTTTATAATAGGACAAGGTAACGAAAAGGCAACGGTTCTATATTCCGTGTTTTGCGTTTGGATTCATAGCCTCAAACAACTGATGACAAAGTAGTTAAATCTTTTGAAAAAGTCAAATTCCCAATGGATTTTCAATAGTTTCGGCAGTTAAATAACAGTCATATTTCATACTAATTTTTTGATAAGATATAGACTGATAGCAACTTTAACTATGTGCAAGGTTTATGTCGCGTAACTGCTCCCATTGGGAACGGTTTATTTGACGCATAATTTCTTGCGTATCATCACAGCAGCTTATTTCCGTCCTTAAACGCCTTACCGACAATATCGCCGAGTACGCGATAGGAATGCGATGCGGAATCGTAGGAGATCGAGCGCAACTTACCCAAATCCACTTTGCCTTGTTCATCCAGTATCGACTCGTCGGCCTGCATATTGACGACCTCGCCCACGACGTGCATTTCGCCTAGTGCTTCCTGCATCTCGATAACCTTACATTCGAGCGTCAGGGGATATTCGTCGATAACAGGGGCATCGACAAATTCGCTGCGGGTAACATGCACACCAGCCTTCTCGATCTTGTTTTCCTTGCGCCCCGACACGAGACCGAAATAATCGGAGACTACCAGAGTATCGACGGTGGCGATGCTCAATGTAAACGCCTTCGTGTGTTTCAGGTTTTCGGTTGTCTTATGATTCAACGAGAGGTTCAATGCAACGTGATGATAACCGCACTGACCGCCCCATGCCACATTCATAGCGTTGGGCATACCTTGTTCGTCGTATGTCGCCACGATCAGTACCGGCAGCGGCGCCAGTACGGGCGTATTTCCTAAATTCTTTTTCATGCTTTATGATGTTTATTTCGAGGGATTTAACGAACCGTAATAATAGGATGCCGTCGCCCCTCCGTCTATAAGAAAATCGCTTCCGGTGATGAATGCCCCGGCATCGCTCATCAATAATTCTGCGAGACGAGCTACCTCGTCGGCCGTACCGGGCCGACCGGCGGGACATTTGGCAAACATATTTTTATAGAATGCGCCCCGCGGACCGTTGAATTCGTCTATGGCCAGAGGCGTCACGATGATTCCCGGAGAAATCGAATTGATACGCGCACCTCTCTCGCCCCATCGCACGGCTTCCGCCATGACCCGTTTCACGTTGCAACGTTTGGCCAATTGATAGGCATGGAGCGTATCGCGTATGTTGGCCGGCTGCAATATATCGAGAGCGAGCAGCGCTTCGGCCGGTGTGGTCGCCAACAATTCGTCGGTTTCTGTGCCGAGCGCAGGCATGCGATGTCCCGACTGGCTCGAAATAGTTACTCCCGCGCCGCCCGGGGCAATTACTTTCCCGACTTCTTCGAGCAAAATGGCAGTGCCATACAGATCGACTTTGAGGATAGTTTCTACCGATGCCTGGCTCGGCGATACTCCGGCTGAGTTGACCATGTATTTTACAACTCCGTGCCTGTTTGCCTCGTCGATTGCGGCGAGTATGGAATCACGTTCGGACAGATCCACTTCGGTAGGTTCGACGTCGAAACCGACATTGTTCAACTCTTCGGCCGCACAGCGAGCGTTCTCCAACCGTTTGTCACCGGCGATCACCTTCCGCCCGGCCGCTATCCGCCGGACGATGGCTTTACCGATTTCGCCGGCTCCTACCCATAAAACAATCTCTCTCATTGTTATAGAGATTTTTTCCATCCCATAAACATACGAGTCGTTTCCGCATCGTGGTGATCGAAGAAAAGACTTTTTCCCGTATCGAGCGTAGCTATGGCTGCCATATCTTCGTCGGAGAGCGAAAAATCAAAAATGTCGATATTTTGCCGCATTCGTTCGATGTGGGTCGATTTGGGAATGATAATCACGCCGCGCTGGATAAGCCAGCGCAGGGCGATCTGGGCTACACTCTTGCCGTATTTACTGCCGATTTCGGCCAACAGCGGATTCGTAAAGAAACCGTTGCGTCCTTCGGCGAACGGTCCCCACGACATGATGCGCGTACCGAACTCCTCCATGATCCGCTGCGGCTCGACCTGCTGGTCGAAAACATGCGTCTCTACCTGATTCACGGCCGGAACGATCTCCACATTACTGGCCAGATCGATGAAGTGGTCGGGATAGAAATTCGAAACGCCGATAGCACGCAGTTTACCCTTTTTGTAAGCCTCTTCCAATGCGCGGTATGCCCCGTAGCGGTCGCAGAACGGTTGGTGCAGCAGCATCAGGTCGATGTAGTCGGTCTGCAATTTACGAAGGCTCTCGTCGATGGAAGCTTTCGCTTTGTCATATCCGTAGTTCGATATCCACACTTTTGATACGAGGAAAATCTCCTTGCGGTCGATACCGCTTTTGCGCACGGCGTTGCCTACGCCTTCTTCGTTATGGTAGGCCTGTGCCGTATCGATCATACGATAGCCGACGCTCAGTGCATCCGCAACGCAACGCTCGCATTCGGCGGGCGATACTTGATAGACGCCGTAACCCATCTGAGGCATTTCGACGCCATTGTTCAATTTTACTGTGTCCATACGTTGAATTATAAATGTTTTACAGTTATGTAAAGGTAAGTATATTCACATATGTTGCCAGGATAAAAAATACGGTTTGAATTACCATTTTTCCGGTAAAATGGGATTGGGTTTCGATCGTCCCGGATCGGACGACGCAAAAACCGGAATAAGTGTAGTTGCAACCGAATTTATTGTAAAGCTGGCCTTGTGACTTCTCTCTAACTTTGCAACGTGATTAAAAAGAAATAATTGAAATTCGCATTAGCTATAATGGAACGGAATCAAACAGTAAAAGACAATCGTATTACCGTAATCGATGCCCTGCGAGGATTCGCCTTGCTCGGCGTGGTACTGGTACACATGCAGCAACATTACAGCATTTTTAACTTCGGTGCATTTACGCCAACCGAACCTGCTTTCCCTGTTTTAGACGGGTGGATCGGCTGGCTGACCCGCAACGTACTTATGGGACGTTTTATAAATATTTTCGCATTTCTGTTCGGTATGAGCTTTTTCATCCAGATGGACCGGGCAGCGAAAAAAGGAATGGATTTCAGACGGCGTTTTATATGGCGTATGATAATACTCTTTTTGATAGGCGTAGTCGGAAGCGCATTTTATTCGGGGGATATTCTGTCGTTTTACGCTCTGTTCGGATTGGTGTTGGTATTATTATATCCATTGAAAACCAAGGTACTTGTAATAATCGCATCCCTGATTCTGATTGGTGCTCCTCGTTGGATATCTTTCGGTTACGATAAGATCGCGGCACCTCGGGAAACTACCGTAGTTGCCAATGTCCCCGAAACGGAACGCGTGCGTGCCGAGCGTCCCTGTCAAATGGCTGACGTCGCACAGAAAACGCCGTCACTTACCAACACGATCAAAAGCAACCTCACGGATGGCCGAATGCGGACATTACGTTACCAGTTCAGTTGGGGCGGTCGTGGTTATCTGACTTTGACTCTTTTTATTTTGGGGCTCGTCGTCGGGCGTATCTGCTTTTTCGAGACGGTACATCTGCACACTCGCCGTAACATCCTATTGTTCGTATTATTTGCTGCCGGGGCATGGGTTGTCGGTCGGGTGAACGGCCTCCTGCCGCACGGACAGGTTTCTTTCATGCAAAGTACGACACCTTCTGCGACAGCGTTGTTCCGCATGACGTTGAACGATGTGAATATGGTCCTTTTCTCGGCAGCCATAACGATGGGATTCGTTATTCTGTATCATATGAAAGGTATAGGAAAATGCCTGAATCTATTGACTCCTTACGGGCGCATGGGACTTACAAATTACGAAGCGCAAGGCATTATAGGCTCCATCCTATTCTCGCTTTGGGGTTTCGGCTCCATATTCGGCCGTTGGCATGCTACCGAATTATTTTATTTGGGAATTGCATTTTATATAGTACAAGTCGTATTCAGTAGAATATGGCTCACTTATTTCAAATACGGCCCGCTGGAATGGTTCTGGCGTTCGGCGACCTATCTCAAATGGCAACCGTTTCGTAAATAATAGAAAATATGGAATACAGAACATTAGGATTGAGCGGGCTGAGGGTATCGGCCGTCGGGCTGGGCTGTATGGGCATGAGCCACGCCTACGGCGCTCCCGCCGACAAACGGGAAATGACGGAGCTGCTCGCCGATGCCGTAGAGATGGGCTACACCTTCTTCGATACCGCCGAGGCGTATGGCACGGCCGACCGACCGCACGATAACGAAGAGTTGCTGGGCGAGGCCCTGCGTCCGTTCCGCGACCGCATCGTCATCGCCACCAAATTCGGCATATCGTTCGACCGTCCCGAAGCAAGCGGCACGCACGCCGTGATCCCCGATTCGCGTCCGGCGGCCGTTCGTCGTTCGCTCGAAGGAGCTCTCCGCCGTTTGCACACCGACCGTATCGACCTTTATTACCAGCACCGTATCGATCCGGCTATCGAACCTGAGACAGTGGCGGAAGTAATGGCAGACCTTATCCGGGAAGGGAAAATCCTGCACTGGGGCATTTCGGAAGCGACCGAAGAATACTTGCGCCGCGCCCACCGTGTCTGCCCCGTAACAGCGATACAAAACCGCTATTCGATGATGGCCCGCCGGCACGAAACGTTGTTTCCCGTGCTCGAAGAACTGGGCGTGGGTTTCGTGGCATTCTCGCCGCTTGCCAACGGACTGTTGAGCACCCGTTATACTGCCGAAACGACTTTCGATCCGGCAACCGACTACCGTGCTTCGATGCCGCAATACCACCGGGAAAGTTTCGTGAAGAACCGTCCGCTGTTCGCCCTGCTCGAACGTTTGGCGGACGAACACCGTGCCACCGCCGCGCAAATTTCGCTGGCATGGATGATAAACAAACGTCCGTGGATCGTTCCCATTCCCGGAACGCGCTGCCTCTGCCGCCTGAAAGAGAATATCGGCGCAGCGGACGTACATTTGTCTGCGGATGAGGTACGAGCCATCGACGCCGAACTCGATACGATGGAAATGAGCGAGGTATTCGGAGGTTCACCCGTTATAGATAAACCAAAAAACGAAAGAAAACAATGAAAAAAGTATGTATCGTGCTGTGTATGGCGAGCCTGCTGTCCGGCACAATAAACGCACAGGAAACCATGAAAGAGAACAGAGCATTCGTTGCGGCCGATATGTCGAATTTCGAGAGCCACAACAGCAACCCGTGGGGTTTGGTCTATGCCGACGCCATTACGGAGAACAAAGCGGGAGCGGTAAATATTCATCCCATTGTCTACGACCTGAACGGCCTGAAAATCGCGGCCAACGTCTATACTCCTGCGGGCTACGATCCGGCGAAAAGTTATCCGGCCCTCGTCGTGGCCCATCCGAACGGTGGCGTGAAAGAGCAGGTGGCAGGTCTTTACAGCCAGCGCATGGCTGAACAGGGATATATTTGCTTGGCGTTCGATGCCGCCTGTCAGGGGGCTAGCGAAGGAGAGCCGCGCAATACGGATAAACCGGCCAACCGCATCGAGGACATCCGCCGGGCCGCCGACATCCTGCTGCAATATCCGGGCGTAGATCCGCAGCGGGTGGGTATTCTCGGCATCTGTGGCGGTGGCGGCTACACGCTGAAAGCCGCGCAGACCGACAAACGGTTCAAAGCCGTCGCCACGCTTAGCATGTTCAACACAGGGTTGGTACGCCGCAACGGCTTCCTCGATTCACAGATCAACACCGTGCAGGAGCGTCTGGCCGATGCCTGCGCTGCCCGCCAGAAGGAAGCCGAAGGCGGCAAAATCGAATACGTCGGCGATATGAGCGGCGTAACGCCGGAACAGGCGGCCGCATTGCCTTTCGACCTCTACCGCGACGGTTATGAATATTACCTGCAAAGCCACGCCCATCCCAACTCCACGTTCCGCTACACCAAAAGCAGCCTGATCGACCTGATGGCGTTCGATGCCAGCGAGGGAATGTATCTGATCGACCAACCGTTGCTGATGATTGCCGGAAGCAATGCCGATACGTTTTACATGACCGAGCAATGTTACAGCAAGGCGACCGGAACGCAGAACAAAGAACTGTTCCTTATCCCCGGTGCGACGCATATCAAGACCTACTATGTACCGGAATATGTGAATCAGGCAGTGGGCGAACTGACGGAGTTTTTCGATAAAAACCTTCGATTACCGGAACGAATATGAAAACGAAACTGATGACCCTGTTTGCCGTTCTGATGTGCTGGACGGGAACTTATGCACAAAATACAACCTCGAATGCCCGCTCGGGAGCAAAGAAAATCCTTGTCGCCTATTTCAGCTGGGGCGGCAATACGCAGCACGTTGCCGCACATATCGCCTCGCTGACGGGCGGTACACTGTTCCGTATCGAACCCGAAAAGCCGTATCCCGCCGAATATACCCCTTGCACCGAGGTAGCGAAAACCGAAAAGGAGGCCGACGCCCGCCCCGCTATCAAAAACAAAGTCGAGAATTGGGAGGAGTACGATACGGTATTTATCGGCTGTCCTGTCTGGTGGTGGACGGCCCCGATGATTATCCATACGTTCGCGGAAAGCTATGACTTCAACGGGAAAACCGTCGTGCCGTTCTGCACCTATGCTGCCACCTACCGCGACGAAACGCTGGCGCGCATCGTCGAGCTGACCTCTGCCGCCGAACATTTGAAAGGATTCGGTACAATCGGGAAAAATACAGACGGAGTGGAAAGCTGGCTGAGGACGATCGATGTCGTACGATAGTCCTTCGGATAGTGTTAAAACTTGCTGCCGTGGCCCGAGTTCATTTTGTATTTATTCTTATTTTTGTATTTGGGGAGTTAAATGGATAGGACATGGAATATCAGAAAGATATAATCGTCGTGGACAGGCTCGGCGTCGTAAGGACGGATTGCGAAGAGGAGTATTTGGCTCATTTGCTCTGCCTGGGAGGAACGTGCCGCTATCGTTTCAACGGGCGTGATTTCGAACTGCATGCCGGAGACGTGTCCATCGTCCGCAAGCGGAAAATGCTGGAGAAGATAGAACCGTCGGACGACTTCCGGTGCAAGATAATCTATGCGACTCCCGGATTCATAAATCTGTGTACGCCGCAGAGCAATTACGGGATAAAAGGTTCGTTGGCGCTCTTTCTTAACCCTGTCATGCACCTTACTCCCGAGCAACAGATCGTGTGTCGCCGCGATTTCGACTTGCTGGAGCTACGCATCAAAGACACGGAGCACCGGTTCTACCGCGAGGTGCTGATCAACGCCATGCAGACGGCCATCCTCGATTTTTTCGATTTCCATGCCCGCCTCTATGGCGAGAGCGACATCTCCACGCAAAACGCTTCCATTATGAGCCGTTTCCTCAAAATGCTGGAAGAAGGGACGTACCGCGAGTACAGGGAAGTGACCTATTACGCCGACCGCCTGTGCGTCACCTCCAAATATTTGTCGGAAGTGTCGAAAAAGGTAAGCGGGTATGCCGCCAACTACTGGATCAACCGTTATACGATACTCGATATTTCACGTCAGCTTCGTAACAAGTCGCTTTCGTTCGTACAGATTTCCGATATGTTCGGCTTCTCGTCGCCCGCCTATTTCAGCCGCTACGTACAGCAGCATCTGGGTATGAAACCCACGGATTACAGGGAATAACCTTTCCCCAATTCTCGTATAATCGGTAAAAATCGCAGTTTTTACCGATTTTTTTGTATCGACCGGTTTCGGGCTTCCCGCTACTTTTGCGAGTAGTAGGAACTTAACATCGGAAAGATATGAAATCAATAGCCATTATGGTATTTATGTTTCTGACCTTAACGGTCGGAGCAAAAGCGCAAGAGAATCAAAGAATATTTACAGCCGAAGAACAGGCGATAGTCGATTTGTCTCACAGCAAATGGGATTGGATGGCAGAGAAAAACGTAGAGAAGCTGGCGGAACTGTTTCACGAGAACTCGCAATTCGTCCACATGGGCGGCTATTGGGGCAAACAAGAGGAGTTGAATACCATCCGTACGGGCGGCATCTGGTACAGGAAAGCCGAGATACACGACGTGCAGGTGAAGTTCGCGGCCGGAACGGCAACCCTTTACAGCCGTATTCATCTGAACTCGGTAGTCGGCGGCAATGCCGTGCGCTTCCCTTTTATTGTTACGGAGGTATATGTAATGGAAAACGGCCGATGGCAGCTCTCTACGCTTGCCTTTACGAGAACTTTAGGTGAATAGTCAAACGGGAAACAAATATGAAAATCAAGAATTTATTTTTTGCGGCTATGTCATCCATATTGTCGGTTTCCGGCATACATGCTCAAACCGCAGAAGCATTCCGACAACCTTATCATCCGTTGGGCGAGAAAATATCTCCCGATCCGAACTTTACCGGCGAAGTATGGCTTGCGCCTTTGACTGAAAAGAAAGAGTTGAACGTCCCGATGGCAAATGTAACCTTCGAACCTGGTTGCCGCAACAGTTGGCACTCGCACAAAGCCGGCCAGTTGTTGATAGCAACCGCAGGCATCGGTTACTATCAGGAAAAAGGAGAGCCTGCCCGCCGGTTGTTTCCGGGCGACATCGTGGAAATAGCGCCGGATGTTGTGCATTGGCACGGGGCCGCACCGGACAGTTGGTTCGCCCATATAGCCGTTACCGCCAATCCTCAAGCCAACGCGGCGGTATGGCTTGAACCGGTAAGTGATGAAGAGTACCGTAAAGCCACGACTGAGGCGGAAAGCCGTTATGCCGAAGCGAACGAGGTGCTGACTGCCCGCGAGCAGGTTATCGTTGCAGTGGCATCCTATACGGGTAAAGGCGACTTGGAACATTTGAAACCGGCTTTTGCACAGGCATTGGAAGCCGGTATGACCATCAATGAGATAAACGAAGTGCTGATTCATGCCTATGCCTATTGCGGATTCCCGCGCAGTCTGCGGGCGATTCAGACTTTCATGCAGGTAGTGGACGAACGGAAGGCAGACGGAATAAACGACCCGGTCGGTCGGAAAGCATCTGCAATCAAGGACAATAGAAGCCGCTACGAGCGGGGACGCGACGTGCTCGCTGAAATATCGGGTACGCCGGCCGATACCCCGAAAGCCGGATATGCCGTATTCGCCCCTACTATCGAGCGTTTTCTGAAAGAACATTTGTTTGCCGACCTTTTCGGGCGCGACCTGCTGACCTACCGAGAACGTGAACTCGCTACGGTGTCTATCCTTGCAGGAGTGGGCGGCGTGGAACCGATGGCTTGCGGTCACATGTCGATTTGTCTGCATTTGGGTATTACTCCCAGTCAGCTTTCGGCATTGCTTAATATCGTGGAGATGAACCTCGGCAAAACCTATGCGGAACCGCTTCGCAAAGTGTTGAATCAAATAACGGAAAAGAAATGAAGAAAATAATTTTATCGGTATTGTTGCTGTCAGTTACAGCAATAGCCGGAGCGCAAGAACCTGTTGCAATAGTCAAACAAGGTCACTTCTCGGTAGGAGGCACAACCATACAGCGACCGGGAGTATACGACAATAGTAAATTCGTCGGCTGGGCGGAGCAGGAAGAAACCGGACAAAGCTATCGTGCCGACCATGCTTTCGTGGACTTTCAGATTCCTGCCGACAGCAAGCCTCTTCCGCTGGTCTATGTACATGGTTATGGCGGCTCAGGTGTTTGCTGGCAGATGACACCAGACGGCAGGGACGGATTCTCCACACTGATGCTACGTCGTGGCTGGAGCTGCTATGTGGTGGATCTTCCGGGCAGGGGACGTGCCGGCCGTACGTCTGCAATGACTACGGTCAAGCCCGTAGCCGACGAAATGTTCTGGTTCGATATATGGCGCATCGGTATTTGGCCGAACTACAACGAGGGCGTGCAGTTCCCGAAAGACTCCGCATCGCTCTCGCAATTCTTCCGTGAAATGACGCCCGATCTGAGCGACCACAAACAGGATGTACCTGCCCTCGGCGTATTGGCTGAACGTATCGGCGACCATATTCTCGTCACCCACTCGGCAGGCGGTTTTCCCGGCTGGATATCCGCCATGCAGAACCCGGAAGTCAAAGCAGTCGTGTCCTATGAACCGGGCGGATTCGTGTTCCCCGAAGGCGAAGTGCCGGAACGTATCGACGGGCTGACGGGAGGCGTAGCGGGAACACCCGTTCCGATGGAACAATTCAAACGGCTCACGGAAATTCCTATCATCCTCTATTTCGGGGACTATATTCCCGAAACGCCCTCTGAAAATCTCGGTGACGAAAACTGGCGCGTGCGGCTCCAAATGGCCCGAAAATTCGTGGAAACGATCAACCGGCACGGAGGCAATGCGACATTGGTGGAATTACCCGAAATCGGTATCCGTGGCAATACCCATTTCCTGATGCAGGATCTGAATAATGACGAACTGGCCGATTTGCTCGACAGATGGCTGCACGAGCAGCGATTGGAAAATAATATGTAGATAAAATTCATTGACAATATGAATACGGGGATAAAGTAAAGTTGCAGCAGCCCCTCGGATCGACCAATCAGAAGAAAACCATATTCGGTCGGATCTCCTCAATCATCTTTTGCGGCACTTCGCACTCCCGGGCGATCTCCGGCCATCCGGATGCCGCCTGGCAAACCTCGTCGATGATCCGTGCGGCATTTTTGATGTTGTTCTTGGCTGCGCATTCGAGCAGGTCATCTTTGGTGATACCGCTGAATTTGCCGTTTATCGACATCTGGTGGGCCGAGGTCCACTGGCCGTCGGGATTGTAGGCGTAGCCCATGTCGTAGGCCGGAGAAAGGTGCCATTTCCCGCCTCTGTCCATCAGGAAAGAGATGTTCTTCGTGTGGTCGTCCTGGTTGCGTACCACGACATTGAACACCATTCTGCGGAACATCTCCTGTGCCTCCTTGTAGGTGAGCCGCAGCCCGCGCATCACGGCGAACGCCTGTTCGTAGGAGTAGGCCCTGAGGAGTCGGTAGTCGAAGTGCGCGATGCCGCAAAGCGTCTGCATGTGCACCTTTGCACCGTTTATCCGGTCGAACCGCTTTGTCAGGAAATGGGCTCTCCCGTTCTCTTCGATCAGCGAGCATTCCGCCATGTCGATACCGCATTCTCTTACAAGACGTGAGAAGGAGTACTCCAGACGCCCGAAGTTCTCCGTCTCCCTGAATCCGGCCGTGGCGGATACCCCGTCCAGTTTGATGATGTAGTAGTCGAACCCGTCGGAAGCCTCGACCTGTCCCGAACGTATCTCTCCGGTGTCTTTGTTGTAGGCAATGATTGCCTTGGCCCGTTGCCCGCCGGCTGAGGTGCCGAGGCGCAGAATTTCTGCAATGGCCGCCTTCTTGTCGGCGCCGATGTTCACGTTGAAGCTTGATTTGTCGGCAAGGGCTTCTCTGGCTACATCCACCAGCGAATCGACCTCTATCCGGATATCCGTATCTACGGCATCGATGGCTGGCTCGAATTCAAGGGCTCCCATGCAGCGTTTGCCCAGAAAACAAAGCGTCTCGATTGCATTGCCGCTGGTTCGGCCCGTCAGGGCCAGCCACTTCTCAAAAAGGGCACGGCCGTATGTATCCGGCAGGGAGTCCGCCAGCATCCCGGGCAGGCCTTTGAAGGTCGTTTTGTCAAGTTCCCCGAAACTGTACACGCGCCCCTCCCTTACGGGCATCATCAGCGGCGAAGGCTCTATTCCCTGTCGTACAAAGTCCGGATCGTACTCGAACTGTGCGACCTCGTATCTTTGGTCCCAACGTACCGAACCTATGGGCTGGCCGTATAGATTGACACGAGCTACGTCTACCATTCCGATTCCTCCTTATTCTCTTTTGTGTAACCTTTGGATGCCCGTTTGCGCTTGAGTTTGTTTGCTTTGTTGGTCAACTCGTAGTATTCATTCGGGCTCAACTGTTCCTCCTCGACGAGCGGGACGAAGACGTCGAGCTTGCCCAGGGTGCGCAGGACGCGGATCAGCGACTCGAAATTCTTTACCTCCCCGTCCTCCATGCGTTTTATAGTGGAGATGGAAACACCGCTCTTGTTTGCCAGCTCGGCCTGCGACATGTTCTGCTTCAGGCGCACTGTTTTTATTTTGGCTGCAATCCTGTTGCAAAGCTCGGTATCTGTCAGTATGTATATATTATCCAACATATCAAATCTGATACTTGTTACAACAAATATAAGAATAAAAGTTCATAAATGAAACTTTGTTAGGGGTAATCTAGGTGGTAGTCAACTTATATGTCGTGAAATTTGTTGTTTGGTGTATTTTGCTCGGAAATATCTTTTGCCGCCAAAAGAAAAATGGCTGAGACCATTTTCATGGCGTAGCCATCTCTTTTCTCCCCTTATTTCGATTTTAACGATGCAGTATCGTATATTGCTAGTCATCCGTAGTTTGTGTCGGAAGATAGAGCTTTATATATTTACTTGTTTTTGTCAAAACGAATATTAACGATTCTTCATCATCTTCCTCCAATGTCGGATTTTCAATCAAAGAGTAAGGGTAAGGTTGGCCAGTAAGACGGCAGTCTCCGGCTCCTCCTTCGGGGTATCCTTGGGCTTCCAGGCCACGATGAAGCTGACAGTTGCGGATTTGACCCGATAACCTTTCGCAAACCAATCGGTGAGTGTCTTCTGCATTCGGGTCGAGAGTTTGGCCACGGGAAGGTCCGTCTTCTCTGTATAGAGCGTGAAGTCGCGGTATTGCAGCGGATCACCGCTCTGCAGTGCCAGCACTTCGCGTTTGATTCCCTTGAAAAACTCGAGATAGACGTCTCGGAAAGTTAGTTGCAGGACAATCTCTTCGGGCAGAGTGTAGCTCCGATCGTCGCGGTTGTGGCGGTCGGCCGTCAGGCGATCAAAACAGTGCCCGTTGGTATGGATGAACAGCTGGTTCTTGGCACGGGTGATTCCCACGTAGTAGCGGCGCATTAGCTCCGCATTCTTGGCGTAGTTGTCGGTCAGAAGCATGTAAACGTCGTCGAACTCGCGTCCTTTGGCCTTGTGGATGGTTGATACCACTACCTCGGAACCCGAAATGTCGCAAAAGTCTTCCATCGATGATTCGAAGACGAACTCCTTGAAATCACTGATGTATTTCGTCTGGTTGAGATGCTCGAACTGTTCGAAGCAGCGCTTTACGAGGTCCATATTCTGACTCCGCGCGTAGGTCTTACTCGTGGCGCGCTTTGCCTCCTCCCAGAGCTCGCCCGGAATCACGGGTGTCGTCACCCGTTTGTCCAGGTATCGGAGGAAGTATCGCATCTCGGAGAGGTTCCAGAAGCGGAAGCCGTCCATCGACTGGATCAGTTTGCACGGGACGCCCTCTTTGCGCAGAAGTCCGGTCAGGATGACCGCCTCGTCGTTCGTCTGGGTGAGAACGCATGAGGTGCCCGCATGACGGTTACGGAGCAGTTCGTCGACCAGCGGGCGGTACATGATTGCCGAGGTGTGGCAGGTGACGCCAACCCATCCCTCTTCGTGCCGCATTGATTGGATCTGCGTGTGCTTCATCCGTCCGGGGATCGATTGGACGAACTCGTTGGCAAAGGTGACCGGATGACGGGCACTGCGGAAATTGTCGGTCATCTCGATGAAGCGCGCTTCGGGTCGTTGGGCCAGTTGGAACATGTAGCCGGAGTCGGAACCCCGGAATTCGTAGATGTTCTGGTCGTCGTCACCCACGGCGATGACGCGCATCTCTTCGTTGCGGGCCATTAGCGCCGTTACGAGGGCATACTCGTCGGCGGCCATATCTTGCGCTTCGTCGATGACGAGTACGGTCTTGCCGATCTTGTTGGGTTCGACCTCTCCCTGTTCGATCATCCGGGCTGCCCGGATGACAATATCCTGGGCATCTTCGAGGTTGCCGATGCGTCCCAGCAGGTCGAAACAATAGGAGTGGAAGGTTTTGATTTCGACGAAGTGGGCCGCATTACCAATCAACGCCATCAGCCGCTGTTTGAACTCCGTGGCCGCCGCGCGCGAGAAGGTGAGCATCAGCAGCTGTTCATGCTTGACATCTTCAAGCAGGAGCAGTGATGCCAGTTTATGGACCAGCACACGGGTCTTGCCGCTGCCAGGTCCGGCCGCAACCACGATGCAGTGGGATTCCTTGTCGGAGATGATCTCCATCTGTCGCTGTGAAAGTGACCCGAAGAGTTGCTCGTATTTCTTGGGCGTCAGGTTGCGCTGGATTTCGTCGATGCGCTCGCCGCGGAAGTATTTCGCGATGAAACGCCGGTAGTCCATCTGGAAATAGTCCTGCACGAACTGTAGCGCCGCGTTGTAGTCCTTGACCATCAGATTGGCATACTCGCCCACAATGTGAACCTGCTGGATCTTCTGTTTGTAGAAAGCATTGAGCAGCCGGTAGTCGTCGACCTTGTAGCGTGACTTGTTGTCCTTGATCCGACGGATGTCCATCGCGCTGTAGAGAACCAGAAAGCCTCCTTCTAGCTTCAATGCCCCGATCTTCGAGAGATAGAGGAGTGCCTCCTCGACTTCGCCCAGCTGCAGGTCGTTTCGCCCGAAGAGCATCGTTCGGTTATCGGCCTTGAATTGATTCAGCAACTCGACGATCGAGAACTGCACGGCATTGTCTGCGACGGTATGTTCCTGCCCGGTGGTGTTGGGTTGCGCGAGCGTACGCGACAACTCGGCGGCCTGGCGGTAGAGCCAACCGATGGCGAAGCGGCAGATCTCGGTCCGTTTGTCGAACCGGGTCTCCGTCGACTGCAGGTCGGTCTGTCGCCGAAGCTGCAGGTTGTGATCCACATCCTCCTGTTTGCGGAGGTATCCCTTGACCGTAAGGAAATAGAGTAGGGTGCGGATGTCCTTCTCCTTTGAGGAGCCGATTCCCTCCTGGATGGCATCCTCGTTCAGCTGTTTGCAGGAGATGCTAAGCCCCTCCTCCGGGATGCGGTGGAGTAGGTAGCGTTCGAGCTGGATGAAGCGCTCGAGCAGCTGCTGCGACTTGCGCTCCGAATCTCCCGTTCCGAGCAGGTAGGCCGACAAATCCTTGCTGTCGGCCAGGATCCCTTCCTGGCGCATGCGCTCCACGGCGGAGATCACCTCGCGCTTGCTCATGCCCAGAATATCGGCCAGGTAGTCGATTCGGGATTCTGCCTCCGAGTCCTGCGCCTTGGCAATATACTTTTTCGAAATGAGTGACTTGATGATGCGGACCGCTTGCTCGGTCTCCTTACTGTCGAACAGCGGCGAGGCCGTCAGTCGTCGCCGGGCTTCGTCAAGATTACGCACGGTGATGCCCGTGGCGTAGACGTGCGGAACGTTGTTGCCCCGTTCGAGGTAGCCGGCCTGTTCGAGAGCCGCCAGTGCGGTTCGTACCCGGGTTTCGATGTCGGAGCCTGAACCGTCCCATCCGGCCTGACGTGCGATCTCCAGAGCCGACGAATTGACCCGCATGCGCTGGCGCGTGAGCTCCTTCACGGCCTTCCATACCTGTTGGATCTCGCCGATACTCAGCTTTGTCTGGTTCAGCAGGATGAAATGCTTGTCCAAGTCGTTGTCGCCATAGAGGACGTAGCAGCGGGCATGCAGATGGGGGTTGCGGCCGGCGCGTCCCGCTTCCTGTACGTAGTTCTCCAGCGAATCGGAGATATCGTAATGGACCACCAGCCCCACGTCGCTCTTGTCCACGCCCATGCCGAAGGCAGACGTGGCGACAATGATGCGCACCTGGTCGTTCATGAAGGCCTCCTGGTTGGTGATCTTCTCGTCGGAATCCATCTTGCCGTTGAAGGGGAGGGCCCGGAAACCATCGTGGGTGAGGCGTGAAGCCAACTCCCGGGTTCGGCGGGTTCGCGAGACATAGACGATGGTCGGGCATTGTGAGTCGGCAATGAGCTCGCGCAGTCGCTGGTATTTCTCTTCGTCGTTGTCGACGTGCAGCACCGAGTAGCTCAGGTTTGTGCGTGTGGCCTTCGAAGCGAAGAGCTCCAGATTCAGATCCAGCGTCTGTTCGAAGTAGTCGCGGATGTCCTGGATCACCTTCTGTTTGGCCGTGGCGGTGAAACAGGAGACCGGGATCGGGAGTTTACATCCCTTTTTCTGCTGGTATTTGCGGATGAAGTGCCCGATATAGAGATAGTCGACCCGGAAGTCCTGACCCCACGACGAGAAACAGTGAGCCTCGTCGATGACGAAGCGGACGACGTTGCGGGCAAAGAGGATGCGTTCGATCGTAGCTGAGCGGAGCATCTCGGGCGAGATGTAGAGCAGCGCGGCCGTTCCATCCTGCACCTTTTCGATGGCCAGAGCCCGCGTGATGGCATCCAGCATACCGTTGATGGTGACGGCCTCGGTGATACCCCGTTCGGCGAGGTTATCCACCTGGTCCTTCATCAGCGACTGCAGGGGTGAGATCACCACCGTGAGCCCGTGAACCGAGCGTCCTGCCATAAGAGCCGGCAGTTGGAAGGTGAGTGACTTTCCGCCACCGGTCGGGAAGATTGCCAGCAGTGAGCGTCCCTCGACGGCCGCCTGCGCCGCCCGCTCCTGGAGAGGCTCACCTTCGTAAGTGCGGAAGGCATCGTAACCGAACAGCGACTTGAGGCTGCGGTGAACGTCAAGTTGGGCGTTGCAGTAGGCACAGCCTGTAAGGCAGGGGGTATGGCGCAGCTTCTTGATGACGAACTCCACGCTTGGGTAGTTGTGCAGTACCCATCCAGGCGTGATGGAGCGATGATCGGTTGTGTCGATTAGCGCCAATGCATAGGCCAGTTCGCAGGGGTAATGCTCGATCAATGGTTCAAGTTCGACATTCTGGCAGATGCGGCCTCGGTAGACGGTGGCGATTTGTTCGCTGAGGTTGCAATCCTTCGGGCCGGCTCCCATCAAATCGAGAAATCCGTCGAACTCCGGTTGCCCACTCAGCAGCGCAGTGAAGAGCTTCCGTTTTTGCTCGGACCATGCATTCCAACGCGCTATCTCGTCCAGAAGCAGATCACGGGCCTTTTCACAGTCGTTGACCGGGTTGTTCATCTGGTCGCTGACCAACTTATCATCCTTTACAAGCCGATGATAGGGACGTTCGGGAAATAGCAGAGGCGAGAGGTAAAGCGTGTCGACCAGTCGCCAGTGGATTTGTCGATCTTCGAAGAGGTATTTGGCATCGTGGTGGATGATGTTGTGTCCGCAGAGATACTCCACACGCTCGAGGAAGGGTTGTAGCTCTTCTTTCGAGGCTTTATGGAAGATGGCTCCGTCGTAGCGGAGTGCCCCAATATCGTGGATTCGGTGGTCTATCAGTCCGATCTCAACATCCACAACCGCATAACGCAGCGGACCATACCGAAGGGACATGAAGCCTCGGGGCGGATTCAGTATTTCGTTGGAATCCGTTTGGGATAGGCTGTTCGATATGGGCTTCTCCTGCATGGAGTTAGGAGTAATTACTGTTTATTCTACAAATATAGAATTTTTTTCTTGGGTTTATGCGTTGTATAACAGGAGCGTATTCTTAATTTAGGTTTGTAGGCAGACCTTATCTAACTTTAACATTACGTTTGCAAACTTGTCATCGGCATACTCCAAACAGAAGGGAAAAAGGATACAATATCCTTGCAGACCTCCATCCCTATTTGTATTGGAGACGAATTCGCGGATGTTTTGCGAGTCATTTTTGTGGACAGGTCGGGATGGAATGATTGACTTATGCGGTCTGATTACTCATATTTTTTTGCAGTCAATTTGCAGTCAAAAGAAAACTAGCTGAGGCCATTTTAATGGCACAGCCATCTCTTTTCTTCCCTTCAAGATAAATACTAAATATAATTAGCTTATTGTAAGCGATATATGATTTTACATTGTTGTTTGAGTAACAAAATAGCAACAATATAAATTGTTAAATGTAAATACAGAAAGGGGCGAAGAATATGTTGCAGGGAGCCATATGCAAGATAGAGAACGTGCCTGGTATCGGGTTTGTAAACTTTATCGTATACACATGGTGAGAAATGTGTTTTGAATTGTGTACAAAGTTTCGCAAAATAATATCATTCAATTCATTGTGGAATGAAACATTATTTGTATTTTCGCTATTGTAATTTGAAAAATGTTTTATCTATGATGTATGAATGGTGATAAAAGCACAGATAAATGCCAGCCGTATATAACAAATATTTTTTGTTCAAACGGTGCTTCGCCTTGTCAGGCGGAGACTTTTTCCGTGCCGTCACTGTTTCATAAGGCCATTTTCAGCTTCGAGAAACATCTGTACGATGTATTAAAAAAGTCTGTCGCAAATTTGGAAATGTGTGAAATTCGTGTAAACACACACACACACACATTCTGACTGGCATTCCCCGCGCGTTAATTTACTTATTT